>Ga0334722_10005431_pt1 | contig 12868 bp, 10 predicted proteins | sample C3_bottom_MG_FD_207210 | JGI IMG/M metagenome (GOLD analysis project Ga0334722, IMG submission 207210) | Sediment microbial communities from Yellowstone Lake, YNP, Wyoming, USA - C3_bottom | ecosystem: Environmental > Aquatic > Freshwater > Lake > Sediment | place: USA: Wyoming | collected...
CCACCGCCCGCATCGGCAGCAGCGTCGACTGATCGCTGCGCGCGGCGTCCGGCGCGGCCTGCAGGAACTGAAGATCGGCCGCGTGCACGCAGCCGTCCCGCGCCGCGACTGCGGCCCGCATCACGGTGCTTTCGAGTTCACGGACGTTGCCGGGCCACGGGTACGCCACCAGCAGGTCGAGGGCGTCCGGCCCCAGGACGCGTGCGTCGGCCGCGAGGCCGTGCGCGGCACAGTACCGGGCCAGCACCCGCTCGGCCAGCACGGGCACGTCCGACGGGCGCTCGCGCAGCGCGGGCAGCCGCACGGTGAAGGCATTGAGCCGGTAGTACAGATCCTCGCGGAATGTGCCCTCGCCGACCAGCGTGTCCAGCGGGCGGCTGGTGGCGCAGATCAGCCGGAAGTCCACCTCGAATGCATGGGTGCTGCCCAGGCGCTCCACCCGCCGCTCTTCGAGCGCGCGGACGAGCTTGCCCTGCGCCGACGGCGACAGGCTCCCGACCTCGTCGAGGAACAACGTGCCGTGGTTGGCGAGTTCCAGCCGGCCCGGTTTGCGCTCGTACGCTCCCACGAACGCGCCGCGCTCGTAGCCGAACACCTCAGAATCGAACAGCGAGTCCGGCAGCGCGGCACAGTTGACCGCCTGGAACGGTTCGTGCTGCCGGCCGCTCAGCTCGTGGATGATGCGCGCCACCACTTCGGAGCCCGATCCGGTCGGGCCGATCACGAGGACCGACAGGTCGGTCTTCGCCACGGTGCGGATCGACTCGAAGAGAATCATCATCTTCTCGTCGCGTCCGACCATTTCGCGGAAGCGCTGCACGGCGGCAGAGCGGTCCTCGATGGAATCGTCCTGGCGCTCCGAGACGAAATCCTCGAGCAGGCGGCGCATGTCCGGGTCCGCCGGTTCGATCGCGCGATAGAACGAGGGTTGCCCGCCGTCGGTCCCGACAACGCCGGCGCCGACGAGTTCCCGCACGCAGTTGTCCACGTCCACCCGGAGGCGACCGAACGTCGCCATCAGCGACTCCAGATCGAACGCTTCGTGGGGCCGCGCCGCGAGGAACCGGATGATGCTGGCCCGGAGCGGAGACTGCACCAGCGACCGGAACCTCGTGCGGGTCTGGGCAGCGGCCCTGCCGTGGTCGATGTTCGTCAGCGGATGCGGTAGCGGTGTCATAAGTGCCTTGTTGCTGGTCGGGAAACAACTCCGTGCGGGAAGGCAGTGTCCAAGATCCGTGCCACGAGCCTCAGATGTGGACACGGCTGGCAAAACCGGGCAGTTTCGCGCCCGGAACCGGACACGTCACCCTCAAAGGCCACACGTTGTGTAGCTTCCGACGGCGGCGAAGCACCACGGAATGTCAGGGTTTCCGACACCGGGCGTCGGAACGGCTCAACCAGGGGCGGCTACTGGTCCCGGTTTGGCAGGTACACCCGGCCGATCAACTGGCCCGATGCCGTGACGACTTCCAGTCGGACGGTCCCGGTCTGGGTGGCCGGCGAAATGGGCACCGAACTCCAGAGCCGGAACCCGCGCTCGCGGCCGCCGACGAAGTCGTGGGATTTCGACGCCCAGAGCAGTTCCTGGCCGCGAATCCACCGGATCTCCACGGCGTCCTTGAGGCCGAGAGGGGCGTGAAGAGACGTGACGACGTAGAGGCGGCCGGTCCAGCCCGGCGGGAGGTCGCTCATCTGGCCCGTCGCCTCGAAGCGCCGTCGGTCGAAACCGGTGCCGAAGACGGTGTCGGTCAGCCTCAGCGGGGCGGGCGGAACGTAGGGCAAGAGGAACTGGATGAGCACGAGCAGCACCGCGCCACCGGCGGCCACGGCTTTCCAGGTGCGCTTGCGCGCAAGGTCCGTCGGCGGGAGCGCAATCGTGACGTAGCCGATGGTGGCGCCGAGCGAGGCCAGCCGGAGCGCCCAGGCGTTGCTGATGCTCCAGAGGATCGGCATGGCCACGGCCAGGGCGGCGAAGAGGTTGAAGGCAAAGAACAGGGCGTTCAGGCCCCGCCGCCGCGACAGGTGCCGGTCGTAGACGATATCGAGCGTCGAGATGATGGCCGACGCCCCGAGCACGGCGACGAAGATGATGTTGCGTGAGGGGAACGTCGCGCTGCCGGCGTAGATGGGCAGGATGAAGAACAGGATCTGCTGGTAGAAGTTCTTCGTGACGTAGTTGATCACGAGGCGCAGACGATGCCACCACACCGACGTGTGGTCGGGGCGATCGACGAAGTTGGAGAGCAGGAGGCTGGCGCTCCAGATCACGATGACGTGGATGGCCGCCAGGCGCAGCCAGAGGAAGTTCCGGGCGCCAAGCCACATGAATACGACGCCCAGGGCCAGGGCGTACGCGCTGTGCAGCCACCAGAGCAGTCCTTCGTGCCCTGCCAGCGCGGCCCTGAGCCCGCCGATGCGCTCGATCACGCGCCGGATACCCATCCGCCGGACCGGCTACCGCTTCACCGGGAACGGCGGCGGGGGCGGCAGCTTGACCGGGTTCTTCTTCAGGAGATCGAGGATGACCTCGATCGCCTTCGTCAGCTGCTGGTCCTCGCCGGCGAATTCTCTCGCCGGGTCGTTGTCCACGACGATGTCCGGTTCGACACCGACGCCCTCGATCACCCAGGCCTTGCCGGCGACGTCGTACCGGGAGAACTCCGGCTTGTTGAGCACGCCGCCGTCCAGGAACGGCAGCGTGCCGCGAATGCCGACCACCCCGCCCCACGTGCGCTTACCGATCACCGGACCGATCTTGTGCGTCTTGAACCGCCACGTGACCAGGTCGCCGTCGGACGCCGAGAATTCATCGGCGAGCAGAACCTTCGGCCCGATGATCATCGAGCCCGGATTGGCCTGGGGCGTCTGGTTGCGGGCGATGTCCACGAGGACCAGTTCGCGGCGGAGCCGCTCGATGATCATCGGGGAGACGTTGCCGCCGCCGTTGCTGCGCACGTCGACGATCAGCGCGTCCTTGTTCGTCTGGGGATAGAAGTACTTCGCGAACTCGTTGAGGCCGGGCACGCCCATGTCCGGGATGTGCACGTAGCCGACGCGGCCGCCGGTCGCAGCGGTCACCTTGGCCAGGTTGGACTGAACCCAGTCGAAGTAATACAGGCTCCGCTCGTCCTCAATCGGCACCACCACCGAGTCGCGGGCGCCCTGCACGGAAGGCGTCGCGTTGACCCGCAGGGTGACTTGCTTGCCGGCCTTGCCGACGAACGCCTCCCAGAGGTCGCTCAACTCCGCGGTCGAGCGGCCGTCCACCGCCACGATGACGTCGCCCTCGCGGACGTTCACGCCAATCTCCGTCAGCGGCGACCGGAGCGCCGGATCCCAGTTCTGCCCCCTGAAGATCTTCGTAATCCTGAAGAACTTCGACGCGGGGTCCCGTTCGACCATTGCGCCGAGCAGGCCCATGGAAACCCGCGGGACACGCGGCAGGTCGCCGCCCCCGACATACGTATGCCCCGCATTCAGTTCGCCGATCAGTTCCCCGATGATGTAGGTCAGGTCCGCGCGGTGATTGACGTGCGCCACCAGGGGGGCGTACTTCGCCCGCATCGCCGGCCAGTCGACGCCGTGCATGTTCGGCGCGAAGAAGAAGTCGCGCATCTGGCGCCACGACTCCGCGTAGATCTGCTGCCACTCGGCATGATGATCGACGGTGACCTGCAGGTCGGACAGGTCGAGGAACTCCCGGGGCTCGACCCTCGCCGTCGGCGCGTCGACGATCGCGTAGCGCCCGCCCGTCGAGAGGAGCATCTTCTTGCCGTCGGCCGACACCTCGTAGCCCGCGCCGGCCGCGACCTGGGTTTCGGTCTGCTTGTCGAGGTCGAACACGTAGATGGCCGCCGCGTCTCGTGTGGTGGCGCGTCCGTAGTAGAGGCGGGTTCCGACGGCCGTCAGCGCGCGGTAGTTCCCGGCGGGGGCCGGCAGCACCGCGATCCGGGACACCAGGCCGTCGAGATCGACCTTGACGGCGGGGCCGCCATCGCCCGGCGCCGCGGGTTTGGCGTCTGCGGCAGGCTTCTTCTCGTCCCGGATCCTGACTTCGTCGCTGCGCGGCGCGAGCGGGTTCTTCGCGTCCTTCGCGAGCGTCACGAAGTAGATGCGCGACATGTCGGTGTAGACGTGCTGCCACTCCGTCTGGCTGTACGTCGGATTGAAGGTCCGCGCCGACACGAAGAAGAGCAGCTTGCCGTCGGCGCTGAACGCGGGGTCGCTCACGGCGAACCAGCCGTCGGTCACCTGCGACGCCTGCCGGCTCTCGAGCGAGTACAGGAAGATCCGCCCCATCGTCTCGTCTTCCGGCTTGGCGAACGCCACCCACTTGCTGTCGGGCGACCACACGTAATCGGTGATCTCGCCGGCGGGCGCCTGGGCCACCTGCACCACCGCCTTCGTGTCGATATCCACGAACTGCAGCCGCTGCTTGCGGTCGGACCAGAGCAGTTTCCGGCTGTCCGGCGACCACGCGGGCTGGTACTTGTAGTTGTCGCCGCCGCTGGTGATCCGCACGGCGGCGCCCTGGCCGTCCTGTGGCCGGATCCAGATTTCGTCCTCGCCCGTCGCGTCCGACACGTACGAGACACAGCGGCCGTCGGGCGACCACTTCGCGTTCCGTTCGTGCACGCCCGGCGTGGCCGTCAGGTTCCGGGTCGGCCCGTACTTCGCCGGCACGGTGAACACGTCGCCGCGCGCGCCGAAGAGCGCACGGCTGCCGTCCGGCGCGATCTCGAAATTCGTCACGCTCCGGCTGACGTCGATCCGGCCCGGTCTGCCGCTGTCGAAGTCCTCGGCGATCGTCACCGGCACGCGCACGGCCTTTTCGGTGGCCAGATCGAACCGGTAGAGGTACCCGCCGTTCTCGAACACGATGGCCGTGTCGCCCAGCGTCGGGAACTTCACGTCGAAGTCGGTGAAGTGCGTGAGCTTCTTCGTGCGCTTGCTGGCGACGTCGTACGCGAAGAGGTTCAGGCGGTTCGGCTCGTCGCGATCCGAGAGGAAGTAGACCGTGTTGCCCTTCCACATCGGGAAGATGTCGAGCGCCGGGTTGTTCGTCAGGTTCGTCGTCGCCTTCGTGGCGAAGTCGTACAGCCACACGTCGTCGGCCATCCCGCCCCGGTAGCGCTTCCAGGTGCGGAATTCCCGGAAGATGCGGTTGTAGGCCAGCTTCGTGCCGTCGGGCGAGTAGCTGGCGAAGCCGCCGCGCGGCAGCGGGAGCTCCTCGAGCGGCCCGCCGGCGACGTTGGCCAGGTAGAGCTGGCCCCGGAAGTCATTCCACTCGGTCCGGCGGGATCGGAAGAGGACGTGCGACGCGTCCTTCCAGCCCATCACGATGTTGTTGGGACCCATCCGATCCGACACGTCGTCGCGGCCGAGCGTCGCGGTATAGGTGAGCCGCCTGGGCACACCGCCCTGCGCCGGCATCACGTAGACCTCGGTGTTGCCGTCGTACTGGCCGGTAAACGCGAGCTGGGATCCGTCGGGCGAGAACTGCGCGAACATCTCGAACCCGATGTCGCTCGTCAGCCGTCGCGCCACGCCGCCCGCGGCCGGGACCGTAAACAGGTCCCCGGCGTACGTAAAGACGATCTGGTTTCCGTGGATGGCAGGGAAGCGCAGCAGGCGGGCCTCGGACGGGGCCGGGGCCTGGGCGGAATTGCCGACGACGGCGGCGAGCAGGAACACGGCCAGCAGCAGGATACGGGTATGTTTCATGGTGAGAATGACTCCGTGGGACTGATTCTACACTCCGCAGACCGGCGGAAATAGAAAAGGGCCGCGGGCGGCATCAGCCGCGCGCGGCCCGGGTCGCATGGCGGGCGCACGGCCCGCCGGATCTAGATGCCTCAACCGCCAGGGGCGCAGCCTCCGCCCAGCCGGGATGACGTCCCGTACCCGCCGTTGGTGCCCCCGCAGCCGAACGTGGAGAACTGCTTTTCGATGGCGGCGGCGCCGCACTTCGGGCACGTGTCCGGCTGCCGGTTGCCGATCACAAGGGCCTCGAAGCGGTGACCGCAGGTCTTGCACTGATATTCAAACAACGGCATGGTTCTGCCTTTCGTGAACAATACGGCTGTCCCTAGGATTCACGAATCCGCCATCCGTGACAAGTGGGCGTCGCCCGGCGCGGCGGACGGACGCGGGCCGCCCGGCGGCTGTGGTAGATTGGGTCGCCATGAACTTCCGTACTATCATCGAACCGTTTCGCATCAAGTCCGTCGAGTCCGTCAAGTTCACCCGGCGCGAGGACCGGGAGGCCGCGCTTCGGGAAGCCGGCTACAACGTGTTTCGGCTGCCCGCCGACGACGTCCTGATCGACCTGCTCACCGATTCGGGCACCGGCGCGATGTCGTCGCAACAGTGGGCGGCGATGCTGCAGTCGGACGAGTCCTATGCGGGCAGCCGATCGTTCTACCGGTTCGAGCGCGTGGTGCGGGACCTCACCGGGTACCGTCACATCATTCCCACGCACCAGGGGCGTGCGGCCGAGCACATCCTGTTCCACGCGATTCTCAAGCCCGGCATGGTGGTGGCGAACAACAACCACTTCGATACGACCCGGGCGAACATCGAGGCCGAGGGCGCCGAAGCGCTCGATCTCGTGATCCCCGAGGGCCGCATCCCGCACTTCATCCATCCGTTCAAGGGCAACGTGGACGTCGCCGCCCTGGACCGCCTCCTCACCGAGCGCGGGGCCCACGTGCCGCTGGTGATGGTGACCGTCACCAACAACTCCGGCGGCGGGCAGCCGGTGTCGCTCGAGAACCTCCGCGCGGTCAGGGCGGTCTGCCGGAAGCACGGCAAGCCCCTGTTCCTGGACGCCTGCCGCTTTGCGGAGAACGCGTGGTTCATCAAGACCCGCGAGGACGGGCAGGCCGACCGGTCTCCCAAGTCGATTGCCCAGGAGATGTTCTCGCTGGCCGACGGGTGCACCATGTCGGCCAAGAAGGACGGCCTGGCGAACATCGGCGGTTTCCTGGCGATGAACGACGACGCGTGGGCGGAGACCGCCCGCAACCTCCTGATCCTGACCGAGGGGTTTCCCACCTACGGCGGCCTCGCCGGCTATGACCTGGAGGCCGTCGCCCGGGGGCTCGAGGAAGTGATCGAGGAGCCGTACCTGCATTACCGGATCCGGTCGACCGAGTATCTGGGCGAGAAGCTGATTGCGGCGGACGTGCCGATCATCCGCCCGCCGGGCGGCCATGCGATCTACATCGATGCCAAGGCCCTGCTGCCGCACATTCCGCCGCTCCAGTACCCGGGCATCGCGCTGGCGAACGAACTCTACGTCGAGGCCGGCATCCGAGGCGTGGAGATTGGCACGGTGATGTTCGGGTTGCGGCCGGACGGCGTGGAGGTGGCGTCGGCCATGGAACTGGTGCGGCTGGCCATCCCGCGGCGCGTCTACACCCAGTCGCACATCGACTACGTCGCCGAGGCCGTCATCCACGTCGCCTCGCGGCGCGACGCGTTCCGCGGTTACCGGATCGTGTCGCCGCCGAAGCCCCTGCGCCATTTCACGGCGCAGTTCGTGCCGCTATCCTGAGATGGCAGGGGGCGCGGCATGGCCGCGCCCCGTGGCATCGTCGACGGCAGGTGGCGGAGAGCCCGGCGGGCCGCCTCCCGGTTGGTGGAGGATATTACCGAGGAAGACTCGAGTCCGCCGGACGTTCCCCCGCCACCGTGCCGAACTGGTGAGGCGCCCCGGGGCGCTACAGCGGCGAACCCAGGAACTCGTGCGTCAGCTCCTCCCACTGCCGATCGGAGAGCAGCGTCGGCGGATGCTCCACGTAGTTGCCGCCGTCGGCCGCCGCCACGCCCAGCTGCTTCTCGTAGAAGCGGGAGAGGCGCTGACCTTCATTCGACAGCCACGCCATGGCCGTCGGCCCGGCGGGCAGCTTCTCGTAGGCCGCGTCCGCCGTGTTCATCGCGAAGAGCCAGCCGCGGGCGTACGGTTCCCGGTGCAGCAGCGACGCATCGTCGCGCAGCGCCTCGTTGACGCGGGTGACCGTGCCCGAGACGGGCGAGACAATGGACACCCGGCGGCCCGCGCTCCGGATCTCGGCGACCGGCTGACCGGACCGGACTTCCGTGCCCGGCAGCGGCAGCTTGATGCCGATGGGCGAAGCGAACAGGCGCTGCGCCAGGTCGTCGAGACCGACCGTGACGCGCTGGCGCGCGGTCGGACGTACCCAGGCGTGGCTGGGCGCGTAGTAGACCTGGTCGCTCCAGAACAGGCGGCCGACCCGCATGATGCCCATCAGCCGGCGGCGGATGGCATCGACCCCTTTCATGCCGGTGAGAAACAGGAACACCGGCACCGAGAGCACAGCCAGGACGATGAGCAGGAGTCCGGCCCTGACGGCCAGCCCCGCCACCAATACCGCTGCGGATTCGAGTGCGCCCAGTAGCGTGTCCATGATGTCCTCGTCTTTCTCGCGTCTATGTCTGCAACCGTCAGCTCTTGTGGCACATCGAACAATCGTCCGTGCCGAATGACTTCTTGCCGTCGTGACACGCGCCGCAGGCCTGGCCCTTCTTCATGGCGTCGTGCGTGATGGGCTTGCCGTCCGCCGCTGCGCCCGCGCGCAGGATCTTGAAGAGCCGCGGGTGGCAAGACGTGCAGCCCGGCGTGGTCTCACTCACGTGCGACGCGTGGGTGAAGGTGACCTTGCCCGGGCTGTCGCCGGTCTGCGCCAGCACGTACGGCTGGGGGAGCTTGGGCAGCCGGTTCTGGGCTGTGACGGTCACCGCCACCAGGCACAGCACGGCGAGGGTGACCAGGATCGTCGCGGTCCGGTGTCTACGCATGGCCGTTCTCCTTGTCGGAGGTCAGGAGGTGCGCCCGGGCAATCTCGTCCCAGTGGTCCGCATCCAGCACGCGGGCCATGCCGACGACCGGCACGCCGCCGTCCTGGGCCAGCGCACCGAGCCCCGGGGAGAGCCGCGCCTGGAAGTCGGAGACGGCCGAATCCATCCAGCGGCGGGCGGCGCCGTCGGAGACCAGGCCGGTGATGTTGGCGCGCAGCCGGGTCGGCCGCACGCGGAACAACCAGCCCCGGTCGTAGGGGTCGGCCTGCGCCGTGTCGGGCTTCCTGGAGAGATCCGAGTTGACCTCGGCGACAGTGCCGTCCACGGGCGAGAGCATCTCCACGGCCTTGCCGTCATCGGCCACCAGCCGCCAGGCCCGTTCGCCCTGGCCCACCACCGTCCCGACCTGTGGGAGCGCGACCGCGGCGAACGGTCCGATGAGCTTGGCGGCGAATCCGTCGAGGCCGACCGAGACCAGGCCGTCGGCGTCCTGCCGGGCCCAGGCGTGGCCGCGGTGGAAGAGGCGGTCCGCCGGGACCGGGAACCAGGTCGGGATGGCCGTCGCCGGCGTGCGGACCGGGACGCGGGCGGCGGCGGGTTCGGCGCTCGGCCCCTGGACCCATCGCCAGAACGGAATGAAGAGCAGCAGGAAGAGAATCGCAATGCCGTACTCGAGCATCTTCGCCGAGTAGAGCGTCAGGATGTCGTGCGGAATCATGTCAGTCTCCTTGTCGCGGCGGCTACGATTCGCGGGCGCCGGTCAGTTCGTGTTCGTTGAGCACCGGCATCCGGTTGACGATCCACCGGAACATCGAGATGCCGATCGTGACGAGGGTCAGCGACACCGTCACTTCCATCCAGCTGGGCACGTACCGTTCGGCGGCGTTCCAGTTCAGGGCAATCACCGAGACGTTGAGGCGGTTGACGATAATACCGAGCACGGTCCACGCGGCCGTCCATCGGACCAGCGTCACGTTGCTGCGGCGCGCGCCGTAGGCGAACAGCATCGAGGGCAGCAGGACGAAGCCGACGATCTCGACGAGGAACCAGTAGCCGTAACCGGTATTGAGCAGGTGCCAGCGGTCGCCGTCGGCCACGCCCTGCAGCTTCACGAAGAAGTAGCAGAAGAGGATGACGGAGGCGCCGCGCGCCAGGCCGAGCACGAGCTTGTCCAGGTTGACGTGGTGGTCGATTCGGCTCCTGAACGCGCGATGCGAGAGCCCGCTTTCGACGATGACCATGCTGAGGCCGGCCGCGATGCTGGAGATGAAGAAGTACGCCGGGATGAAGGGCGAGTACCAGAGCGGGTGCAGCTTCGTGGGCGCCATCAGGAACAGGCCGCCGAGTGACGACTGGTGGAGCGTCGACAGCATGACGCCGAACACGGTGAGGCCGATCGTCGTCTTGTTGGCGATCGTGAGCGCCTTCTTCCAGCCCAGCCACTCGAAGACCGGCGGCAGGAACTCGAGGAAGAGCACCGTCAGGTAGAGGACGACGCACCAGGCGATCTCGAACATCACCGACGGGCCGCCCCACGAGATGAACAGCGGCACCGGCAGGTTCCACGGGCGGCCGAGGTCGGCCGTGAGGCCCAGGACCGCGAAGAGGTAGCCGAGGAACCCGGTGAGAATCGCCGGGCGCACGATCGGGTGGTACTCCTTGAGCCCGAAGATGTACACCGAGGTGGCCAGCGTGTAGCCGCCGGCGGCGAGCGCGACGCCGGCCAGCATGTCGAACCCAATCCAGATGCCCCAGGGATTCGTCTGCGTCAGGTTCGTCGCCGCGCCCAGGCCGAAGGCGAACCGGTAGACGATCACGGGAATGCCGACGGCCATGATCAGGCCGGCAATGAAGTTGCCCGGCGTCACGAGGCTCTTGAGGTACTCGGTAAACGGAAGACCGAGGAAGATCTTGTCGGTGACCCAGCCGCGGCCGGTGATGGCGGGTGCCGTCTGGCTACTCATGGCCCGTCTCCTTCTCGCGCCCCTCGAGGGCCGCGACGTGTTCGCGCCGTTTGCTGAACGTATACATGCCCATCAGCAGCGGCGGCCACAGGGTGAGCACGAACGGCACGGCCGCCAGCGACGCCTGCGTCAGCGACGAGTAGGCGTAGGTGCCGAGGTTGGTCGGCAGGCCGAGCCGCTCGAACGGGATGTCGGTGATGTACATCCAGCTCGTGCCGCCCACTTCCGTTTCGCCGAAGATGTGACGGACGTACTTGCTGTCCTTCGCATACAGGCGCTCGCGGGCAATCTCAATCAACTCGTTGCGGTTGCCGAACTGCAGCGCGCCGCTCGGGCAGACCGACGCGCAGGCGGGCGCCAGGCCCTTGGCCTGCCGGTCGCCGCAGAAGTGGCACTTCTGCACGAAGGGCGCCGCAGAGTCGTACTCGTACTTCGGCACGCTGAACGGGCAGGCCACCATGCAGTAGCGGCAGCCGAGGCAGCGGTCCTTGTGGTACTCCACCGGGCCGGTAGGCGTCTTGTTGAGCGCGCGGACCAGGCACGCCGACGCGCAGGCCGGCTCGACGCAATGCATGCACTGGCGCTTGATGAAGCGAGCGGGCGCCGCCCCGCCGGCGGGCGCAGCGGCGTTGACGACGGTGTAGTGCCGGGTGTCCATCGTGCGCGTCTGCTTGAACACCGCCGGGTCGTCCAGCATCGGCGGTGCCGGCTGCCCGTTGGTCTCCGTGCAGGCGGCCTCGCAGGCGCGGCAGCCGACGCACTTCGTCGTGTCGACCAGCACGCCGCGGCGATCGGCGTCCACCGCGAGCGGGCCGCCCTCTTCAGCGGAGGACGCGCGGGCGGTGGCAACCGGGGCAACGGCGACCGCGCCGGTCGCCCCGGCTACTTTCAGGAACATTCGTCGGTTCAGCTTCATGGCGCGATTCCTCGGGATGACGCGTCGGTTAAGCGCGGTGAGAGGCGGCCGCGAGCGATGAGCAGCCGACCAGGAGCACGCCGGCCAGGGCAAAGAGCAGGATGATCATCGGAATACCTCCTTGTGAGGAGAGTCAGGCAACGAGGCGGCAGCGACGCGCGCGCTGCTGGCGCGGATGCGGGTCACCACATCCTTGAAGAGAGGGCACGTGTCGTACTGATGACCGAGGCAGGGATCCGCGGACGCGATCCGGTCCAACGGCACCAGTTTCTTGACGGGATATGCCTGGCAGTAAAGCATCACGACTTCCTTCAGGTACGGACAGGCCATCACGCCCCTTCCTTTCCTCCACCCTCCCTATAGCAACTTCGTGGCCATCATCGGCGACACGGGTTTGCGATCAGCTAATCTGCAGACACAACAAGAGTTAACTGCGGCTCCGCGCCATGCTATCCACGACGGTCGTGCCAATCGCTGTTGCGAAGTACAACGGGTCTGCCGACCCTCGAGCACGCCCGATGCGTGAATTGGCCGAATTGCTGAAGGAAAGCCCCAGTTGTTGAATTCAACGCCCAAAGAGGGATTCCTATACAGGTTTCGTCGCCGAGGTCCTCGTGCAATCCGGTACGACGCGTTCACCGTTTTCGAGTACCATTCCCCCGATGCTGACGAACAGCGTTGCGGAGCCCGTGGCGCAGGTGTGTCCGCGCTGCCAGGGGGCTGTGCCGGCCCGCGAATCGACCTGCCCGCACTGCGGCGTCGATCTCGCGCTGGCGGCGGTCCTGATGGAGCGCCTGGCGCTGAGCGTGATTCCCGCCAAACCCGGCACGCCGTTCATGGGCGACGCCATGCTCTCCAGGTTCGGCGAGTTCCTGATGAAGAAGGGCTACATCACGGCCCCTCAGCTCGAGAGCGCGCTGGGACGCCAGCGCGAGATGGCGGCGGCGGGCCAACGGGAAACGCTGGGGCAGGTGCTGCTCGAGATGAACGTGATGTCCCGCGAGCAGTTGGAACTCGCGAGCGTCGAGCAGGTGCAGGATCTGCAGAATGCGCTGCGGCAGGTCAACGTCGAGCTGGAACAGCGCGTGGCGGATCGCACGCGCGAACTGCACGCGGCCTACCAGCGGCTGACGGAACTCGACCGGCTCAAGGGCAACTTCATCAA
>Ga0334722_10005432_pt1 | contig 12868 bp, 11 predicted proteins | sample C3_bottom_MG_FD_207210 | JGI IMG/M metagenome (GOLD analysis project Ga0334722, IMG submission 207210) | Sediment microbial communities from Yellowstone Lake, YNP, Wyoming, USA - C3_bottom | ecosystem: Environmental > Aquatic > Freshwater > Lake > Sediment | place: USA: Wyoming | collected...
CCTCTTGCGAACTCACGTTTTACCGCTGCACGAAAGGAGTTTTCATGTTCCTCGACTACGTGCTGAAGTACTGGGCCTATCTGATTTTGCTCATTCCCGCCGCCATCCTGATCTATGAATCCGTGGTCATCGTGGGCGGCAACGAAATTGCCCTGATCGAACGTCGGTGGTTCGGCAGCAAAATGCCCCAGGGGCGGGTGGTGGCCCTCGGCAACGAGGTCGGTATCCAGGCGCGGACCCTCGGCCCGGGCATGCACTTTCTGATCCCGTTCATCTACAAGGCGGACAAAAGCGTTTTTACCGAAATCAAAGAAAACGAGATCGGCCTGATCGAGTCGGTGGACGGTTCGTCGATCCCGGCCGGCAACATCTTTGCCGCTGTTGTGCCCGGCCACAATTCCTTTCAGGATGGCGAGGCGTTCATCAGGAACCACGGCCAAAAGGGCCCGCAGATCGAGGTGCTCCCCCCTGGTAAATACCGGATCAACCCCTACCTGTTCAAGCTGACCAAGGGCAACGTCGTCGAGATCAAGGACTCCGAAATCGGGATCGTCGACTCGGTCGACGGCGCAGCCATCCAGGAGGGCAGGATCTTCGCCCAGTCGGTGGAGGGGCACTCGTCCTTTCAAAGCGGCGAGGCTTTCATCAAGAACGGCGGCCAGAAGGGCCCGCAGATCGACATCATCCCGCCCGGGAACTACCGCATCAACCCTTACCTGTTCAAGGTCACCAAGAGCACGGCGACGAAGATCAACGAAGGGGAGATCGGCTTGATCGAATCCGCCGACGGTTCGGCGATCCCGGCCGGGCGGATCTTCGCCAAGGTGGTGACGGGCCACAACTCCTTCCAGTCCGGGAAGGACTTCATCGCCAACGGCGGGCAGAAGGGGCCACAGACCGAGATCCTGCCACCGGGCGTCTATCGCGTTCACCCGAACCTCTTCAAGGTCACCAAGTCCGCCGCCGTCGTGATCGCCAAGGGGCAGGTCGGCGTGGTCACCGCGCAGGACGGCGCCCCGATCCCGATGGGGCGGCTGCTGGCGCAGAGCGTACCGGGGCACTCGAACTACGAGAACGGCGAGGCCTTCCTGAAGAACGGCGGGCAGAAGGGGCCGCAGATCGACGTCCTGCTGCCGGGCACCTACCGCATCAACCTGAATCTGTTCAAGGTTCAGATCGCGCCCGCCGTTGTCGTCGACGCCAACAAGGTCGGCCTGGTGACCGCGCTGGATGGCATTCCGCTGCCGGAGCGCGAGTACGTTGCCACCCCGATCACCGGCCACAACGACTACCAGGACGGTTCCGCCTTCCTGACCAAGCAGGGGCAGCGCGGGCCGCAGCTCGACGTGCTGCGGCCGGGAACCTACTACATCAACCCGTTCATGTTCAGTGTGGAAGTGGACGACGTCGCCGTCATCGAGCGCGGCCAGGTCGGCGTCGTCGTGTCGAACGTCGGCGAAGATCCGACGGACGAGATGAAGAAGCGCCTCGGCTCAACCCAGGCCGGGGCCTCCGAGGAGGAAGGCAAGGAGAAGTACGTCGTGCCCAAGGGCTTTCGCGGCATCCAGGAGGAAGTCGCCGGGCCGGGCCGCTACTATCTCAACCGCCGGGCCTTCATGGTCTACATCATCGACACGACCAACATCACGATCGACTGGGACGACCAGAAGGACACGCGCTTCGACCAGTTGAACGTCATCTCCAAGGACGGGTTCCCGATCCAGGTCGCCGTCAAAGTCGTCATCCGCGTGCGGCCGGACCAGGCGCCCTACATGGTGGCCAAGGTCGGTTCCATCGACAACCTGATCCAGCACGTCATCCACCCGATGATCGACTCCTCGTTCAGGAACCAGGCCTCCACCGCGTCGGCGATGAACTTCCTGCAGAGCCGCTCGGAGGAACAGGCGAAAGCGGAAACCCGCGCCCGCGCCGATCTCGAGCGCTACCACGTCGAGTGCGTCTCGGTGCTGATCTGCCAGATCCGCCTGCCCGAGGACCTGATGCAGACCCAGACCAAGCGGATCATCGCCGAGCAGCAGCAGGAGATGTACAAGATGGAGCAGCGTTCCCAGGCGGAGCGCACGCAGATGGAGAAGATGCGCGCGACCGCCGATCAGCAGCCGACGTTGGTCGCTTCGGAGATCGCCGTGAAGGTCGCAACGCAGAAGAAGACCGAGATGATCACGCTGGCCGAAGGCACGGCGGAGGCCAAGGCGCTCGAAGGCATCGGCGACGGCAAGCGGCTGACAGCCATCGGCGACGGCGAGGCTTCCAAGATCGCGGCGATCGGCGAGGCGACGGCCCAGGCCTACAGCAAGCAGCAAGCGGCCATCGGCGAGGAGGCCATCAAGCAGATCAAGATCGTGGAGCTGATCGCCACCGCCATCCAGAACGGCAACATCAAGATTGTTCCGGACGTTCTGGTTACCGGGGGTGGCGCTGCCGCCGACGGGCTGATGGGTATGCTGACGAAGCTTTTGCCCGGGGTCGATATCTCCACGCTGCTGAAAAAGACCGTCCCCACAACGCCGGAAACACGTTCGGAGTCGGCCTCATGAGAAAGCTCAATTGCTGGGAAGTACAGAAATGCGGCCGCGAGCCGGGAGGTCATGCCGTCGCCGATCAGGGACCTTGCCCGGCGGCGATGTCGACCGCTCTCGACGGCATCCATGGAGGGAAAAACTCGGGTCGGACCTGCTGGGTTCTCGCGGGGACCTTCTGCTCGGGACAAGTGGTGGGCACCGCTGCCAAGAAACTGGCTAACTGCAAGGAGTGTCAATTCTATCAGCTCGTTCAGCGCGAGGAGGGCGAGGGCCTCGTGCCGACGCTCAGCCTCGTGCGCAGGCTCAACTGCGCCGGCCAGCTGGACTAAGCTGCCAGGCTGCTGAAAAGAGCTCATCTGCGGCGTTGGGCTTCGCCCTTCGTCGCTGCGGCGTGCATGAGCACGCCTCTCTCCTCAGGACTCGCCCGCCTTGCACCTGGACCCTTTTCAGCAGCCTGGCCATTCACGGTCTTCCCGTAGCCGCGGAAACATAATGTTGACCCAATTTTCTCCGTAGGTTGACAATGGTCTCCCCGCCCGGGATACTCGCCAGCGGGTGCGCGAGATGAACGAGACGACGGAAGGTGTTCTGAAGCTGCTCAAGGGCGGGGCGGAGTTCCTCTCGGGAGAGGAGATCGGCCGGGCGCTCGGCATTTCCCGGAGCGCGGTCTGGAAGCACGTCCGGGAACTGAAGGCAGCGGGGTACGGGATCGTCTCCTTTCCGAAGAAAGGTTACGGCCTGCGTGCCGTTGCCAATGTGCCGCTCGCCGTCGAGGTTGCGCCGCACCTGAAAACGCGGACCTTGGGACGGCGCCTCGAATATCACGACGCGGTCGATTCGACCAACCGCGCGGCTGGTGAACTCGGGCGGCGGGGCGCCGTCGAGGGCACCCTGGTCGTCGCCGATGCCCAGACCGCCGGGCGCGGCAGGATGGGGCGGTCCTGGGAGTCGCCCGCCGGGGAAAATCTTTACTTCTCGATTCTGCTCACGCCGAACGTCGAGCCGGCGCGAGTCCCGCAGCTGGCGTTGGTCGCCGCCGCCGCGGTTCATGCCGGGTTGGCCGAATGCTGCCCGGACATTGTCGCGCAGATCAAGTGGCCGAACGACATCCTGGTCGGCGGCCGCAAAGTGGCCGGAATCCTCTGCGAGGCGAGCCTGGAAGCCGATCGCGTGCACCGGGTCGTTCTCGGCGTCGGCATCAACGTCTGCGGGGCGAGCGTTCCCCGGGCGCTGCGCGCAACCGCCACCACGCTGCGCATCGCGGGCGGCCGGAGGGTTTCCCGCCCCGCGCTGCTGGGCGCGGTGCTCAACCACCTTGAGGCGCGGTACGAGCGCTGGCTGCAGGACGGGAGCCTCGCCGGCCTGCGCGAATACTTCGAGAGGCACTCCGCCCTGAACGGCCGGCCGGTGGCGGCCGAGAACCACTCGGGGGTGGTGCACGGAACGGCTCGCGGCATTACGCCGACCGGGGAGCTGGTGATCGAGACGGCCGGCGGCGCGCAGCTGCACCTGCTGGCGGGCGACGTGCACCTGCTGCCGCCAGACGGGGAAGGGGCGGCCCCCGCCTCACGGTGCTGAAAAGTAGAAGAGGTCCGGGAGCAATTCCGTCCATGAAAAATGGAATCGTTCGCCCTGAGCTTGTCGAAGGGGAGGATTTTCTGTCATGAGCGCGACACTGTCGGTAGCCGCGATTCACCCTGCCGTCGCGAAGGCGTACGACGTCCTCGCCACGGGGACGCCGATCGAGTTGCCCCTGGCGACTCGCCTCTCGTTGCTTCCCGGCGAGGCTGTCCTCGACCTGCTCTCGCTGGCCAACAAGGTGCGGCTGAGGCACGCTCCCGGCCTGCACGTCTGCTCCATCGTCAACGCCAAGTCCGGTGCCTGTCCGGAGAACTGCCGTTTCTGCGCCCAGTCCGCCCACCACGCGGCGCAGGTGCCGGAATACGGACTTCTCGATCCCCGGGAGCTGCTCTCCCGGGCAAAGGTGGTCTGGCGCAAAGGCGTGCGTCGTTTCGGGATCGTGACTTCCGGATCCGGCTGCGCCGGCGGGGATCACGGGGAGCTGCGCTCGGTCATCGAGGCGATCGGGCTGATCCACGACAAGCTGCCGGGGATGGAGGTCTGCGCCTCGCTCGGCGCTCTCGACGACGCGGCCGCACAGACGCTCGCCGCGGCCGGCGTTTCGCACTACAACCTCAACCTCCAGGTCGCGACCGCTCGCTACCGCGAGCTGATCAGCGACACCCACAGCGCGGCGGATCGCCTCGCCGCCATCGGCACGCTGAAGCGGCACGGCATCCGGCTCTGCTGCGGCGGGATCATCGGCGTCGGGGAGACGATGGCGGATCGCCTCGCGTTGGCGTTCGAGCTGCAGGAACTTGGGGTCGAGACGATCCCGCTCAACGTGTTGATTCCCATTCCCGGCACTCCGCTCGAGGGCAGCGCCCCGGTCCCGGCGGTCGAAGTCGCGAAGACCTTTGCGATCTTCAGGCTGATCCATCCGCGCGCCGTCATCAAGTTTGCCGCGGGTCGCGAGACGGTCATGAAGGACTTCCAGGCCCTGCTGCTGCTCGGCGGCGTCAACGGGCTGCTCACCGGCGGCTACCTTACGACCCGTGGGCGCGAGACGTGCGAAGACACGGCGCTGCTGGCGGAACTGTCGCGGTTCGGGGATGACGGCGGACCTGAGCGAAACCTGCCGCGCTGAGCTCGAGCGCCTGCGCGGCCGCGGTCGGCACCGCAGCCTCACCGTCCTTGCACACGGTCAGCGGGGGACGGTCGAGCGCGGGGGGCGGAGCCTGCTGAACCTCTCCGCCAACGACTACCTCGGCCTCGGCGCGGACGAAGAGCTGCTGCGGGCGTTTCTGCGCGAGACGCCGGAGCGGATCCTCGACGAGCGCGGCATGACGGCTTCCTCTTCGCGGCTGCTGACGGGGAGCGGTCCGGCCGGCATGGCGCTCGAGGAGGAGCTCGCGGCGCTCTATCGCGGGCGGGAGTGCTGCGTCTTCTCGAGCGGTTATCACGCCAACCTCGGCATTCTCGCCACCCTCGGGCGCAAGGGGGATCTCTTCCTCTCGGACCGGCTCAACCACGCGAGCATCATCGACGGCATGCGCCTCTCGGCGGCCGGCTTGCGGCGCTATCGTCACCGCGACTACGGCCATCTCGAGGATCTGCTGCGCGGCGCCGCCGGCGGGAAGGGCCAGACGTTCATCGTCACGGAGTCGGTCTTCAGCATGGACGGCGACCTGGCGGACCTGGCGGCGCTGGTTCGGCTCAAGGAGCGCTTTGGCGCGACGCTGATCGTCGACGAGGCTCACGCGGTGGGCGTCTTCGGCGATCAAGGGTGCGGTCTCGCGGAGGCCGCCGGCGTTCTCGACGAGGTCGACATCCTCATCGGCACCTTCGGCAAGGCGTTGGCCTCGGTCGGTGCTTTCGCGGTGACCTCCCCGCCGCTGAAGGAGTACTTCGTCAACACCGTGCGCCCTTTCATCTTCACCACCGCGCTGCCGCCGGCCGTCCTGTCGTGGAGCCGCCACACGCTGCGGCGCATGCAGGGGATGGCGCGCGAGCGCGGGGAACTTGCGGCCCTCGGCCGGCGACTCCGGCAGGAGCTGTCGGCGTTGGGCTGCATGAGCGGCGGCGACTCGCAGATCGTCCCGGTGATCGTCGGGGAGGACGAAGCGGCGGTCCGGCTCGCCGCGAGGCTGCAGGAGGCGGGGTACCTCGTATTGCCGATCCGCCCCCCGACTGTCCCGCCGGGGACGGCGCGGGTGCGGCTCTCCCTGAATGCGGCGTTGCGTTGGGACGATCTGCGCGCTCTGCCGGAGGCGATCTCCAGCGGCGGGGTTTCCTGCCGCGCGGGAGCGAAAATGAAGGCTGAAATCCAGATCCCATGAGGCTGCACTGGCAGGTGCGACAGGAGCGCCCCCGGTTGCTGCTCTTCTTCAACGGCTGGGGAATGGACGAGCGCCTTCTCGCCATGATCGAACCGCCGGCGGGCCGGGACCTGCTGGCGGTCTGCGACTACACGGAGCTGCAACAGGGCGCCGACGCGGTGCAGGCAGCGGTCGAGCGCTACCCGGCGACTGACCTCGTGGCCTGGTCGATGGGGGTCTGGGCCGCGGCTTCGCTCTTCGGGACGACGGGGGCGCGTTTCGACAAGGCGGTGGCCGTCAACGGGACGGGCCGGCCGATCGACGACCGGTATGGGATACCGGCGGCTCTTTTTCAGGCGACGCTCGACACCTATTCCGCGCGGGCGCGGGACTCGTTCTTCCGGAGGATGTGCGACGGCCGGGACGCCTGCGGGGAGTTCCTCCCCCACGCGCCTCTGCGTGATGTCCAAGATCAACGCCGGGAGCTGCTTGCGCTCGCGCGGGACGCCGGGGAGGGTCTGCCGCCTCCGGGGCCGTTTACGAGCGCCGTCGTTGGCAGCCGCGACCGCATTCTGCCGCCGGAGAACCAGGTGCGCTACTGGCAGGGGGTACTCTCCTGTCGGACGGCGAACCTGCCGCACCTTCCTTTCTCGTGCCGGACGGGGTGGCGGGAGATTCTCGGAGAGACGGATGAGCCCTGACAAGGGGCTGGTGCGGGAGCGCTTCGGGCGGAGTCTCGCCGGGTACGACGGGGAGGCTGCGGTCCAGAGGGGGATGGCGCGGCGGCTGGTGGCGGAGATCCTCAACCAGAGCGGCGAGGGCTGCGACAGCGCCCTTGAGATCGGCTGCGGCACGGGACTGCTGAGCCGGGAAATGGCCCGCTTCCTGCAAATCCGCACGATCGTTGCCAACGATCTCGTGGCAACGTGCGAGCCCCGGGTGCAAGGCGCCATGAAGCGAATGCCGGGGGTAGCGTTCAGCTTCCACCCCGGCGACATCGAGAAGATCGATCTGGCGCCGGCGGCGTTTGACCTGGTGGCATCGAACGCTGTCTTCCACTGGCTGGACGACCCGGCGGGCCTGCTCGAGCGCCTCGCCTCCGCGCTGCGGGCGGGAGGGCTGCTGGCGTTCACCACCTTCGGCCCGGACAACCTGCGCGAGGTGGCCGCCGTCGGGAGAAAAGGGCTTTGCTACCGCTCGTTCGCGGAGGTGGCCGCGCTGATCGAACGGCGCTATCGCATCCTGCGCTGCGGGGAGCGTCGCGAGACGCTGCGATTTTCCTCGCCGCGGCGGGTTCTGGAGCACCTGCGCCGCACCGGAGCGAACGGCCTGGAGCGGGCCCGGTGGACTCGCGGCGTACTGCACACGTTCGAGGAAGAGTACCGCGAGCGCTTCGGGAAGGGTGACGCGGTGACGCTCACCTACCATCCGATGTTCTTCGTGGCGCGACTCAAGGATGACCAAGAAACGTCGAGGCGGGAGGCATGGCAACATTCTTCGTTTCCGGCATTGATACCGGGATCGGTAAAAGCGTCACCACGGGTCTGACGGCCCGCTGGCTGGCGCGGCGGGGCCGCACGGTGATCACCCAGAAGCTCGTCCAGACCGGCTGCCGCGGGCAGGTGGCGGAGGACATCGCCGTACACCGGAAGCTGATGGGGACGGGCCTGCTCGACGTCGACGTCGACGGCACGACCTGCCCCTGTGCTTTTGTCTATCCGGCCTCGCCCCACCTCGCTGCGCGTCTCGAGGGCCGCGTGGTGGATATCGGCCTCATCGACCGGGCGACGGAACGGTTGACGGCGATGTTCGAGCACGTGCTGATCGAGGGTGCCGGCGGGGTTTTGGCGCCGTTGACGGGGAGTCTGACCGTTCTCGATTTCGTGGCGCAGCGCCGCTATCCGCTGATCGTCGTCGGCTCGCTGCGGCTCGGCAGCATCAACCACACGCTGCTGACGCTGGAGGCGGCGGCACGGCGCGGGGTCGCCGTGCGGGGACTCGTGCTGAACGGACGTCACGCGGTGCCGGTGGAGATTGCTTCGGACTCGAGGCAGGTTTTCGCCGAGGCGCTTGTGCGGCACGGCTATCCGCAGGCAATCGTGGAGATTCCCGATTTCCGGGACGATGACGCGTTGCCAGAGGTGGATTTTTCCCCGTTGTTCGCAGAGAGAGAATGTCGGTTATAGTGGCCACGAGAGACCGCCCCTCCGCGCCACCCCTGCGCACAGAGAGTTCTCTCGAGCGGCAGAGACAGCCGAAATCATGAGCAGCCGGACAAGTGACTTTCATCGCCGGGTCGCCGATCCCATCGCCTTCGATCGCCGGCATGTGCTCCACCCGTACACCTCGCCGACTGAGCCGCTGCCCGTCTATCAGGTCCAGTCCGCCCGGGGGGTGCGTCTCAAACTCGAGGATGGACGGGAACTGGTCGACGGGATGTCCTCGTGGTGGGCGGCGATCCACGGCTACAACCACCCGGCGTTGAACCAGGCGGTGCGCGATCAACTGGGCCGCATGTCTCACGTCATGTTCGGCGGGATCACGCACCGTCCCGCCGTGGAGCTTGCGGCGCGCCTGCTGGAGCTGGCACCTGCCGGGCTGGAGCAGGTCTTCTTCTGCGACTCCGGTTCCGTCGCCGTCGAGGTCGCGATCAAGATGGCCTTCCAGTACTGGCGCAGCCGCGGCAAAAAGTGTCGGGACACGCTGCTCACCGTCCGCGGCGGTTACCACGGCGACACCTTCGCCGCGATGTCGGTCTGTGATCCCGTGACGGGAATGCACGGGCTTTTCCGGGGCCTCCTCCGCGAGCAGCTCTTTGCGCCGCGTCCAGGGCCGGCCTGTGGCGCGGCGTGGAAGGGGCGGTCGATCGCCGGGTTCGAGAGGTTGCTGCAGGCGAACAGCGAGCGCATCGCCGCCGTGATCCTGGAGCCGATCGTCCAGGGAGCGGGGGGGATGTGGATGTACTCCGCGCACTATCTCCAGCGAGTGCGGCAGCTCTGCGACCGTGAGGGGGTGCTGCTGATTCTCGACGAGATCGCCACCGGTTTCGGGCGGACCGGCAAACTTTTCGCCTGCGAACACGCCGCCGTGGCGCCGGACATTCTCTGCCTCGGCAAGGCGCTGACCGGCGGCTACGTCAGTCTGGCCGCCACGCTGGCGAGCGGGCAGGTGATGGAAACGATCGCCACGGGCCGTCCCGGGACCTTCATGCATGGCCCGACCTTCATGGCCAATCCGCTGGCCTGCGCCGTGGCCGTCGCGAGTCTGGATCAGCTCGTGGCCTCGCGCTGGCAGAGCCGGGTGCGGAGCATCGAAGCCCAACTCGAGCGGGAACTCGCTCCCTGCCGCTCCCTGCCGCAGGTTGCAGACGTCAGGGTGCTCGGGGCGATCGGCGTGGTGGAAACCCGCCGGCCGGTGAACGTCGCCGCGTTGCAGCGCGCCTTTGTGCAGCGCGGGGTCTGGATTCGCCCCTTCGGCCGACTCGTCTATCTGATGCCGCCCTATGTGATTTCTTCGAGAGATCTGACCCGTCTCACCGCGGCGGTTGCGGAGGTCCTCGGCACCTGCCGTCTCACCTGACCGGGGCAGGATTTTACAGCTCTCACGGGCAACCGGCAGCAACAGGTGATGTGTTTGTAGGTTCTTCAGATTGTCCTGGCCCCTGCAGGCTCGGTGTCTATCTCCAACCCCAGTGAATCAAGGGCAGAAAACTCTTTTCGATCTTGCGTAGTGCTTTTACACCACTTCACCACTGCGGCAGCAAGGTTGGGCTCAAAAGAATCGAAAGGCCGCGAGGTGCAACTAACGAGAAGTGACATACATCACCGATATTGTCGGATTACAGAATATATTTGGAAATCGGCGGGCGGATGTACCGCACGTCGAGGAGGTGGCAGCTTGGTGCTGCCGTTGGCAATGTGCTTGTTGATTTGAAAGGAGTTCTGGTGCAGCGTCGTAGAAACATTTTCGCCCTGTTCGTCTCTTTGGCAGTTGCATTCCCTCTGCTGGCTCCGGCGCGGCAGGCCTCGGCCGCAACGGCGCCGAGCTACAAGGTCTTCTCCTTCAACGACCTGGGTATGCACTGCTACGACAAGGATTTCTCGGTTTTTTCGATTCTCCCGCTGTACAACGTCGTGCACGCTCAGGTTTTGAAGGTCGGTTCGCCGCCCGTGGTTCAAAACAACACGCAGGTGAAGGTCACCTATGCCGCGCAGGCCGATGCCACCGGTTCGATCACCACCACCAGCAAGGGGAAGACGAACTTCTGGAATTACCTGCAGGCGCTCTTTGGGATCAGCAGGCCGGTTGATACGGGCATTTTGGGAGCGATGATGCCGGGTGCGGGCAACACGCGCCGCCAATTCGGCTTTTATGACTCCGGGAAACGCGAGTTCGTGGCCAAGGGCATCCCGATTACCGGGGTCGACGATCGCGGCCGCAGCAACCCCTATCCGCTCATGAACGTGCAAGCCTTCACCAGGACGGGGACCACACCGCTGGCATCTCTCCCCGTGGTAGTTCCGGCTTCGGACGAGATGGCCTGCGGCGATTGTCACCTTTCCGGCAAACAAGCCGCGAACGACCCGGCGATAGCCTGGAGCGCCGATGCCAACCCCGAACTCCAGTATCGCAAAAACATCCTGCTGCTCCACGACGCCCGGATTGGAACGGCGTTGTACAAGAGTCAGCCGGTGCTCTGCGCCGCGTGCCACTACTCCCCGGCTCTCGACCTCGCCGGGACGGGCCCGACCACGACCCAGCAGGGCAAACCGCTGCTCTCCCGGGCCGTGCACGGCTTCCATGCCGCGGTGATGGCCCCGGCCGCCAGCCCGACCGAAACCTGTTTCAGCTGCCACCCCGGACAGAAGACCCAGTGCCTTCGCGGCGCGATGAGCGCCGTCGGCATCGGCTGCACCGATTGCCACGGCACGATGACGGCAGTGGCGTCCGACAACCGCTCTCCCTGGGCTGACGAACCCCAATGCCAGTCCTGCCACACCGGCGACGCTCTGGACAACATCGGCGGCGAGATCGCGCGTTTTAGCGCATACATGGACAGCCCCGACGTGGCGACCCCGATCGTTGCGACCAACACCCGCTTCGCCGAGCAGCCGGACAAGCTCTTCCGCAACAGCACGGGGCACGGCGGGGTAGCCTGCGAAGGTTGCCACGGCAGCACGCACGCCATCTGGCCGAGCCGCGAGCCCAACGACAATCGGGCCGCGATCGCCATCCAGAATCACGACGGTGTCATCATCGAGTGCGGCTCCTGTCACGGCACGGCCGAGTTGAAACTCTCGCTTGCCGGACCGCACGGCCTCCACAACGTGAACGACCCGAAATGGATCGACGGTCACCACGATTTCTACGAGCGCAACCCGGCGAGTTGCCAGACCTGTCACGGGGTGAATGGCGAAGGCACCATCATCTCCCGGGTCAAGGCGGCCCGCGCGTTCAGTGTGGAAGGGCGCACGGTGCGGCTGGCCAAGGGCATAGCGGTCGGCTGCGGGACCTGCCACGACAATCCCTTCCTCGGCGGGGGAAACAACTAGACTCCTGCGGCGGCAAGGACGACCCTGAATTCCTCGAGGGGCGCCGCACCACGATTCGAACGTGGTGCGGCGCCTCTTTCTCTTTCCGGGGTGCCGCGCATGCCGCGCAATGATTTCAGACCGAGAGGAGGGAACGATGCGATTCAGAGAATCGATTGTCGCGGGGAAAGTAACTGAATTATGAATTTTCCTACCATTTTCCTGAGGTTATATAGTTCTTGACAGCATGGCGAGACTGTTCGAGAATCGCACCCGGCCAGATCAGGAGTTCAACTGCGGGAGGTGGCGAAATGACCGCCGGAGCGTTGAAAGTCGAGTCCGCGGCGTCCCTGGCACAGGAGGTGGCCCAGCGATCCGGCCAGAACCTCCTGGCCTGCTACCAGTGTCGCCGTTGCGCCGCCGGCTGCCCCGTCGGCGAGGAGAGCGGCGTGACGCCCGACCGGCTGATCCGGATGATTCTGCTCGGCGACACGCAGGGCGCTCTCGACAACCTGCTGGTCTGGAAGTGCCTCGCCTGCTACACCTGCGGCACGAGGTGCCCGAACAACATCCAGACCGCGCGCATCACCGAGACGCTCAAACAGATGGGCAAGAAGGCCCACCTTGAGCCGCTGCTGCCGAAGGTCGCGGCTTTCCACGGCGCCTTCGTGAAGGCCGCGGGGCAGGCCGGGCGGTTCAACGAACTGGTCGGCATGGGGATGTACGAGATGCAGGCCGCGCTCGGCGAGTTCAAGCGCGGCGGCCTCAAGGCGGCCATCGGCGAGATCGCGACCCAGGCGAAGCTCGGCAAGGCGATGATGAGCAAGCAGCGGATGCACATCAAATACGAGTCGGTGAAGAACAAGGGCGAAATCAAGGCCCTCTACCGGAAGGCCGGTCGCTGATGGAAGTCGCC
>Ga0334722_10005433_pt1 | contig 12864 bp, 15 predicted proteins | sample C3_bottom_MG_FD_207210 | JGI IMG/M metagenome (GOLD analysis project Ga0334722, IMG submission 207210) | Sediment microbial communities from Yellowstone Lake, YNP, Wyoming, USA - C3_bottom | ecosystem: Environmental > Aquatic > Freshwater > Lake > Sediment | place: USA: Wyoming | collected...
GATTCCGCGTCGCCGCGGACACCCTTGCCTTAAGCTACGACTACTGCTACCTTCGTCGCTCAGGACTTTCACCTGGTAGACAGCGCCCATGCCGGGCGCACATAATGCCAGGCCCTGGTAAGCCGCCAACGCTTCCCAGGGCCCCGGCTGCTTGTCGCCAGCCAACTTTAAGACAGTCCCAAACGGGCCAGCACCTCGGTCCGGCCCAGGCCATCGACGCGCAAGAGCTTGTCCCGGGAGGTTTGGCCGCCAAGCAAACGGACCCGCCCCCGGGGCACCCCCAGCCGTTCCGCCAAAAAGCGGACCAGAAGCTCGTTGGCTGCCCCTTCCACCGGCGGGGCCGTCAAACGCACCTTCACCGCCCCGCCATGCACCCCAACCACTTCATTTTTGGCCGCCCGGGGCTGGACGTGAACGGAGAAAACCACCCCGCCCGGGTCTTCTTTGATCAGATTGACCGCCGCACCGGCACCGTCCACCGTCGCGCCAGCTCCGTCCTCCGTCGCCCTGGCTGCCGCCTTCAGAGCCCCGTTTTTTGAGCTGGTCCCTGTCGGAGAATGATCAGGCATCACGTTCTTCCACCGGCTCCTCGGCTTCCAGCAGGTTGAGGTAGGCCTGGGTCAAGCCCCGCACCTTGGAACGAAAGACCTGAAATTGCTTTCGCAGCTCTTCGTATTCCTCCTGTGCCTTCTTCACCCGGCCCTGCGCCTCTTCGATGGCCCTTTGCGCCTTTAGCTCACCCTCCCGAATGATGAGGTCGGCTTCTTTGCGGGCATTGGCCTTCAGTTCTTCAGCCGTGCTTTGGGCGACGATGAGGGTGTTGTTCAGGGTTTCCTCGATGGACTTGTAATGAGAAAGCTTCTCCTCCGCTTCCTCGAGGCGGGCTTTAAGCTCGGCGTTCTCGCGGATGAGGGCCTCAAAATCCCGGACCACCTCGTCTAAAAACTCGTCGACCTCCGCTTCCGAATAACCCCGAAAGGCCTTGCGGAATTCCTTATTGTGGATATCCAGCGGCGTAAGTATAGTCGCCACCTCCTTCTCCAGCCTCATTCAGATAACTGGGGAGCATTTTTCGACAAAAACCAACGAAATCCCTTCTCTCTCGGCTTCACCACCACCGCCAGAGGAGCTTCATCAAGAACTGGATCAAGAGGACGGCGATGACCGGCGAAAGATCAAGCCCGAAAGAGGAAGGGAGGTAGCGTCGAATGGGGGCCAAAACCGGTTCCGTCAGCTTGATCAGCGTTCGTTCCAACCGGTAATAAGTGGGATTGTAACGGGGTGGTCGAAACCACGAGAAAAGGGCCCGCAGAATAATGGCCCACATGTACAGTTGTAAGGCCCAAAAAACCAGGAGCCCCATGAATGCACCCCCAAAAAATTCTTCTGGCCTCCGGCCGGGGGTCTTCAAGACCGCCGCGGTCGATAATCCCCGACCCGCTCAAAAGAGGCAGGCCCGGCCGCAATCTCTACGTTACTCGGGGTCAGCAAAAAGATGCCGCTCCCCACCTTCTGCATCTGGCCATTCAGGGCATAGATGACGCCGCTCAAGAAGGTGAGGATCTGGGACCCCGTCTCTTTCTCCGCTTTCTCCAAATTGAGGATGACCGGACGGCGGTTTTTCAGGTGATTGGCGATCTCTTGCGCCTCTTCAAAACGGCTCGGGCTGGCCACCGTTACCTTCATTTGAGTTGCGGTCGGCAAAGGCACCAAACGCCGGTTGCGGGAAGGGATAATGTCCTCCTCCGGCAGCTCAGTTGGAAGGTCCTCTTCCTCCTCAGGTGGGTCGTCCCCAAAACCCAAAAAACGCATGGTTTTCTCCCAAAGACCTTTCCCCACGCCTTTCTTCTCCTCCCCGTGTTTATTGTCGCGGGCCGAAGATGGCCGTTCCAATCCGGACCAGGTTGGCCCCTTCTTCAATGGCTACTTCAAAATCGTTGGACATGCCCATGGAGAGATAAGTCATGGTCACCCCGGGGAAGCCTTCCCCTTTAATTCGTTCCGCCAGTTGCCACAGGCCACGGAAAACCGGCCTCGTCTCCTCGGGATCGGCCACCAGGGGGGCCACCGTCATCAAACCCTCCACGCGGATGTGTTCAAACTGAGCCACTTTCTCCAAGAGGGGTAAAACCTCCGCCGGCGGCAAGCCCGCCTTGGTTGCTTCCCCGGAGACGTTTACCTCCAGCAGTACCGGCACGATCAGGTCTTTCCCTCCGGCCCGGCGGTCAATTTCCGCCAGAAGATGCAGCGAATCAACGGAATGAATGAGCTGAAAAACCTCCACAGCATATTTTACCTTATTTGTCTGGAGATGTCCAATTAAATGCCAGCGCAGGGTCTCTGGCGCGCCCGCCGCCGCGCGACCCTCTTTTGCCCACCAGTCATTGATCCAGGCGGCTTTCTTGACGCCCTCTTGGACCCGGTTCTCCCCCAATTCGCGCACTCCGGCCAAAATGGCTTCCTGAACCTCGGCCACCGTCTTCTGTTTGGTCACGGCGACCAGGGTTATCTCGCTCAAGGTGCGGCCGGCTCGCTCCGCCGCCTGAGCCATTCTCTCGCGCACGCGGGCCAGATTGTCCTTGATCACCGATGTCACCGGCAAAACCCCCTCGAAATTCCGCGGCCGCCCCCGGAACCAGCGCCCGATGTCCGGTCCCCGCTACATATATTCCGCACCGCAGATGTATTTTTAGGGCCCGACCAACCGGCCTCAGCGCAAGCGTTAGCCTCAATGCAACCAACCGGCCTCAGCGCAAGCGTTGGCCTCAAAGCAACCAACCAGCTTCAGCGCAAGCGCCGGCCTCTACACCGTGTCGGTTATAGCCAGCACCGCAACCATTTAGCCTCAACGCAATCGCTAGCCTCAACGCAACCATTCAGCCTCAGCGCAAGCGTTGGCCTTAAAGCAACCAACCAGCTTCAGCGCAATAGCTGGCCTCTACACTATGTCGTTTATAGCCGGCACCGCAACCATTTAGCCTCAACGCAATCGCTAGCCTCAACGCAACCATTCAGCCTCAGCGCAAGGGTTGGCCTCAAAGCAACCAACCAGCTTCACCGTAATCGTTGGCCGTCTCTTCCCCAGAAGGGGTTGGCCACCACCTGGGTCCCTTCCGGCAGACCTTCTACCGCCACCTGGCTCCCGTTGTCCCCAACAACCTTGACGGGGGTAAATTTCAAGGTGGCCGTTTTGGTCAGGACGTAAACCCCGAACTGGTCATCTTTTTTCACCAGGGCCTGCCGCGGGAGAACCAGACCGGAAAACTCCTCCGTGACCACCTCCAGCGTCGCCTTGCGGTGCCCGACCAGGGACGGAACATACTGATCTACGGCCAACCGGACCAGGCTATACCCTTTTCCCGCCGCCGGTGCGTTCACCACCCGGGCCGGAACTTCTCTTGGAAAAAGCTCCGGCCAGCGAACCTTCACGGTCCTCCCTGCCACAAAATGACGGGCTTCCTCCGGTGGCACCGGCAGGGCCAGGAAAAAGCTGTCCGGGTCAACGACTTTGGCTACCCTTTCGCCGCCCCGCACCTGCTGTCCTTCCGTCAGCGCGCGCGGACGAGCCTCTGACCCCAAAAGCTGGGTAGCAGTTTGATCGTCGCGCTCCGGATCAAAGAGATCCTCCAGACCGTCCAGCTGAAACGAGAGCAGTCCGGCCGCAGGTGACTGCAGGGTATTTGTGGCCAGTTTTAGCAATTCTCGACTTTTTTCCAACTCCTTGACCAGCTTTTCCCGTTCTTTCTCTAGCTGCGTAATCTGAGCGTTGATTTCCTGCAGCGCGTTGACCTTGTCCCAAAAAGTGGCCAGCCCCGCCTCTCCCGGCTTCTCCCCATCCAGGGGGAAGAACCTGGCGGCAACGAGGTCCTTTTTCAGTTGGGTAAAGGCAGCCAGAGCCTGTCCCTCCGCCTCCTGGCGGGCGCGATATAGGGACTTCAACTTCTGACCCGGTCCCGCTTCGAAGGTCTTCAGTTCTTCCTCGCGCTCTGTCACCTGCCCCTGCGCCGCCCGGTGGCTGTCTTCGTTGACCACTTCCAAAAGGGGAGCCCCCACCCGTACCAGCTGGCCTTCCGTTGCCATCAGGTGTACCTGCCCCGGCAAAGGAGCGCGCAGGACGATTTCGTGGCGTAAAATAGCAGCTTCACCGCGATAGATGCGCTGGACTGTACCAGAGCGGGCCACCGTGAACCTGATTAAGAAAGAAGTCAGCTGATCGCGCAGCGGATAATATAAAACCAGGCTGCCCAAGGCCAAAAACAAAAACCAAAAAAGGGGCGCCCGCCCGTGACGCCGCAAAATCCCCGTGCCGGCAGGCCTTCTGGCCCTGGTCGCGGCGGGAAGCGAACGTTCCGGTCGCCGGCGGACCGGTCTCTTCCGGAACGTTCGCTTCATCTCCTTTGCCCCTCTTTCAAGGTGAAGATGGCCCCGAAGCGTCCCGTCCGTCCGTGGTCCGCCCGGTAGGAGAAGTAAACTTCGTGCTGGCACGAAGTACAGATTCCTTCAACCGCGATGTTCTCCGGCCGCAGGCCCGCTTCCTCCAGCTGGCGGAGGTTGGCCCTCCAGAGATCAAGGTGGCCTCGCCGCGCCCCTTCCGCCACCGGGGGGATCCCCCGGTGAAACCTGGCCGAAGCAGGCTCTTCTGGCAGCGTCACCAGCTCCCGCCAGTAAGGATAAACCTCGGCCAGGGGACGCAGGACCTTTTCGTCTACCTCGTAGCAACAGGGTCCGATGGACGGGCCCAAAGCCGCCAAACAACGGCGAGGATCGGTGCCGAACTCCCTTTGCATGGCCGCCAGGGCTTTCTTGGCCACCCCCAAGACCGTACCCTTCCAGCCGGCATGGGCCAGGCCGATGGCCGGCCGTTCCGGGTCCAGGAGGAAAATCGGTACACAGTCAGCAAAAAAGGCCAGCAGGACCACCCCCGGTTCGTCGGTAATCAGTCCATCGGCCCCCTCAATGGCCGTCTCCCGGCTCCGCGCCCCCCGTCCCCTCTCCTTCTGACCGACGCGGACGATGCGGTCGCCATGCACCTGCTCGGCGGTCACGACAGCGTCTAAATCCAACCCCAACGCCTGCAATAGGCGGCGCCGGTTTTCTAACACCAGTTCCTCCTCATCGCCTACGCGCAGGCCCAGATTCAACGAGTGAAAGGGGCCCTGACTGATCCCGCCTTGACGATGACTGATGACGGCCTGTACCAGGCCGGTCTTCTCCAGGGCCAAAAGGCGATGATATTGAACCTCTGAACCAGTCAGGATGTCCCCGTTTTCCCCACTGAAAGGCATACTCATCCAACCTCAAAGGTATTTATAAAACATATTTTTCGCCACTGGCCGGACTTTCACCTGCCAGAGCCAAAGAAAAAAGCCCCCAAAGCCAGGGGGGTCTGGAAGCCCGGGAGACACGCGGCCACTCCCCGAAACCGCGCCGCCCCCCGCGGGCACTGACCATCCTGTACGGTACCGGGTACCAACGGTCACCAAGGTCTCGCCGCCTCCGCGCCAACCTCGCCTCGTCGAGGCCCCAACGAGACACGTAGCGCAAACCAAACCCGGTGCAACGCGGCGTAGCAGGACGCGGTAGCAACAGGACGTGCCCTCAACAAAACCCGTCCTAGTACCGAGTTCCGGGTGGCCAGCTACGGCTACCCATACCTTCGCCTATAACCAAGTTTTCCGGCGTGGCAAAACGGCCAGTGCAGCGAACCTTAGCGGCGATCATGCTTTAATTCGGTGAAATTGGGGACCTCCACTAAAATAACGTCGGCTCCGATCTTTTTGATCTTTTCCCAAGGAATGACCAGGTTATTTTCCCGGGCAAAAAGACCCCAGAGACGGGGGGGGCCGGGAACGATGATGGAGGTGATCCGCCCCGTCTCCAGATCAAATTCCACGTCGATAATGTTCCCCAAACGCTTCCCGTCGATGACGTTGATGACGTCGCGAACCCGCAAGTCCGAGGTTTTTACCACTCCGCTCCCCCTTTCAGGAAAAATTTTCCCAGAGAAAGAATACTGGCGCCCCCTTTGCGGAATACTTTTTTCTGGGAGCAGGTTTATCTCAAGCGACCATAATGGCAAAGATTAACACCGGAGGCATCGGATCGTGAACAAGGTCGAAATCTGCGGCGTCAATACCGCCAAACTCCCCGTCCTCAGTAACAGCAAGATGCGGGACCTCTTTTTGGCCGTCAAGGCCGGCGACCAGGAAGCCCGGGAAAAGCTGGTCATCGGCAATTTACGCCTGGTCTTAAGCGTTATCCAGCGCTTCAATAATCGGGGGGAATACGTCGACGACCTCTTTCAGGTCGGTTGCATCGGCCTGATGAAGGCCATCGACAACTTTGATCTTTCCCAAAACGTCAAGTTTTCCACCTACGCCGTCCCCATGATCATCGGGGAGATCCGCCGTTACCTCCGGGACAATAACCCCATCCGGGTAAGCCGCTCCCTGCGGGATATCGCCTATAAAGCCCTGCAAGTGCGGGATGTCCTGATCAACCGTCTGGCTCGTGAACCGTCCCTGAACGAGATTGCGGAAAATCTGAACGTGCCCCGCGAAGAGGTCGTTTACGCCCTGGACGCCATTCAGGAGCCGGTCTCCCTGTTTGAACCCATCTACCATGACGGCGGTGATCCCATCTACGTCATGGACCAAATCAGCGATGTCAAGAACCAGGACACCAACTGGCTCGAAGGCATTTCGATAAAAGAAGCCATGCGGAAACTGAACGAAAGAGAAAAATTGATCCTGACGCTGCGGTTTTTTGAAGGAAAAACTCAGATGGAGGTGGCCGAAGAAATCGGCATCTCTCAGGCCCAGGTCTCCCGGCTGGAAAAAGCCGCCCTGACTCACCTGCGGAAGTTCATGTCTTAAAAACGTTCCGATCTCAAAACTTTCCGGCCAGACGCAGAGGAGGCGACAGTTCCTTGTACAGAGCCGGCGATTCCCAGACGATTAATTCCCAGACGGTCAATTCCCAGACGGTTGATCGACCCGTTTCTCGGATAACCCACCGCCCAAAGGGCTGGAGGCAGAACGTGCTCCGCGCCTCCCTCCTCCTTCTTTTGGCTCTCCTCGTTAGTTTGATCGGCTTCCGCTACGCCTTCCGTCCGGAAGCAGCCCTGGCTTACAATCCCAACAACCTGATTCGCCTGCACGTCGTGGCTAACAGCGACTCACCGCCAGACCAGGCGGTAAAGCTGAAAGTAAGGGATGCCGTTCTCGATTACCTCACCCCTTACTTGCTGACGGCACGTAACCGCTCGGAAGCGCGGGCCATTGTGATCAAACACTATGCGGCTATCGAAAACGTCGCCCGGCAAACCCTCGCGGGAGCCGGTTTAACCTATGAGCCCCGCCTGGAATTGGGGCGCTTCACTTTCCCCACTAAAACTTATGGCTCTTTAACCTTACCCGCAGGCGAGTACGACGCCCTCCGGATCACCCTGGGACGAGGGGAAGGGGCCAACTGGTGGTGCGTCCTCTTCCCCCCTCTCTGCCTGCTGGACATCGCCGGGCAGCGCGGACAAAGAAGCGTCTCCGTAGAAAGATGGGACGATCAGGCCCTACTCACCCTTACCCGCACCGATCCCCGGGAAGTTCCTTTTGAGGTGCGCTGGGCCTTCCTCGATTTGTGGAAGGAGAGGGGAGAAGCCATCGTCCGGCGCCTTTACCAGCTCCGCTGGAGTCGCTTCCAGGTGGCCCACCTGCTGGAACTCTGGCAGCTACCGGCAAAAGATGCTGGAGGGGATTAAAGCCAGGTTACCTGGATCGCCGGCCGTAAAGCCGGGGCAACTTTGCACTTCCAGTTGCCAAGCCGGAACGCTGCCCATACCCCCGCTGGAACCACTGTGGGTTAAGATCCGTTTTCAGCCTCGCCATCCAAGCTTGGTGAAATCCGGCCGCGGCGAAGGTACCGCCTCCGAGCGACCGCTGGCCGCGGTGAAGGTACCGGCTCCTGGTCGCCGGTTGCCCGCGGTGAAAACACCGCCGGCTTTGAGGATGATAGTCTTATGTTAGCATTTTTGTGGTCACCCCGCCGCGAAGACACGGCAGGCTTGTGGTCACCCCCCGACGAAGGCACCAGCGCGTGCCCACGTGGACTACTCCATCTTCCGAAATTCCCGCCGCAGATGTTTGATGATTCTCTTTTCCAAGCGGGAGATATAGGACTGGGAAATTCCCAGGAGGTCGGCCACCTCTTTTTGCGTCCGGTCCACCCCATCCCGCAAACCAAAACGAAGTTCGATGATCTTTTTTTCCCGCAGGTTAAGTTTGCTGATGGCCTTTTTGAGCAGGAGACGGTCGACTTCACCTTCCAAGTTTTTATGGATGACGTCCTTGTCGGTGCCCAGGATGTCGGAAAGAAGGAGCTCGTTCCCGTCCCAATCGATATTTAACGGTTCGTCCAGCGAAATCTCGGCGCGGATCCGGTTATTCCGGCGCATATACATGAGGATCTCATTCTCGATGCACTTGGAGGCATAGGTGGCCAGTTTGATCCGCTTGCGGGGATCAAAGGTGTTGACGGCCTTGATTAAGCCGATGGTCCCAATGGAAACCAGATCCTCGATGCCGATGCCGGTATTGTCAAATTTACGGGCGATGTAAACCACCAGACGCAGATTGCGTTCGATGAGGATCCGTTTGACGGCCTGATCGCCGAGCTCAAGCTTTCCCAGGAGGGCGACCTCCTCGTCAGTGGAAAGGGGCGGCGGCAGAGCTTCCGTGCTCCCGATATAGCGGACTGGCCAGAACGACCAACCCAACCGGTGTAACAAGCGGAGAACAATCAGGTAGACCTCCCATCTTCCCTTCAGCCAGAGCCTCCGCATCTGATCACCCCTTTTTCAGAGCAGAAAATTCAAAGCGCGTAAAATTTAAACTTGAGGCAAAAAGTCAGGGGAAACCAGGGCCTCCCACTCTTCGCCGGCAAAATCCTTCTCCTTGGCCAGGGCCACAATCCCGGGAACAATCTGGTATCCCTGTTCGCGATAGACCTTGATGGCGTCGGGCTTCAACCCACCCAAAACCCCTTGATTCGCGATTCCTGAAAAAGGGATCAGGCGAAAGCGTTCCGCCCAGGGCGAACGGGCAAAGGCTCCCGCCAGGTCCTCCAGATCTAGGTGCCCATGCCGGCGGAAGGCCGGTTCCAAGAGGTGGGCAATCTCCGGCGGCATAAGTTCCCAGAATCCCTTTTCCCCGACAATGACCACCGGTCGACCGGTTAAGGGTTCCCGCAGTCGATGTCCCGTATCCAACAAGGCCTTGAGCCTGACCTCCCTTCCGGCAAAGGATATCCCGAGGTCCAAGAGGAAGGACTTCTGGCGGTAGCGGTCAACCAAAAAGAGCCAACCCCAGCGTCCGAGGGAAAAGACCAGGACTAACGTCGCCAGCAGCCACCACCAGGGTCGCGGGGCTAAAGAAGTCCCGGGCATAAAGGTCGCCAATCCCAGTCCAGCCCCCGCCACCAAAAAACTGAACAGAAGAAAAAGGAGGGTAAAGCGGAAGTAGTTGGCCGGTGCCAGGGGATAGACGACCCCCGCCGTTAAAAGCAAAGTGGCGAGGAGTTTTCCCCCGGGACCATAACACCGGCTGAAAGCAGGGTAGAATTCACCCAAGGCGTAAAAGGCCCCGAAAAGAGCCGCCAGACCCACTCGCCAGAGCGGCCGCCTTACCCCCGTGGCCCACAGGGTGGCCAGCAGGAGCAAAAAATTCATTACCCAGTTGACGACAAGATAGATGTCAGCATACAAGATCACCCGTGGCACCCCCTGTCTCCAGGGGTTAGTCCTCCTTAATCTTTATGCCCTTCAGCCGGAGTTTATGTCCAGGAAGATTATACACCTGGCCTAGAGCAAAACTTGTCGATCGATGGGCAGTAAAAAAGCCCTCTTCGCGTCGAAAAGAGGGCTTTAAGCGGAAATTCCTGGCGATCTTTAGCTGCTGCGCCGGCGCAAAAAGGCCGGTATATCCAGGTCATCATTGGAAAAAGGTTTGATCTCCAGTTCGTCTACCAGATTCTCCTTTTTCGGGGTTTTCGAATCGAAGCCGGTGGCGATGACCGTAACCCGAATCTCATCCTTGAGATTTTCGTCGATGACGGCCCCAAAGATGATGTTGGCCTCCGGGTCGGCCGCCTGCGCAATGATCTCGGCGGCTTCATTGACCTCAAAGAGCCCCAGATCGGGACCACCAGTGATGCTGAGGAGGACGCCTTTGGCTCCTTCGATGGAAGTCTCCAAAAGCGGGCTGGACACGGCCGCTTTCGCCGCTTCCGCCGCCCGGTTTTCGCCGTGACCCACCCCGATACCCATCAAGGCCGAACCCGTCTCCAGCATGATGGTCTTGACGTCGGCAAAATCCAGATTGATCAGGCCGGGAACCGCGATAAGGTCGGAAATCCCCTGTACGCCCTGGCGTAAAACATCATCGGCGATGCGGAAGGCCTGAAGTATGGAAGTCTTTTTTTCAACTACTTGCAAGAGCCGGTCGTTGGGGATGGTAATGAGGGTGTCGACCTTACTCCGGAGATTGGCGATGCCCTTTTCGGCCACGCTCATCCGACGCCGTCCTTCAAAGGTAAAAGGCTTGGTGACGACACCCACGGTGAGGGCACCCACCTCCTTGGCCGCCTCGGCGACAATGGGAGCCGCCCCGGTGCCCGTACCGCCACCCATCCCGGCGGTGATGAAGACCATGTCCGCCCCCCGCAGGGCATGGATGATCTCGTCCTTACTCTCCTCCGCCGCCTTCTGCCCCACTTCGGGATTGGCCCCGGCCCCCAAACCTTTAGTCAGCTTTTGCCCGATCTGAACTTTATAGGTGGCATTGGAGAGGGTCAGCGCCTGAGCGTCGGTGTTGATGGCGATAAAATCTACACCCCGTAGACCCATTTCGATCATCCGGTTGACGGCGTTGTTGCCGCCGCCACCAACCCCAACTACCTTTATGACCGCTAAATTCCCAGCCTCAATGTCGAAATCAAGCACCCTGCATACCCCCAACTTCAGTGTTCGCTAAAACATCTCCCGGAAAAACCCCCGGAGGCGGGCCAGCCAGCTGCCAAAAGCACCGTCGCGGCTCCTGGACCGACCGCCCCCCGTACCGGCACGGGAACGGGCCGCGTAGAGCAGAAGGCCAACAGCCGTGGCGTGATCGGGCCCCCCGACCACATCCGTCAGAGCCCCCAGATTGGCTGGATGTCCTAGGCGAGTGGGCAGGTCCAACTCCTCCGCCGCCAGTTCCACCAAACCACGGAGGCGCGCCGTCCCGCCGGTAAGGACCAGACCGCCGGTGATGGCCTCACGATGACCAGACCGCTTGATCTCTCGGCCGATGAGTTGAATGATCTCCTGGGCCCGCGCCTCGATGATGGTAGCTACGGCCCGTTCTGAGATCTGCCGGCCACCCATACCGCTCATTTTAGGGATTTCAAAAAAGAGTTCGTCATTGGTCGCCGCCGCCTGCGCCCAGCCGTGTTCCAATTTGACTTTTTCCGCTTGCGCTAAAGGGGTTCGCAGGCCCACCGCCAGGTCATTGGTGATGTGTTCACCACCGACCGGCAGGACGCTGGCGTAGAGCAAACCGCCTCCAGCGAAGATGGCCAGATCCGTGGTTCCGCCGCCGATGTCGGCCACGGCCACCCCTAGCTCTTTCTCGGCCGGGGCAAGAACGGCCTCCCCGGAAGCCAGAGAAGCCAGAACCACTTCATCCACTTCCAGCCCGGCTTTATAAACGCTCCGGAGGAGGTTCTGGAGAGCCGTCGTGGCACAGGTAATGATTTGTGCTTCCACTTCCAGGCGCATCCCGACCATGCCAACCGGATCACGGATGCCGTCGTAACCGTCCACGATGAATTGACGGGGTAAAAGGTGGATGATCTCTCGATCCGCCGGGACGGACACGAGCCGGGCCGCTTCCATCACCCGGTGGACGTCGTCGGCCGTGATCTCCCTGTCTTCTCGCGCCACGGCCACCACCCCGTGGTTGGTCAAAGAGGCCACATGAGCTCCCGTCAAGCTGAGATAAACGGAGCGAATCTCACTCCCGGACATGCGTCGAGCCTTCTCCAGAGCCTCGTCAATGGCCCGGACCGTCCCGTCGATATCGACAACCACCCCGCGCCGCAAGCCAGTCGAGGCGCTGTGACCAACCCCCGTAATGCTGACGTTGCCGTTTTCACGGATTTCGCCGGTGACTACGGTCACTTTCGTCGTCCCAATGTCCAACCCGGCGATAACTTCGTGTCTCGGCACCCTTTCACCCCCCGGGGGAGTCATCTGCTTCCTCCATTAATTATCGTGAAGGCTGACGCTGATTTAACCCTTCTAGGATCAAATTCCACATTAATCTTCTTTTCCCTTTCGCCGCAATAACTTTTCTCGCGGTCGCAAGCTGATTTCGTCAGGTATGGCCCAATTTAGACGTTTTAAGATGTGCCGGCGGATAATGCCAAGATTTTGGAAGATGCGGACCCCGAAGGCAAAAAGGGCGGCGTAATAAAGTTCCACGCCCAGACGATCCCCAAAATAGGTGAGGAAGGCCGCTAACAGCATATTATTGAAAAAACCGGTGATAAAGACGGTGGTATTAAAATTACCTTCCAGACCCGCGCGGATGCCGCCAAAGGCGGAATCGAGAGCAGCCAAAAAGGCCACCGAGAAGTAACGCGCATAGACCAGGGGAATTGAAATGGGCAGTAAAAGGCCCAAGACCAGGCCAAAAATCAGTCCCAGCAAGGGTAAAAACATCTCTTCACCTCCACAATGCCCAACAACGGGGGCGCAGCAACATTAACGGTAGCGGTGGCGGAGTCTAGCCATACATCTGGGCGGAGGCACTGCGTCCGGCCAATCGCCAG
>Ga0334722_10005434_pt1 | contig 12864 bp, 11 predicted proteins | sample C3_bottom_MG_FD_207210 | JGI IMG/M metagenome (GOLD analysis project Ga0334722, IMG submission 207210) | Sediment microbial communities from Yellowstone Lake, YNP, Wyoming, USA - C3_bottom | ecosystem: Environmental > Aquatic > Freshwater > Lake > Sediment | place: USA: Wyoming | collected...
ACACCATCGCGCGAGCTCAAGCCATCATATGGAAGCGCTGGCGGAACTGCTGGAGCGCCATCCCTCCGATTCCGTAAAGCTCTTCGAGCACGGCCTGGCGCTGCTGGTGGAGGAGCTGGGCGTGGACCGGGCCCTGCTTACCCGGGTCACCGGGCTGGGCTATGAGGTCTTCTGGTGGGCCACTGCGCCCAGCATCCCTGTGGCAGAGGTGATCCAGGCCCCCGAAAAAGGATTTTGCCCCTTCGTCCTGGAACATCCCGAGCGCACCCTCACCATTCACGATGCCGCCATGGAACACCACTGGCAGGAAAGCCCCGCCTACCTCGACCTGGGCATCCGGGCCTACGCCGGCGTGGCCCTGATGGTCAACGGCGCCACCGCGGGCACCCTCTGCTTGCAGCAATGCACACCCCGTTCCTTCAACCATGCCGATACCTCCCTCCTGCGAGCCGTGGGCCAGCTCATGAGCCGCACCATGGAACACGAGAACCTGAAGCAGGAACTGCGGGCCACCATGGAATCCCTGGAACTGAGCAGTGCCATCGTGGAGGACAGCGCCCTCCAGGGGGCCCGCTCAGGCCTGCCGAACCGCCGGTATCTGGACATCTGGCTTCGCTCTGCGCTCTTCATGGCGCGACGGCGACGGGAGCCCATCGCCCTGGTGCTCTGGTCCCAGCCCCTGGTCCATGGCACCAAGGGTCGCCTGGAGAACGCCCTGCGCGCCCTGCGCGGCGAGGACCTCATGGTGGAACTATCCACGGACCAGTACCTCCTGCTCATGCCGCATACTTCGGATGCAGGGGCCGCGGTGCTCTGGAGCCGCCTGCAGAAAAAGCTGGGAAGCCATCCCGCCGGGGCCACCCTGTGGCTGCCGGACGGTCATGACATGACCCTGAAGTCGGCTTTGAAACGCGCTGCGGAAGCCTTTACCCATGCGCACTCCAAGGGCGCCGACCTCGTCTGGCAGATCCCCTGAGGTCGTCGAGGCTGGCCCGCAGGCTCGCGCCATGGGAAGATCAACGACTCTCGAACGGTCGGCGGTGATGCCGACCCCTTGGAGGTGATCGTTGGATAACCCGACCCTGGTGAGCGCGGCCCTGCATGCCCTGGATGGCCAGAATCAGCCCAGCCGGGAAGACCTCTGCCACTGGTATGAGCTGATGCACCTGGGGCGCCTCTTGGATGACAAGGCACCCAACTACCTGAAGCAGGCCATCGGCTGGTCCTACCACGCCCCCTGCGCGGGCCACGATGGCATTCAGCTGGCCCTGGGGCTGGCCTTCCGCCCCGGCAAGGATTTTCTCTTCCCCTACTACCGCGACATGATGACCTGCCTGGCCGCCGGAATGACCCCCGAGGAGCTCATCCTCAACGGCATCTCCAAGGCCACGGACCCGGCCAGCGGCGGCCGCCACATGAGCAACCACTTCGCCAAGCCCGCCATCGGCATTCAGAATGTGTCGAGCCTCACGGGCAACCATACCCAGCACGCCGTGGGCCTGGCCCGGGCCGTGAAAACCTATGGTCGCGACAGCATCGTGTTCAGCAGCCAGGGCGAGTCATCCCTGTCCGAGGGCTACTGTTCCGAAAGCATCAACGGCGCCGACCGGGAGCAGTTGCCGGTCATTTTCGTCATCCAGGACAACGGCTACGGCATCTCCGTGCCCAAGCGGGACCAGAGCACCAACGAATTCATTTGTGACAATTACAGCGGCTTCACACATCTGAAAATCATCAAATGCAACGGGCTGGACCTGCTGGATTCCATGCGGGCCATGGAAGAGGCCCAGGCCTATATCCGCACGGGCAAGGGACCCGCCATGGTGTACGCCAGCTGCGTGCGCATCGGCAGCCACTCCAACTCGGATCGCCACGAGCTGTATCGCGATGACGCGGAGCGCGCCGAAGCCAAGGCCAAGGACCCTCTGCCCAAGTTCCGGACCTTCTGCCTGAAGCATGGCCTCACCGAAGACGAGCTGAAGGCCATCGAAACCGACAACCAGGCCCGCTACCTGGCCGCCCATGATCTGGCCATGGCCGCGCCCAACCCCGATCCAACGAGCATCCACGACTTCGTCATTCCCGAGGGCTGGGTGTCGGAGCAGTTCCCCGATGGCACCCATCAGGCCACGGGCGAAGCCATGAGCCTCATCGCCGCCCTGAACCAGACCCTGAAAGAGGAGTTCCGGCACAACCCGGACACCTACATCTGGGGCCAGGACATGGCCAACCGGGAGAAGGGTGGCATCTTCAATGTGTCCAAGGGCATGCAGCCCGAATTTGGCGAAAAGCGGGTCTTCAACGCCCCCATCGCCGAGGACTACATCGTGGGCACGGCCAACGGCTTCAGCCGCCTGGACGACAAGATCCGCGTGGTGGTGGAAGGCGCCGAATTCGCCGACTACATCTGGCCCGCCGCCGAGCAGATTGTGGAATGCAGCCATGAGTACTGGCGCAGCAACGGCCAGTTCGCCCCCAACATCACCCTGCGGCTGGCCTCCGGTGGCTACATCGGCGGCGGCCTCTACCACTCCCAGAATGTGGAGGGTTGGCTCACCACCCTGCCCGGCATTCGGGTGGTGGTGCCGGCCTTCGCCGACGACGCCGCGGGCCTGCTACGCACGGCCATGCGCAGTCGCGGCATGACCCTCTACCTCGAACCGAAATTCCTCTACAACGCGAAGATGGCCTACGCCGTGGTGCCCCCGGACTTCGCCGTGCCCTTCGGCAAGGCCCGTCTGCGCCGACAGGGCACCGATCTCACCATCCTCGCCTACGGCACGCCAGTGCACTTTGCCCTGGAAGCCGCGGCGAAATTGGAAAAGGAGGGGAAGTCTGTCGAGGTGGTGGACCTCCGCAGTCTCAGTCCCCTGGACACCGAAACCATCGTCGCCTCCGTGAAGAAGACCCACCGCGTGCTCATCGCCCACGAGGACAAGGTCTTCGGCGGCTTCGGCGGCGAACTGGCGGCCATCGTGGGTTCCCAGTGCTTCCCCTGGCTGGACGCGCCCGTGGAACGGGTGGGCTCCGAGTTCACCCCCGTGGGCTTCAACCGCATCCTCGAACGGGCCATCCTGCCCAACACCGATAAGGTCCTGGCCGCCATGCGCAGGGTGTTGGCCTTCTAAAATGAGAACCGCGAAGGACTCGAATGAGCATCGGGGTGACTTCCATCGAATCGAATCCGGTCCCGCTTCGTTCACATTCGCGTTCATTGGCGTCATTCGCGGTTTCATAATTGTTCTTGAATACAGGAGCACCCATGCAATTCGGTCCCTGGGATGTGCAGATTGTCAGTGGCGGCTCGTTCCGCTTGGATGGCGGCGCCATGTTCGGCACGGTGCCGAAGGTCGTCTGGAACAAGCTCTACCCCGCCGACGAGGAGAACCAGATCCTCATGGGAACCAACTGTCTGCTGATCCGCGGCGAGGTGGCTGGGAAACGACACACGATCCTCGTGGACAACGGCAACGGCGACAAGGAGAGCGACGATTTCATGGCCCGCTTCAAGTTCGAGGGCCGCGGCGTGCTGGACGCCAACCTGGCCAAGCACGGCGTGAAGCCTGCCGACATCACCCTGTGCATCCTCACCCATCTGCACTTTGATCATGCGGGCGGCAGCACCCGTTTTGACGCTGAGGGCCACCTCGTCCCCAGCTTCCCCAATGCCCGCTATGTGGTGCAGGCCCGGGATCTCGCGGACGCGCGGCACCCCCACCTGCGGGTGAAGGCCAGCTATCTGCCCCAGAACTGGGAGCCCCTGGAAGCCGCAGGCATCCTCGACACCGTGGAGGGCGCGGCGGAACTGCTGCCAGGCATCTCAGTACGACTTGCTCCGGGCCACATCCAGGGCCTGCAGAATGTCGTCATCGAGGGTGGCGGCCAGCGCCTCATCTACCTGGCCGACCTCATCCCCACCGCCCGTCACATCCAGCCCGCCTGGGTCATGGGCTACGATCTGGATGTGGTCACCTGCGTCAACGAGCGCCAGAAGGTCCTCGAAGAAGTCACCGGCACCCACACCATTCTCGTCTTCGAGCATGATCCCGAGATCCCCGCCGGCACCGTGAGCCAGGATGCGAAGGGGAGATACACCGTGACCTCAGTGACAGTCTAGTACGCGCTAGACTAGGGCTCTCAGCAGGGAGCCCCATGTCCTTCACCCCAGGTTCCAAGCGCGGCGCCATGGCCGATATCAATATGACGCCGCTCATTGATGTGATGCTGGTGCTGTTGATCATCTTCATGATCGCGGCGCCCATGATGACCACGGGCGTGGATGTGAAATTGCCGGAGAGCCGCACCGGCCGCAACCTGGAGAGCGAAGCCCTCACCGTGTCCATCACCTTCGATGGCCGCCTGCAGTTTGATCAAGCCTTCATGCCCCTGCCGGTGCTTGCCAACCAGCTGAAGGCCAAGGCCCAGAGCGGCGGCAAGCGCCCGGTGCTGGTGCGGGCGGACCACAATGTGCCCTACGGCCGCGTCATCCAGGTGGTGGATGCCATCCGGGACGCAGGCTTCACCCAGGTGGGCTTCGTCACCGCCGCCGCGCCCATGGCTCCTCCTGCTGAAGCCCGATGAGTCAGGATCTGCAGGCCTACCTCCGCAGTCGCGCCCGCCAGGGCGAGCTGCGCATCGCCTGGGGCCTGGCCCTCAGCGTGGGGCTGCACCTGGCCCTTGGCGCGGCCTTCTTCTGGCCCCACGGTGGGGGGCAGCAGGCTGCGGAAGAAGTGAAGGTCACCTGGGTGAACCTGCCCGCGGCCATGGCGGGAGCCTCTGGGGGTTCTGAAGCCATGGAAGTTGGCAAGTCCGGCGAACGCCTGCGCCGCGTCGAAGAGGTGGCACCCCAGCGGGACACCTCGCCTTCCGCCACGGCTCCCGATCCCTTCGCCACCCAGACCACGAAATCTGCCGCCAAGGGCGACAGCAAGAACCCCGTGAGCACCGGCACCGGCACCACCGCCGCCAAGGGGAAGACCGCCACCACGAACCCCGTGGCGGGGGCCGTGGGCTCGGGCAATGGCGCGGCCTTTGGCGCAGGCAGTGGGATTCCTGGGTTGAACCCCACGACGGGGGTGCAGGGCGGCGTGGGGCTGGTGGGCGGAGTGGATGGCAATTTCCCCTTCGCCTGGTATCTCCAGCAGGTCCAGGTGCGCATCACCACCAACTGGAACCGCGTGTCCAGCACCCAGGGCCGCGTGCAGATCTACTTCCGCATCGCCAAGGACGGCAGTCTCGATCGGGTGCGCGTGGAAATCCCCAGCGGCAACGGCGCCCTGGATGAAAGCGCCCGCATGGCCGTGCTGCGCTCGGCCCCCCTCCAGCGCCTCCCGGATGGCTATGATGGCCAGTACCTGGGCGTGCGCTTCTGGTTCACTTACCTGGGGAACTGAACCGAGGGCTGGCCGCGCCACTGATCGGTGGTTGGGGTCCAACTCGCTGGTATCACTCTCCTGTTGATGGCCCAGGGTCTGGATCAATGACGAGGAGTTTCAAATTGATCGAGGCAGGTGGGAAATCGAAGGTGTACTCCCCCGGGGGCATTTGCACCTTGAAGTCTGGATCCCGGTGAATCGGGGTCCTGGTCGTTTTGCCCGTAAGGATCCAATCCCCTTCGGCGACGACATGAATCGTCCGATGGTCGGCGACCAAGCTTCGGAAATACGCAGGGTTGCCGGCCTTTCCCGGGTCCAGCTCTGCTCTGGAACGAGGTTGCGTCAGGGGAAAACCTTTGAGTGACATGAGATCTCCTTGTGCATGGATGGGGTTGAAAGGTCCAGCAGGCGCTCCTTTGCCTGCATGGAAACCGCTACCGTTTCCTGCTCCAGGTCGAATAGAGCGCTCGCATCTCGTCCTGATGTTCGGGATCGTCGCTTCGAGGTAGGGCAAGGGCTCGCGTGAGGTTCTCCAGGGCAGCCCTGTCTTTCCCCTGCTGGTGGTCCAGCCAGGCCCGGGCCCGCAGGATATGGGGGGTGTCTTTGCCTGCTAAACGACAGGCCTCCCCGAGCAGGCGCTCTGCCGCCGCAACCTCCGTTTGGCGGACCTTGCATTCGGCCAGCATGGCCAGGGCCTCGGCCTGATTCTGGAGGGTGCCCTTTTCGCGGAGGCACTCCAGGCCCTCCAGCAAGCGTAAGGAGGCGGCAGAAAACCTGCCTTTGGTACGCTGGATATCCCCCAGCCGATAGAGGGCCCGACCCTCGAGCAGAACCATATTGTGGTCTCGTGCTCCCTTCAGGGTGGCCTCGAAGCGGCTCGCGGCCTGGTCCAGGTTGCCCTGCATATAGGCGGCGATGCCCAACAACAGCGTGGCTCGATACTCACCTTCCACATCTCCCAGCTCCTTCCTCAGGAGTAAAACCTCCTGAATCGCCTTTTCAGCTGGACCGACCTGACCTTCATCGAGGTCCAGGATCGCCAGGTTGATCATGGCCGTGGCCTTGAGCAGGGGGTTCGCGCTCACCCGGGCATCCTCGTAGGCGGCCAGGTATTGAGCACGCGCCTTGACTGCCTCGGATTGGTATTTGGCCCGATTGGCAAGATTGATCCGAATGGATGATCGAAGGCTGAGGTTCTTGGTGCCAGTGACCTTCTCTTCCGCAGACTTGAGTACCTGCTCGGCGAGGTCCCAGCGCTCCAGGGTGGTCCAGTGCACGCCAAGATGATCCAGCACCACGGCCTGAAGATCGGTGTCCCCGGTGGTTTCCGCTAATTTGAGCGCCTGCTCCAGGAGGGGAACTTCCTCCTCCGACCGCTTGTTGTGCCTGCGAGCCAGAAGTGCCAGGCCGATCAGGGATTCGGCTTCGGCATAGCGATCAGCGGATTCCCGCGCTACGGCACGGGCCCACATGAAGGTGGGTCGGGTTTTGGGATCTCCGCGAGAAAACAGGGCCCATCCGTACCACATGATGGCTGGCGCATAGCGGGGGGCAAGTTCCGCTGCTTTCTCCAGGGGGGCCAGGGCCCGGCGGGCATCCCCGTGGCTCAGCAGATCGAGGCCCTGGGCGTACGCATCGAGTGCATCCCTGGGGGGCAGGGGCGGGAATTCAGGTGGTTGCCCCAGGGGTGACAGGGATTGACTGAGCCCCCTGAGCAATTCAGGCACTGCCAGTTCAGGCTCATAAACCAGCGTCCTGGACACCACCTCTTGCTTGGCCCGCACATCTCCTCTCACATCCACCAACTGAACCCTCAGGGCCTTTCGATCCATTCCACGGGCGGCCACCAGCTCGCCAACCAGCACGAGGTCAGCACCGGTGCGGGCTGCCAGGCGATGAATGAATGCGGCTGACACATCCATCGGCGTGGTTTCGCGGCTGAATCGGCCAGCATCGGTGCCCCCGGCCTGGACCACCCGCACTTGCGGAAAGGAGCGAAGGACATGCTCCAGCAGGTCTGTGGTGACAATCTCCGCCTCAGCATTGAGGGCCAGGTCCGGCGTGAGATTCCGGATCGGCAGTACCACCAGCCGGGCTCGCCGGGTGGGCGAGAACTCCGGTAGCGCCCCCCGCGCATAGGACCAGAATCCGAAACCAGCCACCAGCAATGTGACGGCAGCGCTGAGGGAGATCCACCATGCGGGTGAGGCGGGCGCCGAAATGCGGTCCAGGGCTTCGACGACTTCCTGGGCCCCAGGGCGGGCCTCCGGATCCGGGGACAGCAAGCGGTCAATGAGCGCCCAAAGGGCGTGGGGCCCGGGAACATGCGGTCCCGAGCCAGAACGGCGTTTGAGCACGCTACGGGCCCAGGGATTTCCTTGACCAAGACGGGGCCGGTTCTTCTCGCCTGTGAGGGCCATGGCGGCAATGACCCCTAGTGCATAGAGATCAGCCCTGGCAGACCCGGCCTCTCCCAGCAACAGTTCGGGTGCCATAAATCCGCGTGTGCCCATGATCACCCCGGGCTGGGTCAGTTCGGTGCTCGGCTCGTCGTAGTATTCCGTGGAGGCCTCGTCCCCTGACCGCGAGGAGCCTACCCCCTCAGGGTTCTCGGAAAGGCCTTCCCCGCAGGATTTGGCCAACCCAAAGTCGAGAATCTTGGCCGAGCCCTCTCGGGTGAACAGGATGTTCGAGGGCTTCAGATCCCGGTGGACCACGCCCTTGGCATGGGCCGCCCCCAGGGCCACGGCCACCTCCCTCAGGAGCCGAACCACCTTAGGCACCGGGATGGCCCCCTGCTCCAGGAGCTCCGAGAGGGACCCCCCATCCAGCCATTCCATGGCCATGACAAGGGTTCCGTGGTGATCCAGCCAGTCGTACACCTGACAGATGCCTGGGTGATCGAGTTTGGCCAAAAGCTGGGCTTCTCGTTGAAACCGACCCAGCGCGGCCCGATCACCGGCCTGATCAGAGCGGATGACTTTCAGGGCCACCTGGCGTTCCAGGCTGGCGTCCCAGGCCCTGAACACCTGCCCCATGCCACCTTCAGCGACAAAGTCCTCCACCCGGTAACGACCAACCACATCACCTGGCAGGAGGGGGCTGTTCAACAGGGTCGTCATGGGTTTGATAGAGGGGAGCACCCTCGAGAACGGGCCATCTCACACAATCGAAATGACCTTCCTTGCCACAAACAAATACGCCTGCGGATAGTTTACGGTGCTTGTCCACAACCTTCGTGCCGGGCCGAAGCGGTCCCGCTGATCTGGACTTCCGCCTCTGGCTCGCACCGGGCTACACTCCCTGAATGCCTCCCATACTCCACCTGACCCTGGCCTGGGGACTGGTTCAGGGAATGATGCCCTGCACCCTCAACCTGGAGCCCCGGGAAGTTCGCCCGGGAGAATCCACCTTGCTGAGCTGGGCCTGTGCCCAGGTGCCACAGGTCCGTCTGGAGCCGGGCGGACTGATCCTACCTGGAAGGTTCCAGGTGACTCTGCGACCCACCTACACGACCACCTATCGGGTTTTTGATGCCCGGCCTGGGGGAGCGGAACTGGGCCAGACGGAAGTGCGAGTCACGCCCGGCCTGCCCCTGGGCGAGCCCGCCCGCATCTGCACCTTTGACGCCAGCGCCAGGACGGTGCTGCCCGGGGACCCGGTGGTCTTGAAGTGGGAATGCGCGGGCAGCGCCAAGGTGCGCCTGGAACCTGGTGGCTTGGAGCTGGACGGCAAGAGCGAGGTCACTGTCACACCCCTGGAGAACACCCGCTATACCCTTACGGCCCACAACGATGCCGGAGGCCAGAGCCGCACCCTGGAGGTGGCGGTGCTGGGGCGATCCAGGCAGGCTGCCTCGCCGGTGGTCTGCTCCTTCTCCGCCAGCAAAGCCGTGGTCAAACCCGGCGAGCAGGTGGAGCTCCACTGGGTTTGCCAGGGCGATGCCAAGGTACGACTGGAGCCGGGCGGGCTGGAGTTGGACGGCCAGTCCAGCATCGCCGTGGTGCCGGACAAGACCACCGTCTACACCCTCAGCGTCAGCACCCTCACCGGGGGCTCCTCCCGCAGCGTGGAAGTGCAGGTGGAAGCCCCGCGCCGCCTGCTTACGGAAAAGGATCTGCTGCCCCTCGACGACCCACCCACCGCCTTTGATCCCTTGGATTTGCCAGCATCCCTGCGGCGCGGCGAAGCTCGCCGAGCCACGGTACCCACAGGGTCCTGGACCCTGCGCCTGGTGGTCTCGGGACGGGCTTCGGGCCTGGGCCAAGTGGCCAAGGCGGCAGGATCCAAGGCCCCTGACATCCTCATCCTGCCCTTCCTGCGCCGCGATGGCTTCCGCTTCTGGCAGGCCTGCTATGGCGTCTTCCCCAACCGGGTGGAAGCCCAGAAGGCCTGGCATAGTGCGCCAGCGACCCTGCGCAGGACTTTTGCGGATGCCCTGCCCCAACGACTGCCCGGTGGGCTGCAGCAGGCCGAGTCAAGCCGATAGACCGGCAGAACGCCATGGCTGGGCTACTCCGACGCCAGCTCGGTACCATGCGCCAGGAGCAGAGCCCGGAGAACCGAACGATGGATCAGCCGTCCTGGCACTGCCCAGGCGAACCACACGCACCGCCATGTTTCACCTCCGAAGGAGACCACAGTCAATGGCGTTGTCTTAGCAGATGCTCCGCCACACGCCCCGCGGCGCCTGGTGCCCCGAGATGCCCCCGTACTTCACCTAACTCGGCGCGGAGGCGCCGAGCGGTATCGGGGTCCAGCAACTTGGCCAGCACCTCGCCGAGTCGCCGGGGGTTCACTTCCCCTTGCAGCAGCTCGGGCGCCACTTCCCGCCCCGCCACCACATTGGCCAGGCCGAAATAGGGCACCTTCACAATGTGCCGAGCCACCTGATAGGTCAGTTCGTTGAGGCGATAAACGATGGCGAAGGGCGTGCCCAGGAGGGCCGTTTCCAGGGTGGCCGTTCCGGATGCCACGAGGGCCGCGTCCGCGTAGGCGCGGGCCGCATAGGTGCGCCCCTGCACCAGGGTGACGGGGGCTCCCGCAAGGTGGGCGCGGAGGAAGGCGGGATCCAGCGTGGGCGCCACGGGCAGGACCCACTGGACCTCGGGCCGTTCCGTCTGCCAACGGCGCACCAGCTCCGCCATGGGTGGCAACAGCCGCTGGATCTCGCCCTTGCGGCTGCCCGGCAGCAGGGCCACCAGGGGCCTCGCGGGGTCCAATCCCGTGTCCGTGAAGAATGAAGCCCGCTCGCATTCCGGCTTCACCAGTTCCACCAGGGGATGGCCCACGAACCGGGCATCCACGGGATAGCCATGAAAGAGTTCCGGCTCGAAGTCGAAGAGGCAGTAGAGCGTGTTCAGCACCGTGCCCAGTTCAGGAATGCGGCCCTTCTTCCAGGCCCACACCTGGGGGCACACATACTGATGCAGCTGTACGGCGGGCATCAGCTTTCTCAGCGCCTTGGCCAGGCGCAGGTTGAAGCCTGGATAGTCAATGAGCAGGGCCCCCGAAATGCGCTCCTCATGGGTGGCGGCGAGGATCTGTTTGAAGAGTCGCTGGAGCCGGGGCAGGTGCTTGATCACTTCGAAGAAGCCGACGACCGCAAGGTCCTTCACATCGGCCAACTTCCGATCCAGATAGGGACTCATGCGGGGCCCACCCACGCCGATGATGCGCAGGTCTGGTTGCCGAGCCTTGAGTTCCCGCAACAACTCGGCGCCATGGAGATCACCGGAGTCCTCGCCCGCCACCACCAACAAGGTTTGATTCAAGAGCGCGCCTCCCTGGAATCCCAGGCACTGCCAAACACCACGCTGTCGTCGGGCACAACGGGGCGCCCCAGGGCCGTGGTGGGAAGCGCCTCGGGGAACAGCACCGGGGGGTGCGCCGCCGCCAGGGCCGCCGCCTCCTGGCGGAAGCGCTCCGGTGCCTCGGCTGCTAAGGCCATGTCCCAGCGATAGCCCAGTCGTTGCAGCGGGGCGAGATCCGAATGGGGCTCGCAAAGGCCAAACCAGAGACGGTCCGCCAGGGGCTCTGGATCCAGGATGCCGGGATGCCAGCAGAAACCCACGGCCTCGGCCCGGGCCTGCCTCAGCAACGCCAGCACGCCCGGCTCCGAGCCCGGCGTCAGCTGCAATGCCAGTTTCACGCCCCGGCCCGAGGTGGCCTCCAGCAGGTTTTCGAGCACCCCCAGCAGGCGGAATCCACCTTCGCGATTCGCGGGAAGGTCCACGGGCAGAATCAAGAAATCGGGATCAAGACCAGCCTGCAAGCCCTCCAAGGCTTCCGCCAGCAGATCCTTCCCCGGCAACAGGAGCGCCGCAAGGATCAGGCCCTGCCGCAAAGCGCCTGGCCAGTCCGGGTGAAGCCCCTCCCAACGAAGGGCCACGGAGCCATGGCGAATCCAGGGCGCCGGATCAATACTGGACGGGAGCAGGGGCACGAACCGCATGGGTTTATGATGGAGCATCGGAGGGTCCATGGGCCGCATTTTCACCTTGGATGAAGCCCAGGCCCTGATGCCCCGGGTACGGGCGATCACTGAGCCTGTCTATACCTTGGCCGCCTCCCTGGCGGAAGAGTTGAGCCAGGCGGAGGCGGCCTCCGATGACGCCCGGGTGGAGGCCCTGCAGGAACGCCTGCAGACCCTGGTGCAGAGCTGGCAACAGAGCATGCAGGACCTGGAAGCCGATGTGAAGGGCCTTTGGCTGGTGGATTTTGATTCAGGAGATGGCTACTGGTGCTGGGCCTACCCGGAAGAAACCCTTGATCACTGGCACAGCTACGATGGCGGCTTCCGGTCCCGGGTGCCCGCCGATCAGCGGCCTGGCGTTCAAGCCTGAGGAGCCGGATGCCTTCTGAAGCAAGGAATCAGGCTCAGCCTGCGGATTTTCGAACGCTTGTGCTGGCAATCGTGGCCCAGATTCCCAAAGGTCAACTGGCTTCCTACGGCCAGGTGGCGGCCCTGGCGGGCTATCCCCAGCGCCCCCGGCAGGTGGGCATGGTGCTCTCAGCCCTGCCCGAAGGCACCCACCTCCCTTGGCACCGGGTGGTGAACACCCGGGGCTATGTGCCCAGCCGGGGCCGTTGGTGGGGCGCCTTTGAGCAGATTAGCCGCCTACGGGACGAAGGCATCGAGGTGGATGACCTGGGCAACCTGGATCTGGAAGGGCATCGCTGGCAACCGTGAAGAAAGATTCACCACGGAGCAACCTCGCCGCGAGGGAGGTTGAGGTAGGAAAGCTGGTGCGCGGCTTCCCCGAGGCCATGTAAACCCGGATTGGGACCTTCGCGTTCCAGGGCGCCAATCCAGGCCTCCACTGGGAAGCCCTCCAGCAAAAGCTTTGGCCGGTGATCCACGGTGATCAACGGTGATGACCTGAACCCTCCCCAGCCAGGGTCATCCGGGCCTGCGGCCCCCGGGCGCGCTGAAGGCGCGACCGGCTTGGGAGGGCGGCGGCCCGGGCGGCATTTGGGGGCCGCCATG
>Ga0334722_10005435_pt1 | contig 12863 bp, 11 predicted proteins | sample C3_bottom_MG_FD_207210 | JGI IMG/M metagenome (GOLD analysis project Ga0334722, IMG submission 207210) | Sediment microbial communities from Yellowstone Lake, YNP, Wyoming, USA - C3_bottom | ecosystem: Environmental > Aquatic > Freshwater > Lake > Sediment | place: USA: Wyoming | collected...
TACTACGAGCTGACGCGCGCCAACCTGATCAGCTGGATCCTCAACGCGCCGGGGATGATCCCGATGCAGTCCGAGGATTGCCGGCTCCCACCACCCGCGACGTGCGTCGGCATGCCATCGTTCACGAAGAACACGCCGAAGGGCTATCCGGTGATGACCAAGGCGGAGGCCGAGACGCTCGCCGACTACCTGCTGGAGCTCGAGTGAGACCAGGGGTGCACTCATGACCACAGTGGCGGACCGTCCCCAGACGACGGTCACGACGACCGAGCGTTCGTTGGTACTGCGCCGGCCCCGGTCGACGACAGGGGTTTGGAGCTGGTTGACGACGGTCGACCACAAGAAGATCGGCATCATGTACGGCAGCGTCGCGCTGCTGTTCTTCGTCGTGGGCGGGATCGAGGCGCTCTTGATCCGCCTCCAGCTCTTCCAGGCGAACGGCACGGTGCTCACGGCCGCGCAGTACAACGAGCTCTTCACGATGCACGGCACGACGATGGTCTTCCTCGTCGGCATGCCGATGGCGGTCGCGTTCGGCAACTACTTCGTGCCGCTGATGATCGGTGCCCGTGACGTCGCGTTCCCACGGCTCAACGCCTTCGGGCTCTGGGTCGTCGTGGCGGGCGGGATCTTCCTCTATTCGAGCTTCCTCCCCGGCGTGAACGGCGTCCCGAACGGTGGCTGGTTCGGTTACACGCCGTTGACGAGCACACCGATGACCGCCGGCTTCCTCCCCGGCCACGGCCCCGACTTCTGGACCGTCGGCCTCATCATGATGGGGATCGGCTCGACGACAGCGGCGATCAACTTCATCGTCACGATCCTCAACCTGCGCGCGCCGGGCATGACGCTCATGCGGATGCCCGTGTTCGTGTGGATGATGCTCGTCGTCGCGTTCCTCACCCTCTTCGCGATGCCGATCATCACCGTCGCGCTGATCATGGTGTTCACGGACCGCCAGTACGGCGCAACGTTCTTCCAACCGAACTTCGGCGGCGATCCGCTGCTGTACCAGCATCTCTTCTGGCTGTTCGGCCATCCCGAGGTGTACATCCTGATCCTGCCGGGGATGGGGATCGTGTCCGAGACGCTCCCGGTGTTCTCGCGCAAGCCCCTCTTCGGCTACGCGGTCGTCGTGTTCTCGGGGCTCGCGATCGGCTTCCTCGGATGGGGTGTGTGGGCGCACCACATGTTCGCGACGGGTCTCGGTCCCGTGGCGATCTCGGCCTTCGGGCTCTCCACGATGCTGATCGCGATCCCGACCGGGGTGAAGATCTTCAACTGGCTCGGGACGGTGTGGAAGGGATCGGTGCGTCTCACGACGGCGATGCTCTTCTCGCTGGGCTTCATCGCGATGTTCACGATCGGCGGGCTCTCCGGGGTGCTCCACTCGATCGTCCCGGCCGACACCCAGCAGACCGACACCTACTTCGTCGTCGCGCACTTCCACTACGTGCTCTTCGGCGGGCTGATGCTCGCCGTCTTCGGCGGCATGTACTACTGGCTGCCCAAGGTGTTCGGCTACATGCTCTCGGAGCGCTTGGGGAAGATCAACTTCTGGACGATGCTCATCGGCTTCAACCTGACGTTCTTCCCGATGCACCTCGTGGGTCTGTGGGGCATGCCGCGCCGCACGTACCGCTACGACTCGGGGCTCGGGTGGGAGGGCATCAACCAGCTGGAGACGATCGGCGCCTTCATCATCACCTTGTCGGTGTTCGTCTTCCTCGTCAACGTCATCGCGTCGATCGCGTTGAAGCGAGGCAAGGTCGCGGGCGACGATCCGTGGGACGGTCGCACACTCGAGTGGTCGACCTCCTCACCGCCTCCGGAGTACAACTTCGCCGAGGTGCCCGACGTCGAGAGCCGCGACGACTTCTGGCACCGCAAGTACACCGAGGACGACGAAGGGCACCTCCTCCCCATCCCGAGCGGCGGCGCGTACGGCAAGCAGGCTCCGTCACCGAACGGGCACGGCATCCACATGCCCTCGCCGTCGATCTATCCGCTCGTGGTCGCCGCCGGGCTGCTGCCGATCGGGTACGCAGCCGTGTTCCAGAGCTGGATCCCGCTCGTGATCGGCGTGCTGGTGCTCGCGTTCGGGGTCTACGCGTGGTCGATCGAACCCGGCACCGAAGAGGCGTGAGGTAGCGCGGATGGCGACGATCGAGCAGACCACCGAGGTGGGCGGGCCCCCGGCGACATCCGGCGGCGCGCCGGCCGCGGGCCACGGCCCGCACGCCACGGCCACCGGCGTCACGAACATGAAGCTCCTGATGTGGCTGTTCCTCTCGTCGGACTGCCTGTTCTTCGGTGCCTTCATCGCGACGTACCTGCTCTATCGAGGCCGCGCCGATCAGGCGGGTCCCGGCCCGAAGGACCTGTTCGACATCCCGTTCACCTCGGCGACGTCGTTCATCCTGCTGATGAGCTCGCTGACGATGGTGCTCGCACTCGCCGCCATACAGCGCGGCGACCATCGACGCGTCCGGATCTGGATCCTCTCCACCGCGCTCCTCGGCGCCACGTTCATCGCCGGGCAGGTGTTCGAGTTCACCGAGTTCACGCGCGAGGGGTTGCACGTCGACACGAGCCTCTTCGGGTCGACGTTCTTCATCCTCACCGGATTCCACGGCGCGCACGTCGTGGTCGGGATCATCTGGCTGTTGTCGCTGTGGGGCCTGTCGATGCAGCAGCGGCTCCCGGCCGAGAACGCCGAGAAGGTCGAGGTCGCCGGGCTGTACTGGCACTTCGTCGACGTCGTGTGGATCGTGATCTTCACGGTGATCTACCTGGTCCCCCAGCCGGGTACCTGACGCCCATCCAAAGGCGGACGCGCATGGCCGAAGGAACCATCCAGCGGGTCGAGGAGCTCGACGAGGTCGCGCATGGCGAGCTCGGCCACGCGTTCGAGCCTGCACCCGGTCTGCTCCCCGGCGAGCTCCGGCCGCATCCGTCGCCGTTCAAGTACGTCGTCATCGCGGTCATCCTCGTGGTCGTCACCGCAGTCGAGGTCGCGGTCTCGTATCTCGGCGGCGATATCCCGAACGGTCTGATCGTCGCGCTGCTGCTGATCATGGCTGGTATCAAGTTCGCGACCGTCGCGTCGTATTACATGCACCTCCAGACCGACAAGCCGATCTTCCGCCGCTTCTTCGTGCTGGGGGTGGTCGCGGCGATCGTGCTCTACGCGGTCGTGCTCGCCACCCTGCGCGTCATCTGATGAGCACGACTCGGCGTTGACATGGTCGGTGCCGTCCGAGTCCCGGGGTGGCAGGCGGAACCCGACGTCTGGCTGCTGATCGCCGGCCTCGCGGCCGGGTACTGGATCGCGGTGGTCAGGCTCGGGCCGCGGTTCGTCACACCAGGACGCCCGGTCGTCACCAGGTTCCAGGTGACGTGCTGGACGCTCGGCGTGCTCGCGACCTGGATCGCGGCCGACTACCCGATACACGTCGTCGCGGAACGGATGAACTACAGCGTGCACATGGTGCAGCACCTGATGTTCGCGATGGTTGCCGCGCCGCTGCTGCTGCTCGGGACGCCGGCGTGGCTCGCCCGATGGGTGCTGCACCCGCCGAGCACGGTGTTTCGGTGCGTGCGGCGACTCTCGCGGTTCCTTCCGGCGCTCGTGGTGTTCAACGTCGTGCTCGTCGTCACGCACTGGCCGTGGCTCGTCGACCAGAGTCTGCGTTCCGGGTTCGTGCACTTCGGTGTGCACGCGGCGCTCTTCCTCTCGTCGCTCATCGTGTGGATGCCCGTGCTGTCGCCGCTCCCCGAGATCCCGCGCCTCGCGTTACCCGTGCGTGCGGTGTACCTCTTCCTGCAATCGGTCGTGCCGACCGTCCCTGCGTCGTTCCTGACGTTCGGGAGCGCGCCACTGTACAAGTACTACATCGGTCTCCCGCACATCTGGGGCCTCTCGACGCTCGAGGATCAGCAGGTCGCGGGTCTCATCATGAAGATCGGCGCCGGGCTGCTGCTCTGGGCGCTGATCGCCGTATTGTTCTTCCGCTGGGCTGCCGACGAGGAGCGCCGGCAGCGGCCACAGGTGCAGCGGGAGCTCGACCAAGAGCTCGCGCGGATGGGGCTGTCCGGGTGAGCGCGCACACGCCGAGGGACGGGGTGCTCAGCAGATGACGACGACCGAGACCGACGCACCGGCTCCCGAGCCGGCGGCCGACGAGCCGGACGCCGGGAGCGACGCGCCGCTCGCGATCGAGGCGCCGGTCGATCCGCACAAGGAAGCGCTCTGGACGCGGTTGGTGCTGCCCCTCGCCCTGCCGATCCTCTCCGCGCTCGCCGTCGTGCTCTGGGCGCTCAACCTCTCTCGGGCGTTCCTCGCCGGCGGCAAGACCGGCTCGCTGGTCATCGTGCTGATCGTCACGGTCTCGATCATGGCCGGGGCGGCCGCGATGTCCGCCATGCCGCGCCTGCGCACGACATCGAAGCTGCTCATGGTGGCGTTCGTGGTGTGCCTCGTCGTGTCGGCCGGCATCATCTCCCTCGGTCCGAGCGAGGAGAAGGCATCCGGTGGTGGCGGGTACGTCCCGCCGAAGGGTGCGCCGGTCGGCACGATCGAGGTCGTCGCGCAGCCCGGGAGTGCGCTGTCGTTCAACGCCAAGGAGTTCACTGCCAAGGCGGGTGTGAACACGATCAAGTACGTCCAGGGCACGGGGACGCACACCCTGCTCTTCACGGACCCGGCATTCGCGGGCTTCCAGCTGAATGTCGGGCCCCCGAAGACCGAGAGCGGGAAGGTCCTGCTGAAGCAGGGGACCGACTACACGATCTTCTGCAACATCCCCGGGCACGAGGCTGCCGGGATGAAGGCCACGATCAAGGTCGGGTGATCAGCCCGACGTGACGGGGGCGTCCACGGCGACGAGCACCCGTAGCGCTCCCGGCACCACCGCGACCGAACCCGGCAGCGCGCCGACGCGCTCTCCGCTCGCCCACAGCTCGAGCGGGACCGTGCCCGCGTCGGCCGCGAGCTCGACGCGGCGGCCGCGGAAGGTCGCGACGCCGTCGACGTGCACGTGGGTGCCGCGGAAGACCTGCGGGAAGCGAAGCAGGAACTTCGTGAGCGGCACCTCACCGATCACACACACGTCGACTAGCCCGTCGTCGATCTCCGCGCCGGGAGTGATCGCCATCCCGCCCGCGTAGCACCGCGTGTTGCCGATCGCGACGAGCCACGCCCGCCCTCTCCACTCGACGTCATCGACGCGCACGACGACGGGCTGTGGTCGGTAGGTGACCGTCGTTCGCAGCACCGCCGCGACGTACAGCGGCGTGCCCGTGAGCACGCGTATGCCATTGGCCCAGCGGTTCGCCTCGGCGTCGAACCCCGTGTTGGCGACGGTCGTGCACCAAGCCGTCGCGCCGTCTCCCGATGTCGCGCGCATGAGATCGACGGTGGCGATGCGGCCGGTCGTCAGGAGCTCGAGCGCGGCGAGCGGTTGGTGGTCATCGAGGCCGATATGACGGGCGAAGTCGTTGCCGGCTCCCGACGGCACGACCGCGAGCGCCCCACCGGTCTCTGCCGCGACGCCGGCGAGCTCGGCGACCGTCCCGTCGCCACCACACGCGATCACACCGCTCCCGGCCTCGATCGCGTCGCGCGCGAGCGCCCGTCCCTCGTCTGCGCTCGCCGGCACGTGGACGAGCACGCCGTGCACGCCGAGCGCGTCTCGCAACCGGGGGAGCAGCCGTCGCGTGCGCCCACGACCGGCGGTCGGATTGGCGATCGCCGTCCACCGCTCGGGCGGCGCGTCGGTTGGGTGCACTGCGGCGGATGGTAGCGAAGGCGCATTCCCGGACCGGGCGGTAGCGTGCGCGCCGGTGGCTCACGGGATCGATCTCACGCGCGTACCTGCTCACGTCGCGATCGTGATGGACGGCAACGGTCGGTGGGCGCAGCGACGAGGACTGAAGCGCACCGAGGGTCACGCGGCCGGCGAGGAGGCGCTCTTCGACACCGTCGAGGGTGCGCTGGACGTCGGGCTTCGATGGATGACGGTCTACGCCTTCTCGACGGAGAACTGGCGGCGGCCGCTCGACGAGGTCCGGTTCCTCATGCGATTCAACGAGTCGTTGCTGCTGCGTCGCCGTGACGACCTCGATGATCGCGGCGTGCGTGTGCGCTTCATCGGGCGACGCGGCGGGCGGGTGCCGCGGCGCGTCCTCCGCCACATCGAGGAGACAGAGGCCCTGACCCGGCGGAACCGCCGGATGACGCTGACGTTCGCGTTCAACTACGGAGGCCGCGCCGAGCTGGTCGACGCGGTCAGGGCGATCGCGAGCGAGGCCCGCAGCCGGCGCCTCACGCCCGACCGGATCGACGACCGCACGATTCGTCGTCACCTCTATGCACCCGACATGCCCGACCCGGACGTGCTGGTCCGCACGTCGGGGGAGTACCGGATCTCGAACTACCTCCTGTGGGAGGCCGCCTACAGCGAGCTCGTCTTCACCGACGTCCTCTGGCCCGACTTCCGCCGCGACGACCTGTTCGCCGCGATCCGCGAGTACCAGCGCCGCGAGCGCCGTTTCGGGGCCATCGACGACGCCGACTGATCCCTCCGGCGAAGAGGCGATGACACGGCTGTAGTTACACTCGTGTCATGCCGGGGCTGTATCGGGATCAGGGGGTCGTGCTCCGGACGATCAAGCTCGGTGAGACCGATCGCATCGTGACCCTCCTGACCCGCGGTCACGGGCGGGTGCGCGGCGTCGCCAAGGGGATACGCAAGCCCGGGAGCCGCTTCGGGGCCCGCCTCGAGCCGACCACCCACGTGGCGTTGCAGTGCTACCGGGGCCGTGAGCTCGACGTCATCACCCAGGTCGAGACGATCGACGCGAACCGCTCGCTTCGCGAGCACTACGGATGTCTGACGCACGCGGTGTCGATGCTGGAGGCCGTGGATCAGGTTGCCCAGGAGCGGGAGCCGAACCCCGCGCTCTACCGGATGCTCACGAACGCCCTCCAGACGCTCGCCCGAGAGCCGTCACCATTGGTGAGCGCAGCGTTCTTCTGGAAGCTGCTCTCGCTCGAAGGCTTCCATCCGATGCTCGACGCGTGCGCGCGCTGTGGCGAGGAGTCGGCCGACGCCGGGGTCTTCTCGGCGTACGACCTCCACGACGGGGGCGTCCTCTGCTCGAGCTGCGCCGGCGTCGGTGGTCGGCGTGTGCGCCCCGATTCGCTCGCGGTGGTGGGTCGGATGGTGGGAGGCGACCTTCGCGGCGTGCTCGACGCCCCGCCCCCTGACGACGTGCTGCGCGAGGTCGAGCGTCTCGGCGTCGCGGCACTCGAACACCACTCGGAGCGGCGTCTCCGCAGTGCCGCGCTGCTCTAGCAGTACGCCGCGCCGCGGCGCTTCGGAGGGAGTGATCGAGAGGTGTCCGAGTACGATCGGTCGTTCCTATGGCCAAGCCCGACCTCATGGAGCGCGTCGTCAACCTGTGCAAGCGACGCGGCTTCGTGTTCCCCTCGAGCGAGGTCTACGGCGGCTTCCGCTCGACCTGGGACTACGGACCGCTCGGCGTGCTCATGAAGCGCAACGTGAAGGGCGCCTGGTGGCGTTCGATGGTGCAGCTCCGCGACGACATCGTCGGTCTCGACGCCGCGATCCTGATGGCACCGAAGGTCTGGGAGGCCAGCGGTCACGTCTCGACGTTCACCGACCCGCTGGTCGACTGTCGGAGCTGCAAGGAGCGCTTCCGGGCCGATCAGCTCCCGGCCTCGGGAGCGTGCCCGAACTGCGGCGCGAAGGACTCCTTCACCGAGGCGCGCCACTTCAACCTCATGTTCAAGACCTATGTCGGGCCGGTCGAGGACGATGCGTCGGTCACCTATCTCCGACCCGAGACCGCCCAGGGGATCTTCGTCAACTTCGCCAACGTCCAGACGACCACGCGCAAGAAGCCACCGTTCGGGATCGCGCAGATCGGCAAGTCGTTCCGCAACGAGATCACGCCGGGGAACTTCATCTTTCGAACGCGCGAGTTCGAGCAGATGGAGATGGAGTTCTTCGTCCCGCCGGAGGACGGAGAGCGGTGGTACGAGTACTGGTGCCAGGAGCGGTTCCGCTGGCACACCGATCTCGGGATCCCCGAGTCACGGCTTCGGTTGCGGCCGCACGAGCCCGACGAGCTCTCGCACTACTCGGTGGGCACGTCCGACGTGGAGTTCGATTTCCCGTGGGGTTGGGGCGAGCTCGAGGGGATCGCCAACCGCACCGACTTCGACCTCACCCAGCACGCGGCGCTGTCGGGCCAGGACCTGTCGTACTTCGACCAAGAGGGCGACCGTCGCTATGTGCCCTACGTCATCGAGCCCGCGCTCGGTGCCGACCGCGCGATGCTCGCGTTCTTGCTCGCCGCGTACGACGAGGAGGAGGTGCCGAACGAGAAGGGCGGTACCGAGAAGCGGACGGTGCTTCGCCTCGATCCGCGCCTGGCGCCTCTCAAGGCCGCCGTTCTGCCGCTCTCGCGCAACGAGAGGCTCGTGCCGGTGGCCGATGAGGTGGCCGGTCTCCTCCGACCCCACCTGATGATCGATGTCGACAGCGCCGGTTCGATCGGTCGTCGCTACCGACGCCAGGACGAGGTGGGAACCCCCTGCTGCGTCACCGTCGACTTCGACACCCTCGACGACCGTGCCGTGACGATCCGTGATCGTGATTCGATGAGCCAGGAGCGGGTTGCCATCGACGACCTTGTCCCCTGCCTCCGGGAGCGTGTTCCATCGTGAGCGACGACGACCTGAACCACTACGAGGTGCTCGGCGTGCAGCCGGGCGCGTCGAAGGACGACATCCGCAGCGCCTATCGCGCGGAGCTCGCGACCGCACAGGCGCAGGTCACCAACGCCGAGACCGCGAAGCGACCCGACGCCGCGGTCATCGCCTCCGCACGCGAGGAGGAGGCGAGTGTTCGGTCGGCCTGGCAGATCCTCTCGGATCCGGTCCAGCGCGCTCGCTACGACGACCGGCTCGGTGTGACCGGCGCACCCCAGGAGACCGACGACGACCTCGACGACGACGAGCCGGCAACCGCGGTCGCGCGGCGCAACGGCGACCGTGAGCTCACGCCACGCGAGGCGCGCGCGAAGGCGCGTGCCGAGGCGACGGCGAACCGTCCGCCGGGAATGTTCTCCACCGAGCACCCGCCGGTGCCGGCTTCGTGGCCGAAGGGCGTGCGGCCACCGCCGCCACGTGCCCGCCTCCTCGCACTGCTCGTCGACATCACCGTGCTCGGGGTCATCCTGCTGATCACCCAGCTCGCGATCGCTCCGGCGGTCATCGATGCGGCGTACCCGAAGCAGAGCAAGGCGCTCGACTCCTTGTCGACGGAGCTCGACAACTTGAACACCAAGAAGGACACGGCCGACGCGTGCGTCGACAAGGCGAGCGACGCCGCGCGCCAGCGGGACAAGAAGTGCGCCGACGGCCTCACGACCAAGAAGGACGCCAAGGCCGAGTCCAACAGGCAGCAGAAGAAGATCGACAACGCGGAGGAACGCCAGAAGAACCTGCAGGGGGACATCGCGCCGGCCGCGCTCGGCGTGAGCCTCGGCATGACGCTCGTGATGCTGCTCTACCTCGTGCCGTCGAGTCTGCGCACCGGTCGCACGCTCGGGAAGCATCTGTTCCGCGTCCGGGCGATCCAGATCGACGGCTCGCCGCTCACGTTGCGGCCCGCGATCGCCCGCTACGGCGCTCCGCTGCTCGTCGCGCTGTTCCTCGGTTCGTTGTTCGGGCCCTCGTCGCCGATCGTGTACATGCTCGTGCTCTTCGGCGTGCTCACCTGGCCACGGAACGCGAACTACCAGGGGCTGCACGACCGGTTCGCGCGCACAATCGTCGTCGACGGCTGAAGACGAGCGCGATTAGCTGCTTGCCGCTGGGGGAGGTGGCCTCGGTAGGCTCGTCCACTCAGCTGTTCGTCGAGGCATTGGCGGGAGATTCGCGTGAAGTACGTGTACGCCTTCGAAGAAGGCTCCAAGGAGCAGAAGTTCCTGCTCGGGGGCAAGGGGGCGAACCTCGCCGAGATGACGAACCTCGGTCTGCCGGTGCCGCCGGGCTTCACGATCACGACCGACGCGTGCAACGCGTACATGGCGGGCCACGAGAGGCTGCCCGACGGCATGCTCGACGAGGTCGCCGCGGCGCTCGCAGCCCTCGAGGCGAAGATGGGCAAGCGCCTCGGCGACGACGTCGATCCGCTCCTCGTGTCGGTCCGCTCGGGCGCGCCGTTCTCGATGCCCGGCATGATGGACACCGTCCTCAACCTCGGGCTCAACGACGCATCCGTCGGCGGGCTGGCGAAGCAGACCGACAACGAGCGCTTCGCGTACGACTCGTACCGGCGGTTCGTCCAGATGTTCGGGAAGATCGTGCTCGACATCGAGGGGGGCCGGTTCGAGGACGCACTCGCCGAGCTGCGCACCGAGCAGGGCGTCGCGACGGATCCCGACCTCGATGCCGCCGCGTTGCGGGCGCTCGTCGAGACGTTCAAGGGGATCGTCAAGACGCGGGCCGGCATCGACTTCCCTCAGGACCCGCAGGAGCAGCTGCGGTTCGCGATCGAGGCCGTCTTCAAGTCGTGGAACGGCGAGCGGGCCCGGGTCTACCGAAGGATGGAGAAGATCCCCGACGACCTCGGCACCGCGGTCAACGTGCAGACGATGGTGTTCGGGAACAAGGGCGACGACTCGGGCACCGGCGTCGCGTTCACACGCGACCCGGCAACCGGTGAGAACCGCCCCTACGGCGACTTCCTGCGCAACGCGCAGGGAGAAGACGTCGTTGCCGGCATCCGCGTCACCGAGCCCCTCGACGCGATGGCCAACACGTTTCCCGAGTGCCACGCCGAGCTGCTCGAGGTGATGGGCGCGCTCCAGACGCACTACCGCGACATGTGCGACATCGAGTTCACCATCGAGCAGGGGCGGCTGTTCCTCCTCCAGACCCGGGTCGGGAAGCGCACCGCCGCGGCCGCGCTGCGCATGGCGGTCGAGATGGAAGGCGAGGGCCTCATCGACCAGCGTGAGGCGGTGCTGCGCGTCCAGCCGGAGCAGCTCGACCAGATGCTGCACCCGCAGTTCGACCCGTTGGCGAAGTACGACGTGCTGGCCAAGGGCCTGAACGCCTCGCCTGGTGCTGCCGTCGGCCACGTGGCGTTCACCGCCGACGACGCCGAGGCACGCGCCGCCGAGGGTCAACCCGTCATCCTCGTCCGTCCCGAGACCTCGCCCGACGACCTGCACGGCATGATCGCGGCCGAGGGGATCCTCACGTCACGCGGCGGGCTCGTGAGCCACGCGGCGGTCGTCGCCCGCGGCATGGGGACGCCGGCCGTCTGCGGCGCGTCGGCGCTCGACATCGACGTCGCCACGAAGCAGTTCCGCGTCGGTGACACCGTGGTGAACGAGAACGACGTCATCTCGATCAACGGCACCACCGGCGAGATCGTCGTCGGTGCCGTTCCCGTCATCACGCCCGAGCCGTCGGGGCCGTTCGACGTGATCCTGGGCTGGGCCGACGGGTTCCGACGGCTCCGCGTCCGCACGAACGCAGATCTCCCGCACGACGCGCAGGTCGCGCGCCGCTTCGGCGCCGAAGGGATCGGGCTCTGTCGTACGGAGCACATGTTCCTCGGCGACCGGCTCCCACTGATCCAACGCTTCATCCTCGCGAAGGACGAAGAGGCCGAGCGCGACGCGCTCACCGAGCTCGAACGGCTCCAGCGCGCCGACTTCATCGGCATCCTCGAGGCGATGGACGGTCTCCCCGTCACGATCCGCTTGCTCGACCCGCCGCTGCACGAGTTCCTCCCCGACGTCGAAGAGCTCCTCGTCCGCGATGCGTTGGGTGAGCTCGACGAGGAAGGGCGCACGCTGCTCCACGCGGCGCAGCAATGGCGCGAGTCGAACCCGATGCTGGGGACGCGCGGTGTACGGCTCGGCGTGCTCAAGCCCGAGCTCTATCGCACGCAGGTTCGCGCGCTCTTCGACGCCGCGGTCGAGCGCAAGGTCGCGGGCGGCGATCCGCAGGTCGAGGTGATGATCCCGCTGGCGGTGTCGGAGGCCGAGCTGGGTCTTGCGGTCGGGTGGGTCCGCGAGATCGGCGAGGAGATCGCCTCGGAGACGCACGGGATCGGCGGGTTCAGCTACTCCGTCGGCACGATGATCGAGACTCCGCGCGCCGCGCTCGTCGCCGACGAGATCGCTCGAGTCGCGGAGTTCTTCTCCTTCGGCACGAACGACCTCACGCAGATGACCTTCGGCTTCTCTCGTGACGACATCGAGGGTCGCTTCATGCCGACGTACCTGGAGCTCAAGCTGCTCGACGCCAATCCCTTCGAGACGCTCGACCGCGATGGTGTCGGGCGGCTCGTGCGCACGGCCGTGGAGCTCGGGCGCGGAGCGCGTCCCGACCTCAAGCTGGGGATCTGCGGTGAGCACGGTGGCGACCCCGCGTCGGTGGCCTTCTGTCACGAGGTGGGCCTCGACTACGTGTCGTGCTCGCCCTACCGCGTGCCGATCGCCCGCCTGGCCGCCGCGCACGCGGCGCTGGGCGAGGACGAGCAGGGGCCCGGCTCGACCGCCTGACCCGCTCCTGGATGCGTCTCTCGCCGTCACCGGGAGGGTCGAGGGACACATCTGAACGGCAACGGCCTGGGCCGGCTCGGGCTCGGTGTCACACCCCGCCGGTACCGTCGAGACATGGTGATCGACGTCGACGCGAGTCGGATCGAGGAGCGGCCCGACGGCCCCGTCGTGCAGCGAGCCCACCTCGGTGCCGCGGCCTACGTGGGCGGGCGGCTCCGCGAACGGGCGGAGCGGGAGGCGGCGCTCGA
>Ga0334722_10005436_pt1 | contig 12861 bp, 12 predicted proteins | sample C3_bottom_MG_FD_207210 | JGI IMG/M metagenome (GOLD analysis project Ga0334722, IMG submission 207210) | Sediment microbial communities from Yellowstone Lake, YNP, Wyoming, USA - C3_bottom | ecosystem: Environmental > Aquatic > Freshwater > Lake > Sediment | place: USA: Wyoming | collected...
GGATGGAGACGCTGGAAAGCAGTCCGTTTTCCAGACAATGTGCTCGGGGGTAAAAGACAGTGATCACAATAAACGGATTTTTACACAGGAAAATCCTCAGCGACATTATTCGCCGCTGGATGTACAATGAGACGCATCCCGACGATGCCGACAGCGTGGTCAAGCTCGTCCATTTCAATAGCGTCTTCGTTGCCCGTTATCTGAACATTTTTGCCCGGGGCATCTTTGCGGGGCTCCGTCCCGGCCCTCTTTCCGTTTTCCCCGTTACCAGAAAAGGCGACTTGAAAGACGCCCTTGCCACGGCCCCTCCCTATCGCAATGAAAGGATCAACCAACTCACCGAAGATTACCGCCTTAACCCGGGGCGCTTTTACAGGGAAACGCCCTTTAATGGGTCGCTCTATTTTTCAACCAGCAATGGCGAGCGAATCTATGCAGGGTCGAGCAGAATTAAGCGGATGCGTCGTCTGGCCGAAAAGTCGGCCCGCCGGATCATTGATATCATCTTTGACCGGATAAAAAGAGACGCCGAAATGATGGCAAACGGCCGGGCGCTGCTACTGGGTATCCCCCGCACTGAGCTCCTGACCGCGCCCCAGGAGATGGAGGAGGAGTTTTTCCGGGCCGAGAATCGGTTGCTGGCGGATTTGCGCGAGAGACGACCGATCGATGAGGATGGGAAAATTGCCCCGATCAACGATGTCGCCGGCATCAAGGTGATCCTCGAGCCTCACGAAGAAACGAAAATTCAGGAGTTGATAGCGCGCTCAGCGGACGGCGAAATTGTCGAAGCGGAGAAACACAGCGGGCGCTACAACGCGACCAATATTGCCGTCCGTTACCGCCCCCCGAAAAGGGATATTATCGCCCTTCCCCTCGAAGAGGGCTCCCTCCGCATTATGCAGGCGCGGGGATATTCCCCGTATGAGGCAAATCAGGCTTTTCGGGAATTTGTGCTTGCGGGGGAGGAGGATGTGCGGGTGGAAATCATTGTCTCCAGCTATCAGGAAATTCTGGAAAGCGAGCTTGGCAGAAGCATGCATGAAGACAGAATCATTGAGCAGAGATTGAAGCAGCAGTATCGGGGACCGCTTGCCCACAATATCGGGTATCTGCTGGAGTATCTGTTTGTCTTGCCCGCGGCAGTCCGCGGCGGCGACTTGGGCGAACTGCCGATCAAGCTCTGGAATCGCTATCTGCCGGACTATTTCGACGAGGTATTGAAAGAGCTGTTTCATATACCGCCGGTCAACAATATCCGTTAGTTGGAAATGGAAAATGCCGGAAGCAGCGGCTGCTTTTACCCCTGCCGATTACCCTGATTGATTATTCGGAATCCCTCATCAAGGAGCTGTTCCGTTTCCCTCGCCCGGATGCCGGGAGTTTTTGCCCCCATCACCACGGCAATCAGGCGGGTGTTGCCCCGTTTTGCCGTCGCAATGATGTGATATCCGGCGATCGCGACCCAGCCTGTTTTCAGTCCGTCCGCATCGGGATAATGGCGCAGCAGCGAGTTCCGGTTGCGCTGGGTTATGTTGTTGTAGGTGAAGTACTGGGTGGAATGCAGATCGAGCGCCTCCGGAAAGCGCTGAAGATAGCTTGTGGCCAAGACAAGCATGTCCCGGGCCGTTGTGAATTGGTCTTTGGCGGGCAGGCCGTTGGGATTCCGGAAGTGGCTGTTGAACATCCCCAATTCACGGGCCTTCTGGTTCATCTGCGCGACGAAGCGCTCCACGGTTCCCCCGAGATGTTCGGCAAGGGCGACGGAGCCGTCATTGGCGGAAACAACCGCAATCCCCTTCATCAGTTCACCCAGGGGGATGTCGCTTCCGGCCTGGACGAACATGCGGGAGCCTCCCGTATTCGATGCCTTGCGGCTGATCCTGACCTGGTCGGAAAGTCTGGTTCGGCCCGTTTTTATTGCCTCGTCGGCGATGTAAAGGGAGAGGATTTTCGTAATGGATGCGGGCTGAAGGCGCGTATCGGCAAAATGGGAATAGAGTATTTTGCCGGTATTCATATCCATGAGAATGGCAGAACGGCAGGTAAGCTTGAGCCCTCCGGCTTCCGACAGGTGCGGCCAGAAAAAAAGCACGGACAGAATGATTAAAACGCTGACGCTTCGCTTAACGATGGTTCATCTCCCTCTCTCGCCTAAAAACGCTGGCGGCAAAGAACTCCGGCGAAGATATCCCGGAGGCCCGCTTATTCCGCCTGATTGATGGCGGAAAGCCTCCATGCCTGAGGACCGACCGGTCGGCTGAATGTCCAGTACTCCTCGAATTTAACCGGCTCAGTGCGGCTCCCCGAGACAACATCCCCCGTCTGCTCGTTGGTCGTATAGTCGAGGAGATTGGCGAGAAACCTCACTGTAATGAAATCCTCGCCCTCCTGCTGCCAGGCCTCAACAATCTCCACAGAACGCACCGCAATATTGTCCAGCCGATTGATCCGTTTTTCCGTCCGCAACTGATCGGCATCGCCCTGCAGTATGCGCAACATCTCATCGGTCAGCAGGACGCGAACGCCCGACATATCGCGGTTCGCCCAGGCGCCCTGGATGCGGAAAAATGTATCGGTGCACACCTCGATGAATTGCTTTTCGTTGAATCCCTGGTCCATCTGCTTGATGTGGCGAAGGCCCGCCGCTGCGTCATCCTCAACGCTCTGCTGCCCGTACGGGGCGATCCCGGCCGGCTGGCCCGTTCGCATTGCTGAATCTCCTGGCCAGGGTGCCCCCGTGGGCGCTTCACTTCTTCGGCGCTTCAGGAACAGATAGATCCCGTAGAGAATCCCCCCTACCAGGATGATGTCGAAAAGCCCTATCCCGCCTCCCAAACCACCCTCGCCCCCGGCGAAACCAAGCCCCCGGAACAGCATGCCCCCCAGTATTCCTCCGGCTAACCCGCCGGCCATACCCCTAAAAAGACCGCCCCCGCCGAAAGGCGAGGATGACGACGACGCTGTGCTGCCGAAGGAGCGGCTTCCCTGCGAAGGGCTGGCAGGGGTTGAGCGGGGGATGGAAAAGGAACGGGAACCGCGGCTGCCGAAGGAACGGCCTCCGCCGACCCGGGCCCAGGCATCGAATTCCAGCGCGGTCAACAGGAAAAAAACGGAAAATATAACAAGGCCGAAGCGGGCCAGACGACCTGCGAACATAAAAACATACTCCCTTACGCGAATTTGTCAGGTAGAGTAATAATTGCCGTACTTAATGTCAATCAATTTTTTCCGGGCTGGATTTAACAAAAAGATAATGCTATGAATGTCCTAATGCTATCCGCTGCCGGCGCCTTTGTATTCAGGTTTTGCCCGCGAAGTCGCTGTTTATAATGGAAACAAAAACACACGCAAGGAGGGAAGAACAATGATCCGATTGGTTTTGATTCGTCACGGAGAAAGCGCCTGGAATCTGGAGAACCGCTTTACCGGCTGGACTGATGTTGATCTTACCGAGAAGGGAATTGCCGAGGCTCATCAGGCGGGCAGGCTCCTGAAAGAAGAGGGCTATACATTCGATCTGGCCCATACGTCGGTGCTGAAGCGGGCGATCCGGACGTTATGGATTGTGCTGGACGAGATGGAGCTGATGTGGCTGCCCGTTTATCGGTCGTGGCGGCTCAACGAACGCCATTACGGGGCGCTGCAGGGGCTCAACAAGAAAGATACCGCCGATAAATACGGCATGGAACAGGTGCATATCTGGCGAAGAAGCTATGATACCCCTCCACCGGCCCTGGAAACGACCGACGCGCGTTTTTCGGGCAGCGACCCCAGGTATAAGGCATTAAAACCCGCAGAGCTGCCCCGGGGAGAATCGCTGAAAAACACGCTGGAAAGGGTGCTTCCCTACTGGCACGAAACGATTGTCCCGGATCTCCGTGCGGGGAAGAAATTGGTCATCGTAGCGCACGGAAACAGCATCCGCGCCCTGGTCAAATACCTGGACGACGTTCCCGACAACGTGATTACAGAGCTGAATATCCCGACAGGCATCCCTCTTGTCTATGAGCTTGACGACAAGCTGCGCGCCGTCAACCATTTCTATCTGGGGGATCAGGACGCAGTCGCCCAGGCGACCGCGTCGGTGGCGAATCAGTTGCACAAAAAAGCGTAGCTTACTTGTTCATCAATAAGAGCCGGTTGATTGGAAACAGGAAAAGGCAAAACGGCCCTCTCCCCATGGGGGAAAGGACGTTCTGCCTGATTCGGTCTTTCTTAGAAGTATAATATCCGATATTTAAGCACAATCACAAACAGAACGAAGGCCAGGGCGACCAGGACATAAAACAGGGTTTTGTGGAGGGCGGTGTTGGCGCCCAGATCGAGAAAAATCACCCGCAAGCCCAAAGCCGCGTGGAGAAACACGAAAAATGCCATGATGGCCTGCAGGCTCACCATATAGGGATAGACAAGATGCAGTGAGATCAGAATAACGATCAGGAGCGCGGAAAATCTCTGTATCAGCCATGCCCACATTCCCACCTGCGTTGCACGCCATTCGGAGAGACTCAGCGAATCCCTTCTGCGTATGATACGGTCGGCATTTTTTGTATCTTCCATCTTTTCCCCCTTTTATGAAATAGCGCAAAAGTCGTTTATGCAGAGATGTTATTTGTAGGTTACCGCGAAATACCCGGCAAGCCTTGCGATCTCTTCCCGGGAGGTTTTCGCAAGCGGGCTTTTCTCCTGCAATTCCTCTTTGTTTTTCAAAAGCAATTCGGCTATCTGCTGCGTTCTGCCGCTTACCTCGCGGTCTGTTATCCCTTGTTCGCTGCGATAAAGAATGTGGGCGCTCCGAAACAGGGCCGGCTCGATCCGCGTTGCCTTGTAATGGGTAAAATCAATGCTGCGCAGGTAGCTCACCAGAGCTTCCCGATCGGCGTCATCGAGATGATATTTTACCATTTTTCCCTTTTTGCCCAGGGTTTTGTCGGGATCTTTCAGCAGATTCCGCAAGAATTCGACGTCTCTTTTTGTCCCGACTTTCCACAGATCGGGGGCATTTTTCATGCCTATCCCTTCGATGCTGTGGCAGCAGTAGCAGACATTTTTCTCGAAAAGGGCCATCCCGGCCAGCTCCTTGACGGCCAGCGGACGATCCGGGGCAAAGAATTTTCCCGGCAGCGGCGAGGAAACTTCAGCGATCAGGGTAAGATACAAAACAAGAATGACGGCGCCCAAGCCCGTAGCAATGGCAAGCGGTCTCTTGGTGTAGGCGCGCTCCGGGTTCTTGTCGTAGAAGGGCAGAAAGAGCAGAACGGCAATCCCGAGCAAGGGAAGGACGGTCAAGGCCCAAACAATCGATTTCCCCTCGAACATCTTCAGGATTTCATAGCCGAAGAGGATAAACCACTCCGGTTTGGGCACGGAATTGATCGTTGCCAGCGGTTGCGCCGCGGGGTCTGCCGGAACGCCGACATAGCGGGCCAGGATAAACAGGGCCGCCATCATCAGTAAAGAGGCGATCGCATCCTTGGCGAGCTGGTAGGGAAAAAACGGCTGCGTGCCGACCTCGATCCCTTCGCGAGGGGGAGGCCCCTTCTCGCCGTGGATCTGAATGAGCGCCACATGGGTAGCGATCACGCCCAGAATCGCCATCGGCAGCAGAATCATGTGCAAGGAGCCGTAGCGGGTCAGCGTCAAGCCGCCGACCTGAATGCCGCCGACCATGTTGGCCAGCCGGCCGCCGATCAAGGGCAGGAATTCAAAAACCTTCGAAAGGATGGTGGCCGCCCAGTACGAACGGTCGGACCACGGCAGGATATACCCGGTAAGCGCCATCAGGGCGGTCAGAAAAAACAGAGCCAGGCCGGTTACCCAGATAAACTGGTTCGGGTTTTTATATCCGCCGTGAAAAAAAGCCCGGAGCAGGTGGATAAACACCGTCAGGACCATCAGGTGGGAGGCCCAGTGGTGAACGCCCCGGATCAGCCAGCCCAGCGTCAGTTCATTCTGGATATACGCCACGCTGCCGTAAGCGTCGGCAAGCGTCGGAACATAGTTGCCGGCCAGCAGGAACCCCGTGATAACCTGGATGATGAAGAGAAAAAGACTGAGAGAGCCCAGCGTGTACCACCAGCCGATATCCTTGGAGAGTGGTTTGTAAAAGAATTTCGTCTTCAGCAGTTCCCATGCCCCCATTTTTTTTCCCAGAGTCTGCTCCATGTTATGCGACCTCCTCCTGGAGATAGAGTATCCCCCCTTCGACCTTGACGTTCAGACGGGCCAGTGGTTTCGGGGGAGGTCCTAAGGTGACTTTCCCTTCCTTATTGAAAGCGCCTCCGTGACAGGGGCACAAAAACATGCGGATGGATTCGTCCCAGTAGCAGATGCAGCCGAGATGCGTACAGGTGGGATCCATCGCGGAGAGGGCGCCTGCTGCATCTTTGACGAGATACGCCCTTTTCGGGTAGGAAACAAGCTTCCCCCGTTCCCATTTCTGTCTGTTGTAGGTTATTTCCAGCGGTATGTCCGGCTGCAAATTGGGCATCTCGCCCCACTTGATCCAGCCCGACTCCCAACCCCGCGCCGGTTCGCTGAAAAGGGGCGGGAACATGAGCAGAAATCCGGCGCCGATCGCCCCCGTGCCACCCCAAAATGCCGTTTTCATGAAGTTTCTTCGCGCCGAGACAGCCTCCGGGATCGCCGCCGGCAGTGGCTTCGTTTCTTCATCAACCAGCTCTTTTCGCTTCGGCGAGGTGAAGCGATATTGGACCGAGGTTCTCTTCAGGTGGTGGATCGCCCCGGTCGGCGAGAGCTGTTTCGGGCAGGCCTCCATGCAGTTGAATTCGTCATGGCAGCGCCAGATCCCATGCTCGTCGGAGAGGTTGATGATGCGCTCGCTGCCCAGCTTGTCCCGTGTGTCCCGGAGTTTTCCATCGGCGGCCAGCATGCCGAAAGGGCCGGGAAACTTCTGATCCCATCCCGCCATGGTGCAGGCCGCATAACAGGCGCCGCACATGATGCACTCCACGAGCCCATCCACGTTCTTGCGGTCATCGGGCGACTGGTAAAATTCCTTTTCGGGGGGAATCTCCTTGGGAATCAGGAAAGGTTCGACAAGGCTGTATTTTTCGTAGAAATCGGTCATATCCACCACCAGATCCTTGATCAGCGGCAGATTGGCGAGGGGCTCGATTTTTATCCGAGGCGATTTGATGTTTTCGACGAGGGTGCGGCAGGCCAGCGCAAACTTGTCATTGATCTTCATCCCGCACGATCCGCAAACCGCCGCCCGGCAGGAGGAGCGGTAGGAGAGGCTCCCGTCGCAGTTCTCCAGAATGTAGTAGAGAGATTCCAGCACCGTCAGCCCTTTGACGACGGGAACCTCGTAGGTCTCATAGTGAGGCTTCTTGTCTGCCTGAGGATCGTAGCGCAGTATCTCAATAACCGCCTTTTCACCTATTTGAGCCATCTCAATATTTCCTTTCTTCCGGTTGCCATTTCGTGATGGTGACAGGTTTGTAGGAAAGCTCCGGGCCATCTTCCGTAAATCTGGCGATGGTGTGTTTCTGCCAATTTGCATCGTCGCGGTTTGGGAAATCCGTTCGGGAGTGGGCGCCCCGGCTTTCTTCCCGGGCAAGGGCGCCAAGCGTGATCACCTCCGCGAGATCTATGCCGGCCAAAATCTCCAGGGTCCAGGTCCGGTCAAAATTGAAGACGCTCCCCGGGGCGGCGGAACGGATATTGCGGAATCGCTTCTTTACGGCCCGAATCTCCGTAAGGGCAGACTCCATATCCGTCTTGTTTCTGAAGATCTGGACCTTGTTATCCACGATATCATGCACCTCATCCCTGAGTTTGTAGGGATCTTCCGAGCCGCCGCGATTGTAAAGCTCCTCCAGTTCCTTTTCCTTACTGCGGAGCGCCTCCTTCACCAGGCTGTCATCCTTGGGCGCCCCCTTTCCCTGGATCGCCAGAGCGGCGTTGCGACCGGCGATTTCTCCAAAAACGAGGGTTTCGAGCAAGGAGTTGCCGCCGAGACGATTGGCCCCATGGACGCTGACGCAGGCGCATTCCCCTGCCGCGTAGAAACCTTCCACCTCCGTTTTGCAGGTAGAGTCGCAATCGATTCCGCCCATCGAGTAATGCTGGGCGGGGCGGATGGGAATCGGCTCCGTGACCGGGTCGATTCCCAGAAAATCCACGCAGATTGCCTTGATTCCCGGGAGCCTCTCGTCGATTTTCGCCTTGCCGAGATGGCGGATATCGAGATGGACATATTTTTCGCCCTTGATGCCGCGCCCTGCGGCAATTTCGGTTTCTATGGAACGCGACACCATATCCCGCGGGGCCAGCTCCATGGCCTTGGGGGCATAGCGCTTCATGAACCGTTCGCCGTCTTTATTGATCAGATACCCCCCCTCGCCCCGGGCGCCCTCGGTCATGAGGATATGTTTTCCCGTGATGCAGGTGGGGTGAAACTGAACAAATTCCATGTCTTTGATGGGGACTCCCGCCCAGTAGGGCATCGTTACCCCCAGGGCGGTAGAGCTGTAGGAATTGGTGGTGCGCCCGTAAACCCGGCCCGACCCCCCGGTTCCAAAGATCACCGCATGGCCGAGAAACGCCTCCAGCTTGCCGGTGCGCATGTTGAAAGCGGTCAAGCCATGGCAGACGTGATCTTCGATGATGAGTCCTACGGCATAGTACTCGTCGTAGAGCTGCACCCGGTCTTTGAGGGTCAGATATTTCTGGTAAACGGCGTGCAGCAGAAAGTGGCCGGTTCTATCGGCGCCGTAGCATGTTCTGGGGAAAGCCGCCCCGCCGAAAGGCCGCTGGGCGATGGAGCCGTCGGCAAAGCGGGAGAAGGGAACGCCCCAGTGATCCATCTCGCGGACCGTCTTCGGGGCCTGTTCGGTCATGACCAGAATCGCGTCCTGATCGCCCAGGAAATCCCCGCCTTTGGCCGTATCGTAGCCGTGCCGTTCGGGGCTGTCGTCCTTTCCTTCCGGATGGTTGCACATGGCGGCATTGATGCCTCCCTGCGCCTCTCCGGAGTGGGAACGAATCGGGTAGATCTTCGATATCCAGCCGACATCCACCCCGCGGAGGGCCGCCTCGTCAACCGCCCTCGTTCCCGCCAAACCTCCCCCGACAACAAGCAACTCATGGGCATGAACATCCATCAACAGTTCCTCCCTCAGCAGTTTTCTTTCTGGTGTGTTCGCGGTTTAAAGCCTTTTTTCCGTTCTTGTCAAGAACAAACAGGGGCTAACATCGCTATTTTTTTGTTTTGAGAATCTCCGCGATCCGCTGACCCAGCTCGGCGGGATTTTTCTCCACGATAACCCCGGCTTGTTCGAGGGCCTTGAATTTATCGGCGGCTGTCCCTTTGCCGCCGGAGATGATCGCCCCGGCATGCCCCATGCGCCTTCCCGGAGGAGCGGTTCTGCCGGCAATAAAGGAGACAACCGGTTTTTTTACCTGCGAGCGGATGAATTCCGCCGCCTCTTCCTCGGCCGTGCCGCCGATCTCGCCGATCATGACGATCGCTTCTGTCTGCGGATCCGCCTCGAACAGGGCCAGGATGTCCGTAAAGCCTGAGCCGACAATCGGATCTCCGCCGATACCGACCGATGTTGACTGGCCTATGCCCAGATTCGTCAACTGCCAGATTACCTCGTAGGTCAGGGTGCCGCTGCGCGAGACAACCCCGACGTTGCCCCGTTTATGGATAAAGTTCGGCATGAAGCCGACCTTGCCCACTTTCGGGGTTGTAACCCCCGGGCAGTTCGGACCGATCATTCTTGCCCCGGCGCCCTTCAGTGCCTGTTTTACGCGGACCATCTCGAGAACGGGGATCCCCTCCGTCATGCAGATTATAAGCTCGATGCCCGCTTCAATTGCCTCGAATACGGCATCCGGGGAAACCGCCGCCGGCGTGTAGATTCCGGAAACATTGGCCCCCTGCTTTTTGACGGCATCGCCCACGCAGTCATAGACGGGGATGCCGTCCAATTCGGCGCCCCCCTTGCCCGGGGTGACGCCGGCCACAACCCTGCTCCCAAAGCTTACCGCTTCCCGGGTGTGAAAGCTCCCCTCGGAGCCGGTGATCCCCTGAATAACAATCCGTGATTTTTCATCCAGCAATATGGCCATAGGAATTGATCCGCTCGACGCCTTTCATTTTTGAATCAAAGTCTGTCTTTTCACGAAGCCGGCGCTTGGTTGACAAAGCGTTACTGTACCAGAGCGACAGCCTTCTGCGCCGCCTCGTAAAGACCCTCCGCCATCGTGAACCGGAGCCCCGATTCATTCAGCATCTTTCTGCCTTCGTCAACATTGGTCCCCTGGAGTCTCACCACCATCGGCAGCTTCATCTCAATATTTTTCGCCGCCTGGATCAGGCCGGCGGAAACCCTGTCGCAACGCAGAATGCCGCCGAAAATGTTGACGAGGATGCACTGCACATGGGGATCGGAGGTCAGAATTTTGAAGGCCTTTTCAATCTGTTCCGGCGATGCGCCGCCGCCGACGTCGAGGAAGTTGGCCGGTTCCCCGCCCGCCATCTTGATCATGTCCATCGTCGTCATCGCGAGTCCCGCCCCATTGACCATGCAGCCGACGTTCCCCTCTAATTTTATATAGTTCACCGAGGCATTTTTTGCCGCCACCTCCAAGGGGGCCTCTTCGTCCCGATCCCGCAGCCCTTTTATTTCCGGATGGCGGTAGAGCCCGTCGTCGTCGAAATCAAGTTTGGCGTCAAGGGCGAGCAGTCGGCCGTCTTCTGTGATCGCCAGCGGGTTTATCTCCACCAGGGAACAATCCTTGTCCATAAACAGCCGGTAGAGATTATGGACGATATCGGCAAATACTTTTCGCTGTTCGGCATTTAAATGAAGCGCGGCGGCCAGTTTTCGCGCCTGAAAGGGGCTGAATCCCACAACCGGATGGATTGCGCAGGAGACGATCTTGTCCGGCGTCTCGGCAGCCACCTTTTCTATCTCCATGCCGCCCGCTTGGGATGCCATCAAGACAACGCATTCCCTTTTTTGGGAGCGATCCACCAGGAGGCTCAGGTACAATTCCCTTTGCGCCTCCGACGCCTCTTCTACCAGAACACGGCGCACCTTCTTCCCTTCCGGGCCGGTCTGAGGGGTGACGAGCTGCATCCCGAGGATCTCTGCGGATACGGCAAAAGCCTCTTCCGGAGAAGACGCAGGCTTGACCCCGCCGGCCTTGCCTCTCCCCCCGGAGTGAATCTGCGCCTTTACCACAACGTTGCCGGACAATTCCCCGGCCATGCGGCGCGCCTCCTCCGGAGTGGCAGCCGATCCTCCGCGGGGAACGGGAACCCCGTATGCCCGCAAGAGTTCCTTTGCCTGATACTCGTGAATCTTCATCTATATAACTCCAGGAATTTACTTGAATTCTTCGCCGAGTTTAAGCCCAAGATCCAGGGCCTGCTGGTTCATTGCGAGGAACCCCGGGGGTATCTGCTTTTCCAGCACCTTCATGATTGATTCCGGACGGACCAGGCGCGTAAGCCCTATCAGCGTGCCAAGCATAAAAATGTTAAAAACAATGGGTTTGCCGATCTTTTCCATCACCGTATCGTACATCGGCAGGTTGAGCTGCCTGGCCTCGACCTTCTTTTCCGTTTTTACATAGCGGGAGTCGGTAAGAAGCAGCCCTCCCGGACGGATGATCGAAGAGAAGCCGGCGTACGCCTGCTGGGTCAGGCAAACCAGAACATTGGGCTGGGTCACCTTCGGAAAATAGATCGGCGAATCGGCAATGATGACGTCGGTGCGGGTGGCCCCTCCCCGCGCTTCCGGGCCGTAGGACTGAGCCTGCACCGCAATCAGGTTTTCATAGAGCACGGCCGCCTCTGCCAGAATGATCGCCGCCGTGATCACCCCCTGCCCGCCGGAACCGGAAAAAACCATTCTGCATCGTTCCATAATTACTTGCCCTTTGTCGCCCGTTCGATGATTTGCTGATATTCCTGGCAGTATTCAGGCGCCTCTCTGTTGACGAAAATTCCCCGTTCGATCAGCGAGGGGTCTGCCAGCTTTTCCTTCGAGCCGATCGGCGCGGTGCGCGTTTTGAACATCTCCATCATATCCGAGGCGCTGCCTCCTTTATTTTTGCGGCCGAAATATGTAGGACACTGACTCATGACTTCGACCACCGAAAAGCCCTTGTGGAGAATCGCCGCCTCCAGCAGATCGGTCAACTGCTTGATATGGTAGGTGGTGGAGCGAGCCACAAAGGTGGCCCCGGCGGCCGCGGCCATGGCCACAACATCAAAATCCGGATCAATATTCATGTAGGGCGCGGTAGTCGCGTAAGTTCCGTATCCCGAAAGAGGCGAGTACTGCCCGCCGGTCATCCCGTAAACGCGGTTGTTCATGACGATCGCCGTCATGTCAATGTTTCTGCGGCAGGCATGGATAAAATGATTTCCCCCGATTGAGAGGGCGTCCCCGTCTCCCATGGGAACCAGCAGCGTCAGCTCCGGACGGCTCATTTTGACGCCGGCGGCAAACGCCAGCGCCCGGCCGTGAATCGTGTGCAGCGTATGAAAATCGAGATATCCCGAAATGCGCGCGGAGCAGCCGATGCCCGAGACCATCACGATGTCGTTTTTCTTGAGGCCGATATTCTCAATGGCATGAAGCAGGCCGTTCAGGATAATTCCATGCCCGCATCCCGGACACCAGAGGTGGGGGAAGAACCGCTCGCGGATGTACTCCCTTGTGCTCATGCTACACTCCTCTTCCCTGGATGATTCTGAGAATATTCAAGATTGTCGTCGGGGTAATCAGGGTTCCGTCCACCTGGTTGGCCAGGGAGACCTTGTCCGGCCTTTCCACCGCCGACTTGACGGACTGGAGAACCTGTCCCATGTTC
>Ga0334722_10005437_pt1 | contig 12860 bp, 11 predicted proteins | sample C3_bottom_MG_FD_207210 | JGI IMG/M metagenome (GOLD analysis project Ga0334722, IMG submission 207210) | Sediment microbial communities from Yellowstone Lake, YNP, Wyoming, USA - C3_bottom | ecosystem: Environmental > Aquatic > Freshwater > Lake > Sediment | place: USA: Wyoming | collected...
TCTCCCGTGGAGCTGGCTTCACGATCTATGTAAACCACATCGCAGAAACCTCCATTGGAAACATGATGATCTATATTGATGATCCGTGGCATACCACCAATGGCTTTCGCCGGAGCACCGATCCTTTCCAGGTCGCTACAATCGAGCACGAAAACCACCTCGTACCTTTCCGGATCCGGTAGGCTTTGAACAATATCGTCGCTCCCCGGCAAAAAACGATAGTTATCCGGTGTTGCATCTTGATTATAGATCAGGGCTTCTTTGCCCAGACCGCGCAACGCCAGATACAAGGCCAGCTCTGATCCCAAGGCGTCCCCATCCAGCCGGACATGCGAGGTAATGAGGAAGGTCCGGTACTGGCGGATCATCTCAATTATCCGGGGCAACATCCTCACCTCCAATCTCGGCCAGCAGCTTTTCGATGCGGCTGCCATAGGCGAATGATTCATCGGGTGTAAAAATTATATCAGGGATATGGCGAATTTTCAGTCGCTTGCCAAGCTCTCGCTTCAGAAAGCTCTTCGCCTGGTCGAGTCCATTTTTGGTTGCCTGGTCACAGGTATCCTTGCCCATTTCCACAAAATAAATTCTGGCCAATTTCAGGTCGTCAGTCATCTTTACGCCCGTTATAGTTACAATGCCGATCCGCGGGTCTTTGATCTGCCTGAAAATTATATCCGCAAGCTCGACCTTGATGAGATCGCCCACCCGGTCGGACCTTTTATAGCTAGCCGTACTTGCCTTCTTCATAATTACCTATCGACAGCGAAGTGGAATAACTCATAATCTCAAATTTGGCATTTACCACTTCCGCTAAGTGCAACTCCTCTACAAAGTTGAAAATATGATTAATCTTCCCATTGATGTATGGTTTATCGTTGCCTACCACGGCAAATCCCACTAATGCCTTCTTCCAGTGTTCATTGGCGCCAACTTCAGCAATAGAAACATTGAATTCGTTCTGAGTACGTTTCAATATCCGACTCAATATCCCTCTTTTTTCCTTCAGAGAGTTACTGTCCGGCATATAAATCTCGATAATCCCCGTTCCCACAAACATAGCGCCCACCAGCTAAGCGGCGGCAAAAATCAGTCACCATTTCCCTATAATTTTCTGGCCACCTCTTCGTTCACATAGGTTTCGATAATGTCTCCCACCCGGAGATCATTGTAACCTTCGACACCGATACCACACTCGTAGCCTGCTGCAACCTCGCGGCTATCGTCCTTTTCTCGCTTGAGGGAAAGAAGCTTCCCGTCATAAACCACGATGCCGCTTCTCACCAATTTGAGCGATGCATTCCTCACAATCTTGCCCTCAAGAACATAACAGCCGGCAATGGTGCCTATCTTGGGTACCTTGAAGAGTTGCCTGACCTCGGCCCGTCCCTGTACGACTTGGCGATAAATTGGTTCCAGCAGGCCTTCCATGGCGGCCTTCATATCGGCAATGACGTTGTAGATGATGTCGTAAAGTTTGATCTCCACGCCCTCCTGCTCGGCCACTTCGCTTACCCGGCTGTCGGGACGCACATTAAAACCTATTATGAGCGCATTGGACGCGGAAGCGAGCATAACATCCGTCTCCGTAATGGCGCCGGTTGATGCGTGGATGACCTTTAGCCTTACATCGGCCGTGGTGAGCTTATTCAAGGCATCTGTCAGAGCCTCAATTGAACCCTGCACGTCACCCTTGATAATGACATTGAAAGCTTTAACACCCTCCTTGATCTTCTGGTATAACTGCTCCAATGTGATCTTGGAATATTCGGAAAGCTCGCGTGCCCGTTCTTTTCTGATCCAGTAATCGGCGATACTGCGTGCTTTCTTTTCATCTTCCAGGCAGATAAATTCCGTGCCAGCCTGGGGAACGCGGGAAAAACCTATGACTTCAACGGGGATGGAAGGACCGGCCTCTTTGACCCGCTTGCCGGAATCGTTAACCATGGCCCGCACCCGGCCAAATTCGCTTTTGGCAACAAAAGCATCGCCTTCCCGCAAGGTACCTTCCTGAATCAGGATGGTTGCCACCGGTCCCCGACCCCGGTCCAGTTTCGCTTCGATTACGATACCGCGGGCAAAACGATCCGGATCGGCCTTCAGGTCCATGATATCGGCCTGTAAAAGAATCATCTCGAGTAGCTCTTCGATACCCTGTTTCTTTTTTGCCGAAATTTCGCAGAAGATGGTATCGCCGCCCCATTCCTCCGAAAGCAGATTATATTCCGTCAGGGCCTGTTTAATCTTGCTCGGATCGGCACCCGGTTTGTCAATCTTGTTAATGGCTACGATAATCGGGACACCGGCCACACGCGAATGATTGATGGCCTCCACGGTTTGTTCCATTACCCCATCATCAGCGGCCACTACGAGCACAACAATATCCGTCACCTTCGCCCCTCTGGCCCTCATCGCGGTAAAGGCTTCATGACCAGGCGTATCCAGGAAAACTATATCGCGGTTTTTGATATGCACATGGTAGGCTCCAATGGCCTGGGTGATCCCTCCGGCCTCGCCTCCGATTACGTTGGTTTCCCTGATTGCGTCCAGAAGCGACGTCTTGCCGTGATCAACATGGCCCATTACCGTCACGACAGGCGCCCGCGGCCTCAGTTTGTCCGGAGAGATTTCCGCCTTCTGCGTCTCCTCATCATAGTCCATCCCTGAAGATTCCACCTGATAGCCAAATTCGGTGGCAATCAATGTAGCCGCATCACAGTCTATGGGCTGATTTATCGTCGCCATCATTCCCAAGGCAATCAATTTATTGATCACCTCGCTGACTTTAACACCCATCTTTTTTGCCAGCTCACCGACACTGATCGTTTCGCCTACCTTGATCCTTCTCTTAACCGCCTTAGGAACAGTAATGGCCGTTTTCTGCATCTTTACGACGGCTTTTTTTGTTTCCCTCCACCTGGACGGTCGCTCCTCAGTATCGATGTCATCGCGCTTGGTCTTTTTCTCAACAATCTTTTTTATGAAAGCCTTTTTCTTGACGGCCGGCTGTTCTTCCATCAATACTTCGATTGGCGCTCTACCCTTTTTCTTGTTTTTGTCCTCAAAAGGCGGCGCAACAACCGGTTTCGGAGCCGTTAATCCTGGTTTTGGAGCGGCGTCCCTTCTTGATTCTTGAGGACGAGGCGGAAATTGGGGCCGAGCAGCCATTCGCGGAGGTATCACCGCGGCCCCCTTACCCCTATCCGTTGACACATGATTTAACGCGGGCGGCCTAACGATAGTGGCCTGTCTCACGATGGTAGCCGATCTCCCTTCCTGGGGCAAAGGCTTGACCGCCGCGGCATCTGACGGCAGATCGATTTTACCGGCGCCTTCCGCGGGAGGCGAAAGCTGTTTCAGAGCAGACTCAGGCGTGGTCGCTACCGGATGTATCGCATCCTGACTTTGTGTTTCCGTTACATTCGTATCGGTGTCTTTTTTGGCCACACCCGGTGAAACTTGCGCCACTGTGTTCAGGGCTTCATCATCCCTCTTATCGGTCACCGACACAATGACATCGACAACCGCCTCCGTAGGCTCTTCCGCCGGCATTTGCACGGAGCGTCTTCGTATGACCGTTGGCTTTATTCTTGTTTCCTCAGTCCCATGGGGTTCGCCTTTACGTAAGAGCCTTGTTACTCTTTCCACGTCACTATCTTCCAGGGAGCTGGAGTGAGATTTGACGGTCACGCCCAATGTTCCTAAGTGAGTAATCAAATCCTTGTTCTCTATTCCTAGCTCTTTGGCCAACTCATATACTCTTTTTTTGGTCATTACTAAACTCCCCGTAACCACGCCATATTATCTCTACAGATATTATCTGCACCACGCGACATGAACTGCCCTTACTTTTTCACAAAACTTTCACTCCGCCACAGGACTTGTTTCCGGTTGATCTTCTTTGAAAATGAGCTCAGCTGCCGCCAGGCTGCTGTTAACTTCATTATCTTTTCCCACTTCATCGGCATTCGCCACGGTTTCACTTTTCACATCAATTTTCCAGCCTGTCAGCTTTACGGCCAGCCTAACATTCTGTCCGTTTCTACCAATCGCCAGCGACAGTTGATCATCGGGAACAATCGCCAGCATGGCATGGTTATCCTCATCCACGAAAACCCGATTTACCTTGGCAGGCGAAAGGGCATTGCAAACATACTTAGCCTGATCATCGACATAAGGAACGATGTCGATTTTCTCGCCCCGCAATTCCTGCACCACGCTCTGCACTCGAGAGCCCCTCATCCCCACACAGGCGCCAACCGGATCGATATCTTTGTCCTTACTCCTCACTGCTATCTTCGACCGTTTGCCCGGTTCTCTCGAGACACTGACAACATCGATCAATCCCTCGGATATCTCCGGTACCTCAACTTCAAAAAGAGCTTTTAGGAAGGCCGGATGGGTCCTGGAAAGGATAATCTGCGGACCTTTAGATATCTTTTTTACCTCAAAAAGATAGCAACGCACCCTTTCGCCCCGCTTGTAAACCTCCCTCCCGATTTGCTCCGTCGCCGGAATCACCCCTTCCGCCCGACCGAGATTGACAATAATGTTGCCGCCCTCAAATCTCTGCACAAAACCATTGACCAATTCACCTTTGCGGTCCTTGTATTCATCGTATATGTTATCCCGCTCGGCATCCTTAACCCGCTGAATGATGATTTGCTTAGCCGTCTGCACGGCCACCCGGCCAAAGGTATTCGTATCCACTTTCATGCCGAGACTATCACCGACCGCTGCTTCCTCGTCAAATTCCAAGCGTGCTTTATCAAGGGGTATCTGCATCTCCGGATCGGTAACTTTGGCCTCAACAGTCTTAAACTGAAAAACCTCTATTTCTCCCGCCTCGTCATTATAGTGGGCTTCTATGTCCACACGAGGTCCAAGCTTCTTCCGAGCCGCAGTCAACATTGCTGCTTCCAGCGCCTCAATTATCACGCTTTTGTCTATACCCTTGTCCTTACACATCTGTTCGATCAGACGTTTAAGTTCTGGAAACATTATTTAAATCCTCCGTTGTCATTGGTCATAATTTTTGTACAGGCGCTTTCTTTTTAAAAATTACTTATACACTAGGTTTGCCTTTACAACCTTATCCTTGGGGATACGGCGGATAGTACCCATCACATCCACGAGTAACACCTTGCCACCGTCCTCATCAATAAAGTCTATCAGTTTTCCACGATAGTTCCGACTGCCATCGAGCTTTTCGTCCAGCCTGACTGATACATCGGCGCCCCGATATTTTAAAAAATCCCGGTCACGATCCAGGGGCCGTTCCAGACCAGGCGAGGACACCTCCAGGGTATATTGACCGGGCGGTATATCATTGATGTCAAGAATATCGCCCAGTTGGTTGCTTACGGCCGCACAATCATCAAGGGTAATGCCGCCCTCTTTGTCCAAGTAAAGTCGCACCGTCCAACGGGTCTTCATCTTCAAACATTCGGCAAGAACCAACTCCATGCCTTCCGCTTCCAAAACCGGTTCTGCCAGCTCCCTGATTTTCTCCTCGTATGCCCGTTGCGCCATGGCTAGACCTTTCTTTTTTCTAACCCCGATAAACGGGACAAGCAAGTTAGCAATTATTTTTCCCCTAAATCCGCAGTAAACAGTTGCTAACTTACTAAAAAAAAAGTGGGCAGAAGCCCACTCATCTTTACAAGACGATGATTTTGGTAATTGCTAACATACAAATATTGTTTATGCAAGAAAAAATTAAGGACCAGCCGCCAGAAACCCTTGGCAATTCCGAACCCCAATCAGCGGGATAGGTAGATTAAGGAATTAAAAGACTCTATGTTGGACAGCCCGTGCAGGAGGCTATGGAGGAAAACTACTGGCGCTTCTTTTCCTGCTTGGCCTGCTTCTTTTCCTTGGCCGACTTGGCAGGCTTCTTCTTAGTGTCTTTCTTGGCATCCTGTGATTTAGACATTAATATTCTCCCAGCTGATGATTTTGGAGCGGGCGACCGGGATCGAACCGGCGACGTCCAGCTTGGGAAGCTGGCATTCTACCGCTGAATTACGCCCGCTCATGGCAAACAATTTCGCTGATGCGCTTATTCCTCTTACCAAGGTTGCGCTTAACTAGGCCAGCACTGACTTTTACCTGTTATGGCTATTTTGTCAAGAGTTTTTTGGTGTCATCCGCAGCGTAACGGAGCGGGCGTGGGCGTCAAAACCCTCCAACTCGGCAAAATCAGCCGCCTCACGACCGTACTTATGTAGTGCGTCCGAAGAAAAGTGTAGAATACTCGTGCGCTTGACAAAGTCATAAACCCCCAGAGGCGAAGAGAATCTGGCCGTGCCGCCAGTGGGCAGGATATGGTTGGGACCGGCGATATAATCTCCCAGCGTCTCGGGTGTGGTTCCGCCTAAAAAAGCCGCACCGGCATTTTTTACTTTTTTTAATGCAGTATCGGGATCAGTCACCATAAGTTCCAGATGTTCCGGAGCAAATCGGTCGGCAATTTCAAAAGCTTCATCTATATCCTTCGTAACGATCAGGATACCGAAATCCGCCAATGACTGTCGGGCAACTTCTCTTCTCGATAGTTGCGGCAGCTGCTGCTCTACAGCTACCGCAACCTGCTCAGCCAGCGTCCGGAAGGGGGTCAGCAAAACGGCGCTGGCCATGACGTCATGCTCGGCCTGAGCCAAGAGATCGGCAGCCACATGGGCGACCACAGCTGTTTCATCGGCGATGACCAGCACCTCACTAGGGCCGGCGATCATATCAATGGCCACCTGTCCAAAAACCATCTTCTTGGCGGCGGCAACGTAGGCATTGCCCGGTCCCACAATTTTGTCGACGGAAGGGACAGAGGCAGTTCCATAGGCCAAGGCGGCTACGGCCTGCGCACCGCCTATTTTAAAGATCCTGGTTACACCTCCCAACCGTGCCGCCGCGACAATCAACGGATGGAGTTCAGTGCTTTTTGAGGGCGTCACAAGAATAATCTCGGAAACCCCGGCTATCCGGGCCGGAATAGCAGCCATCAGAACTGTGGAGGGATAAACGGCCCGTCCCCCAGGGGCATAAATCCCGATCCTCTCCAGAGGCAGGACACGCTGTCCCAGCTCGACGCCTGCTTCCTCGGATGCCATCCAGGAAGGAACCGTCTGCTGCCTGTGGAAGCGCTCAATGCGCTCGGCCGCCATTTTCAGAATACGCCAATTTTCCGGGGAAACACTGCCGAGGGCGGCCTCTATCTCATCCGCACTGGCCTCGATAGTCTGCGAGTTCAAGGAAATACCATCAAATTTTTTCGTATAAGCAAACAGTGCCTCGTCGCCATCCTTCACAACATCAGTTACGATGTCTCGCACAATCGCCCAGATTTGCTCATCAAATACCTTACCGCGCTGCCTGATCCGGAGAAACGTTTCGGCAAAGGTTGGGTCCTCTGTATGGATAATCCTCATGACTCCGATACCCTCCTGATGTCTGCTCCCAGTGAGGAGAATTTCTTTTCAATAGTTTCATAGCCCCGATCCAGATGGTAGACGCGCGAAAGCTCTGTAGTTCCCTCCGCTGCCATCCCGGCCAGGATCAAGGATGCCGACGCCCGCAGATCGGTGGCCATGGTTTTTGCACCCCGGAGTTTCGAAACACCGCGCACAATGGCATGATTGCCCTGGATGATAATGTCAGCACTCATTCTCAGCAACTCACTGACGTGCATGAAGCGGTTCTCAAAAATCGTCTCGGTTATCACGCTGAGCCCGGTGCCGATAGCCATCATGGTCATGACCTGTGCCTGAAGATCGGTGGGAAAACCCGGATAAGGCATAGTCTTGATGTCTACGCTGCGCACTGATTGCCCACCTCTCGCCCGGATATCATTATCGTCGACGTCAATTTCCATTCCCGAAGCCCGTAGCTTGGTGATCAAGGCGTCAAGATACCAAGGGACGCCTCCTCTCAGCACGATATCACCGCCCGTAATGCCGGCCGCAATCAGAAACGTACCCGCTTCAATACGGTCGGGAATGACCTCGGCCTCCACGGGATGCAACTCGCTGACTCCCTCAATTTTGATCACATCCGTGCCGGCACCACTGATTCTCGCTCCCATCTTTATCAGAACTGCGGCTAAATTGACAACTTCCGGCTCTTTGGCAGCATTGGAAAGCAACGTTACCCCTTCGGCCAGTGTCGCCGCCATCATGATATTTTCCGTTCCCGTGACAGTAGGGATGTCAAAATAAATATTCGCGCCCCTTAATTTCTTGGCCTTGGCCTCCACATAGCCTTCCTGCAGGCTGACTTCGGCACCCATTTCCTTCAGGGCACGCAGATGGAGGTTGACAGGACGGGCGCCGATGGCGCAACCTCCGGGTAGAGAGACGCGCGCTTCCCCCATCCTGGCCACCAGCGGCCCTAAAACCAGGATAGAGGCCCGCATTGTTCTAACCAGATCATAAGGGGCTTCGCAATTGTTTATAGTACCACCATTAACGCTTAAGGTCGGACATTCTCCCTCGATTTTCACCCCGAGGCTTTTCAGGAGCTTCCGGATAGTCCTGATATCGACCAGATTCGGTATGTTATAAAAAGTGTTCCATCCGTCCGTCAGCAGGGCCGAAGCCAGAATCGGCAAGGCGGCATTTTTTGCCCCGCTGACCTGGACCTCTCCCCTTAATCTATTGCCTCCATTAATTACAATCTTATCCAATTCCGCGACTCCTCTAATAGATCACTAAGACAATGACATTTTGGCCCTTACTACTCGCTCCACTCCCCCGTAATCAAGCCGGGTTTCGATTTGATCAAAAACTCCTGACCTTTTCAGCAGTTCATTTACGATCTCTTCCTGGCCGGCCCCCATTTCCATGAGCAGCCACCCGCCCCTTCTCAAGTGTTTGCGGCTTCCCGATATGATTTCCCGATGGCAGGCAGTGCCTCCATCACCGGCGAGAAGCGCCTGCCGGGGCTCGTACTCCCTGACGCCCCGAGGAAGCTGTCCGAATTCCTCGTCAGAAATATAAGGAGGGTTCGAGACAATCAGATCGAATGTCCCCACAACAGGCGTAAAGAGATCTCCGCACTGGAATTCGATACGATCCGCTACGCCATGGGTGCAGGCGTTACGGCAAGCCAAAGCAAGCGCGCCCGCGGAGATATCTGTCGCCACCAGGCTGGCATCGATCAACTCCCGGGCCAAAGCCACGCTGATCGCGCCACTTCCCACCCCTAGTTCCAAAATACGCAACCCCGACGGCATCATTTTTTTGCCGGTCTGCAGGGCTTCTTCCACGAGAATTTCGGTTTCCGGTCTCGGGATGAGTACTTCTCGGTTGACCTCAAAAAGCAAGGACCAGAATTCTTTCGAACCGATAATATAGGCAACCGGTTCGCCATTGAGACGTCGTTCCAGCCATTTTCCGAACCCCAATATTTCCTCTGTTTCAAGCGTCCTTTCCGGGGCTTTATAGAGTTCCAAGCGATCTGCTTTTAAAAATGAGGCAAGCAGTACTTCAGCATCCAGCCGTGGTGAAGTTGAACCCGACTTTTTTAGATTAAAGGCCGCCTGTCCGAGGATGTCACGAATGTTCATACACGATTTAGTTAGCGGCCTGCTTTAGCGCCTCGGCCTGGAAGTGCGTGCTGAGAGAATCAATAACCGTTTGGATATCACCATCAATGAAATTCGCCAAGTCATAACGCGTCAGGCCTATCCGGTGATCCGTCATCCTGCCTTGGGGGAAATTATACGTTCTGATCCTTTCGCTACGATCGCCGGTGCCCACTTGATTCTTGCGGGCGGCAGAAATTTCCGCATTCTGCTTCTTGACCATTGTATCAAGGAGCCTGGCCCTGAGTACCTTCATCGCTTTGGCCTTGTTCTTCAACTGTGATTTTTCATCCTGACAGGTAACCACCAACCCGGAAGGAAGATGGGTAATCCGCACGGCAGAATCAGTGGTATTAACACTTTGTCCGCCATGTCCACTGGAATGATAGACATCGATCCGAAGTTCGTTAGGATCGATATTCAACTCCACCTCGTCCACTTCGGGCAGTACCGCCACAGTAACTGCCGAGGTATGTATCCGGCCTTGGGCCTCTGTCACAGGTACTCTTTGCACTCGATGCACTCCGCTTTCGTATTTCAACAGACTGTAGGCACCCGCGCCGGCAACAAGGGCGATAATTTCCTTAAAGCCCCCCATACCGCCCGCCGGAGAGCTACTGATCACCTCCACCTTCCAGTTTTTCAATTCCGCATACCGCGCGTACATCCGGAAGAGGTCGCCCACAAAAAGTCCCGCTTCGTCTCCGCCGGTGCCGGCCCTGATTTCGAGAAATACATTCCGACTATCATTGGGATCTTTGGGAAGCAGGAGCAGCTGTAATTTAGTTTCCAGCAGGTTGAGGCTTTCCTTCAGTTGAGGTGCCTCCTCCTTGACGAGCTGCTTCAGCTCCTCATCAGCGCCATGCAGGATTTCCTGGGCCTCTTCAACACGCGTCTTGGTCTCTTCGTACTCCTTGAAAGTTTCCACGAGTAAGCGGAGGTCCGCATGCTCTTTGGCATATCTCTGATAGAGGCCTTGCTTGCCAACCACTTCGGATGAGCTAAGCAGTCCCTCCAGTTCTTCGTATCTTGTTTCAATGTCTTTTAGTTTATCGAACATAATAATGTTTTTATGCCGGGAGAAGGCACCCTCGTTAGTGCCGGACAGAGTTGTATCGGATGGTCCGCAAAAGAAATAGGGGTCGTTACCCTAATGAATAAATTGCAAATTATTTTCTGCGTGTTTCCGGCTGAAAATAACTCCGTTAATTAGGAAACTTACCCGTTTATCGGTGTTACTCAAAATCGCCCATTAATATTGCGGAAGGTTGCCACAAACCTTCCGGAATGCCTGGTAAACATTTGCCCGACAAAGTGATAGCGCTGGGGTGGAAGGATTGATCATTAAGCTTTCTTTGCCTTCTTGCTATTTTCATCCTGAAGGGCATAGCGTTTATTAAACCGCTCCACCCGACCGGCCGTATCGATAATTTTTTGTTTGCCAGTCATAAAGGGGTGACACTGGGAGCATATTTCCACTTTGATATCTTTCTTCGTTGACCTGGTCGCTATCACATTGCCGCACACGCAGCTGATGGTTGTTTCCGTATATTCCGGATGAATACCCTGCTTCATAAATTATCCTCGCTTCTCCTGACTGATTTAGATGATCTTCCATTGCTGGTTCCACGGGCCTTATACCATAGCACAAATAAATTCAAGGAAATTATTGTTCTGTTCACAGACTTATGGCATCAAGTCTGGTGCATGGAACCCAGAAAATCCTGGTTGGTTTCCGTTTTGCGGATTTTGCTGATGATGAACTCCATGGCATCCACCGGGTTCATTTCCTGCAGCAGCCGACGCAAAATCCAGACCCGGTTCAAGTTCTGCTTCGGTATCAGCAATTCTTCCTTCCTCGTACCGGAACGCACCAGGTCAAAGGCCGGAAATACTCGGCGGTCAGCAATCTTGCGATCCAGATGCAACTCCATATTGCCGGTTCCTTTGAATTCTTCAAAGATGACTTCGTCCATCCTGCTCCCCGTATCGATCAGAGCGGTAGATATGATGGTCAGGCTACCGCCGTTTTCAATATTGCGGGCAGCGCCGAAAAACCGCTTTGGTTTGTGCAGGGCGTTGGAATCCACCCCTCCGGACAACACCTTGCCGCTGGGAGGAACTACCGTATTATAGGCCCGGGCCAGTCTTGTAATACTATCGAGCAGGATAACTACGTCCCGTTTATGCTCCACTAGGCGTTTTGCTTTTTCAATAACCATTTCTGCAACTTGAACGTGCCTTGTGGCCGGTTCATCAAAGGTGGAGGAAATGACCTCTCCCTGAACGCTACGTTGCATATCCGTCACTTCTTCCGGCCGTTCATCAATCAAAAGCACCATCAGGATCACTTCGGGATGATTTTTGGCGATGCTGTGGGCCATATCCTGCAGGAGCACAGTTTTTCCGGCTCGCGGCGGCGAGACAATCAGGCCCCTCTGCCCTTTCCCGATGGGTGTAAAGAGATCCATAATCCGTGTAGAGTAGTTTTCCGGGTCTGATTCCAGATCCAGTTTTTCCTCAGGATAGAGGGGAGTCAAGTTATCAAAGAGAATCTTGTCTCTGGCGACATCGGGCAACTCAAAATTGACCGTATCGACCTTCAGAAGGGCAAAATATTTTTCCCCCTCTTTAGGGGGCCGCACTTCTCCTGCGATCGTATCCCCTGTCCTCAGGCTGAACCTCCTGATCTGGGAGGGAGAAATGTAAATATCATCGGGACTGGGCAGATAATTATAATCCACTGCGCGGAGAAAACCGAAGCCGTCAGGCAAAATCTCCAGGACCCCGGCCCCGGAGATGACACCGTTTTTCTCTGCCTGAGCTTGCAGGATAGAAAAAATCAGGTCTTGCCTCCGCATGCCGCTGGCACCAGCCACATCCAGTTCTTTCGCCTGTTTCGTCAATTCACTGATCGGTAGTCTTTTAATGTCGTCAATATTCATAATAGATCCTTATAAAGTGATGATTAGGCAGGCGCTGAAAAACTAGAGCACTGCCCAAGTGACTTGATTGTTTCATCTTAATTGTATTTCCATTGAAAAAGCTGAGTAGATTATATTATGCAATAAGCTAAATTTAAGAAGAACCTGGATTAAGATTTTGGGTTGCTAATGGAATTTTTGAAACACCTCAAAAGGAAGGATTCAGCATATTCCTATCTTCGTTTATCGATTTCTATACTAAACATAATGACCTGTCAAGCGTTTTTTTGACGACGGTTTTTGGCTGTCCTCATGCCTTCAACATCATAAAACTAACATGCCGTCCCGTATGACCA
>Ga0334722_10005438_pt1 | contig 12859 bp, 14 predicted proteins | sample C3_bottom_MG_FD_207210 | JGI IMG/M metagenome (GOLD analysis project Ga0334722, IMG submission 207210) | Sediment microbial communities from Yellowstone Lake, YNP, Wyoming, USA - C3_bottom | ecosystem: Environmental > Aquatic > Freshwater > Lake > Sediment | place: USA: Wyoming | collected...
GCCTTGCCCCGCCCCTCGGCCAGCGCCTCGGCAAAGGTGGAAAAGATCACGGTCAGCCAGAGCCACAGCGTCACCAGACCGGTGAACCAGACCGGCTCCCGGTTGGCCCCAGTCAGCGAGAGGACGAAGGTCACCATGGTGATGACACTGGCAATCTCCACCGCGAACATCACCGGATTACGCCAGAGGCTGCGGGGATCGAGTTTTTTGAAACAGTCGACCAGGGCGCCCTGTAACAGGGTGGCATCGAAGACCGATTGGGGGGGGGAGCTATGTTTTGACATTTCTATATTCTCCGTACGGGATTAGTTCCTGCAATTATATCTTGGCGGCACTGGCCCCTGTGGGAGCGGTCGCCTGACCGCGAATGCCCAAGCTGCCGTCATGCCAATCCAACTCGCCAGGTTCTTGCTATTCGCGACCAGGCGGTCGCTCCCACCTGGGGGGTACCCCTACCCCACCATTACCAGATGCTCGACAATCGGCCCCAATGATAAGGCCGGGAAAAAGGTCAGGGCGCCAACGATCAAAATCACCAGTGTCAGCCAGAGGGCAAAGGGCGCCTTGTCGGTGGGCAGGGTGCCCAGGCTGGGGGGCACATATTTTTTCTCTGCCAACCCTCCGGCCATGGCCAGCACCGCGATCGCCGGGACATACCGGCCCAGAAGCATGGCCAGGGACCCGAGGAGATTATAGAAGTTAACGTTACCGTTCAACCCGGCAAAGGCGCTGCCGTTGTTGTTGGCCATGGAGGCAAAGGCGTAGAGCACCTCGGAAAGCCCATGGGCGCCGGGGTTGGCCATGGAGGCCACCGCATCCTCATTGATCATGGCGATCCCCGAAAGGATCAGCACCGTCACCCCGGCGATGAGGATGACGACAATCGACATCCACATCTCTCGCACCTCGATCTTCTTGCCTAAGTATTCCGGGGTCCGCCCGATCATCAACCCGGAGACAAAGACCGCGATGATGGCGAAGGCCAGCATGGTATAGAGCCCGCAGCCGACCCCGCCGAAGACCACCTCGCCCAAGAGGATCAGGGCCAGGGGCACCATACCGCCAATGGGGGTCAAGGAGTCGTGCATGGCGGCCACCGCCCCGCAGGAGGTGCCGGTGGTGGCCACCTCAAAGAGGTTGGTCAAGGGCAGGCCAAAGCGGACTTCCTTGCCTTCCATATTGACCCCGCTTGCCCCCAGCTTGGCCACCAGGGGATTGCCGCTCACCTCGGCCCACTGCAAGACACCGAAGGAAACCACCAGTAAAAGCGTCATGACCCCCAGGAGCGCCCAGCCCTGGCGGGGGTTGCCCACCATGACCCCGAAGGTGTAGGTAAGGGCGGCGGGGATCAACAGAATTAACAGGATCTCTAAATAAATGGAGAACGGGGTCGGGTTCTCGTAGGGGTGGGCCGAGTTGGCGTTGAAGAAACCGCCGCCGTTGGTGCCCAATTCCTTGATCGCCTCCTGGGAGGCCACCGGCCCCATGGGAATGGTGGCCGCCGGAACCGGCGCCATTTCGGTGAGCGGCTGACCGGATGCGTCCTTAAGCTGAACACCCTGACCATCTAACTTGGGCACGGCATGGCTGGTGGCCTGGACCAGCGGAGTGGTCTTATACTCGCTGAAATTCTGGATCACCCCCTGGGAAACCAGGAAAGTAGCGGCAATAATGGAAATCGGCAGCAGGATATAAAGGGTGCTGCGGGTCATATCAACCCAGAAATTTCCCAGGGTTGAGGCCTTGCGCCGGACAAAGCCGCGAACCAAGGCGATCAGCACCGCCATGCCGGTGGCGGCTGAGACGAAGTTATGCACCGTCATTCCCACCATCTGGGTGAAATAGCTGGCCGCCTGCTCGCCGCTATAATTTTGCCAGTTAGTGTTGGTGACAAAACTGATGGCGGTATTGAGCGCCAGTTGCCAGGTAAAGGGCGGCAGGCTCTGGGGATTGAACGGCAGCAGATGCTGAAGCATCAGGATGGCAAAAAGAGCCGCGAAGAGCACCAGGTTGAAGAGGACCATGGCCCCGGCATAGCGCTGCCAGCCCATCTCTTCTTCCGGTTGTACCCCTGAGATCCGATAGAGAAAGTTCTCGCAAGGGACAAGGGCCGGGGAAAGGAAGGTCCGTTCGCCCTGATAAACCTTGGCCATGAAGAGGCCGAGCGGTTTGACCAGGGCCAGCAGCACCCCCAGCAGGGCAACAATCTGCAATAGATCAACTGCGTTCATCGTTGTATCTCCAGTACATTGTTCATGACCTCTTTATCGCTCCAGCACTTTGTTCAAAAGCACAAACGCTTCAAAACAGCCGCTCCCGAGGGGCGCGCCTGACTACTCTCTCATATCTACCACCTGCGGTGTCAAGGTGGGCTCAAAACCCAGCTAAAACTCGTCAATAATGCATCAAGAACCATTGTGGTTAAATCGCGGCCTTGCCGCGCTCCCCGGTCCGGATACGGATGACCTCATGCACCGGCAGGATGAAGATCTTGCCGTCGCCAATCTGGCCGCTATTGGCGGCCTGCCGGATACAATCCGCCACTGCGTCGGCCTCTTCAGAGGCGACAATCAGCTCAATCTTGACCTTCGGGATAAAATTCACCACATACTCAGCCCCTCGATAGGCCTCGGTGTGGCCTTTCTGTTGGCCATAACCGGTCACATCAGAGATGGTCATCCCGCTGACCCCCATTTTATTGAGCGCATCTTTTACGGCGTCCAGGGCATACGGCTTGATGATTGCTTCAATCTTTTTCATGATAACTTCCTCCTAATCATGAATTATCAGGCACGGTCATAGCAAGCCCAGGCATCATAACCTTGACGTTGCCAGACCTGATAAGCACACCGCGCATTGTTGTCGGGATCGGAAAGTTCTGCTTTGGATAAATTGCACACCTCCCAGTTACGTTCATTGATCTGGAATAGCCCGACATCCACGGAGCCATCCCGATTCAGATGTTCGGCCGTTGCGGATAACGAAGACTCACAGTTGGCGATCTGGAGCATGGCGGGAATTGCCTCGACCGGAAAACCGGCTCGCTCCATGGCCCCTTTGACCTCAAGTCCCGACAAAAAAGGGCCGCGGGCCTGGCCGTAATTGTTGGCCCTGCCCCGGTTTCGTGCCGCCTTTTTGGGCAAGCGCCCCCTGGTATGACGATGATGAACAGTGGCAGCCTTCCGGACCGTTCCATCGGGCCCGTGCTGCACGGCGAGTATTTTCATACCTGGGCCAAGAGCACGGGAAGAGATAACGGGAGAATTGCTTGCCGCTCGACCCAAGGGCGCCGTCACCGACCAGAAAACCACCAGGGCCAACCAGATCCCCACCAATTTCATTTTGCCGATGGATGCCATTTCAAGGATCAATCAGAAGGCCAGGGTAACGGTGACCCCGCCAAAGATAAAATCACTCTTGCCCTCGGAGTCACCGTTCAGAAACTCCTGGCTATTGACCTTGATCAGATCTCGGGCGGCGCTGGTCAACGGGAACGAGTAGTTCAGCGCCGGGGTGACGGTGAGGTACTGGTCCAGCGGGATGGCGATGGAGACCGAGAGAAGGCCGTCATGAAAGCCCTTGTAGGCCTCGGTGGTGCCGACCTTGGCGTAGGAATTGGCAGCGTCAGCCGCCAGGTAACCGACCTGGGCGCCCAGGCTGAGGCCGATCTTATCGGTGAGCGGCACGGTCTGGGAAACCCCCAGGGTTGTGTACCAACCGGCATAGTGATCGTAATCCCGATAGATGCTCACAGTCGGAGTCAAGATGGTGTGCCAGGCCGCCCGGCCAAAGACCTCCTGACTGTCCAGTCCGGTGACGCCATAATAGATATAGCCCGCCGTCAAGCCCACCGGGCCGATGGTCCGGTCGTAAGCCAAGGTCAGATCGGTTTCGGTCCAGTTGTTGCTCCCCGCCCCTTCAGCGCTCTGGAAGTAGACCTTGGTGTCTTCGTTACCCCAGACATTGGCGGACAGCCCCTTATAGGCCACAGTCATCGAAGGCTGGATGACCAGGCTATCCTTACTGTATTCAAAGCCGCGCCAGACATATTTACTGAGGGCGCTGACCGCCAGATTCGCCGTGGGTTTGTCTTCCTCCGCCCTGGCCACGCCGCCAAACTGCGCCAAGCACAACGCCCCCAAAACTACCAGAGATATCTTCTTCCGCGTATTCATCTGTGTTCTCCTTTTCCAGTTTATGGCGACCCGAGCGCAGGGAGCTACCGGCGGCTACCGGCAGCCCCCCACAAGTGGCGATGGCGGGTCGCTTCTTCTTTACGGTCGGAACTATAAGACCTTGCGCGTCAAGAAGGACTCAAAACTGGGGGCAAAACTGTCAAGAGGTAGTCAAATATAACGAGTGGGAATTGGCAGGGTCGAGCTGACAAACCTGGACAAATCGTAGAATATCAAACAAGGGAAAGTGCATAGCGAAGGTGATTTTGTCACCTCGAAATTCTGCGGTTCAGGATTCTATTGTAACCAATTTATCAAGAAGGTAACGGTTGTTTCGCCACTGCCTCTAGGGCCGCCACCGTCAGCCCGCCGCTTTCCGGGAGGCCTTCTTGATACTTTCTTGACTTGACCTTGACGGGGCAAGAGTTACTATCGGCCCCCAGTTGTAGCCGAGATCCGTTCGTGTGAACGGATGCGGGGGAACCGTTTTTTGGGGCGTATTCCACACTGGATAGGGAACCTTCAATCCCGAGCCCGTCAGCTAACCTCGTAGGCATTTGCAGGAGCAATGGTCCAAGCCGCTGACTCTCAGTCGGCTCTTATCCCAGTGGCGTCGTTACGGCCCTGGCGACCTTGCTTTATCCTAAACCACAGCAGGGTAGAAGCGTCATGCAGCCAAACAGGGAAACCACGGAAAGCAATTTCGTTCAGAAATTAGGCAAAATCATTCTCGGGGCGCCTAAGCAGATCAAAGACCCCAACATCTTCCACGCCATGTCTCTAATTCCCATCCTCGCCTGGGTGGGTCTGGGCGCCGACGGGCTTTCCTCCTCGGCTTACGGCCCGGAAGAGGCCTTCCGCGCCCTGGGCAGCCATACCTATCTGGCAGTGCTGTTGGGGGTTGCCACCGCCATCACCGTCTTTATCATTTCTGCCTCCTATTCCCGGATTATCGAACATTTCCCCCATGGCGGCGGGGGCTATATCGTCTCCACACACATGCTCAGCGAAAAGGCCGGGGTGGTCTCCGGCAGCGCCCTCCTGGTGGATTACGTCCTGACCATCACCATCTCGGTGGCCTCCTGCGCCGATGCGATCTTCAGCTTTCTGCCGCTCCATCTCCATAATCTGAAGATCCCCTTCGCCTTCCTGCTGATCATGCTGCTGATCGTCCTGAACATCCGGGGGGTTAAGGAATCGATCAAGGTCATGGCGCCGATCTTCATGGTCTTTGTCGCCACCCATCTCTTGATGTTGCTGGATGGGGTCTTCACCCATACCAATCGCATCGCCCCCCTGGCCCAGGATTTCCAGACCGGTCTGCATCAGGATCTGACCAGCATCGGCATCTTCGGGATTCTGATGCTCTTCATGCGGGCCTACTCACTGGGCGGCGGCACCTATACCGGTATCGAGGCGGTCTCCAACGGCATCCAGATCATGCGCGAGCCCCGGGTCAAGACCGGCAAGCGCACCATGCTTTACATGGCCACCTCCCTGGCCTTTACCGCCGGGGTGCTGTTTTTCTGCTACGCCCTGGTCGGAGTCGCCCCGGTGGAGGGCAAGACCTTGAATGCCGTGCTGGCCGACAACCTGTTTGCCGATTGGCCCATGGGGCAAGTCATCGCCTTCATCACCATCTTTTCTGAAGGCGCCCTGCTCCTGGTGGCCGCCCAGGCCGGCTTTGTCGACGGCCCCCGGGTCATGGCCAATATGGCGGTGGATTCCTGGCTGCCCCACCGCTTCGCCGCCCTCTCCGACCGGCTCTCCATGCGCAACGGTATCGTCATCATGGGCGTTTCCGCCCTGGGGCTGCTGCTTTACACCCATGGCTCGGTCTCGGCCCTGGTGGTTATGTACTCGATTAATGTTTTCGTCACCTTCTCGTTGTCGCAACTGGGGATGTCGCGCTTCTACCTCAAGCGGCGGCATGAGGATCCGGTCTGGAAGCGCCGCCTGGCCTTGCACCTGGTGGGCCTGCTGCTCTGCGTCACCATCCTGGTGGTCACCACCTATGAAAAATTCACCGAAGGCGGCTGGGTGACCTTCCTGATTACCTCGGTGGTCATTGCCTTTTGTTACCTGATCCGCAGCCACTATTTCAAAATCCGCCAGGGCATGCTGGACATGGACGAAAACCTGTTGGCCTCCCCCATCCCCGGGCCGACCAACATGGACATCCCGGACCATAACGACCAGACCGCCATCCAGCTGGTTTCCTCTTACAGCGGCTTTGGTATCTATGCCCTGATGTCAGTGCTGAAAAACTTTCCGGCCACCTATAAGAACATTATCTTCGTCTCGGTGGCAGTCATTGATTCAGGCTCATTTAAAGGGGTTGATGAGGTCCGCGCCTTGGAGGAATCGACGCAAGAAACCCTGGAGAAGTACGTCCACCTGGCCCGGCGGCTCGGCCTGGCGGCCGACTCCCGGATGACCGTGGCCACCGACGTGGTCCAGGGCGCCACCGAGCTTTGCACCGAGATCTCCCGGGAGTTCCCCCACTCGACGGTCTTCACCGGCCAGCTGGTCTTCCGGCTGGAGAAATTCTATCACCGGATTCTGCACAACGAAACCGCCTTTGCCATCCAGCGCCGTTTGCAGTGGGATGGCATTACCACGGTGATCCTGCCGATCAAGTTTTCGTTTTAGGTTCTCGGGCAGAGTTGGGGGAACGAGAGAACGATCCGGCGTTGTGCTTCTCGCTAATCCCCCGGTTCAAGACCTCCCGGTTGTAGAGGGAGACCACATCGCGACGCTTTAGCATCCCTACCACCCAGCGGTTGTCGGTGGCCTCTACCACCGGAACCTCTTCAATGCCCTTCATGTCAAAGAGGGTCATGGCGGTATAGAGGCTGTCTTCCAGGGTCAGAACCATGACGTTCCGCGAACAGATGTTGCCAACCAGGGCCTCCAGACGTTGGTTTTCGTCGTGAAGGATCATCTTGACATCTTGCATGGAGATGATCCCGGTCATGCGACCGGTGTCGTCAATCACCGGGAAATAGAAACTGTGGGCCATGCGGAAAATGGCCAGGAGTTGGTCGATGTTGGCCTTTTCGCTGATGAAATCAACGTCTTCGGTCACCGCCTGACCGACCTTGAGGGACTTCATGATGGCGGTTTCCATGCCCTCGTGGATGTCGATCCCCTCCCGGGTAAAGTCAACGGTGTCGATGGAATCATCGTAGAGTTTGGCGGCCACCACCGTGCCGATGATGCTGCTCAACATGATCGGGATGATGATCAGATAGTTGCCGGTCATCTCGAAGAGCAGAAAGATCCCGGTCAGCGGGGCGTGGGTGGCGGCGGCCAAAAAGGCCCCGATGCCCACCGCCGCATAGGCGCCGGAGGTGGCGGTCCAGTCGGGCAGCAGATGATGGACGACGCCGCCATAGGCCCCGCCCAGCATGGCCCCGATGAAGAGGGCCGGGGCAAACACCCCGCCTGCGCCGCCGGAGCCCAAGGTGATCGAAGTCGCCAGGATCTTCAGCACCACCAAGGCCGCCAGCACCCAGACCAAGCCATCTCCAGCCAACACTTTTTCGATGAAGGGATAACCATCACCCATGACCTGCGGAAAGAGGATGGCCAGGGACCCAACCAGTAAGGCCCCGAACACCGGCTTAAGTTGGGTTGGCAGTCGCCAGGCGGCAAAGGCATCGCGAACCAGATAAAAAAAACGGATGTAGAGCACTGCAAATACCCCGATGATCACCCCCAGCAGCATGTAAAGCGGCACCTCCACCAGGCGATTAACCAGGTGATAGGGCGGGATGGGAAAGGCGGGCGACATGCCGAACCAGGCCCGGGAAATGGCGGTGGCAATGGCCGAGGAGATAACCAGGGCGGCAAATGAAGAGATCTCATAGTTGCCGAGCAAGACAATTTCGGAGGCGAAAAAGACTCCGGAGATGGGGGCGTTGAACATGGCTGCCACTCCGCCCGCGCATCCAGCGGCGATATAGACCTTCATTCGAACCCCGGACACCCGGAATGATTGGCCAACCTGGGAGCCCAAAGCCCCACCGACCTGGGCGATGGGGCCTTCGACCCCGGCGGAGCCCCCGGTGCCGATGGTCAGGGCGGTGGCCAGCATCTTGATGCCGATGGTGCGGAAGCGGATAAAGCCCCCTTCCAGATTGACCTTGCGGAGGAACTTGGTGAAGCCGTAACCGTTGACCTGGCCGGGGAAGAGCAGGGAAAGGGGGATGAGCAGTACCATGCCGGTCATGGGGATCAGCGGTAGCAGCAGGATGTGCCAGTCGCCTTGGTGGGCCAGGGCCAGGCCCGGTTCCAAAATCAACCGCTGCACCAGCCCGGTTAGGGAACGAAAGACGATGTTGGCCACTCCCGCCGCCAAACCGATGGCCGAGGCGATCATCACCATCAGCGAATTCTCGCCGGGAAGAAACTTTTTGAGCCGCCCCGACAGGGAGAGGTTGATGGCGGTTATATCAATTATCCGACCGGCCATATCTCCCCTTAGGATCCGACATTAATCAGCAAGGCCTTAAGCCAAGGCTGGTTATGCCGCATCCCCCAGGTTTTTTCAAGGGGCAAGAGCTGCGGTGGATTTGAATTACTGGCAGTGGAGGACGGGCGAGCGGTTCAAAGTCCGATGCGGCAGGCGATAAACGCTTGCGTCTCCCCGGCAACAGCGAGCATCGCGTCAATCTGGCTGCGGCTGGGGGTGATGTAGCTGTAATTATCCAGAGAGCAGATCTCCTGGAAGGAATCGAGATGGAGAAGGCGGCTGGTCAGATCCGGCGGCAGTTTCAGGTGGCGCTCCATGGAGTGGATCATATCAGCCATGGTGTGGTTGTCGGCCAGATCGCCGTTATACATCAGAAAGCCCATCATAAACTTCTCGATGGCCATGGTGATGATATTGTAGAGGATTTCCGGGGTGAAGATCTCCGGGCGATTACTCTGGCCTCCCGTGGCGGTGCGGAGGAATTTTTCCCCATCGTTGTAATAATTGCGCCAATCGGTGATCTGTACCAGCATATCGGGTTCCTCAAATATTCATGATAAGTGGAGAAGGGTGGCGAAGGCCGACGGAGCGATTGCCGACCAGCGCCACCCCCTCCGGTACAACGCGAGAGAGGCTGTCAAGGTGTAAAGCAACGGCTGTGCCAGGAAGAGATCTACAGATTTTTGGCAGTGATATCCAACTGTTGTGCAGGTTGATTGATTGCCGGTTGAACTGAACATGACGCCGAAAATGTAAGAAGGGCGACAAAGAGGAAGTTTCCTGAACAAAGCGGGACAGGGTCACCGCCGTGGCGATGGTAAGGAGAAAAAGGCCCATGCCCCGCCGCTGGCGCCGAGCTTCACGGCCAGCGGCTCGCTGATCTTTTGGGGATGGGCCTCAGTCGCAAGGCTATGGCTCCGGATCAAACCCACCAGATCTGTCTTTTGGACGGGTTGCCGTTCTTCTCAAAGACGTCGCCCGACTCCTTTAATACCGCATCCAGTTCCTCGATGCTGAAGTCGTAACCGTCCTGGGCCGCCAGGGCGACGAACTCCTCCCTGGTGCCGGGGACGTCATATTTGGCCCTGATATTTTTATCTTCGCCGCCAGCGACCAACAGTTTTTCCACGTCTTTCCTTGCCATGATTCTTCCTCCCAATTTTTAACCAGTTAATTTTCTAAAAATTCAATGCGGATATTTTCTTCATCAACCTCACTTAAGCGGTAGGAGCAGCCCTCGCTGAATTGCAGGCCGTGGCTTACGGCCTCATTTTGCAGCTGCATGAGGGCGTCGATCAGCTCCTCCTCGTTCCCTTCGCTGTTGAGATGCACCAAGATCTCCCGGTCGCTGTCGGTAAACTCCAGCAGGAAGCCGTTGTGTTCCAAGAAAACCAGATCCTCATGGGCGTAAGAAACCCCCATGCCGACGGCCTCGACGATCTGTTTAACCTTGCCCAGAGGGTGGAGGGCTTTACTGGCGTTCATAATTCACTCCCTACTAATTTTGATCAGTCGGTAAATGGGGAAGAATAGTTGCAACTCCCGGAGCATCCGGGGCGCGGTGCTGGATAGGTCATTCGCAAGGGTTGTGCCAAGATGTTACCGGTGACGGTATTGACGATATTCCAGAGAGATAACTAATGATTACCGAGACTGACCGATGGCTCGTCCCAGCGAAACTAGGTGCAGTAATGTTGCAAAGGTGACATTTTTGCAGATCCCCAAACAAAGATGCCGGGCGGAAAAACTGGGACGGAACTAGTGTGGCGGTATGGATGGCGTCCGGCGGAGGATCAATCCTCCTGCGGGGCCGAAACTTTCGCTTCCCGGCGCCGCAGACAGATCAACGCGGTGGGTTGCCAGCCGATTTTCCGGTAAAAATCCAGCCCGGCCGCATTGTTACGGTCGGCCAGCAACTGGAGACGATGGGCATCGTGGCTGACAGCCCACCGCCCCAGTTCGGCAATAAGGCGGCGGCCAATGCCTTGGCCCCGCCACTCGGTGGCCACCACCACGTCCTCCACCAGGAGGGCGGGGCCGCCTTCGGCGGTGGAGATGGTGAGCTGACCGGTGGCCAGGCCGATCACTTTTCCCTCGGCCTCTGCCACCAGCACGCAGGCCTGCGGGGCTGCAAGCATCAACCGCAGCCCCCGCCGCTGGCGCTCGGCATCACTGGCGAAATCCGCTTCAAGGGCAAACAACTCTCCCAGCAGTTCGGTAAGGCGGTCAAGATCTGCTGGACGCGCCGGTCGGATATGCCAGGCCATGGCGGTTGGTGCTTATTCGCTGGGGCTGCTGGTGCGGATCGAGACGATCCCGGCCCAGTCGTAGTAGGTGTTAATCGCCAGTTTGTCTTCGCCGACCAGGGTGATGCGGACAAACTCCTCACCCAGAAAGATGGTGGCCAGCTCATAGATTTTCCCTTCGTTGATCTGCAGGGAAACGCCCTTGCGTAACTTGCGCGACATGGTGCCATGCACCGGCATGGAGGCATATTCAAAAATCTTTTCCCAGGTCTTTTTCATGGTCATGATCTCCTAAGGTTTTGGCGAGAATTGTTTCGGTGCCGGTCGGGCTGAACGGTTATAAATCTTCAGCCTTGCTGAGGCTGTACAGGGCGCGCCATCTGGCCCCGCAGGTGGCGCAGAACATGGCCACCCGCACCTGATCGGCTTTGAGCTTTTCCGGAGGGGCGGCGGCCTTGATGGCCTTGGAGCCGCATTTGGGGCATTGCTCGCCGCCCGACTCCACATATGCTTTGTAGGTCATACACCTTCGCCCGGAACTAGCCGATCAGGCAGTTCGCTGAGGGCTCAATATCTGCCCTGTTTGCAGGTCTGGTGTAGCGACCGGCCAGGCGTCCCTTGCCGTCATTCGGGCCGCGAAAAATAAAGATGATCAGGCGGAACGGTAGGGCGGCAACCGCAAAAATGCTTTTCCAGATGGGTTTCATGGGTTTCTCCTTGGGGTTGATAATTGTCGGTCTCGCAAAAACAACAAAAAGTAACGCAAAGGCGCTAAGACGCAATTGTAACGTCCTGAAAACAAAGGAAATAAAGCTTTGCGTCTTTGCGCCATTGCGTTGAAAAATAACTTTTCGCGAACTCATCACAATTAACTGATCAGATACTCCGCTGCCGGCTCGCCTTCCTCGATCCCATCCAGGATGGCATCGATGGCCGCATGGCTGTCGACGCCTTTGAACCACCAGTTTTCCGGTTGCACCACCATGATCGGCCCCCGGTCACACTGTTTGAGACAGGTGGTGGCGCTGACCAGGCAGTCGATGCCGCGATCGAGAATTTCCTCTTCCAGATATTGTAAAAAACCATCGGTACTCTTATGGCAGATGCCTTTTTTGTCACCGGCGACGCGAAAGCTCTGGCATACCAGGATTTGTCTTTCGGGGATGGCCATAGGGGCTCCTTTTTGAAGTTATAGTTTGTGATGATTCCTGTTTTACCTTTTGTCCCGGGCGATCCAGGTGACGACGGGGATTTTCGCTAACGCATCTTTCTTTGTTTCTTGCCGCCGCCGAAGAGCTGATCAACGGTGGCCTCGATCTCGCCCTCGGTGATGAGCACGGTGATGCCGTGTTCAGCCAGGATCTGCCTGGGGTTTTGCCCGGCGCTGGCGGCCAGAATCGCAAAACAGTCATCCAGGGTGGTGGCTAACTCCGACCAGCGGCTGCTGCCGCTGCCCGGATCGGGTACCGGGCGGGTTCCGAGCAGACAGGTCAGCCCATCTTCCCGGGGTCCATAGATCAACACGTGATAGGCCTGGCCCAGATGCAGATCCACTTCCATGCCGCTCATACTGGCCACGGCAATATTGGGCCGCTTCTTGCTGGGTTTCAGCGTTGCCGCCGTAGGACTCTTGCAAGTGCCGAGCAGCGAAGGGCAATCAACCCCCAGCCGATTTTCTTTGGCGGCAAAGATGGCGGTTTGCAGGTGTTTTTCGGCGCCAGCCCGGACCTGCTGCATCAGCGCCAAATCCGGGAGAGGTAACATCTGCTCCTCCTGGTCAGTCGGGCAATCGTAGGGGACCAGCTGCATTTTCTCAGCCCCGCAACTGGCCATGATTCGGGCAATCTCTTCGATGTGATCATCGTTGATCCCCGGGTAAACCGTGCTGCGGATGGTGACCGTGCAGCCCGCCTCTTTAAAGGCCTTTGCCGCCCGGGCCTGCTCATCCAGCAACATCGGGA
>Ga0334722_10005440_pt1 | contig 12857 bp, 10 predicted proteins | sample C3_bottom_MG_FD_207210 | JGI IMG/M metagenome (GOLD analysis project Ga0334722, IMG submission 207210) | Sediment microbial communities from Yellowstone Lake, YNP, Wyoming, USA - C3_bottom | ecosystem: Environmental > Aquatic > Freshwater > Lake > Sediment | place: USA: Wyoming | collected...
CTGCATCAGCGAGGCGATATCGCGCGTGGTGATCGGAATCATATATGCGCGATCCATGGCGCGGCGTACGGCCTGCACGTACAGCCCCCGGCGTTTCGCCACGTCGACCTCGACGGCGCCCTGATCGAGCAGGCCGTCCAGCATCGGATCCTTGACAAAGGAGAAGTTGAACCCGCCGCCGGCATTGCGTGAATGAAAGAAGACGGAAAGGATATCGGGATCGGTGCGGGCTGCCGGCAGCGGGGCCATGTGGGACTGACCCTTCCGCTGCGCCTCGTTTGCCGACAAGATGTCTACGACGCTGATCCGCAAACTCAGACCGATGCGGCGCATCTGGCTTTGCATGACCTCGGGCACGCCGTGCTCGTTTGACACGAGTACGACCTCGAGACGCTGCCCGCCCTTGACCCGGATCCCGTCCGGCCCCCTCTTCCACCCGGCTTCCTCCAGGATCGCCTGCGCCCGCTCCGGGTCGAAGTCGTACAGCTCCGTGCTCTTGTCGTATCCCCACGTCGTGGGGCTCAGGAGTGTATAGGCGGGCCTAAACGCGTTGAGCGTCTGGTAGGGCCCGTAGACGGCCTTGGCAATGATCTCGCGGTCGACGCCGTACATGATGGCGCGCCTGACTGCCAGTTCGTTGGTCGGCTCCTTGGTGACGTTGACGGCGTAGGCGAGCGGGACGCCGGGCGTGCGCCCGATGAGCGGCTTGAACCTGGCATCGCGCACCAGACGCGCAAACTCCTGCGGCGGCGGGAGGATGACCACCTGCGCCTCACCGGCCTCAAGCGCCGCCACGCGGGTGGACGGCTCGGGGATAAACCGGAAGATCACCCGCTCAAGATACGCGGGCCCCTTGTGACTGAAGATCGCCGGACCCCAAGTGTAGTCGGGATTTCGATCAAGGACGACGCGGTTGTTGGGGAGCCACTCCACGAACTTGAACGGCCCCGTGCCGACGGGCTGCCGGCCAAAATCCGCATCACCCATCTTCTCAACGGCCGACGGCGACACCATCCGGTAGAAGAGACTCATGGCGTCGAGAAAAGGCGCCCACGGGCCCTTCAGCCGGATGCGGACCGTATAAGCGTCCAGCACGTCGGTCCCGTCGTAAAAGCCCACCGCGCACCCGCCGCACCTCGTCGCCAGCGCGGGGTTGTGCGTCCGGTCCATGTTGAACTTGACCGCCGCGGCGTTGAACGGCGTCCCGTCATGAAAGCGGACGTCGTGGCGAAGCCTGAACGTGTAGGCCTTTCCATCTGCTGACACTTCCCAAACCGTGGCCAGCCACGGCTTGAACTGCCCATCCTTCGGATCACGGACAATCAGCGGCTCGAAGATCTGGAAGAAGACAATCTGCGAATTGCGAAGGCCGGATAGATTGGGGTCGAGACGATCCGGGTCGACCTCTCCGCCGAAGACCAGGGTGCCCCCGGACTGGGGCGCCGGCCCGCCGATGGCCCCCGGGACCCCAAGGAACAGGATGATGAGCAACGAGGTGATCAAGCGACGTTGCATGTCACCGCCCCCTCCAACTGCTAGTTGACGCTCATCGCAGCGTCTGTGCGCTCCACGACGCGCGGCGTCCGATATACGGCACGACGTACTGGTAACGATCGCCCCGAAAGCGGCTCTCCGAGTACATGACCGCGTCGTCAGAGCTATCAAACACCGTCGTCCGCACGAGGAGCAGCGGCGACTTTGGACGGACGTTGAGGAGCTGCGCATCGCGCTTGCGCGCTTCGACGGCTTCCATCGTCCGCGAGCCGTGACTGATCGTGATGCCCACACGCTGCTCGAGCAGCGGATAGAATGACTCGAACTCCTGAAGCATCGTGGTGGTCAGCACGGTCCCCGCAGGGACCTTGAGGTGCACGATCGAGTACATCAGCACCTGATCGCCAAGAACGCCCAGACGCTCCGACCGATAAAACGCGGACCCGGGTTGTCTGGTGAAACAGGCGGGCACCGCGTCGGTGGCTTCGAGCAGACGCAGGCTGCGCTCGCGGACCGCGATGGGGGTGCTGGCGGCGATCTCATCTTCGGCGAGTCCAACCAGCCGATCGGCGGGGCGAGACAGCTTCTTGGGCGCGATGAATGATCCGCGACCTCGCTCGCGCCGGAGCCATCCTTCGCGGGCCAGCTCCTGTAGGGCCAACCGCACCGTCATGCGGCTGACCTGGAAGTACTCGACGAGCTCGCGCTCGCTTGGGAACGGTCGGTCGGGTGAAAAACGACCCGCGTGTATCTCTTGGGTCAGTCGCCGCTTGAGCTGGTGGTACAGCGGTAGAGGATCACCGCGGTTGAGCAGAGTCTGTGTGTGGTCCATATTGTATAACAATAGTATAGGCGGTCCGCCCGCGAAGTCCTGCCTCGGCGCCTACGATCTCAGTCGCGGGTCGAGCAGGTCGCGCAGCGCGTCACCCAAGAGGTTGAGCGTCAAGACGACCAACCCGATCGTCAGACCCGGAAACGCCGGGATCCACCACTGTGACCGCAGATATGCGCGTCCCTCGCTGATCATCGTCCCCCACTCTGCGGTGGGCGGCTGGGCGCCGAGCCCCAGGAACCCCAGCGAGGCTCCGATGATGATGGCCAGCGCAAACCCGACCGTGGCAATCACGATCACCGGCGCGGCGATGTTCGGCAGAATGTGGCGCCAGAGAATCCGGCCGTTGCGCGCCCCCGCCGCGCGGGCCGCCTCGATGTACGCGAGCTCGCGAATCGACAGCACCGCCGACCGCACGACGCGGGTGTACGCCGGCGCTTGACCGATCCCCACGGCGATCATCGCGTTCAGCAACCCTCGTCCCAGCACCGTGATGACGACCAGGGCCAGCAGGATCCCTGGAAATGACATGAGGATGTCGAGGAGCCGCATGACGACGGCTTCAAAGGTTCCCCGGTAGAAGCCTACGGCGATGCCGAGCGGCAGGCTCAACGCGAGCGAGATCGAGACCGACGCCAACCCGAGAGACATCGACGTTCTCGTCCCATGAATCAGCCGGCTGAGGATGTCGCGCCCATACTGGTCGGTGCCGAGCCAGTGGGTGCCGCTTGGGGGTTGAAAGATCTCTGCCGGCGCAATCTGTGCCGGATCGAATGGGGCCAACCCCTTCGGCCAGATGAGCGGTCCCGAGAGCAGCACCAGCACGATCGCCGCCGCCCGCGCACCGGGGCTGAGCCGGCGAATGAGTCCCGCAACCGCCGACCGGTTAACCATACTCGACCCGCGGGTCCAGGACGGCATACGAGAGATCCGCGGCGAGGTTGGTCAGGCTGTACGCCACCGCCACCACCAAGACGGCGCCCTGCGCGACGGGGAAGTCCTTCTGCAAGATACCATTCACGAGCATCCGGCCGATCCCATCGCGGGCAAAGACCGTTTCGACCACGACCGCACCGCCGAGCAGCGTGCCAAACTGAATGGTGAGCACCGTGACGATGGGAATCAAGGCGTTCCGCAGCGCGTGCAATACAATCACGCGGTGCTGCGGCACGCCCTTCGCCCTCGCCGTCGTCACGTAGTCCTGCCGCAGCACTTCGAGCATCCCGCTGCGCACGAGCCTGGTCAGGACGGCGCCCGCGTACCAACCCAGCGTGACGGCGGGCAGAACCAAGTGCTTGACGCTCCCATACCCGGTGATCGGGAACCATTCGAGCTGAACCGCAAAGAGCCAGACGAAGAGCAGACCGGTCCAAAAGCTTGGAAAGGAGATGCCGAGCAGGGCGATGACGGTCACGCCGTTGTCGATCCAGGTGTTTCTGTAGAGGGCCGACACGATGCCGAACAGCGTGCCTCCCACAACCGCGAGCAGCATCGAGGCCACGGCCAGCTGCGCGGTGTGCGGCACGACCCTGACCAGATCGCTCGCGACCGGGCGGAAGCTCACCAGCGACCGGCCGAGGTCCCCGCGCAGCGTGCGCAAGAAGAACCGCCCGAATTGCACGCCGATGGGAAGATCGAGCCCTAGCTGATGCCGGAGCGCCTCAACCTGCTCCTTCGGCACCGGGGCATCGCCGAACAGGATTTGCACGGGGTCGCCGGGCGTGAGGTGCAGCATGAGGAAGACCACGACCACCACGCCGGCCACGACCAGCACGGCCTGCCCCACGCGAACGAGCAGATAGCGAAGCACTCCTCACCCGTTCGGCGCGGGCGAGGTCTCTTGCAGCTCCCGAAGGGCCTCCTCTGTGTTGGCCACACGACCAAACATCGCCGCAAAGATGGCAAGGGAACTTTCTTGATAGTAGGGCGTCACGGCCGTGCACGCGTCCTCAACGAGAAGCACCTGGTACCCGCGGTCGGACGCGTCGTGGGCGGTGGTCGCGACACAGCATTCCGTAGAGACCCCGGTGACGACGAGGCCCTTCACGCCAAGGTTGCGCAGCAGCTGGTCGATCGGGGTCGAATTGAACGCGCCCCTGGAGGTCTTGTTCAGCACGAGCTCCCCCTCCTGTGGGGCGACCTCCGGCACGATGGTGTTGCCCCGGCTGCCGCGCCGAACCATCGGCCCGCCGGCCATCCGGCTCTTCAGATCGTCGTCGATCTGCCTCGTCAGACCCAGGGTATCGGCGCGATCGGGGAGGGTGTAGCCGACCGTGAGATAAACGACCGGACGCCGCTGGTCGCGGAAGACGCGCAGCAGCCGCACGGTGTTCGGGATGACCGCGTCGCGAACGCGGCCATAGTAGTAGGCCGCCGTCTCGGGATAGCGCTCACGCAGGTAGGGACCGGCGCCATGGTCGGGATCGACGGACCCGTGCTGCATGTCCACGATCAGCAACGCCGCCGTCGCCAGATCGAGTCTGAAACGCGGCAGGGGCAGCGGCCACTCTCCCAGACGCTTCCGCCAATCGGCCGCGTAGGCGACAGCCTCGGCGTCAGGACGCGGGTCCACCGACGCGCCGGCTACTGGCGAAGCCACGCGTCGTACAGCCACGGGAAGAACCCGATGTGGTCGAACTCCAGGTCATTGACCCGAGCCGATCGCAGCGAGACATTGTCCCAGTTGTAGACCGCCAGCATGTAGGCCTTGCCCATGACGAGCCGCTGCGCTTTCGCCAGGATCACTGCGCGCTTCGTCGCGTCGATTTCGACGGCCTGCGCGTCGAGCAGCTGATCGAGCTCAGGATCCTTCACGAAGGAGAAGTTGAACCCCCCGCCGCCCACGTTGCGCGAGTGCAGCAGCGCGCTGATGATATCGGGGTCGCTGCGCGGCGCCGCGAGAAACGACATGTGCGAGATTTGCTTCCGCTGATTCTCGTTGGCCGCCGGGCCCGCGCGAACCCCTTCCTCCACCAGTATCTGGAGATCGATGCCGACCTGCTTCAGCTGCGCCTGCATGATCTCAGGTACCCCATGCTGCCACGACGCCAGCACAACTGTCAGACGCTGGCCGCCTTTCCGGCGGATGCCGTCGGACCCCATCTCCCAGCCGGCTCGATCGAGCAGCTGCTTCGCCTTCGCCTGATCATACCCGTAGATCCCGGCTTCCTTGTCGTAGGCGTATGTCCAGGGGGTGAGCAGCCCGTACGCGGCCTGAAACGCCTTGTACTTCTGGAAGGGTCCAAACGCGGTCTTCACGATCGTCGGACGATCGAGCGCGTAGCTCATCGCCTGTCTCACCGCCAGCTCGTCCGTCGGCGGCTTGGTCGTGTTCATGGCAAAGTTGAACGGGACACCCGGCACGAGGCCGATCAGGGGCTTGATGCGCGTGTCGGCCTTGATCAGCCGGTCAAAGTCCTGCGCGGGAGCGTTATCGATTACCTGCACTTCTCCGTTCTCCAACGCCGCCACGCGCGTGCCCGGCTCCGGCAGAATGCGCACAACAACCCGGTCGAGGTACGCGGGCCCCTGGTGTCTTAGCGTCGACGGCGCCCAATTGTAATCGGGGTTTCGCTCTAGCGTGATGTGATCGCTTGGAATCCACTCGACAAACTTGAATGGGCCGGTGCCGACCGGGTTCCGGCGAAAGTCCAGATCGCCGTACTTCTGCACACCGGCAGGCGACACCATCCGGTAGAACAGGCTCATCGCGTCGAGGAACGGCGCCCACCGGCTCTTGAGCCGGATCCTGACGGTGTACTGATCGATGACATCGGCCCCGTCATAGAATCCCACGGCGCACCCGCCGCAGCGCGTCGCCAGCGCCGGGTTGTGCGTGCGATCGAAGTTAAACTTGACGGCGGCGGCGTTGAAGGGCGTCCCGTCGTGAAACTTGACCCCCTCGCGAAGCTTGAGCGTGTACGCGCGACCGTCGGCCGAGACCGTCCAGCTCGTGGCAAGCCACGGCTTGAAGCTATTGTCGCGTTTGTCGCGGACGACCAGCGGATCGAAGATCTGAAAGAAGACGATCTGCGCGGGGCGCGCGCCGGTCAGGTTGGGATCGAGCCCGTCGGGCTCACCAGCCAGGGCGTAGACGAGCGTGCCTCCCCGTTGAGGGCTTGGCGCGCCCACCACAAACGCCAACGGGAGGACCAAGACCAGGGCAAGGACGAGGACGACGGCTTTCAGCATGGCAGAGGCCTCTCGACGTCTCAATTGGTCTGAACGTATAACATTAGTACCGGAGATTACCGCGCAACGATTCGATCTCCTCCCCCAGGGCTCTCGTCCGGCTCAACACCACTCGAGACCGCCACCGCCGCGCGGATCGGCACCGCCGATCAGGCCGCCGTCGTCCGTGATCATGACGGCCGAAATGCGGGCGGTGTATTCGCTGATCACCATCTGGTGACCCAGCCGCTGGAGGGTGCGGCGGAGCCCCGACGGGAAGCTCGGTTCGACCATGATCCCGCGCCCGGCGTCGGTGTGGATGCGCGGGGCGGAGATGGCGGCCTGCAGCGGCAGGCCAAATTCGAACATGTTCAGCAGCACCTGCGTGATCGCCGTGGTCTTGAGTCCTCCGGCCGGCGATCCGATAGCCATCAACGGGCGCCCGTCACGCTCGACGATCACCGGACCGCCGCCGTGGACCGGGATCGTGCGTGGGGCAATCGTTTGCGGCCCGCCCGGCCGAGGGTCAAACATGATCATGTGATTGTTGTGGACGAATCCGAGCCCGGGTGTCACGACGCCCGAACCGCTCCCGCTCGAGTGCACCCACGAAACGACGTTGCGATCGGCGTCGACGGCGGCAAGATGCGTCGTGCCATCCGAGGCGAATCCTTCCCGCCGGCCCGGCGCTTCACCGGCCAGCACGCGGGCCCTGAGTGCCGCGACGCGCGACGGGTCGAGCAGCCGAGCCGCCGCGCCGTTGGTCTGGGCACCCAAAACGGTTGTGGCGTCCACGAACGCGCTCTGCATCGTCCGCGCCACGAGGTCGACGTACCCCGGCGTGTTCCACCCCAGCGCGCGCAGGTCAACCCCTTCAAGGATCTGCATGATCTGCAGCAAGATGATGCCCAGCGTGGGCGGCCCGTCGGTGACGAGCGTCCAATCACGATAGCGCACACGCAGGGGAATGCCGATGCTGGGCCGCGCGCCCCTGAGATCGTCCGCGGTGAACAACCCGCCGTGCGTCTCGAAGTCGCGCCCAATCATGCCGCCGATCTCCCCCTCGTAAAACACCTGCGGGCCCTCGCTCGCGATCCGGTCCAGCGTGCGCGCGAGATCGCGCTGCACGAGCGTCTCGCCCAACCGGAGAAATCGCCCGCGGGGCATGAAGATCTTTCGGGCCTCCGGCTCATCCTCGATCTTTTCCGGGATCCCCATACCGTCTGGATGCGTACGGTCGGGGTCCCACGTGCGGTACAGGTACGGTGTCACGACGATGCCGTCACGGGCCAGACGCGCCGCGGGTTCGACGAGGTCCTTCCACGGGAGCCGGCCGTGCCGGCGATGGACTTCCTCCAACCCGCGGACCAGCGTGGGGATCGTCGACGCCGCATGGGTGCGCATGTTCCGACCGCCTTCGACTTTGCGCCCGCCACCGACGATGCCGGGGATCTCCCCGCCCTCCATCGCGGTATAGACGCCGACCGCCGCCCGCGAGCCCGACATCGCGTAGGCTTCGACGACTTCGGCTGCGCCGCGGCGGGCGTCGTACATGAGAAAGCCGCCGCAGCCGCCCAGGCTGCTGATCAACGGGTTGGCGACCGTTTGAGCAAACGCCGTGGCCACGCCGGCGTCGGCCGCCGTCCCTCCCCGTTCCAGGATGCCCGCGCCGACCTCGGCCGCCTCCGGCTCCGGACACGCGACCATCCCGCGCACTTTAGACATCCACACGCCTCCTCAGCGATCAACGTGATGACATCACGGGATGCACGTCACCGTTCTCCGGATGTCTCGTCGCACCCTCCCGGCCCGTCTCGCAGGGCGCCATTCGCCGATGTCGAAGGTAGCGCCATCCACGATGACGTTCACATCTGCGGGAGTCCCACGATGAGAGTCGCGACCATGTGCGCGCTGGTGGTGATCGTTTCCCTGACAGCGGTAGCAAACGGAGCCCCCGCGCCGCCATCGGTGCTGACCGTCGCGCAATCGTTCAATCCCGCCGACCTCAGCCCATGGAACCTCGGCGGCGGCGTTGCGACCATCGATATCTGGCAGCACGCGATGGAACCCTTGACAACGTTCGATCGCAAGGGGACGCTCTCGGGTGTCGTCGTCGAAAGCTGGCAGATGGTCCACCCGACAGAGTGGACGCTCAAGATTCGTCGGGGACTGCGCTTCCACGACCCGAAGTATGGCGAACTCACCGCCGATGACGTCAAGTACGCCATCGACCGGGCGATGCAACCCAGCGAAACCCTGCGCAGTGCGTTCCCGAAAGTTGTCCAAGACGGCTCGGTCGACGTCATCGATCGCTACACCATCAGATGGAAACTGACTAGCCCTGGCACCGGCACCCTTCCGAGCCTGATGTCCCTGGTGCACGTGCCTCCAAGAATGTACGTAGAAGGCGAGGGTAAAGAGAGCTTCAAGCGGCAGCCGATAGGCACGGGGCCGTACCGGATCGTCGAGTGGACCACGAATCAGCGGATCGTCGCCGATGTGAACACGGACTACTGGGGTCCCAGACCGGCATTCAACCGCATCGTCTGGCGCATCCTGCCCGACCCATTGACCGCGCGCAGCGCGTTGCTGGCCGGCGAGGTCGACGTATTTCAATTCGTCCCGCCCGATGCGATCGCCGAGATCTCACAGAACCCCCGGACCCGTACGACCGAAACGATGAGCGGCCGAATGCTCTTCATGGTGATCAACGCCTCGGAGCCGCCTCTCGACAACAAATCGATCCGTCAGGCGCTCAACTATGCGATCGACAAAAAGACGATCGTGGACCAGTTGTACCGGGGAAAGGCCGCCGCGTTGCGGGCGCCGATGCAGGAGATCATCGTCGAACTGAACCGCAATCTCAAGGGCTATCCATACGACCCAGAGCGCGCACGGGAGTTGCTCCAGCAGGGCGGGTACAAGGGTGAGGTCATTAGAGTCGGGGCGCCCATCGGCCGGTATACGCTGGACAAGGAACTGGGGGACGCGGTCGCCGGAATGCTGCGCAAGGTCGGCGTCAGGGTCGAGTACAAGCCCGTGGAGTGGGGCACGTACTCACCCCCGCTGGTGACCGGGAAGGCGTCCGGTCTCAACATGGTCGGTATGGGGAACATCACGCTCCTCCCGGAGTTCGTCTTCAACCTCTGGCTGCTCCCCAGCGGGCGGGGAGAACCGTATGCGCGGGGACGGCCGGCCAACTGGGAGCGTGACGTCGCGCAGGTCAGCCTGCTCGCAATCGGCGACCCGCGCCGCAAGCAGATGCTCGACCGGCTGCAGGCCGAAGCGTTGGAGTGGGCGCCCTGGATCATGCTGGTCAATCTTGTCGATGTGTACGCGCTCAGCGATCGGGTCGACTGGGAACCGTATCCGCTGGAATTTCGGAACTTCAAGGATGCGAGGTTGCGCCGGTGATCCGGAATCGCTTTCGAGAGACGCTCCGGTCCGGCCGGTGCAGTCTCGGCGTCGCGCCCGGATTCCCGTCACCCGAGCTGATCGAGTGGTGCGGGCTGGTCGGGTTCGATTGGGTGATGGTTGACGCCGAGCACGGCGGCCTCAGCGTTGAGACGTGTCAGACGCTCGTGCGGGCCGCGGAGGGCGCCGGTGCCGCGGCCGTGGTTCGCCTCCCATCAGCGGACCCACACGTCGTGCTCTCGTATCTCGACACTGGAGCGTTTAGCGTCCTCCTCCCTCACGTCGGCAACGAGCGACAGGCCAGGGCGGCGATCGAGGCCTGCTTCTATCCTCCGCGAGGCTCCCGCGGTGTCGGGACGACGACGCGGGCTGCCAACTACGGTGTCACGCAGACGCCGGCAGAATATCTTGCGCGCGCAAACGAGATCGTCATGCCGATCCCGATGATCGAGGATGCCGACGGCGCCGCCAACATCGAGTCGATCCTGGGCGTGCCGGGTGTCGACGCGATCGTCGTCGGCCCGGGCGACCTGGCGGCCTCGATGGGCCACCCCGGCCAGCCGGCGCATCCCGACGTCGCCGCCGTGGTCGATGCCGTGATCGCGAAGGGCAAGACGGCGGGCCGGTTCGTCGGCACCGCCGCGGGCACCCCGGCCGCCGCGCGCGCGTTCATCGGCAAAGGTGTGGACTTTCTCCTCTGCAACGCCATCTCGCTGTTCACCGACGCCGCGCGCCGGTTCGTGGCCGACGCCCGCGGGACTTCGTAACGTCCGGCCGAGCGCCGGAAGGGAGCCTCATGGAAAAACACCCGCTGCACGGTGTGATCAATATGCAGATCGAGCGTCCGCCAAAGGACGTGATCGAGGCCTTTCGGAAGCACGACGCCTGCAAAGTGGCTGACGCGATGGCGCGCGGGGGCGTCATGGACTATGAGATCAAGCCGATCCAGACGGGGATGCGGGTATGCGGTCCGGCGGTCACCGTCTGGACGCGCCCCGGCGACGCGCTCTTCATCCTCAAGGCGAGCGATGTGGTGCAGCCCGGCGACGTGCTCGTCATCGACGCCGGCGGCAATAAGAACGTCGCCGGGACGGGCGAAGGACTCTCCGGCTACTTCCAGCAGCGCGGGGCCGAGGGGCAGGTCATCGACGCCGGGGCGCGCGATACGCGGGGAATCGCCGCGCTCAACTTCCCCACGTTTTCCCGGTCGGCCTGTGTGGCCGTCTACGGGTCGGTCGGGCCGGGCGCGATCAACGTCCCGGTCCAGTGCGGCGGCGTGATCGTGCATCCCGGCGATCTGATCATCGGCGATGACGACGGGGTCGTCGTCGTGCCGAGGGCGAGCGTGCGCGACGTCCTCAAGCTGGCCGATGAACACCTGGCCGGTGAGCAGTCGAGGGCGGCGCAGATCCGCGCCGGCAAGACGCTGTCGGAAGTCCAGAATCTCGAACCCCGCATCGCCGCGTGGCGGTCGTGACCAGCATGAGCGACCAGACGATCACCCTCCTCATGCGTGACCATGACTACCTCGCCCCGCTGTATGGCGGCGATGTCGTCCCCGACGGCATCCGGCTGACCATCGACCGCGCGACGCCCATGGCCCAGGCCTACACCGACGCGTCGATTCCGGCTGCCGAGCTCTCGTTCAGCCGGTACCTGATCGGGTTGTCACGCGGCGATCGCACGTTCGTCGGCATTCCCTTCTTTCCGATCCGCGCCTTTCGGCACCGCTGCTTTTTTGTCCGGCGCGACAGCGGTCTGACCGATCTCAAGCAGCTGCAGGGGAAACGGATCGGCACAAACGGCTGGCAGGACAGTGGAAACACGTGGACGCGCGCGCTCCTCCGGGAGCAAGGGGTCCGTCTCGATCAGATCCAGTGGATGGTCGGGCCTGTGGACGACCAGGGGCCGGTCAACCCGCAGGGCGAGTTCCCGCCCCACGTCCGGCCGGCGCCGTCGGGTCGCGTGCTGCGCGACATGCTGCTGAGCGGCGACCTCGACGCGTTGGTCTGCCCGCTGCCGCCAAAAGGCTTCTACGCGCACGACAGCAAGATCGTGCGGCTCATTCCAAACTACCGGCAGGCCGAACAAGCGTACTACGGGCGGACGGGGATCTTCCCCCCGCACCACATCGTTGGTGTGCGGCGCGACGTCTTCGAGCGGACGCCGCAGGTGGCCGCGGCCCTCTATCACGCGCTCGATCGGTCGCGGCTGGTGTGGCAGCAGCGCCGCCTCTACTACGCCGAGCTCACGCCGTGGGTGCTTGCCGAGATCGAAGAGACGGCGGCCCTTATGGGCGAGGATTGGAAACCCAGCGGGGTGCGCGCGAATCGCAAAGGGATCGGGGGGCTCTGTGAAGAGGAGCTGGCGCAGGGGTTGATCACGCGCCCCATCGACCCTGAGGTCGTTTTTGCCGAGTTCGAGACTGTCCTGAAGACCTAGAGTGGCACGATTCATCATCGGCCGGTTGATCGCGGCGGTGCCGAACGCGATCGGCGTGGCGCGCGGAGTGTTTATGGTATTGCGGCTCGTCCCCCGTGATCCGGCCCCCGTCAAGCTTGGGGCCGACGCGCAGGCCGTCGACGTCGAACGCGTTCGGCAGGAGCTCGGGCTGGACCGCCCCCTCTGGATCCAATTTGCGCTGTTCCTGCAGCGCGCCGCGCGCGGCGACCTTGGATACTCGTACTACTTCAAAGACAGTGTGATCACGCTGATTCGCGGCACGCTGCCGGCGACCATCGAGCTTGCCGCGGTCGCGATGGTGACCGCAGTGGCGATCGCGGTCCCGCTTGGGGTCGTGGCGGCGTTGCGGCGTCACACCATCGCCGACTACGGCAGCATGGGCATTGCCGTCTTGGGGGTCGCGATGCCGCCGTTTTGGCTGGGCATCCTCTTGATCTACTTCTTCGGCGTGAAACTTCGTTGGCTGCCGGCCATGGGCTACGGC
>Ga0334722_10005441_pt1 | contig 12857 bp, 10 predicted proteins | sample C3_bottom_MG_FD_207210 | JGI IMG/M metagenome (GOLD analysis project Ga0334722, IMG submission 207210) | Sediment microbial communities from Yellowstone Lake, YNP, Wyoming, USA - C3_bottom | ecosystem: Environmental > Aquatic > Freshwater > Lake > Sediment | place: USA: Wyoming | collected...
CATGAAATACGACCCATCACATCCCGATGCAAACAGCAAAGGGTACGTCGCATACCCAAATATTAATCCTGTCATTGAAATGGCCGATTTAGTAGAAGCCACGCGCTCTTATCAAGCCAATGTAGCTGCTTTTGAAAGTGCCAAAAATATAGCCAGCGGTGCGATCAGCATCCTACAAAACTAAGGATAAATTATTATGTCTAATATTCAAGCCATAAAGCCCCTCTCAACTTCCGATTTGCTCAAAGCGAAAACTACAGGAAATGTTGAAGGAAGTGGTGTTGATTTTGCTCAAGAGCTGCGTAATGCTCTAGGAAATGTCAACAAAATGCAAGTTGAAAGCGACCAAGCCATGAGCGATATCGCAACCGGTTCTGTCAAAGACCTGCACCAAGCGGCTATCGCTATCGACAAAGCAGAAATCAGTATGAAGCTGATGCTCGAAGTTCGCAATAAAGCCATCAATGCCTACAAAGAGATTACCCGTACACAAATGTAACGGGTACTTTTAATCATTAATGCAGCATACTAATAAATCTAAAAAAATACTCGCCCTTTTTGTCGTACTCCTCTTTGGATTTTTAATCTTCTTGACGGTTATGTTTTACACAGCCGTTCATGAACGTGACATCCCTTCCATCTATTCGGAAGAAAATGCCAAAGCCCAACGAGGAACCATCATCAGTGCGGATGGTTTTCATATCGCCACGACCGAAAAACTCTACAAAGTAGTCGTTAACACCCGTAATATTGACAAGGATAAAGAAGAACTCTTCATTCAGCTCTTTAGCATTTACAGTGGAATACAAGCAGATGAAATACGCGAACGTATTCACTCCAGACGCGGTTCCGTAACACTCAGTTATCACGTTGGACCCAAGCAGGCTATGTACCTCAAAACGCTTGCTTTTGAGCTGCGAAAGATGGGTGTTTTTATCGAGTATGAGCTTTCTAATGGTCAGAGAATTTTGCAAGGTTTGAACATTATCGAAAGCGGTGAGGCCCGTGAATACCCTTATCAAGATTTACTTACCCCACTTATTGGGTATCCACGAAAAATGGAAGAAGATGGCTATACGCGTATTTATGGCATCAAGGGGCTTGAAAAGTATTTTGACCAAGAGCTCAATCCTCAACAAAATAAAACTCAACGGGCCATGCGTGACGTTAATGGTTATCTTATCCTCAACAAACAAAGTTCAATTAAGCCACAGATCAATGGTTTTAGTCTCAAACTAAATATCCCTATAATGATTCAAGCCCGAGCCGAAGCGATTACAAGCCGAATTAAAGACCGCTTGCAAGCGGATGAAATTATCGCCACGGTTATGGAGGCAAAAACAGGGAAAATCATAGCTCTGGCAAGCTCAAATCGTTTTGATCCCAGCCACATTCACAAGAATGACTATCCTTCTCTTAACACCAATGCTATCGAATACAGTTATGAACCAGGCTCCGTTATTAAACCCATTATTTTTTCCCTATTGCTCGAACACCATCTTATTAATCCCTACGATATGGTTAACGGACACAACGGACGCTACACAATGGGACGAAAAACTATTGTTGATGAGCACCCTTTTAATATGATCAGTGCTGAAGATGTCATTGTTTACTCTTCCAATATCGGTATTGCTCAACTTGCTCAAAAACTTAATGGGAACGAATACACAGAAGGTCTTATTCGTTTTGGATTTACCCATTTCAGCGGTGCCGATTTGCCGTATGAAAAACGTGGTTCAATTCCAAGCTCCGCACAGCTCAACAATTATCTTTATAAGGCAATTACCGCATACGGATACGGTATGCGAGCCAATGCAATGCAAATATTAAAAGCATTTAATGCATTTAACAACAACGGACGTCTTGTCAATCCGATGGTTGTCGATTCACAAATTGATGATAATGGTAGAACGATTCCCATGGAAGTTATTGAACCGATTCAAGTAATTTCTCCAGCAACTGCCGAACAAATGAAACAGATTCTTATCAAGACAGTCAATGTTGGAACAGGGACGATAGCAAGAACACCAGGAATCGAAATAGGCGGAAAAACAGGAACTGCCCATATTGCCAAGGGCGGAGGGTACAGCAATAGCTATCACACCTCATTTGTTGGATTTGCTAACGACAAAAAACACAAATATACCATTGGTATCTTCGTCATTAACCCACGAACGGTCTATTTTGCCTCGATTACAGCGGTTCCCGTTTTTAAAGCGATTGTTGACATGATGGTTGAAGAAAAATATCTTATCCCCGACCCTGCTGCAATAGCCGCTGCAACTGCTTCTGAACACACCGAATCCTCATCACACACTCACTAACTCCTTTACATCCATACATTATCAATTAAACGCGTTGTCCCTACACGCGCTGCAACAAGAACGATCGTATTTCCAAGAATAACCTCAGAAATAGATTCAAACTGGCGATTCACAATTGCTACATACTCGACATCTAAAGGCTTTAAGACTTCCAGCATAGCGGCCTCTATAGCTTTAGTATTGAATTTTTTTTGCATTACCATCTTTGTAGCCTCTTTCAATGCACCTGAAAGCTTTAATGCCTCTTTTCGCTGTCTTTCATCCAAATACACATTACGACTCGATAATGCTAATCCATCGCTTTCACGCATCGTTTCCATAGGAATAATTTCAACATTCATTACCAAATTCTTCACCATTTGGGTAATCAAAAAAAGCTGTTGCGCATCTTTTTTTCCAAAATAAGCACGCGTAGGACGAACAGCATTCAAAAGTTTCATCACCACAGTAAGCACTCCGTCAAAATGACCAGGACGCGAAGCTCCCTCAAGGATAAAGCCACGTACGCTGGGGGCAATAATACTCACTTCATCGTTTTCATACATGGTTTCGGGATAAAAAAGAACATCCACCCCACTAAGCTCACAGATTTTAAAATCGGCTTCCTCACGACGTGGATATTTACTCAAATCCTCTCCTGGCAAAAATTGCGTTGGATTCACGTAAATAGAAACAACAACAACATCATTTGCCCCACGCGCGGCTTCCATCAGACTTCGATGCCCGATGTGTAACGCTCCCATTGTCGGAACAAAACCAATTGAGCCCGACAAGTGATCCAAAATTTCTCGTAATTCTTTGACACTACGTGCGATTACCATTCTTTTAGCCTTTATGCAGGGGATCTATACTATAATCGCAATTATAATACAGTTAGAGGATATTCCTTTATGGATCACTACGAATACACCGAATTATTAAAAACTTTGACGATCAAAATGCAAAATATCACAGATGTTGTCCGTCCATCGGAGATTAAAGCGCGTCTAAGTGAAATTAGCAACTTAGAAAATTCCGATGGATTTTGGAATGATGTCACCAATGCAGGCATTGTCCAAAAAGAGAAAACGCAACTCGAACGTCGTCTAAACAAATACACCAGAACCTATAATATTTTAGGCGATGCAGTGGACTTATACGAAATGGCCAAAGATGAAGCCGACGAAGAGACGATACAATCCCTCTTTGATGATGCCCTAAAGCTCGAGAATGAGGTTAAACTCATGGAAGTTGATGTACTCCTAAGCGGTGAGCATGATGGGCACAATGCCATCGTTACCATCCATCCTGGAGCTGGTGGAACCGAGTCACAAGACTGGGCGTCCATGCTCTTGCGGATGTACACACGCTGGGCAGAGCGTCACGACTTTACCGTCGAAATGCTCGACTACCAATCCGGTGAAGAAGCAGGAATCAAAGACGCAGCAATCCTTATAAAAGGGATAAATGTCTACGGTTATCTCAAAAATGAAAATGGTATTCACCGTCTTGTACGTATCAGCCCTTACGATTCCGCCGCTAAACGCCATACCAGCTTCACCTCTGTTCTTGTCTCTCCCGAACTGGATGATGACATTGAAATCGAAATCGAGGACCGCGACATCCGTATCGATACCTATCGTGCATCGGGTGCAGGGGGTCAGCACGTCAATAAAACTGAATCAGCGATTCGTATCACTCACATTCCAACAGGTATTGTGGTACAGTGTCAAAACGATCGAAGCCAGCATAAAAACAAAGCAACAGCATTTAAAATGCTTAAATCTCGTATCTATGATCTCGAGCTCGCTAAACAAAAAGCAGCCGTTGACGGCGTAGAAAAAAGTGAAAATGGATGGGGACATCAAATCCGCTCGTACGTCCTAGCGCCGTATCAACAAGTAAAAGATACCCGTTCAGGCATACCGTATTCCAATATCAGTACCATTTTAGATGGCGACATTGATGAAATGATTGAAGGTGTTCTCATTGCCCTTAACCGCAAAGATGAGGAGTAGTTACATAACTACACCTACGCCAAAATGTACGAGAGCTAAGTAGTGCAAAATTCCGTTTTAAAAGAGTGCGCGCTCCACGAGCCGTGCTCTTATATCAGAGGAAACTCCCAAACCATTCATTACAAAGTCATCCAAGAGTGCACTAAAGAGCAATGCGAAGCACTCATCTTTCGCGGATGGCGACGATTTGGATCAATGTATTTTCGCCCCATTTGCACCGAATGTACCGCGTGTGAAAGTCTAAAAATCGACGTTGAAAACTATGAATTCAGCAAAAGTGAACGTCGTATCTTACGTAAAAATGCCCATTTAAACACCTTTTTTCGCCATCCAAGTATGAGCGGTGAACACTTAGAACTTTTTTACCGCTATCATGCCTACAAACACAAAACACGCAACTGGGATGCACCCAAAATCGATCCAAAAAATTATCAAGCCTCTTTTGTAAGCGGTCATGGAGATTTTGGATATGAAGTCCTCTATTTTGATGGAGACAAACTCATCGCCGTGGATTTAATCGACATACTTGATGAGGGAATCTCTTCCCTGTATTGCTATTATGATCCCCATTACCCCAACCTCTCACTGGGTAAATACACTCTGTTAGAGCAAATTTCTTTAGCAAAACGATTGGGACTCAAATGGATTTATCTGGGATATTATGTCAAAGGGTGTCAAAGTTTAGAATACAAAGCATTATATTCACCGTCTCTTGCATTAGTGGGAAGACCTGAAGAGGATGAAACTCCGCAATGGAAATAAGTATAAAATTTAAAATATATTGATTTATAAGAGAAAAGATAAGAAGAGTGATTTTTAAGGAGGCGCCAAAGGCGCTCCAAAGAAAGAGATAACCTTAGCTATTACGCTTTTTGATAATCTCTTCGGCAACGTTACGTGGAACTTCAGCATAGTGATCGAATTCCATAGAGTAGCTTGCGCGACCCTGAGTAGCAGAACGAAGGTCAGTTGAGTAACCGAACATTTCAGACAATGGAACGAACGCATCAACAATTTTGTTACCTGAACGGTCACCCATGTTGTTAACTTGTCCGCGACGACGGTTAAGGTCACCGATAACGTCACCCATGAAGTTTTCAGGTACTTCTACTTCAACTTTCATCATAGGCTCTAGGATCGCTGGGTTTGCTTTACGGCACGCCTCTTTGAATCCCATAGAAGCTGCTAATTTAAACGCCATCTCAGAGGAGTCAACTTCGTGGTATGAACCGTCATAAAGTGTAACTTCGATATCCTCGATAGGATAACCTGCGAGAACACCTTTAGCCATCGCTTCTTTACACCCTTTTTCGACTGCTGGAATATATTCTTTTGGAATAACCCCACCTTTAATGTCGTTGTTAAAAGTATAACCAGTACCTGGCTCACCTGGCTTAACGATGAGATAAACGTGACCGAATTGTCCACGTCCACCTGATTGTTTTGCGTATTTGTACTCTTGTTTAACTTCCGCACGAATTGACTCACGGTACGCAACTTGTGGCGCACCTACTTCTGCTTCAACTTTGAACTCACGGAACATACGGTCGACCAAGATTTCTAGGTGAAGTTCACCCATTCCTGAGATGATCGTTTGACCTGTTTCTTCGTCGGTGTGAACACGGAACGATGGATCTTCTGCTGCAAGTTTAGCAAGTGCAATACCCATTTTTTCTTGGTCAGGTTTTGTTTTTGGCTCAACTGCAACCGAAATAACCGGCTCAGGGAAGTGCATACGCTCAAGAACTAAACGCTCACGCTCGTCACAAAGAGTATCTCCAGTTGTTGTATCTTTAAGACCAACAACCGCACCGATTTCACCTGCGTAGAGAGATTTGATCTCTTCACGTTTGTTCGCGTGCATTTTTACAATACGTCCGATACGCTCTTTTTTACCTTTGATGGTATTGTAAGCGTAGGTACCTGATTCGAGAACACCACGGTAAACACGTACGAAAGTAAGCTGTCCAACGAATGGGTCAGTCATAATTTTGAACGCAAGACCAGCAAATGGTGCATCATCCGTTGATTCAACCGCTACTTCGATCTCTTCATCGTCTTCCATAGTCCCTTTGATAGCCGCAACTTCAAGAGGAGATGGTAAATAATCTACAACCGCATCCAAAAGAGTTTGAACCCCTTTGTTTTTAAACGCAGTACCACATGTCATAGGAATAATTTCCATTTTAAGACATCCAGCTTTAATCCCGCGCATGATCTCTTCGTTGCTAAGTTCACCCTCTTCGAAGAATTTCTCCATCAAAGTATCGTCACCCTCAGCAGCCGCTTCCATCATCTGTGCACGGTATTTGTTCGAAACTTCTACCATATCTGCAGGAATTTCTTCCTCGTGGTAGCTTGAACCCATCGCAGCATCTTCATCCCAAAGGATAGCTTTCATCTTAACGAGGTCAACAATCCCTTTGAAACCGTCTTCAGCACCAATTGGCAACTGGATAGCAATAGGATTAGCTTTAAGACGTAAACGAATTTGCTCTTCTACATTGTAGAAATCAGCACCCGTACGGTCCATTTTGTTAACAAAAACCATACGTGGTACACCGTAACGGTTTGCTTGACGCCATACTGTCTCAGATTGTGGCTGAACACCACCAACCGCACAGAAAACGGCTACTGCACCATCAAGTACACGCATAGAACGCTCAACTTCAATGGTGAAATCAACGTGACCCGGAGTGTCGATGATGTTAATTTGTTTGCCTTGCCATTCACAAGTAGTTGCAGCAGAAGTGATCGTGATACCACGCTCTTGCTCTTGCTCCATCCAGTCCATGGTTGCAGCACCTTCGTGAACCTCACCGATCTTGTGTGAAACACCTGTATAGAACAAAATACGCTCTGTTGTGGTTGTTTTACCTGCATCAATGTGTGCCGCGATACCGATATTTCTAACGTCTTCTAGTTTGTGGGATCTTGCCATGATAATAGCCTTAAAGATATAGTTTTAATAGGGGAAAGATAGCCTAAAAAGGCTATCAAAAGATTACAGGTGACTATTACCAGCGATAGTGAGCAAACGCTTTGTTTGCTTCAGCCATTCTATAGGTATCTTCTTTACGTTTGAATGATGAGCCTTTATCGCTAGCAGCATCCATCAATTCATTTGCCAAACGCTCAGCCATAGTGCGCTCGTTACGTTTGCGTGATGCATCTGTCAACCAACGAATAGCCAATGAAAGCTGTCGAACAGGGCGTACTTCTACTGGAACTTGGTAGGTCGCTCCACCCACACGGCGGCTTTTAACTTCGATTACCGGCTTGATATTATCAATCGCAGCATTAAATACTTCGATACCTGTTTTTTCACCACGTGATGCGATGAGATCCAAAGCACTGTACATAATTTTTTCTGCAGTGCTTTTTTTACCATCCCACATCAACTTGTTGATGAACTTGGTTAGGATTTTTGAACCATGAACAGGGTCAGGCATAATTTCGCGAACGGGCGCTTTTCTTCTTCTCATAATGTTTCCTTCAATTTTTTAAATTTACTCAAAAAACGGTCACTAAAACCGAATCTTGTCAGGTTAGATGATTATTTTTTCACCTTAGCTTTTTTCGTTCCGTATTTAGAACGAGATACTTTACGGTCTTTAACACCCGCTGTATCGAGAGCACCACGTACGATATGGTATTTTACCCCTGGTAAGTCTTTTACACGACCACCACGAACAAGAACAATCGAGTGCTCTTGCAAGTTGTGACCCTCACCACCGATATAACTAATAACTTCAAACCCAGAAGTCAAACGAACTTTAGCAACTTTACGAAGAGCCGAGTTAGGTTTCTTTGGGGTTGTAGTATAAACACGAGTACATACTCCACGACGTTGTGGACATGACACCAAAGCGGGTGATTTTGATTTTTTCACTACCGCTTGTCGCTCTTTACGAATAAGCTGGTTGATTGTTGGCATACAATCTCCTTGTTTTGAAATGTTCCAGTAGAATTTTAGATCCACCCGTAGGGGACTAATAAACGCGAAATATTACCCGATTATTGATTAAATATAGCTTATTTTAAGGAAGGTTTAAAGGGGAGTGGTCAAAATTCTACTATGCGCAACGTGACAAAACAAGCTCATGCTTTAGTTTGTAATCAATAATCCCTTCCAACGATATATCCTCATCAATATCGTCAAAATGAACACCTCTTCCACCTCCGATAAGATGATAGTTTAAGAGTTGCGACACGCTGCTTTGCTCGATACGCTTAGTGTAAGAATACGGCAGACTTAAAACATCACCACTCACAAGATGGACTAAAATCTTAGTATCCAGTTCAATTTTGCTGATTAAAGTATTCATCCCACGCCTCCAAAAAATCTTGTTTGTGTTTTTCAACAATCCGTATAGTTTCTCGTATCTCTTTTGATGTCATTTGATAATTATCGGTGACTTTTAGCGTCTCAAGCTCTATTCTCATATACTTATCTGATTTTTCGATATGTACATGTTTAGGCAAATGCTCATCACTAAAAAAGAAAAATCGATAACCATCTTCTCTTAATAATGTCGGCATTGCTCACTCCGCTATTTTATTGCTCATATTATAGCGCATTTAGTTATTCAAGACTACGGCTTCCGTCATCGTGAACAAACTCAGTTAGTATACCAAAAGATAAGGGAATCTGTGTTGACTGCTATTTATCAAGTAAAAAGTGTTTTTATCGGGGAAAACATTTAAAAGGTTTAATAGGAGCTGATGGAAGATGGATCCCCGTGTCAAGCACGAGGATGACGAACGGGTATGACGAGAAAAAAAGAAAGATTACTCTCCGAGTTGGATTTCTTGATCTTTATAAATACCAGTACCTACTGGAATAGTACGACCGATGATGACGTTTTCTTTAAGATCGGTCAAATCGTCGATTTTTGCTGCAACGGCTGCTTCAGTCAAGACTTTTGTGGTGTCTTGGAACGATGCTGCTGAGATGATCGAGTCTGCACTAACCGCGGCACGAGTAATACCTACGAGATATGGCTCAGCGATTGCAGGTTCTCCACCAAGACGAAGGATTTTTTCGTTCTCAATTTTAAACTGAGCTTTTGAAACCACATCACCTTCGATGAATTTAGTATCGCCAGAACGAAGAATTTTAATTTGACGTAACATTTGAGTAAAGATAACTTCAATATGTTTATCGGCAATATTAACCCCTTGACGACGGTATACTTGTTGTACTTCGCTAACCAAGAAATGATAGAGAGCTTTAACACCCAAAATACGTAAAATTTCATGTGAACTAAGAATCCCATCCGTCAAACGCTCACCCGCGTGAACAAATTCACCCGCGTGTACCATCGCTGTAAGATTTTTATCCACAAAATATTCTTTAACCATACCATTTTCACTGGTAATCAAAATACGTTCTTTACCACGAAGCGGTTTACCAAAACTCACCACACCATCAAGTTCTGCAATAAGTGCAATTTCTTTAGGCTTACGTGCTTCAAACAACTCAGATACACGAGGAAGACCCCCGGTAATATCGCGTGACTTTTGAAGCGCTTTTGGTGTTCTTGCTAAGATATCAGCTACTTTTACTTCAGCACGATCTTGCGCAAAAATCGCTGTTTTCGGTTCAACGGCATATCGGATAATTGTTCCATCATGTGCAGCCAAGACGATAGCTGGCTTAAATTCTGGTGCAACATATTCGTTGATCATCAAACGCGTTTTCCCTGTGAGTTCATCAAACTGCTCTGATGCAGTAATTCCTGGAATAATATCTTCAAAAGTGATAACACCATCGGATTCAGAAATAATTGGATTAGAGTAAGGATCCCACTCTGCAATGACAATTGACTCTTCTTTTTGTGGTTTAGCAATCAACGTATCTGCTGTTATCATCTCGTCATCGTTAACTTCAATAACAGAACCGCGTGCAATATAATGGCGGATCGCTTCACGATCATCACTATCCGCAACAACAGCAAACAACCCTTTCACTTCAACGCTGTATCCTTTGACAATTTCATGATGACGCTCTAAATAATCCCCTTTTAGAAGGTAATACTTAACAGTACCTTTCTCTTTAGCAAAAATTTTCTGAGTAACCGGCGCACCATCTTTTACTTGGATTTCAGATGCGTATGGGATACGGTTAGGTACATTCCATCCATCTTTAATCGTTTCAACGATTGATTCGTCTTCTTTTACCGCTGCACCATTTTCGTATGGAAGATAGAACTTTCCTTCGATTTTACCGCTAACACCTGCAAGTTCATTTGGCTTTGCTACTTCATTTTTACGAAGAGTATAACGTTGTGTTTGAGCTCCACCCACAATACTTACGATGATTTCATCATGAATCGTTTGAATATCGATCGTACCGTTAAATGGTGCTTTAATTTTTGGTTCAACCAAGAGTATTGCCGCATTACGACGATTCGCCACGATTTGTTTCCCCTCTTTTGAGAGGTACGTTTTCATGTTGTAATAACGGATAAACCCTTCTTTGGTCGCAATTACTTGACGCTCTTCACGTGTACTTGATGCCGTTCCCCCAACGTGGAAGGTACGAAGTGTCAACTGCGTCCCTGGTTCCCCGATTGATTGTGCAGCAATAATACCAACCGCTTCACCTCTGCGAACGATACCACCACTTCCAAGATTAAGGCCGTAACACAATGCACAAACACCATCTACAGATTTACATGTTGTTGGTGTTCGAATATGTACTGCTTTAATACCCGCTTCTGTGACTTTAGAGGCTTTAATTTCATCAATCAATGTACCCTCAGAGAATAAAATCTCATTAGTAATAGGATCAATTGCATCTTCTGCCAACACGCGTCCATAAATACGATCTTCAAGTGGCTCAATAAGTTCATTACCCACAGAAATATCCGTAAGTTCAATTCCTTCGTGAGTTCCACAATCGTGCTCAACAATTTTCACATTTTGCGCAACGTCAACAAGTTTACGTGTCAAATAACCCGCATTCGCCGTTTTAAGTGCCGTATCCGCAAGACCTTTACGAGCACCGTGGGTTGAAATAAAGTACTCAAGAACGTTAAGCCCTTCTTTAAAGTTAGAGATAATTGGGGTTTCAATAATCGAACCATCTGGTTTCGCCATAAGACCACGCATACCTGCTAACTGACGAATTTGTGCTGCCGAACCACGTGCACCAGAGTCTGCCATCATAAAGATTGAATTAAATCCGTCTTTATCACTTTTAACCAAATCCATCATTCCGCCCGCAACCGTATTGTTGGTATCTGTCCAAACGTCAATAATTTTATTGTAACGTTCTTGCTCCGTCAATAGACCTGCTTCAAATTGTTTTTGGATCTCTTTAACACGATTTTTAGATGCGACAATCAAACCTGCTTTCATTTCAGGGATGATGATATCCGCGATTGAAATAGAAACACCCGATTGAGTTGCGTATTTAAAACCTAAGTTTTTCAAATCATCCAAGAATCCAGCAGTAATTGCTATACCACCGTGCTTATTGACATAGTCAACGATCGCATTGATATTTTTCTTTTTCATAACAACGTTCCACAGTTCAACAGGAACAAAATCAGGAAGGATTGATTTTAAAATCATTTTTCCTGCTGTTGTATGGATCATACGTCCATCAACACGTGTGCGTACTTTTGCATGTAAATCAAGTGCATTATGCTCTAAAGCAATCATAACTTCATCCACACAGCTAAACAATTTATTCGAGCCTTTTACATCATTTTTACCCAACGATAGGTAATAAAGACCCAAGACCATATCTTGTGAAGGGGTTGCAATCGCTTTACCCGATGCTGGGAGCAAGATGTTCATACTAGAGAGCATCAATACTTTACATTCCGCAATCGCTTCCGCAGAAAGTGGAACGTGAACCGCCATTTGGTCACCGTCAAAGTCCGCATTAAACGCCGCACACACGAGTGGGTGCAATTGAATTGCTTTACCATCGATTAGTTTCGGGTGGAATGCTTGAATTGAAAGTTTGTGAAGCGTTGGTGCACGGTTAAGCATGATAGGATACCCATCAACGATTTCGGCCAAACACTCCCATACTTCATTGGTCTTTTCTTCGATCATTTTTTTCGCCGCTTTCACGGTGGTTGCATACCCTTTATCTTCGAGTTTTGCAATCAAATGAGGTTTGAAAAGTTCCAATGCCATAAGCTTTGGTAGTCCGCATTGATCCATACGCAAGTTTGGTCCAACAACGATGACCGAACGTCCTGAAAAGTCAACACGTTTACCAAGAAGATTCTGACGGAAACGTCCTTGCTTCCCTTTGATAATCTCAGAAAGTGATTTCAATGGACGTTTGTTCGCACCTTTAACCGCGTTCGCACGACGGCCGTTGTCAAACAACGCATCCACCGCTTCTTGAAGCATACGTTTTTCATTGCGAACAATAATTTCCGGTGCTTCAAGTTCGATAAGACGTTTCAAACGCTGGTTACGGTTGATAACACGACGATAGAGGTCATTGACATCCGATACCGCAAATTTACCACCATCAAGACTGACCAATGGACGTAGCTCAGGA
>Ga0334722_10005443_pt1 | contig 12855 bp, 8 predicted proteins | sample C3_bottom_MG_FD_207210 | JGI IMG/M metagenome (GOLD analysis project Ga0334722, IMG submission 207210) | Sediment microbial communities from Yellowstone Lake, YNP, Wyoming, USA - C3_bottom | ecosystem: Environmental > Aquatic > Freshwater > Lake > Sediment | place: USA: Wyoming | collected...
CTCCAACGGATCGGCTACGTCTCCGAGAACCAGGAACTGCACGAGTGGATGACCGTCTCCCAACTGATGGCCTACTGCGCGCCGTTCTATCCCACATGGGACGCGGCGTTTGCGTCCGCGCTGGCACGCCAGCTGGCGTTGCCGCTCGACAAGCCGATCAAGAACTGTTCACGCGGCACCAAGATGAAGGCCGCGCTGCTGGTCTCGCTCGCCTACCGGCCGGAACTCCTGGTGATGGACGAGCCGTTTGGCGGTCTCGACGCGCTGGTCCGCGAGGAGTTCTCGGCTGGCATTCTCGAGGCCGTCGGCGGTGAGCGGCCGTGGACCGTCTTCATCTCGTCGCACGACATAGACGAGGTCGAACGCCTGGCCGACTGGGTGGGGACTATCAACGAGGGCCGGCTGGTCTTTGCCGAGCCGGTGTCGTCGGTCGTCGCCAGGTTCCGGCAGGTGGAGGTTCTGCTCGCCGACTCCGTGACGCTTCCCTCTGGCTTGCCAGCCACCTGGCTTGTGGCGGAATCCGCCGGGCGCACCCTCCGATTCGTCGACAGCGCCTACAGCGAAGCCGATCTCGGGCCGAAGGTGCGCGCCGCGCTGCCGGCCGCGTTGGACATCACGGTGTCGCCGATGTCGCTCCGGCAGATCTTCATCACGCTCGCCCGGACGTTCCGGCTGTCGGAGAGGAGCGCGTGAAGACATCGAGACTCGTCCGCCACGTGATGTGGGTCGACTTGCTCGCCCAGCGCGGGATGCTGATTGGGTGGGGAGGCGTTCTCCTTGCGCAAGCGGTGCTGTTCGTTGCGGGCCCATCGGGACGCCCGGCGTCTCCAGTGCCTGTCAACCTCGACTTCAGCATCATGGTGGTGCGCTTCTGCTGGACAATCGTCGTGGCCGCGCTCTTCGTGCAATCCGACTCTCTGGTCGGCACCACGGCCTTCTGGATGACGCGGCCCATCCCGCGCCCAGTTCTTCTTATCGCCAAGGTGCTATCAACGGTCGTGTGGTTCGTGGCCATGCCAATCGTCGTGATGGCCGGTGCACTCCTCTGGCTCGGAATGAGCCCGCTAGACGCGCTGATTGGTGGAGGACTCGTCGGCCAGGAGCAAGCCGTCATTCTCGCGATGGCCGTCATGGCGGCGCTGGTCACTGTCAACGTCGGCCAGTTGGTGGTCGCCGGCATTGCGGGCGTGACACTGGTGGCGGCATTCAACGGACTGCTGCTTCCGGTACTAACGCTCACCTGGCCCTCCGTCGGGAGCTCCCTGGCAGGCTGGCAGCCGACCGTCTATATCACCACCGTGATCGCCGGCGCCTTGCTCGTCACCGCCTATCACTACTTCACACTTCGGGCATGGCGCTCGCTTGTGCTGATTGCGAGCACGATGTTCGCGGCCACGGCTCTGACCCGGCTATGGCCGGCGCCCCCTCTCGTGCCAGACATTGGACCGGTGCCCGAGACCGTGATGTCGGCGTCGGCTGTCACTCTCAACGCCTCGTCTCGTGCCCCGCGCATCGAGGATATCGCGCGGTGGATCATGGGCAAGCACGATCGCCTCTGGCGGATTCAATTCGAGACAACATCCACCGGCCATCCGCCCAACATCTACCTCTGGCCGATCGTCGCGCGCACCGAAATCACATTCCCGACGTTGACGCCGCTCCAATGGTCAGGGCCAACGGCGTTGACACCAATTGAAAGGGCAGTGGGCGATCGCACTGAGGGGCAGCCGTGGCGCAGCATCCAGCTTGCCCTCGGCGACGTGGCTCTCGAGACACCCCATCTATGGAAGTATTTCACGCCAGTTGCCGACGTCTCGGATGCTGACTTTCGGGCGCGTTCGAGCGTGCCCGGACAATTGAAGGCAGAGATCACGATGCTCGCGTACCGCTATGAAATCACGGCATCGGCGCCGCTCCAAGCGGGTGCTGCCTTTCGCCGAAGCCGACGTGCCGGGCGGATCGTATCGGTCACCAGCCTGAATCCTGGCGCGCGGATTGAGTTGCGCGAGACGATGCTCGAGGGCGCGCCACCACTTGCCAAAGGCGACTTCGGCATCAGTTGGTACGTTCTACGGAACAAGGCTCGCCGGCAGGCCGTGCTTCTTCAGTGGAGGGCCAACGAGCCGTTCACGGCCAGCGTTGGCATCACGGCTACCTGGGTGCACGCGACGCGCGGGCTGCTCGAGGTGGACTCCCCGGAGACGGGAGCATTGTTCACGGTGGACGCCGCATGGCTCGAGGGCGCCGAACTCGTCCTGGTCGAACCGAAGGCGCTCGGTGTTCTGACGCGCCCGCTCGTCATCGACAACGTCATGCTGGGCGGCGGACCGACCCAGTCCCCAGTCCCCAGTCCCCAGCCCCTAGCCGGTGCCGTCCGATGACCCGCGTCCTCCACTTGATTCGGTTCGACGCGCTCGCGCGACGTGTGCCTCTCGCGCTGTGGGCTGCCGTTCTCGTGATCGAAGGCGCGTTCTTCTACTTCGGCCCGTTCGAGACGCCAGCTCTGCCAGAATTCGGCCGTGTGACTGCGACGCTGGGCCTGACGATGGTCCGCATGCTGGTCAGTGTCGTGATTATCGCGCTGCTGGTCCACGCCGATCCGACGGTTGGCACCACCGCCTTCTGGCGCAGCCGGCCGATCTCGCGACCCGCGCTCCTGTTGAGCAAGTTGGTCTCCGCGGTGCTTTGGCTTGTCGTACTTCCGGGATTCGTGACAACCCTCGTGCTGTTGCTGCTCGGCATGAATCTCGCCGACGCCAGCGCGGGTGGGGTGATCACGGGCTACGAGCAACTGGTATTCGTGTCCATGGCACTGGCGCTGGCCATTGTCACCAAAGACCTCGTGCAATTCATCGTGGCCGCAGCGCTCGGGCTTGGAATCGTGATTGGCTTCAATCAGGCGATTCTGCCCGCAGCGTTCTCGGCGTGGCCAGCACTAAGAACCAGCCTGACCTATCTACCTCGAGCGGACGTCGCTCCCGTCATCATTGGTCTGGTCGCGATCGTGGCCGTCTATCAGTATCTGACCTTGCGGCGTCGCTACTCGATCGCGATGCTGGCGTTCGCTATCGTCTTTGCGTCCGTTGCGCCGCGCCTGGGAGCGCGTTCCTGGGTTATGCCCGCGTTGCCCGCTGCAGCGCCGACTCATCTGGTGAACCCGGCGGACGTCGTGCTTTCAGCCGAACTGGACACCCAAAGAGTCCGAGACTATCCGGTCCTCATCGACAACACGAACGTTTTGCGAAGCCAAGTGTCGTTTGAGACGGTCATTTCGAACGAGCCTGAAGCGATCTACCTCAGGATGGCGGAAATCACAGGAGTGATCGAGTACCAGGACCACTCCACGACCCGGTGGAACGGGCGATGGCCCATGTCCTCGCAGACTGACCCAAACGTGCGGGCGACGACCAGCGACCAGCCGTACCGCGGCATCAGGAAGGCGCTTGGCTATCCGGAACTCTACATTCCGCCGTCAACCAAGGGGTCTTCCCATCGCCTGACTGTCTCCCAGATTCCGCCCGAGCAAATCAAGCGCCATCTTGGCCAACCCGCCCGACTGGAGGCCAACGTTGCCATGCTGGCCTACCAGCCACAGGTGACGGCAGTACTGCCGCTGAAGGCCGGCAGCACGACATCGATACCCGGCAGCGGTGCGCTGTCGATTGAGTCGGTGAGTCACACATCGAACGGCATCGCCGTCAACGGCATCACCGTCGCAGTGCGCGAGACGTCACTGGGGAGCTACGACTACGCATGGTTCGCGCCGGGTTGGACCGTGTATGCGTTGCGAAACGCCAAGCAGCGGGTGGCTTTCCTTGGGGGCCGTTCAGGAGGTTACGGATTCGCGTCCTACACGACGTTTGCCAATACGCAGGTCGGGACAGGCGTGCGGTCACTGTTCTTCAGCGTGTCTGATACCGCCGCGGATGGATCAGGCGTGGACGATGAGTGGATGAAAGGCGCCGAACTGGTTCGCCTGGACATGAAACTGGTCGGCACTGTGACACGCCCCCTGCGCATCGAGAGTTTCATAATTGGAGGGGAGCAGAGGTAAGGGCACGGCCGCCTCCGCCGGTGGCTACGGCGCGCTGAGGCATGCCGTGCCCCTACGGGACCGCGCGGAGTGAAGAACAGAGGACGTGCAGGTTCCGTGGCGAGTCGTGAAGCGGCCCCTCGCACCAAAGGGGGCGGTCAAGAGGCTGCGCGAGAAGCAAGAAGGAATATGATTCGGCAATGCGTCTGTCCACGCGCGTTGTCGCGCTTATTGCGTTTGTCATTCTAGGTACGGCCATCACCGCGCAGAAGCCGCCCGCAGAAGCTCCCACGGGCTCCTCCCCAATTCTCATCACCGGCGCGCGCATTCTCGACGTGGTCACGGGGACGTACATTCCCGCCGGCGCGGTGCTGATTGAAAAGGGCCGCATCAAGAGCATTACGGCACAGCCCCCGCCGGATGTCCCCGACACCGCCACACGCCTCGCGCTGAAGGATGCCACGCTGGTTCCCGGCCTGGTTGACGCGCATGTGTGGGCGGCACCCACACGCGATCTCGACGCCGAGTACTTCTACCTGTTGAGCCTCGCGCATGGAGTCACGACCAACCGCGTGATCAATGTGCCAACGGTGTGGGCCGTGGCGCAGCGTGGACGCTCCGCAACAGGAGCCATTCAGGCGCCGGTGCTCTCGACCAGTGGCCGCGGCATCGATCAGGCGGCGAGCCCGGGGCGCTGGCTGTTCGACGCGCCAGACGAGGCGGTGGCCGTTGAGGAGGTCATGCGCCAGAAGGCGGCCGGCGTGGATTGGATTGCCGCGTACGACAACGTGGGGGCCGACGTCTACAAGGCGATGTCGGCGGCGTTGCGAGGATCGCGGGTTCGTCTCAGCGCTCGCCCGGGTGCCTCATCTATGCGCGATCTGGCAGCGGCAGGCGTCCACTCAATCGAGACGCTCGCGTATCCGACGCAGGCGCGGAAAGGGACTGCAGACGAGGCCTGGGTGGCGGCATCGGCCAAGGACCTGGCAACGCTCGTGACGAGCCTCGCACGCGCGAGAATCACGTTGGTACCAATGCTCGCGGCGGCGCGGACGAGGGCGTATCCAGAGGAATCGGCCAAGGACGCCTCGCTCCAACTGCTGCCTGACGCTCGCCGGAACGCGCTCGCCGAGACATTGGCGAAGGCGTCTCCTGCAGACGTCGCGCGCGTGCGACAGGTCTGGAAAAGCCAGCTCGCATTCATCAAGAGATTCGTCGCCGCGGGCGGTCGTGTCGCGACGGGGTCCGGCTTCGAGGCAATTGGGTATCCCGCGCCAGGGCGTGGCGTGCATCAGGAGATCGCGGTACTGGTCGAAGCCGGTCTGAAGCCAATCGAGGCGATTCGCGCGGCGACACTCAACGGCGCCCTGCTGCTGGGCGGGACCGCTCAGCAGGTCGGCATCAAACCTGGCCTCGAGGCCAACCTGTTTATCGTGCAGGGCGATCCACTGAAGGATGTTGCGGACCTCGCGACGATCTCATCGGTCGTCCGCGGCGGTCGAGTGTTCGATGGACAAGATCTGCTGAAGAGGGCGCGGGCAACCGCGAGCGGCCGCCCGCGTTAGATCACGCGGGCACGGCCGCCTCCGCCCGTGGCTACGGCGAGCCGAGGCATGCCGTGCCCCTACAATGCTCGATGATCGGTCACAGCACAATCCGAAACCGCGTGGGACCACCCTCTGGTCCGTCCAGGGCGTATTCGAATCCGTGACGTCTCAGGATTTCCTGGACCATCGTCAGGCCGATCCCCTGGCCGTTCTGCTTGGTTGTGAAGAACGGGGTGAACAGCATCGCTCGCACACTGTCGGGCACACCCGGACCCGAGTCCTCGACCTCGACGAACGCCCGTGTGCCAGCTGAACCGAGTCGGACGCAGACTGAACCCCGTTCGCCAATCGCCTCGACGGCGTTCTTCAGGATGTTGATGAGCGCCTGTTCCATCTGGGCCGGATCGATCGCGACCTCACCCACTCGCGCCTGCCGATCCCAACTCCACGTGATTCGCGCAGGGTCTGTCTGCGCCTGAACCAGGCGAACACACCCTTCGACCAGTTCCTCGATGTCGCATGGCTGCAGACGCGGCGGCGGCATGCGCACCACATCCGCGAAGCTGCGCATGAATGAATTGAGCCGCTCGAGCCTCGCGGTCGCAATCGCCACGGCCTGCTCGAAATCCTCGCGCTGCGTGCCGGTCAGCGTCTCACCGTACGCGAGCGATGATTGCAGCAACGATCGCGTTGCGCCCACCGAGTTGTTCACTTCGTGGGACATCATCCGGATGAGCTTCTCGTAGGCCGCCTTCTCGGTCTGGCGCAGTTCTTCAGTCAACTCCTCGACCAGGAAGAAGCGTCGCGAGTGGCCGCGATCGACAAACGTCGCGCACTGACAGCGCACGCGCCGCCCGCCTTGCAGGGCCGCCACCAGCGATTCGCCCGCCGCCAGTGGCGACAGGGCCGCGGCCAGAGGAGACGGCACCTCACCAGGCGCCTTGCCCTCTAACTCCGCGCGCGGCAGGAGAAGCAGGCGCTCTGCGCTCGCGTTGACCTGCGAGATGCGCCCGTCGTGGTCGAGGATGATGACGCCGGCCGGCGACACTTGCAGCAACTGGCCGAGGAAGTACTGTTGCTCCTCCAGCTTCACTCGCTGGCCGCGCAGGTCGTCGACCATCCGGTTGTACACCTGCACGAGCAGGTCGATGTCCGGCTGGCCCACCTCCCTGAATCTCGTCGTCAGTTCTCCCTCGTCCAGGAGCGTTGCGCTCTGGCGGACCACGGAGAGCGTGTCTGAAGAACGACTGACCAGCGCGATGCCCCACGCCAACGACACGACAAACACCGCCTCGACGGCAATGAGCCAGAGGCGGTCCTGCTGAAGCAGATAGGCGGCGAGAACGGCGAGAATGGCGTGAATGAAGACCAGATAGAAGATGAAGCGTCGCCGCAGGTTCACATCGAGATCCCGTATTTCTCGAAGCGCCGGTAGAGCGCGGCGCGGCTCAATCCGAGCGACTCGGCAACCCGCGTGATATTGCCGTCGTGGTACTTGAGCGACTTGACGATCATGGCCTTCTCGATCTCATCCACCGTCATGCTGCCGACCGGCGGCAGGGCATCGCGAGAGGCCTCGCGCGGATCCATTTCGGCGACAGCCGAAAAGTCTTCGACCTCCAGCACGTCGCGCGCGCCAACGATCGTGGCCCGCTCAATCCACTGTCGAAGCTGACGGACATTGCCCGGCCATGGCTGCCGGCGCAGCCACGCGAGGGCGGTCGGGCTCAGGGCGAGGTTCTCCCTCCGGTAGGCGTGGGCGACCGCCCTCACAAACCGGCGTGCGAGCACGGGGATGTCGTCCGGGCGTTCGCGCAGCGCCGGGATGTTCACGGCGATGAGGTTGATGCGATACAGCAGGTCTTCGCGGAAGCCGCCGTGTTCGACCAGTTCTGGCAGACTTCGATTGGTGGCTGAGATCACGCGCACGTCGACCGTTCGCGTCTGGCTCGAACCGAGAACCTCGTACGTGCGGTCCTGCAGCACCCGGAGCAGTTTTACCTGCGATCCTGCGTCGAGATCGCCAATCTCATCGAGGAAGATCGTGCCGCCGTTGGCCACCTCGAAGCGGCCCTTTCTGTCGGATTTGGCGTCGGTGAAGGCGCCGCGCACGTGGCCGAACATCTCGCTTTCAAACAGGGTGGACGCAATGCCGCCGAGGTTCACTTTGACGAAGGGCCCGGCCCGCCGACGGCTGTTGCGGTGCAGCGCATCCGCGATGAGTTCCTTGCCTGTCCCGCTTTCGCCAGTGATCAGCACCGAGGCGTCGGTCGGGGCCACGCGCCCGACGACCTGGAGCAGGCGAAGCAGGCGTGGATCGTTGCCGATGACATCGCCGAAGTCGTACCGTGCGTCGAGTTCCTCGCGCGATAACGCCGGCTCATCGCCGCTGGTGCCCCGCGAGTTCGCCAGATTGAGTGCCGTCCGGACGCTCTGGATGAGCTGCTGATTGGTCCACGGCTTGGTGACGAAATCGGCCGCGCCCGCCTTCATCCCGAGCACGGCAAGCGAGATCGATCCCCAGGCGGTGAGAAGAATGACAGGCAATTCAGGGCGTTCGGTCTTGATCCGCCCAAGCAGTTCGAGGCCTTCGGCGCCGGTGGTCAGGCGCGAGAAGTTCATGTCCTGAATCACGAGTGCGCAGTCGGGCCGTCGCGCCAGCGCGAAGGCATCATCCGGCGTGGCAGCCGACAAGGAGGTGTAGCCGTGCTGCTTGAGCAGCAGCGCCAGCGACGCGGTCACCGACGGGTCATCGTCTACTAACAAGATCACTTGGAATCTGCATCCTTGGGCGCCGTAGCCTTTTGGCGAAGGCGACCGGAATCCCGCTTGCCACGCCGAAGGCCAATCTCGCGCGTCCGCTGCGTCACTGTCCGCCACGATACTCCAGTGAGCCCCGTTATCACTATCACAAGCAGAAACATGGCGACCAGTGTGCTTGCGGTAATCGACGGCAGATAGGAACGAAGCACCGCCCCCGCCAGATCACCTTCCACGCGAGCTTGAGGTAATTCTTCAACATGCCGCAACGGACTCCTCGTGCGAACTACTCGTATCGCAGCGCCTCAGCCGGTTGTATCGCACTGGCCACCCGGCTCGGCACCCACGCGCACGTCATCGTCAACAGGTAGATGCACGCCAGAGAGATCAGGATGCTGGCCGCGTACACGCCGGGGCTGATCACGCCGAATACATCGAGAATGGGGAACTGGATCGCGATCCCCACGCCGATGGCCACCGAAATGGAGGTAAGCACGACGACCTCGCCGACCAACTGATGTTGGATGTTGAGGACAGTGGCTCCCTTCGCGCGACGCAATCCAATCTCGCGCGTTCGCTGCGTGATGTGCAGCCACAGCACGCCGGTGAGACCCATTGCCACCATCACCAGCAAGAACACGGAGACGATAGCCGCAGCCGAGAGCGGCGCCAGCCAGTACTGCAGGGCTGTCTCGCGCGACTGCATCATGGTTTCGGCCTGAAACGTCCAATCGGGCGCAGCGTTACGCAGTGCCGTGACGGCGCGTTCCTCGAACGCGCCCGTGGTGCCTGGACGTACGCGGATGACGAGTTCCCTTGGCTCGGAGGCGTCCGCGTCGGTGTCCTCGAAGCGCGCCCGCTCAAAGAGAAAGTTCTCCGGCGCCGCGTACTCGCCGTCTTTGCGGAACTCGCGAATCACCCCGACAACGCGCATGCGATCAGCCGGCTTGGGCGCTGTGTCGCCTGGACGATCCTCGGCGATGAACTGGCCTATCGGGTCGCCGCCCGGGAACAGCTCCTGCGCCAGGCGCTGGTTGACGACGACTGGCCGCCACGAGGCGCCATCGTCTTCTCGCGAAAACCAGCGGCCACGGAGAAGATCGAGGCCCATCGTGCGGGCGAGGTCGTCGGTGCCAGAATTGGCGCCGTATCGGTGCCGCTTGCCCCCGAGTTCAACATCCGAGGTCCAGGTGCTGCTGCCGTAGGGAATGACGGCGACAGCAGCGGCTGATTCCACCTCCCGAAGATCGCGCAACGTGAGCAGCAGTCGCCCCAACTGTTCGCGGCGCGCAATGCGTGCCTGACTGGCGCGCGTTACAGCTGCAGCCGGGTCAGCTCCCGTCGATTCGATGGTGGTCGACGATCGACCTCCCGATTCGTGCGTTTCGACGGAGATTGTCCAGATGCGATCGACATCGAAGCCCAGCGGCTTCTGGTAGTTGTCTACATAGAACACGGCCACCGTCGTCACAGCGACGAGGACCAGGAAGGAGAGCAGAATTTCAATGGCAATCAGGAGATTGGGCCGCTTGCGATTCCACACGAGCTTCAAGAGGTGGCGGATCATCGGCCGGCTCCCTTCAACGCCTGCACCGGATGGAACCGTGACATGCGCCATGCGGGATACACACCGGACAGCAGACCAAAGAACACGGCAAGGCCGAGGCCGTAGAGAAACACGCGACCGTTGATCGTGAAGTGCGCGTAGGGGATGAGCGAGCTGGCGTTCAGGGCGCGAAGCACGAAAGCCGACAGCACGAACCCGGCTGCGCCGCCGATCAGCGTCAGCACGAGATTCTCGACGATGAACTGATTGACCAGTGTGCGTGAAGAAGCGCCGAATGCCTTGCGCACGCCAATCTCGGATGCCCGCTCCATGATGCGGCTCATGTTCAGGTTGACGAGATTGACTGTAGGCAACAGCGAGAAGAGCAGCATGGCGATCAGTATCAGTGCCCACAGCCGCTCGGGGTGGCTGCGCTCCTCGTCTCGGCCGCCGAACAGGTTGCCGGCCACCGAGTCGAAGAAGGTCTCGGCCGGAGCGTAGAGGCGGTGCCAGTTCTTGTCGGGCAGTTCGGCCGCGCGGATGCGCGACTCGAGCTCGGCCTGGATCGCGGGGAAATCGGAGGGGCTTCGAGCGAGCAGCAGGCCTCCAAAGCCGCCCATCAGCTGGCGCTTGTACGCGTCAGTTTTGGCGGTGGTCACCGGGGCGTAGATATCGCCACTGGCGACCAGACGCAGAATCGGCACGTCGGGCACGACGCCGATGACGCGAAAGCGCTGGCCGTCCGCCTCGAACGTCCTGCCTACGCCCGGGCCGCCTCCGAAGAACCTGTCGCGCGTCGTGACATTGATGACGGCCACCATCGTGCCATTGGTGACATCCTGATCGCCAAACGGGCCGCCCTCGAGAAAGTCGAAGTCGAGCACGCGCCAGTACTCGGCATTGGTGCGCTTGATCAGGGACTTAATCCGCTGGCCGCCCTGGTACGAGTACACCGTTTGCGGCATGCTGAAGATAGCGAAGCGCTCAACTCCTGGGAGGTTTCGCGCGTATTTGTCGAGCAGGAGGTAGCCGGGCAGGCTCGTCTGGGATCGGTGGTCGCCAATCATCCTGGCGCGATAGACCCCGAGCGTGCGGTCCTGGCGGACTTCCGGGGCGATGGGCGCGAAGATGTGATCCAGGACCGCGGCGGCCACCATCAGCACGACGAGGGTGAAGCAGATTCCAAACAGGCTGATGACGGTGAAGAACTTGCGTCGCCACAACACCTTCCACGCCAGTTTCAAGTAGCTCCGGATCATTGTGTATCCCATCCCTACTGCACCTGTCGTCCGTCAAAGAGTCGAATCGTGCGCTGGGTCTGCTCAGCCAGCCGCGGGTCGTGCGTCACCATGACGATGGTCGTGCCGGATTCCTTCTGAAGGCCGTGCAGAATGCCCATGATCTCGTCGCCCATCTGGCTGTCGAGGTTGCCCGTCGGCTCGTCGGCGAGAAGAATGCGCGGGCCTCCGACAATTGCGCGGGCGATGGCCACACGTTGCTGCTGGCCGCCCGACAGTTGCGACGGAAAGTGGTGGATGCGTGAAGTGAGCCCGACGCGCTCCAGAGCGGCCAGGGCGAGCTTCCGGCGTTCGCTGCCGGCCATGCGACGGTAGAGCAGTGGGATCTCAACGTTGTCCACCACGCTCAGATCGGGAATCAGATGGAACGTCTGGAAGATGAACCCGAGTTCGCGGTTACGGATTCTCGCCAGTGCCGCGTCTCGATACGACGAGATCGGCCCATCGTTGAGCCGGACCTGGCCTTTTGTCGGCTCGTCGAGCAGGCCGATCACATTGAGCAGCGTGCTCTTGCCGCAGCCCGATGGACCCATCACCGATACGAACTCGCCCGGCGTGACATCCAGATTGATGTCGTTCAGTGCGACGGTCTCAATACGATCGGTGCGGTAGACTTTGTCCACGCCTGACAGATGGATCATGGTGCTCATTGTGGTTCTGTGCCTCAACGAAGACGGATGGTCTTCAAATGCTGGTAATCACTCATGTCGGACACGATGATGGTGTCGCCCTCTCGCAGGCCCTCAATCGCTTCGATGTAGTCGAAGCTGGCAAGGCCGAACCGGACGTTCGTCAGGTCGGCATGATCCCCACGCACGACGAACACCTTCTGGTAACCCTCGCCGCCGGTTGACACGCCCTTGCGCACCCGCAGCGTGCGAGCGCGGTGGCCCGTGACGATGAAGGCCTCGACCCGCAAATTGGGACGTAGCAGCGGATTCGATCGATCGGTGAGCGCGATGGTCACCGTGACCGTGCCGTCCTTGACCGCGGGCAGCACGTTCGCCACGGTACCGGGAAACGTCTTTTCGTCCACGCGCACCTGGACCGGCATGCCGGCTCGGATTCGATTGGCGTACGAGTCGGACACCGACGCGTCGACGCGGAACGAACTCAAGTCTGCGAGGCGTGCCACCACGTCGCCCTTTCGAATCGTCGAGCCTTCCTCGGTGAGCGTCCAGGTGAGCACACCATCGCGATCGGCGCGCGTGGTTGCCAGTTCGAGCACTCTGCGGGCTTCGAACCGGTCTTTCTGCAGTTTCGACATCTCGAGGGCCAGGCCCTCCAGTTCGGCCCGGGTCGCGGCCTGAGCGTTTAGGCGAGAAGCCTCGAGACGCTTCAGTTCGATGCCGGCCTGGGTCTCGGCAACCTCCGATTGACGCAGGATCTGCTCCGACTGCAGGCCCTGTTCGAACAGCTTGCGATTGCGATCGTGCTCGAGCCGCGCGGTTTCCTGCTGAAGGCGCTTGACCTCGACCTGACTGTTCAGTTCGGCCAACGTGTTGTCGAGGGAAAGTCGCGCGCGCGCCTGCTGGTTCGTCTTGAGCGCCACGTCCTGATCGAGTTTGTCGGCGGCCAGCAGCGAGGCGTTGACATCCAGCTGAAGCAGCGACTCACCCTTCTTTACGATGGCGCCGGCGCGCCTCAGGATCTTCACCACACGCGCGTCCA
>Ga0334722_10005444_pt1 | contig 12853 bp, 11 predicted proteins | sample C3_bottom_MG_FD_207210 | JGI IMG/M metagenome (GOLD analysis project Ga0334722, IMG submission 207210) | Sediment microbial communities from Yellowstone Lake, YNP, Wyoming, USA - C3_bottom | ecosystem: Environmental > Aquatic > Freshwater > Lake > Sediment | place: USA: Wyoming | collected...
CGAATGCAAGATCGGCATCATGCCGGGCTACATCCACAAACCGGGCAAGGTCGGCGTCGTCTCCCGCTCCGGCACGCTCACCTACGAAGCGGTCTGGCAGCTCACCTGCCTGGGTCTGGGGCAGTCGACCTGCGTCGGCATCGGCGGTGACCCGGTGAACGGCACCAACCACCTGGACGTGCTCAGGCTGTTCGAAGCGGACCCGGACACGGAAGCGGTGATCATGATCGGCGAGATCGGCGGCACCTCGGAAGAAGAGGGAGCGTACTTCGTGAAGGAGCACATGACCAAACCGGTGGCGGCGTACATCGCCGGGGTCACGGCCCCTCCGGGCAAGCGGATGGGCCATGCCGGGGCGATCATCTCCGGCGGCAAGGGGACCGCGGCCGAAAAGGTGGCGGTCTTGCAGGAGTGCGGCATCAGCGTGGCCGCCAGCCCGGCCGAGATGGCCCAGGCGCTCCTGAAGGTGTACAAGCCGTAAACGGAGACCTGGCCCGCACCACATGAAAAGACCGCCTGTTCCGGATTCCGGGGCAGGCGGTCTTTTCTTTCTATGGATGCCGTGACGCCTTCACGGCGTCTCTCGCTCGGAATGCCTCAGTCCAGGTCTCACAGGACGTTGTCACAATTGTCACGAAGGCCACTCGTGCAGCCGGGAGGCATCGTCACGGCCACGGCGGACTCCGGCATTACGCTCGGTCCGCCGTTCCGCCATCACGGCATCAATAGGGCTGGTATGGATGGGATGGTCACTGCCGCTGGGCGGCCAGTTCGGCTTCGGAGGGGCGGATGTAGACCGGCAGCAGCTGGGACGGGTCGCTGAGCGCCAGGCCATGGGCAAAGCCGTCGCGGGCCAGCAGGGCGCCGTTGCCGGCATGGCCGCAGTGGTGGGGGAACGGGGCTGCCAGGGCATCGGCGCCCAGAGTCGTCGCAAAGACGTCGCCATAGCGTACGGCCCCTTCACCGGCCAGGATTACGGGGCCAGGGCACTGCTGGCGCAGCAGTTCGGCAAACTTGAGCGGCGGCATGACGCAGTCGGGGATCAGGGGGCGGGGGATCGGGTCAGAGCAGTCGTAGAGCCCCGCATAGACCTCGCTTTTGCGGGCATCCAGCAGGGCGCAGACCGGCAGGCGCGACAGGGGGAAGTTGAGGGCCAGCATGGCCAGGGTGGAAAAGCCGAGGCACGGTTTGCCCGTGGCGAGCGCCAGCCCCTGCACCGTGGCCACCCCGGCGCGTACGCCGGTGAAGGAGCCGGGGCCGACGGCGGCGGCGAACAGGTCGATGTCGGCCATGCCCAGGCCGGAGAGGGTCAGCAGCCGTTCGATCTCCGGCACCAGGCGTGCCGACAGGGTGCGGTCCGTGGCCAGCAGGCTCTCGGCGGCGATCCGCTCGTCAATGGCCACGGCCACGCTGGCCATGGCGCCGGAGGTGTCGATGCTCAGTATGCGCATGGGTAATTCCTTGTCAGCTGTCGGTTCGGGGTGCCAGAGTAGCCGAAGCGCCGGCCGGTGGCAAGCTGAATGTGCCGCGGAGCCGCTTCAGACATGGTTGCGCAGCATCAGCTCGGCCGGGTGGGGCGACAGGTAGATCTGCTCCTGCAGGTACGCCTGGCCGTATTTGGCCACGTAGTGCTTGAGCAGGGTGAGCGGCACGACCAGAGGGACCAGGCGGTCGTGGTACTGGCCGATCAGCTGCAGCAGCTCCTGCTTCTCGAAGGCATCCAGCTGCCGCTTGAAATACCCCATGATATGCTGCAGCACGTTGGTGTGCTTTTTGATCGTGGCCTGCAGCCTCATGGCCGCCATCAGTTCCGTCTCGTAGCGTGGCAGCAGCTCAGTCAGCCGCTGTTCCCGACCGCCCGCCACCAGCGCCCCCAACTCCCGGTAATGGCGGGGGCTGTGGGCCATGAGCAGCAGCTTGTGGCGGGTGTGGAAGGCCACCAACCCGCCAAGGCTGGCGTCGCCCGCCAGGAAGTCCTTCCAGCGCCGGCAGGTGAAGACCTGTTCGATGAAGTTCTCGCGGATGGCGGGATCGTTCAGGCGCTCCGCCTCCTCGACCGGCAGGAGCGGGAAGTGCCGCACCACGGCCGCAGCAAACAGGCCGCTGCCGATTTTTGCCGGCTGGGGGCCGTCGCCGTAGACCTTCACCCGGTAGAGCCCGGAGCTTGGGGAGTCCTTTTTGAAGATGAAACCGCACAGATCGGCCAGCTCCAGCTCCTGCACCCGGCGGACGCAGTAGCTCTGCATCTGGTCGGTCTTGTCCTGACGGGTGGTGCGCGTCATGAGCCGCGGGGCCGCCGGGTCTCCCTCCAGGCGCATGGCCTCGCGGGGGGTCGGCAGTCCGCACTCCACCTCGGGGCAGACGCCGATGAAGCGGAAATAGCGCCCCAGGGTGTCGGTGATGTAGCGGTCGTGCTTGTGGCCGCCGTCGTAGCGGACCTGTTCGCCCAGCAGACAGGCGCTGATGCCGACGGTGATCGGTGAATCCATGGTGCCTCCGATGCTGCTGATTTCGGCTGCCGATGCTTTACATACCTAGCAGAATGGGATAGAAATGCAAGCCTGGATCGCGCCACCCCTGAATCAGAGCCATCCCGGCCAAATCCATGTGCTAATGCGCCTGTTGCCGCCGGTTTGGGCAATACTCTTGCATGAATTTCCATCGGAGGAACGATTATGCCGATACTGCAACCGGACGGGACCTTGCCAAAGGTTCTGTTCGTGGACGACGACCCCGATTTTCTGGAAGAGATCCGCTTCGTGCTGCTTTCCCATCACATCTGTGACATGGTGCCGCTGACCGACAGCACCCGGGTGATGGCCGAACTGGAGAGCGATGCTTACGCTGCCCTGTTCCTGGACTGGATCATGCCCAAGGTTTCCGGGGCCGACCTGCTGCCGGTGGTGCTGCAGAAGTTTCCCGCCATGCCGGTGGTGGTCATGACCGGGATCAACGACGTGGATACGGTGGTCACCTGCATGAAGCAGGGGGCCATGGACTTCATTGCCAAGCCGCTCGACTCGTCGCGGCTGATCTCGACCTTGAACAACGCCTTCCGCATCCGCGAACTGGCCAGCCAGAACCAGCAGTTGCAGGACTACCTGCTGGGCCAGCCGGTGGCTCGCCCCGACGTCTTCAAGGACATCCTGACCCGCAGCGGCAAGATGGAGTCGATCTTCAAGCTGATCGAAATTATGGCCCCCTCGCGCTATCCGGTGCTGGTCACCGGCGAGACCGGGGTGGGCAAGGAGCTGGTGGCGCGGGCCATCCACAAGATGAGCGGCCTGAAAGGGGATTTCGTGCCGTTGAACGTGGCCGGCCTGGATGCCCACATGTTCGAGGACACTCTCTTCGGCCACAAGAAGGGGGCCTACACCGGGGCCAACGAGTTCCGGGAGGGGCTGATTGCCAAGGCCCAGGGAGGCACCCTGTTCCTGGACGAGATCGGCGATCTGGCCCCCGAATCCCAGATCAAGCTCTTGCGGCTCCTGCAGGAGAACGAGTACTACCGCCTGGGCGCCGACGTGCTGCTCAAGAACGACGCCCGCATCATCGTCGCCTCCAACCGGGACTTTAGGTCACTGTTGGCCAACGGCAGCTTCCGCGAGGACCTGTACCACCGCATCTGCTACCATCGGCTGCACATCCCGCCGCTGCGCGAACGGCGCGAGGACATCCTGCTCCTGGTGGACCACTACGCCGGCGTGGCCGCCAAATCGGTCGGCAAACGGGTCCCCCGTTTCGCCAACGAGCTGCGGGCCATGCTCGGGGGGTATGACTACCCCGGCAATGTGCGCGAACTGATCAACAAGATCAGCAGCGCCGTGGTCGCGAACCAGGGCGGCCTGCTGACACCGGCCGATTTTCCGGGCCTGGCGGTCAAGGAGCTGGCCACGGTGGAGGGCGAGGAAGGGTGCGACAGCACCCACTTCAGCCTGCATGTGGTGTTTCCGGCGTTTCCCACCTTGGAAGAGGTGGAGAAGCTGATGATCAGGAAGGCGCTCAAGATGGGGCGGGGCAGGCTGGGGGTGGCGGCCGACCTGTTGGGATTGTGCCGTCAGACCTTGAAGCGGCGGATCATTGCCTTGGGGATGGAGATGGGCGGCGACTGACGCCCGTCAGTCGTTGGCTGCCGGGAGGGTCACGGTGGCGGTGGTGCCGCTGCCGGGCTGGGAGGCGAACTCCAGCCGGCCGTTGTGTTCCCTGACGATGAAGTCCGAGATGTACAGGCCCAGGCCGCTCCCCCCCTTGTCCATGCGGGTGGAGAAAAACGGTTCCATCAGCCGGTTCATCACATCCGGCTCGATGCCGCTGCCGTTGTCGCGGACACTGATGGCCACCTCCGCGTTGTCCGGCCGGCGGGTAATGGTGATGACGATCTCGCCCCGGCGCCCTTCCGGCACGGACTGGATGCTGTTCAGCAGCAGGTTGATGAACACCTGCTCCAGCTGGTAGCGGTTGCCGGCCACCGGCGGCAGGTCCGGCGCGGCCATGATCTGGATCGAGGTGCTGGCATAGCGCCCGTGGGCGCGGATGATGGCCAGGGCATCGCCCACCACCGGGGCGACGTCCACCAGGCTTTTCACATCGCTGCGCTCCCCCAGGTTGTAGGTCTTCAGGTCGTTGATGACTTTTTCGATACGCTCCGAGCAGCGGCCGACCACGTCGCTGGCCTTGCCGACCTCGTCGCGCACCCGGCTGTAGACTACCCCCCCCAGCAGAAAATCCCCCTCTTCAATGGCGACCCGGTCCAGGATCGGCAGCACGCTTTTCCAGGTCTTGGCCATTTGCTGGCCGGCCAGCTTGATGGCGCCGTTCGGGGTGTTGATCTCGTGGGCCATGCCTGAGACCAGCAGCCCCAGGGAAGTCATGCGGTTGGTCTGGATCAGCTTGGCCATCATGGTCCGCCGCTCCTGATGCACTTCGTCCAGGAGCGAATTCATGGCCTCCTGCTGCAGCTTGCGGTTTTCAAGCTCGCGCCGGCGCAGCTCGGCGGCCAGGTCGTTGACCGCATGGGCGGTGTCGGCCAGCTCGTCGCGGCTCTCGGGAATGATGCGGTAGTCGTAGTCGCCGCCCCGGATGGCGGAGATGCCGCTGGTAAGGGCGGCCAGAGGCTTGGTAATCCAGTGCAGCACCAGGTAGCAGAGGGCGGTGATGACCGCCCAGGCGATGAGCGCCGTGGCGGTGGAGCTGACGATGATGGCATGGATGGCCTTTTCCAGTTCGGTGTCGTCGGTGTCCAGCTGGATGCTTCCCACCGGGCGATCGCCGGCGGCCGATCCCAGCAGCGCCTCGCTCTCCGCCCCCATGGGGCCGGGGGTGACCGTTAAGTTGCGGCTGGTGACCGACGAGTCGGGCAGGCGCTTTACGTACCCGGCCCGGGCCAGCAGCTTCCCCTCGGCATTGAAGATGGTCACCCCGTGGACGCCGGGGTAGCCGGCGATCTCGGCGGCATGGCGGCTCAGGCGCTCCACATCCTCGCTGAAGAGCGGCAGGCGGATAGTGGTGGCCAGCAGGCTGGCCAGGAGGCGCGCCTTTTCGTCGCTGCGCTGCTGAAAGGCGTTGATCTCACGGACGGAATAGAGGCTGGTGAAGGCGACCGAGGTTACGGCCGTGAACAGGGAGAAGACGATGAACAGGCGGAAGCGGAGCGAGCGGTGCAGCGGTATGGAGCGTCGGAGAAAAGGCATGGTCAGTCGTGGTAGCCGGAAAGCCGCTCGAAGCCCTCGCTGGGGATGTCCAGACGCTTGAGCACGGTGCGGTTGATCTTCAGGATCTGCTTGCGCGGAGGCGCCAGGGGCAGGTCGGAGAGCGGCGTGCCTCCCACCAGGGCCGCGGCCATTTCGGCCGCCTGCACCCCCATTTCCCGGCGGTCCGGTTCCAGCACCACGGCGGCGCCCAGACCCAGGTGGCTGCGGTCGAACGAGACCACCGGCACGTTCCGGCCGAGGGAGAAGAGGAAATAGGCCTCGCTGGTACGGCTGTTCACGGCGGTGGCGTCCGGGATCATCCAGAGCGCCCCCACCTGTCCCTTGAGCTGCTCCAGCTGTCCCAGCACCTCCTTGGCAGAATCGACCTCCCGGGCCACCAGCTCGACACCGACGCGGCCGGCGGCTTGGCGGGCCCGCTGCAGGTAGGCGCCGCTTCTGGCCGGATCGTACAGCATACCGACCTTGCGGGTTTTCAGCTGGGCCAGCAGCCCGGCGAACTGCTCCGGCCGGATCAGGAAATCCACCCCGGTCAGGTTAGGGGCGCGGACGGCCAGACGCGGCAGGCTGAGGCACATGAGCCCCACCACCGGGGCCTGGCGATTTCTGGCGGCCAGGGCCAGGGCCCGGTCGCCGATGGCCACGATGGCCAGGGGCCGGTCCTCCCGGATCACCCGGGGGATGTCGGCCTCGTTGTAGTCGGAGAGGGTCACCAGCCGGGCAGTGAAGCCGGCGGCCTGGCGCAGGCCGGCCAGCGCCTCTTCGTAGTACGGGTCGCGCCGGCTCAAAAGCAGCAGCACGTCATAGGCGCTGGCCACAGAGGGGAGCGCCAGCAGCAGGGCGAGTATCAGGAACGTGAAGCGCCTCAAAACCGCACCCTCACGCCGCCTTCGAACCACCGGCCGCTGTTTTTATAGACCTCGTCCAGGTACTGGGAGGTGTTGAAGATGTTGTGCAGGGAGAGGAACAGCTCGGGCTGGTACAGGCCGCGCCCCCAGGGGGCGGCGTTCACCTGGCCGTCCCAGACCACCCCGAAGTAGCGGCCGTTGCGGAACGGCTCGGCGTTCCACCAGAGGTGACGGCCGAGCAGGACGGCCTGCAGCCGCTTCTGGTCGTCGTAGCGCACCCCCAGGTGCAGGGTGTGGGGCGGGATGTCCTTGACTACCGAGTCGTCCGTGCCCCGGCGAGCATCCACGTAATTGTAGCCGACTGACAACGAGGTGTTGCAGTGGGGGACGGTGCGCAGCTCGGTCTCGAAGCCCCGCTTGATCTGGCGCTCCAGGCGGAACGCGCCCAGCTGGGAATCGTAGACCGTGATGTCCCAGGTGTCGTTGCGGAACAGGGTCGCCTTGAGCCAGAGATAGGGGATGGCGCTCGTCTCGATCCCCACCTGGGTGGTCCAGACCCGCTCGCTCCCCCGGTCCAGGGTAAAGGCCGGCAGGCTGAACCCCTTGGCGGTGTAGCCCCGCAGGGTGGTCTGCTCCCCCAGCTGCCAGGTGGCGCCGAACGAGGGGCTGAACTGCTCCCCGGAGGTGCCGGTCAGGTCGTAGCGCACCCCGGGCGACAGGGAGACAGGGCCAATGGTCAGGGTGTCGTTGAGAAAGAAGCCCCAGCGGTCGGCCCGGCGCTTGAGCAGGTCCACTTGGAACAGGCTCTCGCTGGCCTGCAGGCGGGCGTGGTCGTAGTCCAGGCCCAGGGCCAGCAGGTTGCTTGAACCACGCCAGAGCAATTTTATGCTGCCTCCGCTGACCCGCTCGTCGTTCAGCACCGACTGCAGAGGGGTACCATTACTGATAGCGGCATTGTTGATACTACTGCGGTTGATGGAGTGGCGGGCAGCGAGCTCCAACTCCAGGCGCTCGCTCAGAGGCTGCCGCATATTCAGACCCAGCAGCAGCCGTTTGGCTTCGTCGCGACTCTGGAAATCCAGGGGGGTAAAGGCGAACTCCCCCCGCTGGGTGCGGAAATAGGTGATCGAGGCGGCCAGCTGCCCCTGGCGGGGGAGTTCCCAGGTGAGGCGGCCATGGCCGCTCCCCAGATCCACCCCGGTGTTGGGGCGGAACCCGGCGGAACCGAAGTAGCCGCCCGCCAGGTAGTAGCCCAGCTTACCGCTGGTGCCGGTCAGCTCGGCATTGGCATCCCGGGTGCCCCGCTCGCCGTGGGAGAGGCTGGCGCTTCCCCCCAGCCGGCGGTCGGCATCGGGGGCTTTGGTGACCACATTGATCACCCCGCCCAAGGCCTGGCCCCAGGCCGAGGAGGCAGCCCCCTTGACAATCTCCACCCGCTCGATGATCCGGGCCGGGATTAGTCCAATATCGGCAACATTGTCACCCAGGTTGTTGAAGGTGATGCCGTCCAGCAGCACCAGTACATGTTTGTAGTCCGATCCCTGAATCAGGGTGAAGGCGCCGCTGGCCGGACCGGTGCCCATGGCGAGGTGGATGCCGGGCACCGTGGCCAGCACATCGCTCAGGGTGTGGGCGTTGATGGCCGCAATCTCGCTGGCCGGGATGACCGTGACGTTCTCTGGAGTCCGTGACAGGAGTCGCGGCAGGCGGCCGCTTACCGAGGCGGAAGGCGGCCGCCCCAAAGTCTCCAGGGTCTCGTCCTGCTCCTCGGCCCGTAGGCTGCCGGCCAGGGGGGGCAGGAGCAGCAGGAGGATGAGCAGAATATTAATGAACATTCGGGCATGCATGTTGCGTATGTATCTCTCCTAATGGAAGGAACGGCGCATTGATGTGCGTCAATTTTCTTAGCACGTTCCATGCCGATATGTCTATGGTGGAGCGCTGTCCACCGGATCCCACATGAAAGGAGGTGAGCCCCATGCAGATCCACGACCTGCAGGTGTTGGCCGAGGGGAACTGCCCGTTCCTCGGCGGTCCCGATTTTGCCTGTTGTATTCAGAATCTTATGACAATCCGCTAGTCCGCTGCACTGCTGCATCCAAGGGGGGCTCGCCCCCCTTGATTCCCTTTCTTCAGGAGCCGCCCATGGAACTGTCCCCCTTTGTTCGCTTCTATCCCTCAACCGCTGATCCCGATCAGGTTCTGATCTATTCCACCCTGCGCGGCAGCGTGCTGCAGGCCTCGGCCGAGCTGGTCCGCGCCATGGAAGCCAATGAGGTGCCGGCCGGTTCGCAGCGAGAGACCCTGCAGCGCCTGGGCATCCTGGTGCCGGACGCTGAGGCCGAGCGGGAGCGGGTCTGGGGATATTTCGACTGGGCCAACGACTGCCTGCAGCGCTTCACCGCCCTGGTGACCCTCAACCTGGACTGCAACCTGGCCTGTCCCTACTGCTACGAGGACCATTTCCGCGGCAAAAAATATATGAGCGAGGCCACCGCCGACCTGCTGGTGGAGACGCTGTTGCACGGCCCCATTGCCGAGGGGAAGGAGGTCCGGCTCGACTTCTACGGCGGCGAGGCGCTCCTGTCCCAGCCGTTGGTCGAGCGCATCGCCCGCCCCGTGCATGAGGCGGCCGCCCGCTCGGGGAGCCACTTCTCCTTCATGCTGGTCACCAACGGCACCCTGCTCACCCCGGCCGTGGTGAAGCAACTGCGCCCCCTGGGGCTGGACGGGGCCCGCATCACCATGGACGGCCCCCCCGACATCCACAACCGTCAGCGCCCCTTTGTCTCCGGCAAGGGGAGTTTCGACCTGATCCTGGCCAATATAAAGGCGGTCTGCGACCTGTTGCCCTTGCAGTTGGGGGGTAACTACCAGCGGGAGAATTACCGCCGCTTTCCCGAACTGCTGGACCTGCTGGCCGCCGAGGGGATCACCCCGGGCAAGCTCTCGGCCGTGACCTTTTCGCCCGTGACCCCCACGGCCGGCGAGGCGGGCCGGGGCGACTTCAGCATGGGGTGCGCCTGCAGCAGCGAGCCGTGGCTTCTGGAGGCGGGCATCTGGCTGCGGGGCGAGATCCTGCGCCGCGGCTGGAATACGCCGCGCCCGCGCCTGGCCGGCTGCATGGTGGAGTTCGAGAGCGACCTGTGCATCGCCTGGGACGGCGGGCTGTACAAATGCCCGGCCTTCATGGGGTGGGAAGACTTGTCTATCGGCACCCTGGCCGGCGGCATCGGCGATTACCGGGAGAGCCACGGCCTGGATGTGTGGCAGACCGAAGAGTGCCGGCAGTGCGTCTATCTGCCGCTCTGCTTCGGTGGTTGCCGCTTCCTGCGCCGCTTGCAGACCGGCGCCATCGACGGCGTGGACTGCCGGCGCGCCTATTTCGACGCCGCCCTGGAGGAGATCGTGCGGCAGGATCTCACCTTGCGTACCTAGAGGGCATCTGATTGGCGCTCATCAGGGGAGGGGATCCCCCCTGAGGGGGGCATTATGAGGGGGCAAAAATGGGGGCCCAAAAAAAATGTTACAAAATGTAACATTTTTGGGGGTATTGGAAGTAGCTGAAAAATAGACGCTTTTCAAAAAATGTTACAAAATGTAACATTTTTGGGGGTATTGGAAGTAGTTGAAAAATAAAGTGAAAAATAAAAATGTTACAAAATGTAACATTTTTGGGGTCATTTTTGAGGGGGTCGCCAGCCCCCTTTTTCCGTTGTGGGCACTGCGCCCCCCCGACGGGACAATTGATAAGGAAAATATCATCCTGCCCAAATTTTTTTTCCGCCGCAATCCCTCTGTTAGCGCCATCTCACCCGTCACGGCCGCGTCTCCGCCCGGCAATACGTCTGACTCGGGCATGGAAGTTGATTATATCCCTCCATCTGCCGGCCGCGTCAACGCACGGACACTGCCGGCCCACTGTTACGGCGGCTGCCCGGGGAGCGTGCCGCTGCCGGAGACACGACTCCACAGACGATGGGATTAACGGCATGTTTTTGACCATGGAAGAACCGATTCACCCGATCACCCCCCAGTGCTGCATCGACATGGTGCCGCTCCGCCCGAGCAGCGCCCGCAAAAAACGGGTCCTGGTGGTAGAGGACCTGCACAGCATCAGGAACATCCTGGTGACCATTCTGGAACTGGACGGCTACGAGGCTGTCTGGGCCGTGAACGGCCGCCAGGCGTTGGAAAAACTGCAGCTCCAGCACTGCGACCTGGTGCTGATGGACTATCGCCTGCAGGATATGGACGGCTTCCAGGCCACCGCACTGATCCGCGATCCGGCTTCCTGCGTCGTCAGTCCCGGCGTGCCGATCATCATGGTCAGCGGCTATGGTCATGATGGCATCCTCGCGGAATGCATCGCCATGGGGATGAACGATTATCTGGCCAAGCCTTTTTCCGGCGATCAACTGCTGGGCATGGTTCACCGCTGGGCGCGAGCGGGGCATTAGTGAAGCGATAGACAGGAACACCAGGGAGAGGGGCCATGAGCGATATTCTGGTAATCGACGACGATACTGAAATCACCACCATGCTGGAAATGATCCTCACCGACAGCGCCCACCGGGTGCAGACGGCGGGCAATGGCATGGTCGGCCTGAAGTTGCTCAGGCAGCACAACTACGATCTGGTCATCACCGATATCATCATGCCGGAGGTGGACGGCTTCGAGGTGATCATGGCGATCAACGGCATGCACCCGCGGCCGCGGGTGATCGCCATGACCTGCGGCTCGGAGCGCCTCAGCCACCAGTATCTGGCCGAGGTGGCAGCGGCCCTGAATGTGGAGCAGGTGCTGCACAAGCCCTTTTCCATCGACGAACTGCTGGCAGTGGTCCACGTGCCCGAGGAGTGCGAACAGATAGTTGGGCCGGGGCACTTTCATATCGGGTAAAAGCAGTTAGTATTCAGCATGAGTTCATTATCCGGCAGGCCCAAGGGGAGGGTGACATGACGTCGATACGTTCGGTGGCATCGTTATTGGCTGGTGTGGCATGTGGAGCGTATTTTCTGGTGCTGTCAGGCTGTGCCCTGAACACGGCCCTGCCGCCGGACCAGCCGAAAACGGCGCAGGTGCCGCCGGCCGAGCCGGTCAAGCTTCCACCGCCACCCCCGCCACCGCCGCCCAAACCGGAGCCGCGCCCCCCCATTACCCATGCTAAACCGCCCGCTCCGGCTGCCGCGGCCGAACCTCCGGTGGTGCGGGAAACGGTCGAAGGCCGGATCGTCAAGCTCTGGTTCGGCACCAACCGCAAGCCGGAACTGGAAAACAAGATGCTCTTCGGCGCGAAGCGGGACGTCAAACTCAACTTCGGCACCTGCGAGGTGCTGGTGCCCACCAGCCACGAGACCGGCTCGCTGGGGCGGAGCGACTGGGACCTGCTCAAGCGGATGATGGGCCGGGACGATCCGCTGCAGATGCACGGCCTGCCCCAGCGGCTCGACGGCGCGGCCTTCTGGCAGAGCCTGAAAGCGGCTATGGAATATTACAAAGGCAAGGACGGCCATGCCCTGATCTTCATCCACGGCTACAACAACAGCTTCGAGGACGCGGCCCTGCGCACGGCCCAGATCTGGGCCGACCTGAAGATCAACGGCGCCCCGGCCTTTTTCAGCTGGCCCTCCCGGGACGGCACCCTGCGCTACACGGACGACGAGGCCACCATCGACGCCAGCGAAATCTACCTGGAGGAATTCCTGACCAAGGTAACCGCCAACCTCAAGGCCGAGAAGGTCCATGTGATCGCCCACAGCATGGGGAACCGGGCCTTTTTGCGGGTGGTCAGCAACGCGGTCGCCCGGGCCGAGCACAAGTCCGGCTTCCGCTTTGCCAAGATCTTTCTGGCGGCCCCGGACGTGGACAAGGACCTGTTCCTGCAGCTGGCCAGGGCCTATCCCCAGGTGTCGGAAAAGACCACGCTGTACATATCCGAAGGGGACAAGGCGGTGCTGACCTCGGAACTTTTGCACGACTACGAGCGGGTCGGGTCGCCGCCCCCCGTAATCACGGTCAAGGATATCGATACGGTGGATGTAAAGGTGAAGAAGGGGCTGCTCAGCCTGGGGCACAGCTTCTTTGCCGAATACGGCACGGTGATGGAGGATATCCGGTCGCTGATGGTCAGGGGGACGCCGTCGGACAAGCGGAAGTCGAAAGGCGGCTATTGGGAACTGGCGGCGGAGTAGGGGGAATGCCTGTGCAGGCAATTACAGATTGTTCGTCTTGTGTCGGAGGGGGGTGCCGATGAAACCAATGAAGCTCTTGTGTCTCGTATTGGCGTTGATCTG
>Ga0334722_10005445_pt1 | contig 12850 bp, 7 predicted proteins | sample C3_bottom_MG_FD_207210 | JGI IMG/M metagenome (GOLD analysis project Ga0334722, IMG submission 207210) | Sediment microbial communities from Yellowstone Lake, YNP, Wyoming, USA - C3_bottom | ecosystem: Environmental > Aquatic > Freshwater > Lake > Sediment | place: USA: Wyoming | collected...
AAATAAGTCCCCACCCCTGTCGCCACCACGACGCCGGTAGCTTCGCCTTGGCGCATGGTCGAGCCCGAGTACAGCACTTCGCCGATACCTTTCCCGATTGCCTGCGATTCGCCGGTGAGCATGGACTGGTCGATCTTCACTTCGCCCTCGATAACCTGCAGATCGGCGGGAACGAAATCCCCCATCCGGACCCGTACCACGTCGCCCTTCACGAGGGTCCGCGCCGGGACGGCTGACCAGTTCCCGTCGCGCAGCACCTTGGCCAGCACATTGAGCTGACGGCGGAGCGCCGCCACCGCCAGGGAGGCGCGCTGTTCCTGGATGAAACTGAGGATTGCGTTGACCACCAGCAGGGATAAAGCGACCCAGAAATCGGCGCGTTTATGGAGGATGAAGGAGAGCAGGGCGATCAGTTCAAGCATCCACGCGGAGAGCCCCCAGAACTTCCGGAGAAAGAGGAGCAGCGGATGACGTTTTTTTTCCGGAACTTCGTTGGGGCCGTGGCGTTGCAGCCGGGCATCGGCTTCCGTAGCGGAAAGGCCGGACTCGCGATTGGAGCCAAGCGCACGGAGCGTCTCCGCGACCGGTGCCTCAGGGGGAAGGCCGCCAACCTCTGTGCTTCCAGCTCCGGCCATGGGGATTGCCTATCGCAGGATGAATTTTGGGCCTTGGCGGAATGCGGAAAGATCGGCCCGCCAAGATTTTTCATTAATCCATGTCAGCCAGTGAATTCTCAATACACGAGACGTTTGTAACGGCTCTGTTACGGGCAGCGCACCACCAGCACATTGCAGTGGGCATGTCCGATCACCCGCGCCGTGGTGCTGCCCATGAGCAGCCGCATGAGTCCGGTGCGGCCATGGGTGCCCAGCACGATCAGGTCGGCCTTGCTTTTTTTTGCTGTTTCCACCAGCGTTTCATAGGCAGAGGTTGTGACGATGATTTTGGTCTCGCAGGCGAGCCCAGCCTTTTTCACCTTCGCCGCCGCCAGCTTCATATCGGCGCTGGCCTTTTTTTCGATCAACTCATTTGCATCCGGCGCCAGGGACTGGACCTCGACATCAATTTCCGGGGCAGAGACCAGCAGGAGTTCCGCGCCAGACTCCTTTGCCAGGACAATGGCCTCCTTGAGCGCGCAATCACTGAATTTCGTGCCATCATAGCCAACCATGATTTTTTTATACATAGCTCCCTCCTTTGTGGATTTTGTCAACAAAACCGGCTTGCGGCTGTTTTGCCGGGTTAGCAAGACCGACGCCTTGTAATCATTATCGGTAATCGCCGAGGATTTTGTCAAAACAAATAAAAGATAGGGCAGAGGCTGGGCGGGCGGCGTTGGAATTTTGTCGAGTTCAGCAGAAAAAAGCGGCATGGTTTGAGGTGAAAATCGGCGGATCGCGGTGGAGAATTTTGGCAATGGCCGGGTGACGTTTGAACTCCTGGTCAAGAAACCGGCGAATTTCCTTGCGGGACCAGCCTTTTGGATGCTCGAAATCGGTGTACAGGGAGAGGTCGCCTCCGTAAAATTCGCTGCGCGTCACCAAGGGCGCTTCCGGGCTGCCGATGGGCATGTTGAACACGGCGAGATTGAGAAAGGTGATGGCCGCATGATGCCGAACCACGAAGTCCATGGTCCGCCGCGCTTCGGCGAGAGATTCCGAGGGGGTGCCGAACAACAGGTAGATGTAGGTGGCGATCCCGGCCTCGGCCAGATTTTGCAGGACCTGTTCGATCAGGGCCAGATTCTGCCCCTTGTGCATGGCGTCCAGCACGGACTGGTCGCCGGACTCAAGGCCCAGTTTCAGCATCCGGCAGCCGGAGCGGCGCAGGGCCTGGCAAAAATCCATCTCGGCCAGCAGGGGGCTGATCCGGGCAAAGCCGTACCAATCAAGGCCCGGAGGTTCGGCGGCCAGGGCCTGCATCAGGGCCGGACTCACTGCGTTGTCGAGAAAATGAAGCAAGGCCGGTGGACTGCGATGGCAGGCCGCCTTGAGGCTGGCGATATCCGCCAGCGCCGTGGCCGGGGGAATCTGCTGGTAGGGGTTGCCTTCGGCCTTTTCCGGGCAGAACAGGCAGCGGTTCCAGTAACAGCCCGAAGAGGCGGCATAGGGCAGGATGAGGCCGGGGGCCAGATAGTCGGTCAGTGGCAGGCCGGAATAGGAAGGGGTCTGGTGGCGCGGGGAAAAATCGCCGGAAAGCAGGCGGATCAGGGGCTCTTCGCCGGGGCCGGCAAGGCAATGGTCGATCAACCCGGCAAAGGGATTGTGGAAGTTCGGGTTGCGCAGCCAGGAGGTAATCAGGCCGCCGCCCAGCACGATGGGCAGCCCCGGATAGCGTTTTTTGAGAAACCCGGCCAGGGCAAAGGTCGTCGGGGCCTGGCTCAGGTAGTTCAGGGAGAGGCCAACAAGTTTTGGCCTGGCCTCTTCAAGAAGATCGGGAAGCCTGGCCGCGAAGTAGGGGAAGAAGATGTTTGCCTCGGGGTTTTCGGCCGCCCGGATCAGGTCCGCGCTGCGCAAGGGCGAAAGCCCCTGTTCCTGATAGTTGGCCAGGCTGAGTGAGAGATGACGGCGCTTGCCGGTCTGCTCCAGCACCCGATTGACATCCGCCACCGCCCGTCGATAGCGGGAAGGGTTCTGGTACAGCTCCGGGGTGCGCAAGGCCGCCAGATTATCGCCGAGATTTTTGCCCGCGCGGAGGCTCCAGGTATCTGAGCCGGGGCTTGGAGCGGCGAGCAGGAACAACTGGCCTTCCAGATTGGCGTCCAGCAGGGTGCAGGGCAGGCCATGACCACGGATGGCCCCGGCCAGCCGGGCAATTCCCGCTGGAGGTTCGCAACCCTTGGCGGCTGGGGGATGGATGAGAAGCATGGGAGTGCGGTGAGACCGTCAGGGGAGGTTGTTTTGTTTGTCAATGGACTCTGCTGTGGAAAGACTATACCAACGCGGTCAGGCCGGCGCCAGAGCAAAACATGAGGGCCATGAAATTGCATTTTGTTGCAAATATGATATATTTTCCATGTCTAACACCTCATAAAGAGGTTGAGGGCGGTCGTCAATAGTGTCAACTCAGTCCCGCAAGCAGCTTTTAGCGGGGCCAATTTCCTGCGATTGCATGGGACAGCGCACATGAATAGCAAAATCTTCGCCATCGGCGACATCCACGGCTGCGCGGCCAAGCTCAAACTCCTGCTGAGCCGGTTGCCATTTGATCGCGAGCATGACACTCTGGTCTTTCTGGGAGATTACTTGGATCGCGGCCCCGATGCCAAGGGAGTGCTGGATCAGCTCTGCCAGCTTCGCGCCGATGGAGTCCGCCTTATCCCGCTCCTGGGCAACCATGAGTATCTGCTGCTGGAATACCACCGGAGCGGTGATCAGGCCCTGCTTCCCTACCTGCGGCGACTCGGGTTGGAGAATACCCTGGAAAGCTATGGCGGAGCCAGCCTCAGTGCGCTGGCCTCCCTCACTTTCATGCCACAAGAACATCGAGACTTTCTTTTTTCATTGCTCTCCCATTGGGAGAGCAATGAGTATATCTTCGTGCATGCTGGATTGCGCCATGACCAGCCCTTGGCCGAGCAGGACATCTCCGATCTTTGCGAGGTCCGGGAGCCCTTTCTTTCGCAGGAGCGCAACTACGGCAAACGGGTCATCTTCGGCCACACCCCCTTTGTCACCCCGCTGCTCACGCCCTTCCGCACCGGCATCGATACCGGCGCGGTGTACGGCAATCTCCTTACCTCCGTGGAGCTGCCCGGGCTGCGCTTTTATCACGCCTGATTCGCAATGCCGGACAGGCTGTAATCCCCTTCCATGAAGGCATGAGCCACGGCGGGAATCATCGCATCATCGCCCATGGCTGCGTCCAGCAGCCGGGTAAATCCGAGAATCCTGCCTACCATCACCAGCTTTTCCTCGATGGCCTCCCTGGCCGCCCCTTGCAATGAGGCGTTGACCAAATCCTCCCTTACATCAACGGAAAAACCATACTGTTCAAAGATCTCCCCGATACACAGGGCCCTCCGCCGCCGCCGTTCCAAGGAGGTGCCGCCGCCCTTGAAACGGAACTTGATATGGTTGCTGCGCGGCTCATGGGAAGCCACCGCATCGATCATGATGAAATGAAAATCCATGCGGGCGTTCATATTGCAATAATCACGGCTGACCATGGCGTAATTGGGCATCCCGATGGGCCGCTCCGACTTCTGATCGGTGAGGAACGAAGACATCACCGAGCCCATGGGCGTCCCGCCGGGCGGCGGTCCCCAATGCAAGCCAGGGGTAGTGATTCCCTGCCACAACGCTTGAAAAGGCCGGGAGATCACCGCTTCCGGCGGAATCCTGCGCCGCGGCGGGCCTGTCATGGCCAAGCCCCCGCCCATGTCGATGACGCTGACAAAAAAAGGCACCGGCGAATCAATGGCATGCACGGCGCCGAGGTCTTCCTCCAGCATTTCGTCGCCCGCGTGGAACATGGACAATACCGCTTTTTCGTGGACAAAACGGACGATATCGTGGAGCGACTTGCATTCAACAATGGAAAAGGTCGGGCCGTAGGCATCGGTGAGATGCAGCACCGTAACCAGCTCCTGCAACTCCCGGTGCAGCGGCGGCAGCGGCACATGCAGCATCCGGCCGGAGGGCGGGCCATTTTGCCAGGCCTTTTCCGTGGCGGTGATCTCTTCGGCGCTGGCATTGTAAATCCTTCCATGGCCGCCGTCCACAGTGATCCACTGCCTGGGGCGCAAAATATTGGAGGCCTCTTTTACCCCGCAGACCATGGGAGTTTGCTGTTCGCGGGCCACGCAGGCCAGATGATCGGCCGGACTGCCCAGCTCCACCAGCACCGCCGCCACCTGGCCCAGGAGGTTGGCCGCCTCGACAAAGCTCTGCTGCATGACCAGCACCACCGGTTCCTGGGGAATATTTTCAAAATCCTTCCTCCCCATTACCACCAATACCCGGCCGGTGGCGCGCCCCCCCGAGGCGATCACTCCCTGGGCCAGAACCGGAGATTGCTCCTGCCGTTCGTCCGTTGCCTGGATGCCCATGGTGGTCATGGGCCGCACCTGGAGAATAATCACCGCTCCCTCGCTATCCACTGCCCATTCCAGGTCCAGGGGAACTCCCTCGCGTTTTTCCAGTTCCCTGCCCCAACCGGCCAAGGCCTGCAGCTCCGCTTCATTGAGCACCGGCTGCTGGCGGGCCTCCGGGGCAAGCTCGCGCCAGGCCACCCCGCCCGCTTCCTCGCAGACCAGCAAGCGTTCCTTGCTGGCGATGGTGGAACGCGGCCAGTCCACCCTGCCATCCGCTCCAACCAGATAAAGATCAGCGGCGGCGCTGCCGGAGACCGCAGCTTCGCCCAGGCCGGGCACCGCGCTGACCAGCATCAACCCGCTTTCCGGCTCCTGGGGAGAACGGGTCAGCAGAACGCCTGCGGCCCGGGCCTCCACCATTGCCAGACAGAGAACAGCCATGTCGAAGCGCAGGGGGTCCAACCCGGCGTTGAGCCGGTAGGCAAGACTGCGCGGGTTGAAATTGCTGGCCACCACCTCCTTGAACGCCTCCAGAAACTGGGCCTCATTACGGACATTGAGCACCGAGCTGAATTGCCCGGCAAAGGAATGGCGGCTGCCATCCTCGCTGATACTGCTGCTGCGTATCGCCAGGGGTTTGCCGTTTTTGAAAAAAGCACGGGCCGCGGCGGTGATTTCCTCGGCCAGGGCCGGAGGGATCACCGCCCCGGTGATCAGATTCTTCACCTGGGCGGCGGTGGCGGCGGAGACGTGCCTTTCCTTATCCGCGCCGTGGCTTGCCAAAAGATGGACCAACTCCAGTGAGAGTCCCGTGTGTTCGAGAAAAAACCGGCAGCCGGCCAGGGTAATCACAAAACCATCCGGGGTCGGCAGGGCATTTTTACGCAGTTCGGCCAGGGCAGCGGCTTTGTTGCCGGTTTGCCCCTTGAGGCCGCCATGGATCTGGGCCAGCGGCAGTACGCGGGGAAGATGCTCCGGCGAGGCGAGGCGGGTGAGCGTGGTCTGGAGGTGTTGGGCTATTGCCTGATGGGCGGCAAGCAACCCCCGGTAACGTCCGGCGGCCAGGGTTTCCAGGTGGGCGATCATCTCGGCGGTTTCTTCGATGAGCCGGTGGACCAACTGGGCAAGGCCTGCCGGATCACCCTGCATCCGCAAATGGATGCTGATTTCGGTGAGGCAATCCACGGCCCGGTTGTTGCTGGCAAGCAAGGAACGGAACACATGGTAGCGCGCCTTGAGCAGGTGCTGCGAATCAGTCTTCCGCTGCTGACGGGCCTCCCGATGCCTGCCGAGCTGTTTGCCGAACTGTTGGCTGAGCCAACGCCACATCACCAATCCTCCCCGGCCTGGTCCTGTTTGATGCTTGCAAGAAAACGCTGGAAGAACTGCTCGATGGCCGCCTCGTCGCGCATCCGCACATCCAACTGACGGGTGAAGGAAATCAACTCGCCCAGCCGGCCCAACACCCACTCCATCCGTGGGATATCCAGGTTCCTGGCCTTGGCGATCACCAGGTCGCCGGTGCGCTCCACCTTGAAATACAGGCCAGAAAGAATGGCGCTGATCAGCCGGGCCCGCCACTCGCGCTTGGCCTTTTCGGCCATTCCTCCGGCAAAACGGAAATAGATGTAGTTGTTGTCCGGGTCCGGCGATATGTAGGCGTCCACCACGTTGAGATGGTAGCCCAAGCGCAGGCAGAGGTTGCAGTAATGCTCGGCGATGATCCCCAGATTGTCGCCTGGATAGGTCGGCCCGGTGAGCAGAGCCAGCGGCTTGCTGATCCCGGAAAGTATGTCCCTGAACCCCAGTGGAGCCGATTCCTTGCTTCCCTGGTCATCCTTGAGAAAACCTTGGAGAATGGCGTTCAGCGGTCTGCTGTTCAGCATCTCCATGCTGATTGCTCCTTTTTGGGGGGCCTCCGGTTTAATCCCCGCGCCCAGATCGATGACCCGCAGTTTAAGCGGGATCGGCAGCAGCACCGGCCGACTCAATTCCTCCTGGGAGCCGCTCTGATCGGCATGGAAATGGATCAGGGCGTCAATGGCCTTTTCATGGGCAAAGCGAAGAATATCGTGGAAGGTGTTGCAGTTTTCCGCCTTGAACCCGGCGGAGGTTGGGTCGGACAAGGTGATGGGCGCCACCCAGCGCAAAATGCGACGGAGAATTCGCAGCTCCTGGGAAGCGCGGTAGTCATCCTTTTCCGCAGCGTGCAGCCGGACCAGCCCCTCGATAATCCCCTGATAGACCTGCTTGTTTTCCACATCCACCGTAACCTCAGCCCCCTCGGAGAGCAGCTTGGTGGCATCGCCGGTGCCGAACAGGGCCGGAGTCCGGTATTCGCGGGCAATGGTGGCCAGATGCCCGGTGGGGCCGCCGATTTCAGTGATCATGGCGGCGGCCCGCCAGACAATGGGGCTCAGTTGCGGGCTGGGAAAGCGGGCCACGGCGATGGCGCCCACCGGAAACTGCTCCGGGTCGGTGTTCTGATCCACATGCACCACCCTTCCCGCGGCAATGCCAAGGTTGGCGACCTGTCCTTTTCCGGACATGAGCGGAGTGGCGGCGGCCAGCTCGGCGGCCAGCTCGCCTGGAAGCGGCGGCGGTTTTGCGGGTAGGGACAGCGGGCGGCTCTGCAGAATCACCGGCTCGTCTGCCAAGGCCCACTCGATATCCTGGGGTTCGCCAAAGGTCTTTTCCAGAAGCAGCGCCTGCTCGGCGAGTCTGGCCAGTTCCTTGGGCGCGAGGCTTGCCGAGCCGCGCCGCATCCCGCTGGGCAAAAGGTCGAACGCTTCCCTGGTGCCGGAAAAGGAGTCCGGCATAACGATCTCGCTGGTCAGCGGGGTAAAAGGCCAGACCCGGCTCATGACGAAACGGTCGGCCTGTCTGCGTCCGGACACCAGATCGCGGGCCGCGCCGCGCAGGGAAGTAATGAGCAACTGGTTCTTCTCCGGCGATTCCGGGTCGCGGCTGTAAGTCACTCCTGCAACGCGGGCCTTGATCATCGGCTGCACCCCGGCGGCCATGGGAATGTCCCGGCTGCTGGCCTTTGGCCCGAGATACTCCAGAGCCGCAACCGAAAAGCGGGAACCGATCACCTGCCGGTAGGCGTCGAGCACCGACGACAACTCGGGCCGCACCTCAAGCTCCGAATGAAACTGCCCGGCAAAGCTGCGGGTTTCAGCGTCTTCGCCCACCCCGCTTGAACGGACCGCCAGGGGCGCCGGCCCACCTGCTCGATTGAACAATTGAAACAGCTCGTCTTGCACCGCCGCCGCCAGTTTTTCCGGAAAGCGGGCCTGCTGCAGTGATCCTGCGATGCGTTCGCTGTGCTTTTTGCTGCTGCCCGGAGCAGCGCGGATAGCGTCGATCCGGGCAAAGAGATCGTTTGCCTCCATAAATTTTCGGTAAGCGGCGGCGGTGATGGCAAAACCATCCGGGGTCCGCAGATGGAGCCGGTTACGGATCTCACTCAAGGTGGCATTCTTGCCGCCCACCAGCTCATCAAAGTCGCTGTTAAGCAGATCATAGGCCAGGGTGAGATTGTAGTCGTACGGCCCGGCATATTCCAAGGCCAGCCCGGAAAGTTTTCCGGCAATCTCCTCGTAGCGGTCGAACAGAGCAAGATAGCGATTGCTGGTCAGGCTCCCCAGACAGGAGACCACCTCCCGCACCAGCTCGTTGAGCTCGGCCACGGCCTCGCTTAAAAATTTCCGATCAAAGACGTATTCTCCAGCCAGGGCTCCTTCCATACGGCCGATCTTTTCCAATACCGCGTTGTTCAAGGAAAGCAGGCGACGGAACAACCTGAAGGAGACGACAAACGAGGAGGCTTCTCCCTGTGCCGCTTTGGAAAAAGGATTGGCGGGAAGATTCATCTCATACCTCACTGCTCAGCCGGGGTAAGGTAATCGTAAAAGTCGTTCCCCGACCCGGCTCGCTCTCCACCTCAATGTCGCCGCCATGATCCTTGACGATGCCGTAGCTCAAGGAGAGACCAAGCCCGGTCCCCTCGTTCTTGGTGGTGAAAAATGGGTCAAAGATATGGCTCAAGGCCTCGGGGTTGATGCCGGAGCCGGTGTCGCGGACCACGACCAGCGCCTGTTTTCCCTGGGAGCGCACCGCGAGGTCAAGGCGGCCATCGGGCTGCATGGCCTGAACCGCGTTGAGCATCAGATTGACCAGCACCTGCTGCAACTGGTTGGGATTGCCATTTACCAGCACCGGCTGGGCGGCATGGTCGTAGTGGCAAACGATCCCGCCCAGGCGAAACTGGTTCTTCACCAGGGTAATGGAATTCTCCACCAGCGCAACCAGATCAACCGGCTCCATGATATTGCTCTTGCGGGTTCGGGAAAATTCAAGCAGATGGCGCACCACCTCTCGAGCCCGGTCCGACTGGACCAGGATATCGCGCACCATATCCAGCCGTTCGCTGCAGGCCAGGTTGGGCAGATCCTCCAGCAGCACCTCGGCGGTGAGCGAGATGTTGTTCAGCGGGTTGTTGATCTCGTGGGCAATGCCCGCGGTTACTTTGCCAATGGCCGCAAGCTTTTCCGACTGCACCAGCTGATGCTGTTTGACAATCAAGGCCTGGAGCATGAGATTCAGGGAGTTGACCAGTTCGGTCCCTTCCTCCGAGCAGCGAATCTCCTCGTTTATGGGGATGGAGTTCATCTCCCCTTGTCTGATCCTGGCCGAGGCCTCGCGGATGGCGGCAAGAGGCCGCAAGATCCGGCGCAGCATGTACAAAATCGACACGACGCCAAGCCCAACCGCCAGCGCGAGAATAAGCACTGCGGATTTCTGATAGCCCGTGATCTCACGCTCCAAGCGGCCCCGCGCCCTGGTGGCCATATCAAAAATACTCTTGGTAAAGCCCTGGCCGTGTTTGCGCAAGGCGTTTTCCAGGGCCAGCTTATTCCTCGGCGCCAGCTCCTCCTGCAGAAGCTGGCGGGAAATGGCTTCATACTGGCTAAGGTCCTCGTCGTATAAGGATTCCAGCTCGGTTTTATTTGCAAGCAGGGCCGCCTTCACTGCGATAATGCTGGATCTGACCTGGTCAACATAGTCCAGGACGTACAGCAAATCCTGCCGGTCGTTGAATAAAAAATAATTTTTTTCGTAGCGCCTGATTTCAAGCACCTTCTGGTTCAGCTCATAGAAGGATTCAATGATCTGAATCTTGTCCTCCATGCGCCACAGGGCAAAGATGGCGGTTGCCGTGGCGATAATGCCAAGACCCGCGACGATGGAGATCATGGCCAGGAGCTTGCCCCGAATGGAGCGAATCCCGGGAAAAAGAAACCGGCAGGGCAGGGGAGGGGGGAGACCTTCCGCCGGCGGGGGGGGGGGCGGCGCCAGCGAAGGCGTTGGGGGACTGTCGCTCATTCTTGCGCTCTGTCTGGTTCCATGGCCCGAAAAACGAGCTGTTTCAATTCGTCCAGCCGGAATGGTTTGGCGAGGAAGGCGAACACCCCCTCCTGCTGCGCCAGTTCCTCGGTGTCCGGCGAGGCGTAGCCGGTGATGATAATCACCCTGGTCTTGGGATTCATGGCCCGTACCCTTTTCAGCACCTCGAGGCCGTCAATTCCCTCCATCTTAAGGTCGGTCACCACGATATCAAAGGGTCTTTCCGCCATGGCCGCAAGGGCTGTGGCCGAATCGGTATAGGTCTCGATGGCCAGGCCTATCTTGTCGAACACCTGTTTAAGCCGCTTGCCGACAATGGGTTCGTCATCCACCACCATGAGTCGCGTGTTTGTTTCGCGCATTGTTCCTTCCTCCCTGCTATCACTTTTCGGCGACAATGCCATAATCTCCCATGAGAAATGCCTCTGCGTACCGGGCCACGGCCTGGTCGTCCGTCATCTGCACATCCAGTTGCCTGGTAAAACCTATCAACCGACCAAGAATCTCCAGGGTGCGTTCCATTTCCGGCTGCGCCAGATTGCCAGTGCGGGCGATGACCAGATCTCCCCTGGTTTTAATGCTGAAATCAAACGCCTCAAGAATCGTGGCGATGAGGGTAGCCCGCCGGGAACGCTTGGCAAGGTCGGTGGCCCCGCCCAGGAACCGGAAATAAATATGATTGTCGCGCTCCACCTCGTGGCAGAAGGCGTCGATGATGTTGAAATGATACCCGAAGCGAAAGCAGAGATTTACATAGCTTTCGCTGATGATGGCGATGTTGTGCCCGGTGTACTGTCCGGAAAGGGCGTCCTGCGGGGCGGTCATCATGCTGTGCATCATGTCCGTAAAGCTCACCGGCATGGCCTCCTGGTGCCAGGCCCCAGGGAAAAGCATGCCTTGGAGAATGGCCTTAAAGGGAATGGAGCGGATGGCGGAAAAGGGAATCTGGTCGGGCGGGGCGTCCGGGGCAATGCCGCCGCCGATGTCGATGGCAAGAATTCCGGCCTGGATGGGCAGGTCCAGCCGTCTTGCCAGGCCACCGGGCAGGCAGCTCTCATCCCGGCCCAGCTCCACCAGATGAAGCACTGCGGTTTCATGGATAAAGCGCAGCACGTCGTGAAAGGTTTTGCAGCCTTCTGGTCTGAATTCCTGCATCAAGGGATCAACCAGATTCAACCGGGAAACCTCGCGGAGAATGCGGCGCAGCATGCGAAACTCCGGCGTCATGTTCAGGTCCATGGTGGTGGTTGCCTGATAGGTGAGAAGCTCTGCTGCCCTGCCCCGGTAAATCTTGCGGTCCTCGGCGTCCACGGTTATTTCCTCGCCGGGAGCAACCTTGGCCATGATGTCTGGAACCCCGACCAGACAGGGGACCCGCAACTCGCGGCACAACGTGGCCATATGGCTTGCCGGGCTGCCCACCTCGGTGACAATGGCCGCAGCCCGGTGCATTACCTGGACGAATTGGGAGGAATCGCGGTGGCTGATAAGCACCGCGCCCTCGGGAAAATCCTTGAGATCGGCCAGGGTTTCCACCCAAAATACCGGGCCGACGCCGATGCCCTGCTGCGCCACGCGTCCCACCTCCGAGGCGATAAGTTCATAATTCTCGAGTTTTTCGGAAAGCAGGGACTTGTCCCTTGCGCTCTCCGTGATCAACAGGGGTCTTGACTGCAAGATGTAGAGGGCTCCCTGCGGGTCCACGGCCCATTCGATGTCCTGGGGCCGTTTGAAAAAGGTTTCCAGATGAATGGCGATTGCGGCAAGCTCCAGCAGGATCGGCTCAGCAAGGCAGGGCGCCTCGGCTTGTTCCTCCGGCACCGCTTGCATGGCAAGTCCGCCGTCGGCCCCACCTGTGGGCAGCAGGGCTTCATGTTTTTTGGCGAGCACCTGCTCAACGACCTGCGGCGGCTCACCCTTGCTGAGCCGAAAATAATCCGTGGGCACCTGCCCCTCGACCACCGCCTGCCCTTGTCCCAGAGCGCCAACCACCACCATGCTCCGCGAATCGGGCGCCATGGGGTCAACGGAATAAATAATGCCGCTGGCGTGCGCCAGGACCATGCGCTGGCAGCAGGCGGCAATGGACATGGCGCCGCCTTCGGGGAAGACCTGCCGCCGGTAGTGCATTGCCTTGGCGCCGAAAAGACTGGCCGCCACCTGCAGATAGGCGCGATACACCGCCTCGACCTGGGGGGGAACCTGGAGAACGGAATGAAACTGCCCGGCAAAGGAAAAATCCATATCCTCTTCCTGGGCGCTGCTGCGGACGGCGAGAAAAAGCGGAGGTTCGCCGCTGGCCGCAAGGCGCTGGAGTGACTCGGCCAGCGTTTCAAGAAAGCCTGATGGAGGTTTGGCGCGCAGCACCTTTTTTTGCAGGGTGCGGCGCAGTATTTCCAGCTCGTC
>Ga0334722_10005446_pt1 | contig 12850 bp, 8 predicted proteins | sample C3_bottom_MG_FD_207210 | JGI IMG/M metagenome (GOLD analysis project Ga0334722, IMG submission 207210) | Sediment microbial communities from Yellowstone Lake, YNP, Wyoming, USA - C3_bottom | ecosystem: Environmental > Aquatic > Freshwater > Lake > Sediment | place: USA: Wyoming | collected...
GTAGGCATGAAAGGCGCTTTTCCGGGTTAGGCCGCGGCATTATGCGCGAGTGCGCGCGCGACGACAATCACCTTGTTTCGCACAGGGTCAAAGCTTGCACCGGCTACCGCCTTGGCGCAGAATCCACCGCTTGATTTCACACGGGGATCCATGCATGAACGCCAGCGCGACCGAACTCAGGAACGACGTCGAAGTCATCGGCTGGGTCGGATTCGCGCATCTGCTGTCGCATTTCTTCCAACTGATCCTGGCGCCGCTGTTTCCGCTGATCAAGGACGAGTTCGGCGTCGGCTACGCTGCGCTCGGCCTCATGGTGTCGGTGATGTACACCGTCTCCGGCGTATCGCAGACCCTGGCCGGCTTTGCCGTCGACCGCTACGGCGCACAGCGCGTGCTGCTGTTCGGCATGGCCGCATTTTCCCTGGCGCTGGTGCTCACCGGCCTGGCGACTTCATACTGGATGCTGGTGGCGATCGCGCTGCTGGCGGGCATCGGCAACAGCGTGTTTCACCCCGCCGATTTCGCCATCCTCAATGCGAAGGTGAACCCGAAGCGGCTGGGCTATGCGTTCAGCACCCACGGCATCGGCGGCAATTTCGGCTGGCTCGCCGCACCCGTGTTCAGCATCGGCGTATCCACGGTCTACGGATGGCGCGTCGCGACCATTGCGGCCGGCGTGCTCGGACTGCTGATTACCGCCGTCATTGCCAGCCGGCCGGCATTGGCCGATCGGCCGGCCGAGCCCGAGGGGCGGCGCGGCAAATCGCAGGCCGCGCGCAGTGGCGGGCTGCGGCAGGACCTGCGTACGCTGATGTCGCGGCCGGTGCTGAAGTGCTTTGCGTTTTTCACCTTCTATTCGATGGCGCTGATCGGGTTGCAGACATTTTCGGTGGCAGGGACGACGGCCTTGTACGGCGCGCCCCTGGTCGTCGCGAGCGCGGCGCTGACCGGATTCCTGTTTGGCGGAATCGTCGGCATCGTCGCCGGCGGCTTCGCCGCCGCGCACAGCAGCCGGCACAACCTGGTCGCGGCCTCGGGCATGCTGGCCGGCGCCGCGCTGACGCTGCTGCTGGCGAGCGCGGCGCTGCCGCTGCCGCTGTTGACGGGCTGCATGAGCCTGATCGGATTTTTCGTGTTCTGCACCCAACCTTCGCGCGATATCCTGGTGCGCGCAGCGACGCCCCCGGGCGCGGCGGGCAAGGTCTACGGCTTCGTCTATTCGGGCCTGGACCTGGGCGGCGCCTTGTCGCCGCTGCTATTCGGATGGATGCTCGACCGGCATCTGCCGCAGTGGGTATTTGGCACCGCGGCGCTGTTCATGTTGGTTACCGTGGCGACGGTGCTGACGCTGCGCCCGCGACCAGCCGCTGACGCTGAATCGCTTGCAGGTGCAATGCCGCAGAAAGCCGCTTCGTAGCCGGGCGGCGGCACCGCCCTGAGGACTTCGGAAACTGTTTCGAAGTGATGGGATATCTCGCGCTCCCCTAAATCAGAGGGCATTTCGGTCATTCTGAAATGGCCTCCTAATTGTCCATTTGGTAGATGACGCGGTTGGCGCGGCGCAGCCGATTGCTCAGTTCGCGCCCCAGATTGCGCAGCAGCGTGACCGCGATGTCCGGATGGCTGCAGCTGATCTGCTGAAACGCCTCGTGCTCGAGCACATAGCAAACCAGCTCTTCATCGGCGCGCACGCTGGCCGAGCGCACTTCGGTGTCCAGCAGCGCGACCTCCCCGAATACCGTGCCGGGGGAGAACGTGACCAGGCGTATATCCCGGGTCGATCCCGGGGGCTGTATGCGTACGCTGGCTTCGCCCTTGGCGATCACGAACAGCTGCTGCCCCGGGTCGCCTTCGCGGAACACGGTTTCACCCTTGGCGTAGACCTGGCGGCGAAGCAGGTCCTTGACGACGCCGAGTTCGCGTTCGCTCAATCCGGCAAAGATATCCAGCTGGCCGAACGGAAATTCGGCGCCGAGTTCGACATCGCCCAGCTCGGCCAGGATGAGATGGTCTTCGGCCCACTCCAGCGCGTGGTCGATGTCGACGAACACGCGCCCTTTGGTCAGCGCCGCGATCGCGCCCAGGTCGCGCAGGAAATGGCCGAGGCGGCTGTGCTCGTCGACCGAGGACAGCAACAGATACTTGCCCTGCTTGGTCAGGGCATCGTTGACCTGGACCAGGAAACGCACGCCGGTGCTGTCGATGTCGGTCACGCGCTTGAAATCGACGATCACCAGCGTGGCGCCATCCCTGACCGTCTTCTCGATCTGGTGGATCAGTTTCTCGGCGGTGCCGAAGAACACCGCGCCTTCGAGTTCGAACACGACGATGCGCCGGCCTTGTTCCGCGAGCAGCTGCATCAGCCGCGGCTCGCGCGTCTTGCGCGAGCGCAGCACGTCGCCGTGCAGGCTGCGCCGGATAGCCGACTTGCTCATGCGGAACAGGAAGGAGAACACCGACACCAGCACGCCGATCGCCACCGCGGTGACCAGGCTCGCGAACACCGAGACCAAGGTGACCAGCACGATGACGAACAGGTCGAGCAGCAGGCTGGCGCGGTTGCGCGAGTCTGCCGCGATGAGGCGCCGCAGCAGCTGCGCGGTCCAGCGGTCGAACAGCCGCCAGGCGGTGACGAACAGCATGCCGGCCACCACCACCTTGGGGATCAGGGCGATCAGCTGCGAGCAGAACAGCGCTGCGACCAGGATCAGGATGCAGCTGAGCAGCACCGAGTATCCGCTGCGGCCGCCCGCATTGTAATTCGCCTGGCTGGAGGTGAGGCTGATGGCGCCGGAGATGCCGCCGAAGGCCGCGGCGACGAGATTGCCCAGGCCCAGGCGCACCAGGCTCAGATTGTGGTCCTGGCGCTGCTGGGTAACGCCTTCCATCACCTTGGCGCATAACAGGGTGTCGAGCGAGGAGATCAGCGCGAGGCTCGCGCTCCAGGCCAACACGGAGGGCAGCAGGCCCCACCACTGCGGTTCGTGCACGAGCGCGTAGAAACCCGCGAGGTAACGCAGGTCGGGCAGGGCGAAATTGAATTCGCCTATGAACGGACCCAGGCTCTCGCCGTAGCCCAAATAGTTAAACAGATAGTACAGGCCGATGCCGGCAAACATGCCTATGATCACCGCCGGAATGCGCTGGCTCAGCTTGCCCGCATGCAGCATGAGAACGCAGGTGAGCACGCCGATGCCAAGCGTGAGCGGCTGGGTGTGCTGCAGCTGCTCGAGCAGCTGGCCCGGTTCGAGTTTATGGGCGAGGCCGAGCATGGGCGCGATCTGCGACAGCAGCAGCAGGATGGCGCCGGCGTTCTGGAAACCGGCGATCACCGGGTACGGGATGTATTTCACCAGGCCGCCCGCGCCGATCGCGCCGAACGCAGCCTGCATGATGCCCGAGAGAAAGATCACGAAAAAGACCACCGTCAGGGTCTGCTGCGGATCCTGCAGCAGGGCGTAGGACTCGGACTGCACCAGGTGCAGCACGACCATGCTGATCAGATAGGCCTGCATGCTGCGCGGGGCGAACACGACGCAGGTATTGGCGCGCAGCAATACCGCGATCAGGGCCACGATGATGGCGCTGTACAGCCCGGCGAGCACGCCGTAGCCCGCGTAGGCTTCGCCCAGCGGGCTCAAGGCGAACAGGCCGAACCCGATGCTGAGCGGCAGCGTCAGGAGCGCGGACGCGGCTCCTCCCGCCAATTCGGCGCGTGGTTTGCTATACACCAAGGAAATTCTCCCTTCTGCTTGCTTGTTCTTATGGCGGCCGTTCGGCCGCTGCCGCGGACCAGAGCCGTCGGGGCGGGCGCAATCATACCTCAGGCGGGCGCATCCATATACGGCACCATGGAGTCGCAGGGGACCGGCGGGGCTCGCGCGGCGCGCGCGCCGGCGGTATTATGCTGCGCGAACATGAGCGACGAGCGCCTACACGACGAACCCGAGCGCATCGACAAATGGCTGTGGGCCGCGCGCTTCTTCAAGACGCGCAGCCTGGCGGCCAAGGCTGTGGATGGGGGCAGGGTGCGCGTGAACGGCGCGGGCGCAAAGCCCTCGCGCGCGCTCAAGCCCGGGGACGAACTGGCGATCCGCGTAGGCGAGCTGGAGTGGGTGGTCGAGGTCCTGGCGCTGTCGAGGCAGCGCGGACCTGCGGCGCAGGCGGCGCTGCTCTACGCCGAGCGCGCGGACAGCCGCAGCCGGCGCGAGGCGGCACTGGCACAGCGCAAGGCGCAGCCGCATCCGGCCGCGGGCGTGAAAGGGCGGCCGACGAAGAAGGATCGCAGGCTGATCCATCGTTTCACCGGGAGCTAGCCGGACCTGTGCAGGGCGCCTAAATTAGTCCGGGGTCGGGGCCCCGTTTCCGGTAAAATCCCGCCTCTTTCGCGTCACTCCCCAGAAACGGAAATCCCTTGATCGTCACCTCCGGCATCACCATCCAATTCGGCGCCAAGCCCTTGTTCGAGAACATCTCGGTCAAGTTTGGCGAAGGCAACCGCTATGGCCTCATCGGCGCCAACGGCTGCGGAAAATCCACCTTTATGAAGATCCTGGGCGGCGATCTCGAGTCCAGCGGCGGCAGCGTCGCGGTCGACCGCAACGAGCGCGTGGGCAAGCTGCGCCAGGACCAGTTCGCCTACGAGGACCAGCGTGTGCTCGACGTGGTGCTGATGGGGCACGAGGAAATGTGGCAGGCGATGTCCGAGCGCGATGCGATCTACGCCAATCCGGACGCGAGCGAAGAGGACTATATGCACGCGGCCAACCTGGAGGCGCGCTACGCCGAATTCGGCGGCTACACCGCTGAGGCCCGCGCGGGCGAGCTGCTGCTGGGCGTGGGCATCCCGATCGAGCAGCACGCGGGCCCCATGAGCGCGATCGCGCCGGGCTGGAAGCTGCGCGTGCTGCTGGCGCAGGTGCTGTTCGCGGATCCGGACATCATGCTGTTGGACGAGCCGACCAACAACCTCGACATCAACTCGATCCGTTGGCTCGAGGACGTGTTGAACGCGCGCAACTGCACCATGATCATCATTTCCCACGACCGGCATTTCCTCAACAGCGTGTGCACGCACATGGCCGACATGGACTACGGCACGCTGCGCGTCTATCCGGGCAACTACGACGATTACATGCTCGCCTCGACCCAGGTGCGCGAGCAGCTGCTCGCGGCCAATACCAAGGCGAAGGAGAAAGTGGCCGAGCTGCAGGACTTCGTGCGCCGCTTTTCGGCCAACAAATCCAAGGCGCGGCAGGCGACCTCGCGCGCGCGCCAGATCGAGAAGATCAAGCTGGAGGACGTCAAGCCCTCCAGCCGGCAGTATCCCTACATCCGCTTCGAGGTCGAGGAAAAGGAAAAGCTGCACCGGCTCGCGGTCGAAGTGAAGGGCCTTTCCAAGAGCTACGACAAACCCCTGATCAAGGGACTGGATCTCTCCGTCGAGGCCGGCGAGAAGATCGCCATCATCGGCCCCAACGGCATCGGCAAGACCACGCTGCTGCGCTGCCTGTGGGGAGACTTGAAACCCGACTACGGCACGGTGAAATGGGCGGAAAAGGCGCGCCCGGGCTATTGCGCCCAGGACCATGCCGCCGATTTCGCCGCGGATGCGACGCTGTTCGACTGGGTCGGGCAGTGGCGGCGCGAAGGCGACGACGACCAGAAAGTCCGCGCCACCCTGGGGCGGCTGTTGTTCTCCGGCGACGACGGCAAGAAATCCGTCAGGGTGATCTCCGGCGGCGAGGGCCAGCGCATGGCCTTCGGCAAACTGATCCTGCAAATGCCCAATGTGCTGCTGCTGGACGAGCCGACCAACCACCTCGACATGGAATCCATCGAATCGCTGAACGGCGCGCTGGACCGCTACAAGGGCACGTTGATCTTCGTATCGCATGATCGCGAATTCGTATCTTCGATCGCCACGCGCATCATTGAAATGAAGCCGGGCGAGGGCAAGCACATCGGTGCGGCGATCGTCGACTTCCACGGCAGCTACGAGGAATACCTGCAGCAGCAGGGACTGGGCTGAGCGCGCGGCAGGTCCGTCCTGCCCCTCAATATTTGCGGATAGCGGCCGATATAGCTAATCGGAACGATCCCAATGCGAGGATTTCTTGAACGCAGTCCAGCCCGCCGCAGCAAAACGCCCGCCGGCGCGAGAATCGCGCGAGCCGACCGAGGCGGCCGAGGAAAGCCTGACGCACCACGCCGAGCGCGTGGTGGTGTCGCGGCTGCACGCCATGATGCGGGCCGTGCTCGATCCCTGCATTGCGCTGCTGCAGGGGCTGCGCAAGGCCACTGTCGGTTCGGAGGTCGCGGACGACGATGCCGGGGAAGAACAATCCAGGTCCAGGAGCGCCAGGCCGGGCGGAGCGCGCGATGCGCACGCGCGTGCGGACGAGGACGAAGCGGCGGCCGAGGTGCCCAAGCCCAAACGGCGCCTGTTAAGCTACTTGATCTATCTCAGCCTGCTGCTCGCAGGCGGCATGCTGGGCGGCGCGCTCGCCTATGAGTTGCTGGCGAAGCAGCTGTATCGCCAGTCCACGGAAATCCAGCGCGTGCAGACGGCCTTGTCGAAACTGAGCAAGTCGACGGCTTCGAACGAGAAGAAATACGCCGAGGCGCAAGCGAAGCGCGTCGACGCCGAGAAGAAGCTGGAGGAGGCGAAGAAAAAGCAGACCGAGGCGGAGAAGAAGCTCGAGGCGGCGCTGAACGATTCGAAGCTGGCGGCGGAAAAGCAGAAGAAACTCGATGACGCCGTGAAACTGCTGGAACAGATACGCGGGGCCGAGCGCACGGGCGCTGCGCCGCGCCCACCTGCCGCGGGCGGCGGCACGGCCGAGCGCGCTCCTCGCCCGCCACCCGTGAGCAGCAGCGCCGAGCGCGCTCCTCGCGCGCTCAAGTCCGGTGATTGCACCCTGGCGACGGGCGACGTCAAAAGCTTGAAGGACTGCGTCAAAGAGTTCAACCGCTGAGACGTCGCCGGCAAGGCATAAAAAAGCCCGGCGTCTCGTGAACGCCGGGCTTTCGGGATAGGCGCCGGGTGGGCGCCGAAACCTGTGCGCTGTTTACGCTGCGGACAGCAGCTCGCGCAGCACGTAGGGCATGATGCCGCCGTGGCGGTAGTAGTCGACTTCGATCGCGGTGTCGATGCGCAGCAGCACTTGCACTTCGCGCCGGCTGCCGTCCTTGCCCTTGATCACCAGCGTCACGTCCTGCTGCGGCCTGATCGCGCCGTCGATGCCGACGATATCGAATTCCTCGTCGCCCTTGATGCCCAGCGTCGCGACCGTGTCCGAACCCTTGAACTGGCAGGGCAGCACGCCCATGCCGACCAGGTTGGAGCGGTGGATGCGCTCGAAGCTCTTGGCGATCACCGCCTTCACGCCGAGGAGCTGCGTACCCTTGGCCGCCCAGTCGCGGGAGGAGCCCGTACCGTATTCCTCGCCGCCGAACACCACCGTGGGCGTACCCTGCGCGATGTACTTCATCGCCGCGTCGTAGATCGGCAGCGCTTCGCCCGAAGGCTGCATCACCGTGACCCCGCCTTCCACGCGCGCGCCGTCGGCCTTGAGCGGGACCATGAGGTTCTTGATGCGCACATTGGCGAAGGTGCCGCGCATCATCACGTCGTGGTTGCCGCGCCGGGCGCCGTAGCTGTTGAAGTCCACCACCGGCACGTCGTGCTCGAGCAGATACACGCCGGCGGGCGAACTCGGCTTGATCGATCCGGCCGGGCTGATATGGTCGGTCGTGACCGAATCGCCGAATATGCCCAGCGCGCGCGCGCCGGTGATATTGCCGGTCGTCCCCGGCTGCATGCCGAAGCCTTCGAAGAAGGGCGGTTCGGCGATGTAGGTGGACTTGGGCCAGTCATACACCTGGCCGGATGCGGAGCTGATCTTCTGCCACAGCGGGTTGTCCTTGCCCGGATCCGTATACAGGCGCTGGAAGGTCTTCGGATTCATCGCGTACTTCATGCACGCCTGGACCTCCTCGCTGGTCGGCCAGACGTCGCCGATCCACACGTCCTTGCCGTCCTTGCCCTGGCCGAGCGGTTCGGTCATCAGATCTTTCAGCATGGTGCCGGCGATCGCATAGGCCACGACCAGCGGCGGCGAGGCGAGGAAGTTCGCGCGCAGATTGGGGTGGATGCGGGCTTCGAAGTTGCGGTTGCCCGAGAGCACCGCCGCGCACACGAGGTCATTTGCGACGATCGTCTCTTCGATCGGTTCGGCCAGCGGGCCGGCATTGCCGATGCAGGTGGTGCAGCCATAGCCGGCGAGGAAGAAGCCGAGCTTCTCCAGGTAGGGCAAGAGGCCGGCATTGGTGAGATATTCGGTGACCACGCGCGATCCGGGTGCGAGCGAAGTCTTGATGTGCGGCTTGACCGTGAGACCGCGCTCCACGGCTTTCTTCGCCAGCAGCCCGGCGGCGAGCAGCACGCTCGGGTTGGAGGTGTTGGTGCAGGAGGTGATGGCGGCGATGAGCACGTCGCCCGAACCGACTTCGACCCCGCTGCGCGCCTTGAAGCGCTGCGCCAGATCTTCCGGCTTCTTCGCGAAACCATTGTCCGCCACCGGCTGTGCGTAGAGTTCGGCGAATTTCGTCTTCACCTTGCCGATCTCGATGCGGTCCTGCGGGCGCTTCGGGCCGGCGAGCGAGGGCGCGACGCTGCCGAGGTCGAGTTCCAGTTCCTGGCTGTAGTCGATCGCGCCCTGCTTCGGGATGCCGTACAGGCCCTGGGCCTTGAAGTAGGACTTGAACGCGTCGATTTCGGCGGCCGTGCGGCCGCTGCCTTCGAAATAGGCGATCGTCTTGTCGTCCACAGGGAAGAAGCCCATGGTAGCGCCGTATTCGGGCGCCATGTTGGCGATGGTGGCGCGATCGGGCAGCGCGAGACTCGCCGCACCTTCGCCGAAGAACTCGACGAACTTGCCCACCACCTTGGCTTTCCTGAGCATTTCGGTCACGGTCAGCACCAAGTCGGTGGCGGTGACGCCGCCGCGCAGCTTGCCTTTCAGGTTCACGCCGACCACGTCCGGAGTGAGGAAGTACACCGGCTGGCCGAGCATGCCGGCCTCGGCTTCGATGCCGCCCACGCCCCAGCCGACCACGCCGATGCCGTTGATCATGGTGGTGTGGCTGTCGGTGCCGACCAGCGTGTCGGGATAGTAGACGCCGTTTTTCTGATGCACGCCGCGCGCGAGGTATTCCAGGTTGACCTGATGCACGATGCCGACGCCGGGAGGCACGACCTTGAAGGTGTCGAAGGCCTGCATGCCCCATTTCATGAACTGGTAGCGCTCCTGGTTGCGCTGGAATTCCAGCTTCATGTTCAGGTCGAGCGCGTTCTTGCTGCCGTAGTTGTCGATCTGCACCGAGTGGTCCACCACCAGGTCCACCGGCACCAGCGGCTCGATCAGTTTCGGGTTCTTGCCCATCTTGTCGGCGACGCCGCGCATCGCCGCGAGGTCGGCGAGCAGGGGCACGCCGGTGAAATCCTGCAGCACGATGCGCGCCAGCACGAACGGGATCTCGTTCGCGCGCGCGGCGTTCGGCTTCCACCCGGCCAGCTGCTTGACGTGCTCTTCGGTCACCTTCTTGCCGTCGCAATTCCGGAGCACCGATTCGAGCACGATGCGGATCGATACCGGCAGGCGCGAGATCTTGCCCAGGCCGGCCTTTTCCAGCGCCGGCAGCGAATAGAATTTTCCGGTCTTGCCGGATGCGAGTTTGAAGTCTTTGAACGTGTTGTACAGGTTATGCGGCATTGAAGCCTCCATCGTTGATCCAGATACTATCGGGAGTGCATCCCGAAACGGCACTGCGGGGGGTGATGCTCTGCCTTTCAGCCAACAGGCGCGCGCGGCGCTCAAGCAGCGCGCTCAGTTGCTCGTCGCAGCGCGCGATCGGCGTGGGATAGCGCCGGATTTCGTCCGAAAGCGCGGCGATGCTTGCGTCCAGTTCTGCGTTCATGGCGGATTCTCCATGGGTCCGATGCCTCGCGTCAGATGGCGAACAGGTCGACGAATTCGTTGACCGGCGTCGCCTGCAGTTTCTTCGCGTCCTGGCACAGCGCCAGAATTGCATTGCGCTGCCGGTCCGGAAAGCGCCGCGCCAGGTTGGTCTTGAATTTCTCCACCAGCAGCGGAACGCCATCCTTGCGCCGGCGGCGGTGCCCAATCGGATATTCTACGACGACTTCGCCGGTCTTCTTGCCGTTCTTGAATTCGACCGTGATCGCGTTGGCGATGGAACGCTTGTCCGGATCGTGGTAATCGAGGCTGAATCCCTTGTCTTCCACGCACACCATCTTGTCGCGCAGGGCGTCGATGCGCGGGTCGGCGGCTACCGCATCCTCGTAATCGCCCGCGGTCAACCTGCCGTAGATCAGCGGCACCGCAACCATGTACTGGATGCAGTGGTCGCGGTCGGCCGGATTGCTCAAGGGGCCTTTTTTGTCGATGATGCGGATCGCCGACTGGTGCGTGCGGATCGTGATCTTCTTGATCTCGTCCAGGCGGTCCTTGACCTGCAGGTGCAGCGTCATTGCGCACTCGGCCGCCGTTTGCGCGTGGAACTCGGCCGGGAAGGAGATCTTGAACAGCACCTGCTCCATGACGTAGGAACCGTAACGCCGCTGGAACTTGAATTCCTTGCCCTTGAACAGAACGTCGTAAAAACCCCAGGTCGGCGCGGACAGCACCGAGGGATAGCCCATCTCGCCCTTGGCCGCCATCAGCGCGAGGCGAACGCCGCGGCTGGTGGCGTCCCCCGCCGCCCAGGACTTGCGCGAGCCGGTATTGGGCGAGTGGCGATAGGTGCGCAGCGATTGCCCGTCGACCCAGGCGAGCGACAGCGCGTTGATGATTTCATCGCGCGTCAGCCCAAGCATGTTTGCGACGACCGCGGTGGTCGCCACCTTCACCAGCACCACGTGATCCAGGCCGACGCGGTTGAAGCTGTTCTCGAGTGCGATCACGCCCTGAATTTCGTGCGCCTTGATCATGCCGGTGAGCACGTCGCGCATCGTGAGCGGTGGTTTTCCGCTGGCGACCGCTACGCGCGACAGCCAGTCGGCCGCAGCGAGGATGCCGCCGAGGTTGTCCGAGGGATGGCCCCATTCCGCCGCGAGCCAGGTGTCGTTGAAGTCCAGCCAGCGGATCATGGCGCCGATATTGAACGCCGCCTGCACCGGATCGAGCTGGAACGGCGTGCCGGGAACCTTGGCGCCATTGGGCACGACGGTGCCGGAAACGATGGGTCCCATGAGCTTGGTGCAGGCCGGATAGGATAGCGCTTCCAGGCCGCAGCCCAGGGTATCCATCAGGCATAGGCGCGCGGTGTCGTAGGCTTCGGCGCTCTTGATCTTGTACTTGGAGGCGTATTCGGCGATGTCGACCAGGACCTGGTCCGGCTTCGGGCGCACGTTGGAGATATGGGACGACATATTGTTCCTTTGAGTCTAATAGGCGATTTCAGAATTACCGAAATGGCCCCTGATTTAGGGGAGCATGAGGGGATCCGCCCCGAAGGTCTCGATCCCCCTCGAGGGAAAAGTCCCCTCTGGGGATATGCCCTCATATTTTAATAAGCTGTAAATATTAATGCTGCGGCAAAAGCAGCGGCGGCGCAAAGAACAACAGCGTCCTTGCGCCGCCGCGGTCGGGTGAATTACTTGCGCTTCTCGATGGGTACGAATTTCAGATCCTCCGGTCCGGTGTAGTTGGCGGTGGGGCGGATGATCTTGCCGTCGATGCGCTGCTCGATCACGTGCGCGGCCCAGCCGCTGGTGCGCGAAATCACGAAAATCGGCGTGAACATGGAGGTGGGAACGCCCATCATGTGGTAGCTCACCGCGGAGAACCAGTCGAGGTTGGGGAACATTTTCTTCTCGCGCCACATCACGCTCTCCAGGCGCTCGGCGATGTCGAACATCTTCATGTCGCTGCGCGCTTTGGACAAGCTTCTCGCGACTTCCTTGATCACCTGGTTGCGCGGGTCGCCGATGGTATACACCGGGTGCCCGAAGCCGATGACCACTTCCTTGTTGGCCACGCGCTGAACGATGTCCTTTTCGGCGGCATCCGCGTTCTCGTAGCGCTTCTGCACTTCGAATGCGACTTCGTTGGCGCCGCCGTGTTTCGGCCCGCGCAGCGCGCCGATGCCGCCGCAGATGGCGCTGTACATATCGGAACCGGTGCCGGCGATCACGCGGCAGGCGAAAGTCGAGGCGTTGTATTCGTGCTCGGCGTAAAGGATGAGGGAGGTATGCATCGCCTTGACCCACAGCTCGGAAGGCGCCTTGCCGTGGAGCAGGTGCAGGAAATGCCCGCCGATGGAGTCGTCGTCGGTCTCGACTTCGATGCGCCGGCCGTTGCGGCTGTAGTGGTACCAGTAGAGCAGCATCGAGCCGAGGGAGGCCATCAGCTGGTCGGCGATGTCGCGTGCACCGGGATGGTTATGGTCGTCCTTTTCCGGCAATACGCCGCCAAGCACCGAGACGCCGGTGCGCATCACGTCCATCGGATGCGCAGAGGCGGGCACCCACTCGAGTGCGGCTTTGACGTTGGCCGGCAGGCCGCGCAGCGACTTCAGCTTCAGCTTGTAGCCTTCGAGTTCGGCGCGGTTGGGCAGCTTGCCGTGGACCAGCAGATAGGCGATTTCCTCGAATTCGCAGGTGTCGGCGACGTCGAGGATGTCGTAGCCGCGATAGTGCAGGTCGTTGCCGGAGCGCCCGACGGTGCACAGCGCGGTGTTGCCGGCGGTCACGCCGGACAGCGCCACCGATTTCTTCGCTTTCGGCGCGACCGGGGTCGCGCTTGCCTCTTGTCCTTGGCTCATG
>Ga0334722_10005447_pt1 | contig 12849 bp, 11 predicted proteins | sample C3_bottom_MG_FD_207210 | JGI IMG/M metagenome (GOLD analysis project Ga0334722, IMG submission 207210) | Sediment microbial communities from Yellowstone Lake, YNP, Wyoming, USA - C3_bottom | ecosystem: Environmental > Aquatic > Freshwater > Lake > Sediment | place: USA: Wyoming | collected...
AGTCTTTGACACTGACCAAAAGTAGGCGCTTCTAAGCGAGACTCGGAGAACGGCTATGATAACTGCGGATACGGCAAGTATTCCAAATATTTTACTTGAGAGGATTGCATAACAATAAATCTGATGCCAGCGGACAATTTGTCTCATCCTGCCTCTCCAGGGTTGTTATCCGCTTCTTCTGTGTCAAAGGTTCAGTAGCCGTCGTGTCAAAAAAAACGATGTTCAGATGGCCTCTTTCAGGTTCATGACGGTCCAGTAGTCGAATACCGGCCCGCTGAGGCAGGTGTAGGTGGACCCGACGTTGCAGCGGCAGCATTTTCCCATGCCGCAGTGCATGCGCCGTTCAAGGGAGACGAACATCTTCTGCATGGGCACGCCGCGCTCCGCGAGCAGCGTACAAACGGACTTGAACATGACCGGCGGGCCGCAGACGATGGCGTAGGTCTTCTCGATAAAGGTGTCCGGCCTGTCCTTGATCATGTCTTCCAGCACCCTGGTGATGAATCCGACCGGCCCGGTCCAGGATGGGTCGGGCTTTTCAAGGATCACATGGAGATCGATGTCGTCCTTTTTCCACATATCGTACTGGAAGGTGAACAGCAGGCGGGATCGGTCCTTGGTACCGTACACGATATCCACATGGTCGAACTCGCTCCGGTGCTCCTGCACGTGGGCGATAGGGGCGCGGAGCGGTGCAAGGCCGAGCCCTCCGGCGATCAGCAGGATATTTCCGCCATGCATGTGCTCCATGGGAAAGCTGGTGCCGAACGGACCGCGTATTCCCACGCGCATGCCGCGTTGCGCCCGCGCAAGGACGCCGGTGAGGTTTCCCGCCATCCGGATGCAGAGCTCGATGTCCTCGTGGTTGCTCGGTGAGGACGAGATGGAGAACGGGGCTTCGCCTACCCCGGGGATCTCGAGCATGATGAACTGGCCGGGACGGAAGGAAAAATGCCTGCGGTCCTCGTTGTCCATGATGCGGATGCGATAGAGGTTCTCCTGTTCTGTAAGTTTGTACACGCTCGTGATCTCGGCCTTGTACGTGAACTCGAAGCTGTCGAGGTCTCCCCTCCGATGGTACTTGTGGTGGTGCGGGGTCATATTATGGAACGCAAGGCGGTGGTCCATATCACTGTTCCTCTCCCCGGACGCTTGCGATCACCTCGGGGACCGTGATGCCGGCGAGGCAGGCCTCACCGCAGCGGCCGCAGCCAACGCAGAGCGACTCCTCGTAGGCTTCCACAAAGCCGCGGTGCTTGTGATAATAACGGTATTTGAGCCGGGAACTGCGCTCGGGCCGGAAATTGTGCCCGCCCGCCACTTCGGCGAAGTCCACGACATTGCAGGAGTAAAGCGATTTGGTCTTCCGGGCCTTGTTCAGGCCGACGTCAACGGTCTCTTCGATGCCGTAGCAGTAGCAGGTGGGGCAAACATTGGAGCAGGTGCCGCAGCCCAGGCATTTGTCCCCCCACTGCTGCCAGACAGGGGACTGGAACTCCATGTCGAGTATCTTTGTGAGATCCGTGGTGTCCACATGCGTTGTGAACAGCTTGTTCTTCGCCGCAGCGGTACGCATATAGTGAAGATGGTCCTCCTCCTTCGGCGCCCCCGTATCAAGGTCCTTGATGATCTCGTAGGCCCTGGCCGACAGGACCTCGAGGAAATACTTGTCGCCGATATCGGTGATAAAAAGGTCGAACCCGTGCAGCACGGTATCGGCTCCCATGGAACGGCAAAAACAGAAGGGCTGGGGTATGCAGTCAATGCCGATGATGAACATGTTCATCCGCTTGGCGGCATAGTAGGGCATCGGATAGACGCTTCCTATCAGCACCTTGTCGAGCCGGTTGAGCGCGTTGATGTCGCAGGCGTGCAGCCCGAAGAACACATATGGCCGATCGCTGTTGTAATCCACCACCTTGGTCCAGTCATTGCCGGTGATCTTGAACGTGGCGAGGTCCTCGCGGAAGGGGAGAAAATACCGTTTTGCCGGAAGCCGGGTCGTGGTGTAGCCCAGGTCGACCTTTCGGTAGTCAGCGACCTGCTCGAATGCGAAAAGCGGCGCGCCGTTCCTGTCCGTGCCGGTCCGCACCGGGCCGACGACCGTGTTCTTCTCCGCAAGCAGGTCAAAGAGGGTTCTCAGCGCGTTCTTTTCGGCTATACGGAAGAGCATGGGGTCTTTCCCTGAAGGACAACGTCCGGGCGACATGAACGGGACCTGCACCTGCGTCAATTATAGCAGGCGAGGCGATGATTTATTGCAATGTTCTGTCGGTCAGGAAATGAGGCGCGGGAAAGGAAACGAACGTGTTCGGCGGTCCGACGGAATGAACGGACATCACAGGCTGGCTACGAGGCGATAGATCTCCGGATGGTCGGTCTGCGACCGGGCGGCATCTTCCTTGAGCAGGCGGAGAGCTTCGGGTATGTGCTTCAGAAAATATTTCTTTCCTTTGACGACGGAAAGGAATCCGTAGGCGCCGAGGGCCTGCATATGCCGCTGGAGACGGCAGGGCAGAATGCTCTCGCGGAACGAAACCTCGTCGAAGTCCCTTGCCTGCTTCTTCATGGCATCGATATAGTAGGCGACCAGACGCTCCCGCATCTCGTCGTCAAGCCGGTGATAGGGGTCCCAAAGAATGGATGCAAGGTCGTAGGCCGGCGGCGCCATGCGGCCGCCCTGGAAGTCGATGACACGGGGGACGCCGCCCCGGACCATGATGTTCTGGCTCTGGAAGTCCCGGTGAACGATCACGGGCAAAAAGGAACTGACGGTCTTTGCAAGGTTGTGGAGGTCCTCGTCCAGAGCCTTCCGGTCCGCGATCCGCATCTTCTTGAGACCGGTGACGAACCGTTCGATGAAATAGCTCGATTCCCACCGCAGATGGTCGTAGTCGAATATCCTCGATGCCAGGAGGGGGCATTCGTCCACGTGCTCCGAGGCCGGTCCATGGAGCTTGGCCAGGATATCGAGCACGCGGCGATACAGGGCCTCCACCACGTCTGCGTCGTGCGGAAACCTGAGATACGAGTGCAGGGAAAGGTCTCCGAGGTCCTCGAAGAGCGCACGCCTTCCCGGTTCATCTATGCCGAGGAGCTGCGGGACAGGAACATCCTGCCCATGCAGGAATTTCGCATAGAGAATGTGACGTTCGAAGTCCGGGTCATCGTGTTTGCACTCCATCATGACCGCCGTCATGCCGCCTTTCAGCACCCGGAAGTAGCGGCGGTCCGAACCGCCGTACCCGATCAGGGACGCCTGCGCGATGCTTCCCTTGCCCGCTGCGGGAGCGTCGAAGAAAGTGAACAGGGGGCCCGCCAGGCCGATGTCCTTTTTGAACGATGCATGGGCCGAAGGCTGCATATCAGCTTCGTTCAGGGGCAGTTCATAGCCGGGGCCGATGATGCAGTTCTCGTGGGGGCCCATGACCTCGGCACCCGGCATCACGATGCAGTTCCGGAGGCGGCTGCCTGCCCGCACAGCGCCGCCTTGTTCGATCACGGCATGGCCCTCCACGTTGATCTCTCCGACCTTTGCCGATGGCGAGCAATAGACCGTTTCCCCGATCATCTTGAGCGTGTCGAGGACCGCAGCCGAATAGGTCGAGGGTGTGCCGATGTCGCTCCAGTAGGAGCCGGTAAAGTCGAGGGTCTTGACCTTATAGCCCGCTTTGGATGCAGCGATCCATGCCGCGGTCGCATGGGAGACGCCGGGGGAAAGGAATCGGAGAATATCGGGCGAGTACACCGCGACGCCGGTGTAGGCGACCTTGCGCGCGATGCGCGCCGGATCGGGCCGCGATGAACCGGGATTCTCCACGTCGATGACACAGTCGTTATCGTCTATCACGACATTGCTCAGGTCGGGATGGCGGTGGGTCACGAGCGTGGCGATGTTGCCGGCGGCAAAATGAGCTTCCACGAGCTTGTTGAACGAGATGTCCAGCAGGATGTCCGCATTGTGGACGATGAAATGTCCGCCGGCAAGGAACTGTTCGGCGTTCTTGAGAGCACCGCCGGTGCCGAGAAGCGTGTTCTCCTGAAAGAACGTGACCTCGTTCACATAGGGGGAACTCCGGAACCATTCGCGGATCATCTCCGGCTTATGGTGGAGGTTGACGCCGATCTGCCCTTCGCAGATGGACGTGAGCTTGCCCAGGATGATCCCGATGAGCGGCCTCCCCAGAAGCGGGAGCAGAGGCTTCGGGATGTGGTTCGTGACCGGCTGGAGCCGTTCGCCAAGGCCGGCCGCGGGCAGGAATATATTAAGAGGTATTTTCGGCATAGCGTATGTGCAGGGCCAGATGCTGTAAACGGCGTTTATCGTTAAGACACGAGGGACGCGAGCGAACCCGAATTCCTATCCTTGCCCTGTTTTGGTGTCCTCGCGGTCATTTGATCTTTTACGTATAGAGTAAATACTTCTTTCGCACGTTCTCGAACTCTTTTCGTTCGTCCTTCCACCACGATTCCATGTCCCTGATGTCCTTCCAGGATTCGATATCCTTTCGGAACTGACCGCTGCCGGCGAGTATATCGATCGGCATCTTCACCTCTTCATATTCATAGGGAGGCTGTTTCCATGCGAAGTCCCGTGGCCAGGTGTTGTGGACCACTTTCAGGATGGCAACGCCGGTCTTGAAGGGTTTGAACTTTTCCCGGTCCGTGATATGGATCTGGGCGCCGCCGCAGAGGACGCCCGCGTGCTTCTGGAAGGTCGGCTCGAAATAGATCGGACGGAACTGTACGCCGGGGAGCTTGTATTCGCGAAGATGGCCCACGAGCGTCTGCGGGTGGATGAAGGGCGCACCGAATATCTCGAAGGGGCGGGTTGTCCCCCGGCCTTCGGAGAGGTTCGTACCCTCCAGGAGGCACATCCCGGGATAGACAAGGGCCGTGTCCGGCGTCGGCATGTTGGGCGACGGCATGACCCAGGGGAGCTGGGTCCGGTCGAACCAGGATCGCCGCTTCCAGCCCTGCATCGGGACGACCCGGTAGTGGATGCCGGGATGGAACGTATCCTCCAGATAGTGGCCGATCTCGCCGATGGTCATGCCATGCCGCACGGGGAGCGGCCTGAGTCCGACAAAAGAATGGTAACCCTGCCGCAGGACCGGTCCCTCGGTGAGGTGCCCGCCGATAGGGTTCGGCCGGTCCAGGACAACGACCGCCTTCCCGGCCTCGCGGCATGCCTGCATGCAAAGGTCGAGCGTCCAGATGAAGGTGTAATAGCGGGCGCCGACATCCTGCAGGTCGATGGCGAGGACGTCGATGTTCTCGAGCATGGCTGGGGTGGGTTTGCGCACCTTGCCGTACAGGCTGGCGACCGGCAGGTCCGTTCCTGCATCGCGGAAACCCTCCCACTCGACCATATTGTCCTGGGTCTGACCGTAGATGCCATGCTGCGGGCCGAAGAGTGCGGTGAGCCGGAGCTTCTTCGATCGCCGGAAGACGTCCACCGCATGTTCGAACTTCCGGTTGACGCTTGCGGGATGCGCCACGAGGCCGACGCGGGCGCCTTTGAGGTCCCGGGGCCAGAGCTTCTCTACGAGGTCGAGTCCGGTCTGTGTTGTTTTGACGGCGGCCATGAGCGGATTATAGTGGCTCTCCCGGTGAAGTGCAACAGGAAATTAAATGCGCAAGGAGCACCCCAGGGCAACTTTGATCGATCTCACGCGGTGTGCTCAACGGGGTAAGCAAAAGTGACCCGTCGGGAGCAGGACCTCCCGTAGCGGCCGCCGGTGGTCCGCTCGCCGACCTTGACAGGCTCTTTCCTGTCGTGCTACAGTTCCTGAGTAGCAGGACAAAGACAGCAGACTGCGGCCTTTAAAGGAGAACCCATGAGCCGAAAACGCGCTCTGACGTTCATCGTGACAGCAGTTCTGCTGATCTCGTTCGCATCGCCTGCATCGGCTCTCTATCGATGGGTGGATGAAAAAGGCCAACTGCACATAACGGACAATCCGCCGCCGTCCAAGCAGGCCCCCGAGGAGCCTGAGGCACCACGGGCCACGGCGGTGCCTTCTCCTGCTCCGGCACCTGCTGCAGTGACCCCGCCGCCGGCGAAACCCGCTGCTGCTCCGGTGCAAACGGCGCCAGCGGCCATGCCTGCGCAGACCGCACCTTCACCGACCGTCAGGCAGGCCGCACCGGCCCCGGCACCTTCGGTACCATCCGCGCCTGCTCCTTCGATGCCCGCGGCAAAGGAAGCGCCGCGGACGTACGCTCCCCCTCCATTCGTTCCGGGGAACCTGCCGGCCGCGAACATCATCACCGCCCTGTTCGCCGGTTTTCTGACGGTCATTCTGGCAGTCGCGATCGGAGCATATATCTTTGCCGCGCTCTGCCTGTATCTCATCGCGAAGAAGCTGAACGTGGCGGAGGCCTGGGCCGCGTGGGTCCCGATCCTTCAAGTGTGGCCGTTCCTCACATCGGCCGGAAAACCCTGCTGGTGGGTCATCCTGCTGCTCATTCCCCTGGTGAACGCTTTCGTCGGCGTGTATCTGTGGATGTGCATCGCCGAGAACCTGGGCCGGAACAAGTGGCTCGGCCTGCTTATGCTGCTGCCCATCGTGAACTTCATCCTCATGGGGGTGTTCGCTTTCTCCAAGGACGGATCCGCAGAAACTGCGCAGCCCGCCTGACCGGCGGGACGATGCAGCATGCTGCCAGAGGCACCCGGTCGGTGGACGACCCGGTGCCTTTTTCTTTGGGGTCCGGGGACGCTCCCCGGGGACAGGCAGCAACCGGGATCGGACGGACCCGGCCGTACGTTCCCGTGTTGAAAAATCGGGACGCATCCTCTATAATAGCGGCATGACGTACAAGGTCGTTGAAACAAGCACGGTGACCGATCTGGAGATCGAGCGGATACTGAACGAGTGGTCCGGTCGCGGGTACTCGTTCGCCAGCATTCATTTCGTCAACACCGAGGCTTCACGCAGGCCCGGAATGGCCTTTCTCTTTTTTACGCAGTGTGAAGAAGGTGCTCCGGAGCGTTCGGCCGGGAGGGCGGACCCGTGACCGACCATCCGCTCCGACAGCTCAGGGAGGCGATCCTGGCGTTGTTCCTGCTGGTCCTCATGGGGACGGCAGGGTACATGTCCGTCGAGGGATGGTCATTCCTCGATTCCCTGTACATGACCGTTACGACGATAACGACGGTCGGATATATGGAAGTGCACCCGCTGAGCCATGCGGGCAGGCTGTTCACCCTGCTGCTCATCGTTTCCGGCGTGACGGTCCTGTTCTATACGGTCGGCAAGATCGCCCAGGTGATGTTCGAAGGCCAGTTCCAGCGCTATTTCGGGAGGATGAAAGTGGAAAAGCAGATCGAATCCTTGCAGGACCATTACATCATCTGCGGATACGGAAGGATCGGCGCGCTCATCTGCAGGGAGTTTGCGGCCAAGCCGGTTCCCTTCGTGGTAGTGGAGAGCAATCCGGCGGTGATCGAACGGCTCGAACACGACGGCCACCTGTTCATCCGCGGCAGCGCGACCGAGGACGAGTCGCTGCTCAAAGCGGGCATCAAACGGGCGAAGGGACTGATCGCCGTCGTGACGTCGGATACCGAGAACGTGTACATCACCCTGACGGCACGGGGCCTGAACCCGGACCTGTACATCCTGGCGCGCGCCGGCGAAGAGGGGTCCGAGGTAAAACTGAAACGGGCCGGGGCGAACAAGGTCATCTCGCCGTACCATATCGGCGGAAGCCGCATGGCCCAGGCCATCCTGCGGCCGAACGTGGTGGACTTCATCGAGATCGCCACGGGCCGCGATCACATCGACCTCCAGATGGAGGAGATCAGCATTCCCGACGCTTCCTACTGCGTGGGCGAGAACCTGCTGTCCTCGGGCTTTCGAAAGCAGACCGGCGTCATCATCGTGGGCGTCAAGAAGGTCAGCGGAAAGATGGTCTTTAATCCCGATTCCCAGACCCGCATCGATGCCCGGGACACCCTCATCATCCTGGGGGAGCCGGCAGCCATCTCCAAGCTGGAACAGCTCGTGACCCTGCAGAACCCCAACGCTGCGGCGGTCACCGGGACGTAGGAGCAGCATCTCCTGCCGGAAGAGGACGGACCCCCGCTTTCGTGCCTTCTGAACGGGCGAGCACCTTCTTCTTGCCAAGAGCGGGGCAAGTGTCGTATACTGAGCGCCTTGGTCGCGCCCCGCTCCGCGCGGGGTGCGGCTCGGACCCACAACGAATAGCCCGCGCCGCCGGTGCGTAAGTGAAGGAACGTATAATTAATGAAACGTATCACGATCTTCATGGTCCTTACCTCGATGCTGTTCCTGGCCACCGCGGGATTGCCCGCCTGCGGAAAAAAGAACAAGGTGACAGGGATCGCCATAGAACTGGGCGACCCGTTCATCGCCAAGGGCACGCTGCGGAAACTGTATGTGATGGCACAATTATCCCATGGATTGCCCCTGACGATGTGGACGCAAGTCACCTGGCAGACAGACAACCCGGCTGTCGCGACCATCAGCAGCGCTGGTGTTCTAACCGCGGTTGAAGCGGGTACCGCCGTTATTACAGCGACCGACATGGCCCACCCGTCGTTCACCAGCAGCGCCACGGTCTATGTCACCGACCTTCAGGCTATCACCGTTGTCCCGGCCCTGGTCAGCATTCCGGTCGGGTCCGTGCAGTTCTTTACCGCGACAGGCACCTACTCGGGTTTGACGCTCACCTATCCGTCCGACCTGACGCCGTTGGTCTCCTGGGCCTCATCGTCCACCGATGTCGCGGTGATAAGCAACGTTACTCCATCGCAGGGGATCGCCACTGCCAGCACGACCACGACGGGAACGACCACGATAACGGCAACGATCCTGATAACAGGCACCACGGTAACTCCTATCACAGGAACCGCGACGCTCACGGTCGTCCCGTAGGAACTGCGACCCGGTCCCGTGCCGCCGGCAGGTAATCGATGAACGTCCTCATTCTCCAGAACGTGACCTCCGAAGGCCCGGGTACCATGGCGGACCACCTGGCGGCGGCCAAGACCCCCTTCACCATTGTCGACCTCGAACAAGGGCAGACCTTTCCCGACGCAACCTCCTATTCGCATGTCGTCATCATGGGCGGCCCCATGGCGGTCTACGAGATGGACCGCACGCCCTATCTCTGGGCAGAGGCCAAGTTTATCGAGAAGGCCGTCAAGGCGGGCAAACGGGTGCTCGGTGTCTGCCTCGGCGCTCAGATGCTGGCGCATGTTCTCGGGGCGCGGGTCTATCCCGGGAGCGCAAAAGAGATCGGGTGGTATGACGTGGCGCTGACGGAGGAGGGGATGCGGGATGCGTGCATGGCCGGGCTTGCGGTGGAGGGCGGGAGGACCGCCCCGGTATTCCAATGGCACGGCGATACCTTCGACCTGCCGTCGGGTGCGGTAAGGCTTGCGTCCTCAGGACTCTTTCCGAACCAGGCGTTTCGGTATGGTGACGGTGCCTATGCCCTGCAGTTCCACATCGAGGTCACGCCGGGGATCGTTACAGGCTGGCTCAGGAACGAGAAGGGGGTCGATTTTCCCTTGATCGATGCACGGTCGCAGGAGATCTACGGCCCGTACCGGAAGCGTGCGGAAGTATTCTACCGGCAGTTCTTCGGATCATAAGCGCGTTCGATCACTGCAGTTGCTCCGGGCGGACCCGGCAGGCTGTTTCGGCCTACGCCCTGTCCCCGGGTTCGGTGTAATAAAGAGCGAGGCAATCCGGACAGATCGGGTTGTCCCTGAACTCGCCGCTCGCCATCTGGTGCCGGAATTCCTCATAGCGGCTGCTGTTCCATATCTCTTTCAGGGATGCGTCCCTCACGTTCCCCATCGTATTGACCGCATTATAGTCCCTGCAGCACGCGACGACATCTCCGTTCCACTGGACGACGAGGTATTGCCACGGAAAAGGACAGGGCATGTACGCCGGGTACTTCTCGACGCTGCCCAGTCCGGCCATCTCTTTTTCCCCCCAGGGGAAGAACTGCCGGATCTCGACCTCGATGTTCTTTCCTTCCCATCTCTTCTTGAAAGCGTCCACCTGCTCTGTATTGATGCGCATCTCAATCAAACGAACCGAGATCCGCGCTGCCGACCTCGTATGCTCATGGAGGGAGATCAATGCCTCGATGTTCCGGACGGCCTTGTCGAAATCGGCGTGGTTGCCCCGTGCAGCCCGATAGGTTTCCTGGTCGTTCCCGTCCAGCGAGACAATGATCCGATGCGGCCGCTGTGCGAGGATGCGTTCGGCCAGTTCGGGTCCGAGCTGAGGTCCGTTGACCGAAAGAACCATGTTCAGGCCCCGATCGGACGCATAACCCACCATTGCGGCGATCTCGGGATGGAGAAGGGATTCGCCGAAATGGAAGAGCTCGATCTCCCGGGACCTGACCGGTTCGGCATAGGTCGCCACCTCGTCCAGGACCTTTTTATACAGGCCGAGGTCCATGAATCCGGTCTCCCTCTTCATCTTCCGGGACCGGGGGCACATGATGCAGGCGTAGGGGCAGTGGTTGGTCGGTTCGATCTGATGCAGGTGCGGCTCCTGCGGCCGCTTCATCTCGAAGAGCCGCGCCCAACCCTGCCTGCTTTGCAGAGAAGCGGGGAATTTTTTTGCAGAGAAGCGATCGTTGGATGACGGTGCCATGTCGTTGTTCCTTTGTTGAAGCTCCGGCGGCAGGCATGCCGGTGAAGCGTGCGTATGCCGGCATTATAGCATGTTCGCGGCCCGGTGGTTAGCAGTTGACATATGTACGGGCCGGCATTACAATTTCAACCACGTTGTGTACAGGATGCTCCACGAGGTCCTCAGGGGTCTGCGCATCATGCTTTTGTCCGAAGATAATCGTCATGCTCCTGAAACGGAAACGATCCGCAGCCTGTTCGCCCTTGCCGTTCGCGACCATGGGGCGAAGAACCTCATTGTCTCCGATGTCGACGGAAGCGTGTTCACCTATGCCGATGCCGCGATCGCTGTCCGGCGCATCATGGCAAAGCTCCGCGCAGAAGGGCTGACGAAGGGCGACAGGCTCTGTTTGTACTCACCCGTGCGCGTCGAGTCCTTCCTTGTCTTCTGGGCGGCTGCAAGCCTGGGCGTGGTCGTTGTCCCGCTGGACCATCATTGGCCGGAGCGGCTGCTGGAGCGCGTCCTCGGCCAGATACGGCCGAAGCTCTTCTTTTGCGAGAGAAGGAGCTTTCTCGGATTTGAAGCCGTCAAGGAAACGGTGCGAACCGTCCTTTTTGACGAACCACGAGAAAGCTGTCCCCCTGGGCCTCCTGTTCTTTCGCAATGGCTGGATGGCGATGTGTTCGGGTCCAACGCCCCCGAGCTGCATCCGGACGATGCGGCTGTGATCCTGTATACGTCGGGGTCCACCGGAGATCCCAAAGGCGTGGTGCTTTCCCACGGGGCGCTGTACCGCAGCGGGCGGCTGGTCCGGGACCTGTTCGATTGGCGTTCCGACGATATTCTGCTGAGCCTTGGCGACATGCACGCCATGAGCGGCCTCCGCAACCCCGGGACCGCGACATTGCATGCGGGATGCTCGTTTCTCATGACCGCTCCGGCATTGCGGTCCAACCTGTTCGCCCTGGCGGAATGCATACGGAAACACCGCTGTACCCAGCTGAGCACCGTGCCTGCCGCGATCAGGGAGCTTGTGCAGTTCAAGGACCGCATACCTGCGTCGAGCCTGGGCAGCCTGAGGTCGGTCCAGAGCGCGGGAAGCGTTCTGACGCAGCCGCTCCTCGATGCGTTCTGGGAGCACTTTCACGTTCCGGTCTTGAACTATTACGGCCTGACGGAAACGACGGGTCTCTGCATCGGTCATTCGCTGCAGAGCTTTCGGCAGGCGAACGGCAGCATCGGCCTTCCCGTGGGCTGCATCGCAGAGATCGTGGACGCTGACGGGCACGCGGTCGCAGACGGGTCCGCGGGAGAGCTTCGCATCAAGAGCGGCAACCTCCTGTCGGGATATTATGGGAACGCGGAACTTACCAAGACGATCCTGCGGAACGGTTGGTTCTCCACCGGCGATCTTGCGGTACAGCGGCCCGACGGCCACATCGTCCTGACCGGACGCAAAAAGAACATCATCAAACAGGCCAATGGCGATCTGGTCAGCCTTGAAGAGGTCGAGTCAGCACTGGAGAAGCATCCGCAGGTCCGCGAGGCGGCGGTTTGCGGATTCACCTCGGCGCGGGGAGATGAACGCATGGCTGCGTTCCTTGTAACGAGCTCCCTGCCCGGGCACGAGCCGGCCTTCATCAAGGAGATCCGTCAACATGTCGCCCGTGAACTGGGACCCCACAAGGTCCCCGCGGTCTATTATCTGAGGGAGCGTTTGCCGAGGAACAGTATGGGTAAACTGCTGCGGGAACAGTTGAAGCAGGACATCGTCGAGCCGTAGAGCATCTGGAGCATGAGCAGGCATGGCAGCATTGACCACCAACGACCCGCATGCGGCAGAGGACACGATCCCGCATGCGTTCGACCGGGCGATACAGGCATTCGCGCAGAGGGGCCTGCTTGTCTCGGACCGTGACGGGAGCACATTCACCTTTGCCGATGCCGCCCGTGTGGTCCGCCGCATCATGGCGCGTCTCCGGTCGGCAGGGGTGGGGAAGGGCGACCGCATCTGCATCTATGCCCCCATGGACGTGGAGCCGTGCCTGTTGTTCTGGGCGTCCGCGAACCTGGGTGCGATCTATGTCCCCCTGGATTATCGTTCATCGGTAACCATGCTGAGAAGGATCATCGACCAGGTCGGTCCGAAGGTCCTTTTTTGCGACCCAGCCGGCTTTGCCGGATGTCCGGACATCAAGGACCGTGTGCAGACGGTCCA
>Ga0334722_10005449_pt1 | contig 12845 bp, 25 predicted proteins | sample C3_bottom_MG_FD_207210 | JGI IMG/M metagenome (GOLD analysis project Ga0334722, IMG submission 207210) | Sediment microbial communities from Yellowstone Lake, YNP, Wyoming, USA - C3_bottom | ecosystem: Environmental > Aquatic > Freshwater > Lake > Sediment | place: USA: Wyoming | collected...
ACGTCACGGTACTGGTAAAGCACCACGTACGCCATGGGGTCAATTGACACTTGGATACCGTACTCGTCGTCGTAAAGATGTCAGTCATATGATTATTAAGAGTCGCCATGATGCGAAGAGGAAGAAATAACTATGAGTCGCTCACTTAAAAAAGGACCATTCGTTGACTTCAAGCTTGCTAAGAAAGTGGCGGCGCTTGGGCCAGACGATCGAACAATAATCAAAACTTGGGCTCGTGCCAGCACGATTAGTCCAGACATGGTCGGACGCACAATCGCTGTACACAACGGCAAAGTTCACGTTCCAGTGCTTGTTTCAGAAAATATGGTTGGACACAAACTTGGTGAGTTTAGTCCTACCCGTAAATTCCGTAAGCACGGCGGAAAGGACAAGGCTTAGTATATGAGTTTAACTACTGTTCGCGCATATGCTAAAGGTATCGAACAAGCTCCCCGCAAGGTAGCTTTGGTCGCCAGCCTAGTCCGTAACCGTACCGTTGCAGATGCATTGGTTATCTTGTCTCACGTTCCAAAACGTGCAGCTGATCCAGTAAAAAGCGCCATCGAAAGCGCCAAAGCAAATGCTATCAACAATCACGACCTAGACGCAAAAACGTTGATGATATCAACTATCTCTGTCACAACTGGCGACCGAATCAAACGATTCAAGCCAGCTAGCCGCGGTCGCGCATTGCCATTCCAAAAGAAATCAGCCAATATTTTAGTTGAAGTGACCGGTGATATTAAACCAAAGAAGAAACCAGTAGCCAAAGCTGCTGCTGAAAAGGAGAGCAAGTAATGGGACAAAAAGTCAACCCAATTAGCTTCCGTCTTCAAGTTCACAAGAACTGGAGTTCACGTTGGTTCGCAAGCAAAAGAGACTTTGCTAAATGGCTAGCTGAAGATATTCGCATCCGCGAACTTATCGAAAAGCGCTTTGAAAGCCGTCCAACAATCAATTTGATTGAAATTGAACGTTCTGCAAACCTAATTACTATTACTATCCACACAGCTAAAGCTGGTGTTGTGATTGGTCGTGGTGGTGCAGGCGTAACTGAACTAAAGGCTATGATTGAAAAAATCGCCAGCCTTCCTGCTCGTTTGAATATCGAAGAAGTGAAGCGACCAGAATTATCAGCTAAACTAGTTGCCGAGAATATTGCTCGTCAATTGGAACGCCGTGTTAACTTCCGCCGTGCCATCAAAATGGCCGCTCAAAACACGATGTCAGCTGGTGCTAAAGGTGTTCGTATCCAAGTTGCAGGCCGATTAAACAACGCTGAAATGGCCCGCCGTGAAAAACTAATCGAAGGTTCTGTGCCATTGCATACATTGCGCGCAGACATCGACTATAACGGATCTCGCGCCCAAACTCCTGCCGGAACCATTGGTGTCAAAGTATGGATCTACAAAGGCGAAAGGGTATAGGCTATGTTGTTACCAAGTAAAACTAAGTATCGCAAAGTACGCAAAGGCAAAAACGGTGGTACCGCATCACGCGGCCAATACGTAGCTTTTGGCGACTATGGCCTCCAGTCACAAGATAACGAGCGCATCACCGGTCGTCAGATCGAAGCCGCACGTCAAGCTATGACTCACCACATCGACCGCACAGGTAAAATCTGGATCCGAATCTTCCCACACATTCCAGTAACCCGCAAACCTCAAGACGTAAAAATGGGTAGCGGCAAAGGCAACCCAGAATTCTTCGTCGCCAAGGTTAAAGCCGGAACAGTTTTGTTCGAACTAAAGGGTGTTAGCGAACCAATTGCGCGTGAAGCAATGCGCCTGGCCGCTCACAAACTTCCTGTCAGAACTAAATTTATCCTAAGGGAGCAGATCTAATGGCTACTAAAAAAACTACAACCAAAGTAACGAAAGTTGCAAACGAAGTTAAAACCATTGATCAGATGCAAACAGAATTAGTTGCAAAACGAACTGATTTAATCGCAGCAAAACGCGGACACAAGATGGGTGAACTCACCAATCCTCGTGTTATCACAGTTACACGTAAAGAAATCGCTCGCCTTCACACTGCTATCCGAGCAGCTGCGATTGCCGGCACAAAGGAGAATAAGTAATATGGCCAAGACATTGACAGGTGTCGTTACGTCGGACGTAGCGGACAAAACTATTACCGTCACTGTTACTAGTCGTGAAACGCATCCTATTTATGGCAAACAGTATTCTGTGACCCGCAAGTACGCCGCACACGATGAAAAGAACATTGCAAAAAAAGGTGACACAGTCACAATTTCACAGTGCCGACCAATTTCAAAACGAAAGACCTTCAAACTTGACGAAGTTATCGGCAAGTCACACGGCACAATCGAATTGAAAGAAGAAGTCGCTGAGGTAGAGGTATAATATGATTCAACAAGAAACCCGTCTAAAAGTCTGCGACAACTCTGGAGCAAAGGAAATCCTTTGTATCCGTGTTCTTGGCGGCACAAAACGCCACTATGCGCGTGTTGGCGACATGATTGTTGCATCTGTTAAAGTTGCCTCAACCGTAGGTGTTGTTAAACGTAAATCAGTTGTAAAAGCTGTTATCGTACGAACTCGCGACCAAATTCAACGAAAAGATGGTTCAACTATCGCTTTCGATGAAAATGCTGCCGTAATCGTCGCTGACGACAAAACTCTAAAAGGCACTCGTGTCTTTGGACCAGTCCCTCGCGAACTTCGCGATATGGGCTATGCCAAGATCATCAGCCTTGCTCCGGAGGTACTATAATATGGCTACTATTAAAAAGATAATCAAGGGTGATATTGTTAAAATCATCAGTGGTGCCAAAAAAGGTACAACCGGCAAAGTTCTAGCCGTTCTTACTAAAAAGAACGCTGTGCTAGTCGAGGGCGTTGGCAATATTCATCGCCACGTCAAACCAAGCCGAACAAATCCACAAGGTGGACACAAAGATATTCACGTCGCGACTCCAATTCATAAAGTTGCGCTAGTAGTTGACGAAAAGTCTATGAAAACCAGCCGCGTTGGACTAACAAAGAATGCTGACGGCAACAAATCACGTGTCGCTCGTCAGAATAAAGATAAGGAGATCAAGTAATGGCTAAGGCAACTATCCAAGCAACAACGACTCCTCGCCTGAAAGCCTTGTACAAAGAGACCTTTGTCAAGGAACTACAAGCCGAATTGAAACTAGATAACATTCATCAAGTTCCAAAACTAGAAAAAATTGTAGTCAGCGTAGGAATTGGTAAAAACAAAGACGACAAACGCCACTACGAGGTTGTACGTAATACAATCACCAAAATCACCGGCCAAGCGCCAGTTGATCGTATGGCTAAAAAGTCTATCGCAACCTTTAAAATTCGTGCAGGCCTAAACCGTGTCGGCATCAGCGTAACGTTACGCGGTGCTCGCATGTATGAGTTTTTGGATCGTCTAGTCAACGTTTCAATGCCACGTATTCGTGACTTTCACGGTGTTAGCGCAAAGGCTTTTGATAAATCTGGCAACTTCAACCTTGGAATTGTCGAACAATCAATCTTCCCAGAACTAACATTCGAAGAAACTCAAATCCTACATGGTTTGCAAATAACTATGGTTATTTCCGGCGGTAGCCCAGCTTACAGCCGTGCAATGCTAGAGAAATTTGGTATTCCGTTCGAAAAACAAGGAGGCAATCGATAATGGCTAAGAAATCTGCTATCGCTCGCGATGAAAAACGCAAGAAAATGATTATCAAATATGCTGCTAAACGTGCCGAACTAAAGGAATTAGGTGATCAAGAGGGTTTGGCTGCATTGCCACTCAACAGCTCACCAACTCGTTGGAAGAATCGTGATTCACTTCACGGCCGACCACGTGCCTTTATGCGCCGATTTGGTTTGAACCGTATTAACTTCCGTGAAAAAGCCTCAAAAGGCGAAATTCCCGGCGTAACAAAGAGTAGTTGGTAGGAAAGGATAAATATATGTCATTACAAACAACTGACCCAATCGCTGACCTACTAACTCGCATCCGTAACGCAGTTATGGTTGGTAAAACCGAAATTCGTGTTCCTGCAAGTAAATTAAAAATTACTGTTGCCAAGGAGCTAAAAAAGGCTAACTACTTGGCGGAAGTCAAAGTAGAAAGCGCAAAACCACGCGATATTATAGTTATTACTATCAATAATCCAGGCGAAAACGCAACAATTACCGAGATTACCCGACTATCTAAACCAGGACGACGCGTGTACGTAGGTGCAGCTGAAATTCCTCGTGTTAAAAACGGTCGCGGTATGGTACTTGTCAGCACCAGCAAAGGCGTCATCCCAGGTCATACAGCTATCAAAGAGCGACTTGGTGGTGAATTGCTACTAAAGGTATATTAATAAAAGGAGAATAAAATGAGTCGAATCGGAAAACTACCAATTGACATTCCTACCGGTGTGACAATCACGGTCGACTCAGATGTTGTTACCGTCAAAGGGCCAAAAGGCGAATTGACAGTACCTCACCTGAGCGACGTGACTGTGGCCATCGAAGGCAATGAAGCAATTGTCATACGTAAAGATGACGAGTTCATCGCAAAGTCACAACATGGTCTACAACGCGCACTATTAAATAATGCTGTCGTTGGAGTAAGCAAGGGTTACGAAAAGAAACTAGAAGTTAACGGAGTCGGTTTCCGCGTCAATGGCGGTGGAAGCAAGATCGAAATGCTTTTGGGACTTTCTCACCCAGTAAATTATGTAGCTAAAGAAGGTGTTTCACTAGCAGTCGACAAGATGACGATTACCGTAACAGGTATCGACAAACAAGCTGTCGGACAAACTGCCGCAGAAATTCGTTCACTTAAAAAACCTGAACCTTACAAGGGCAAGGGTATTAAATATGCTGACGAAGTATTACGCCACAAGGCTGGAAAGGCTGGTAAATAATATGGCTAACCTTACAAAGAAAATATTAAATCTTAGTCTTCGCAAAAACCGAATCCGTTCAAAGATTTCGGGAACAACCGAACGACCACGTTTGACTGTATCAATCAGCAACAAGCACGTTAGTGCTCAGATTATTGATGACGTCAAGCAAAAAACACTTGTAGCCAGCACAACTGTTGGTACCAAGCAAACTGGAACAATCACCGAACAAGCTGCAATCATCGGTGCTGATATTGCTAAAAAGGCTAAAAAAGCAAAGATTAACGCAGTCGTATTCGACCGTAACGGCCGTTTGTACGCTGGACGATTGAGTGCCTTCGCTGAAGCTGCACGCAAGGAAGGGTTAGGATTCTAATATGAACGATTCTGAAGTAAAGACTACTCCTGTTGAATCTCGCGCGCCACGTGCCCCAAGAGGCGGACGCCGTGATCAAAACCAAATGCCAGAAGAGCCAAAAATGTTTGAAGAAGTTGTTATTAACATCGACCGTGTGTCCCGCGTTGTAAAAGGCGGACGCCGTTTCCGATTTAAAGCACTTGTTGTTGTTGGCGATCGAAAAACTAAAGTTGGTATTGGTGTTGCTAAAGGCGCCGATGTTCAAGCTGCTATTGCTAAAGCAACAGATGTTGCCAAAAAGCACATGATCACCGTTGCTATCTCTAATGATACGATTCCACATGATAATGAAGTTCGTTTTTGTGGCGCTCAAGTTATGCTTAAGCCAGCTGCTCCTGGTACAGGTATCATCGCTGGCGGCGTAGTCCGATCAGTTATTGCTACAACTGGTATCAAAAACTTGCTATCAAAATCACTAGGATCAACCAACAAAGTCAACATTGCTTACGCAACCGTTGAAGCTTTGAAGGGCCTAGTTCCTAAAAGCGAATGGCTAAATAACACCTCAAAAAAAGCCCCTGCTAAAACAGTGGCCACAGAGGAGACAAAGTAATGACTAAGTATAACGAACTAGAAGTTTCGTCAAACAAAAAGATCAAACGCGTTGGTCGCGGTATTGCATCAGGTCAAGGTAAAACTGCCGGACGTGGTACCAAAGGTCAAAAAGCTCGTACAGGTAAAAAACTTCGCCCAATGTTCGCCGGCGGTTCAGGTTCACTTGCTCGCCGCGTACCAAAAGGTAGTGGTTTTAAATCTTTGCGGACTCCAGCACAAGTTGTATATCTTGATCACTTGAATGCGTTTAAGGGTAAAACAGCTGATAACTTTACGTTATTTGAAGCTGACTTAATCTCGACACCATATCATGCTGTCAAAGTAATCGTTCGCGGTGAATTAACCGAAAACGTTAAATTGCACGTTGCTGGCGCAAGTAAAGCTGTCAAAGCAGCTGTCACCAAAGCTGGTGGAAGTTTTGTGAAAACTGCTGTACCATTGAAAAAGGGTACAAAGACAACTGAAAAATCTGACAAATAACATTGTTGCATTTCCCATGGCGTCATTCGATCGCCTCGGGCTATCAAATCGACGCCATGTGGAGTAGCAACAAGCACCTGATAGACTAAACGTAGGAGAGGGTAACAGACTGATGAATTGGAAAACAATCTTTAAATCACTAAAGAATCGCGATATGTTAAAGCGAATCCTAATTTTGCTAGGCATCATCGTAGCCTATCGCTTTTTGGCGCACGTGCCAGTACCTTTGGCCGAGCCAACTCAGCTAAAAGAAGTTATTAACAGCGTTATTAGTGGTTCAGACTTTGGCGGTTTCCTTAACTTGCTATCCGGTGGCGCATTGACCAGCCTATCAATCGTTTTGGTTGGTATGAGCCCATTCATCACGTCATCGATTATTACTCAACTTTTAACTAAAGCTATTCCAAAGTTGGAAGAACTACACAAAGACGGCGAATCTGGACGTCGCAAGATTAACCAGTGGACACGTATGATTGCTGTCCCGCTATCTATTATTCAGTCAATTGCATTTATTTACATCTTGCGCCAGACGGTTTTGGCCGGCAACACCACAGTACTTGCTAGTGCAACACTAGTCAGCTGGATTGTAGCTGTCGCTGCCATGAGTGCTGGCTCAATTCTGTTGATGTGGCTAGGTGAGTTAATGACCGAGCAAGGTGTTGGTAATGGCATCAGCTTGATAATCTTTGCCGGTATTGTCAGCCAATTGCCAAAAACATTAACTACGATTGCTAACTCTTTATTTAACACAACATCAGGTTCACTACATGTATTCAACTGGTTTACGATTCCAGTAAATCCGTTATCATTCGGTATCGCCATAACGTTGACCTTGGTGTCATTACTTGTATTGTATCTGTTGGTCAAAGTTAACGAAGCTCAGCGTGTGATTACAATTAACTATGCTAAACGCGTTCAAGGCAACAGCAACTACGGTGGCGTTAAGAGTATCCTGCCAGTCAAGTTGATTGCCGCAAACGTTATTCCAATCATCTTTGCTGTCGCATTCTTGTCATTACCAGCCTTTGTCGGTCAAATCTTAAAGGCAACCGGCAATCCAGCATGGCATGCGCTGGCTACAAATTTGATTACTTGGTTCCAAGCGCCTAGCCAAGGCCAGTTTACAGGGTCAACTTTGCAAGCCTTTATCTATCCAGCTGCATACTTTGTACTTGTAATCCTGTTCACGTATTTCTACACTGGTATCATATTCAACTCAAACGAAATTGCTGAAAACTTGCAAAAGCAAGGTGGTTTTATCGAAGGTATTCGACCAGGTAAACAAACCGAAGATTATTTGACACGTACTGTTAATCGCTTGACGCTGTTTGGATCACTAACACTCGGTTTCATCGCCGTCCTGCCATTCATCGGTGAGTATTTGATATACATCGCGACAGGTGTTGCTAACAGCCAATTGTCAATCGGTGGTACTGGGCTTTTGATCGTGGTATCAGTTGCACTTGAGTCACTACGCCAAATCAACTCACGCGCTTTGATGATTACTTACGACGACTATAAATAGAGTTGGCTATTGGAATTTAGCTATTGGAATATGGCATAACAACTTAACCCTGGATACACCAGGGTTTTTGTTTTACTTTGATTATATTTGCCAATAGCCAAATTCTAATAGCCATTAGCCATATTTGACATACGCCAAATCCTTGCTATATAATGAAGATATCAAATAAAGCGCGTGAATAACAAACGAGCGTCCATTTTCTTGATTTTCCCTCTTTACGGATATATATCCGTAGTGTATAATTGGGTATTGTAACCTATGGCTAGTCAAAAAGAAGTAATTAAATTGCAGGGGAAGGTGGTGGAATCACTACCTAATACTCAATTTAAGGTAGAACTTGAGAATGGCCACAGTATAATCGCCCACATTTCAGGTAAAATGCGCAAGCACTATATCCGACTTGTACCAGGTGATAAAGTGGAAGTCGAGTTGACTCCTTACGATCTAAGTAAGGGAAGAATCACTTTCCGCTTAAAGGATTAAATTTAAAGTAACAGGAGTTTTTGAACGCTTATGAAGGTTCGTGCAAGTGTCAAAAAAATTAGTCCTGATGATCAATTTGTACGCCGTAAGGGTGTACTAAGAATTATCAACAAGAAAAAACCTAAGAACAAGCAAAGGCAGGGTTAAGCATGGCTCGAATTGCTGGGGTAACAATCCCATCAGAGAAGCAAGTTCAGATCGCTTTGACGTATATTTACGGCATCGGTCCAAAATTTGCGTCGACCATCCTTGCGGCGGCTAAAGTAGAGCCGACCACTCGGGTGAAAGATCTCACCGAGGCTGAAGAACAACGCATTCGCGATATAGTTGATGCCAACTATACAACCGAGGGCGACTTACAGCGTCAGGTAACAAACAATATCAAACGCCTAAAGGACATTAGTTCTTACCGAGGTTTACGTCACAAAAACGGGCTTCCAGTTCGTGGACAACGTACTCGAACAAACGCTAAAACTCGTAAGGGTAAAGGCGTTGCTGTTGGTGGAACACAAAAGAAGGCAGCAACTAAGACTTAGAAAGGAATATGATTATGGCAGATGCAAAAACTACAACCCCACAATCAGCGGCTACACCAGTAGCAGCTACAACTGCAAAGAAAAAGCAACGCAAATCAGTTCCTGCTGGTCAGTTGCATATTCAAGCTACATTTAACAACACAATTGTGACATTTACCGACAAAAAAGGTAATGTCCTAACGACATCTAGCGCCGGTGCAACTGGATTCCGCGGCAGCAAAAAAGGCACCGCATACGCTTCACAAGTCGCAGCTGAAAAAGTTGGCGAAATTATGAAGAGTCAATTCGGAACCAGCTCAGTTGATGTATTCGTCAAAGGCGTAGGCCTTGGACGTGATGCAGCTATCCGAGCTATGGGCAGCTTCAACATTGCTGTTGACAGTATTCAGGATGTAACGGGTATACCACACGGTGGTGTTCGCCCACGTAAAGCGAGAAGGGCTTAAACTATGGCACGAGATATTTCTCCTATTGTTAAACAAAGCCGACGTGAAGGCTATGCTCTTCACCCTAAGGCTCACAAAGTCATGGCTAAGAAGACCGGTATTCCAGGTATGCACGCAGGTGGACGCCCAGGCAAAACAGGTCTATATTTAACCCAACTTCGTGAAAAGCAAAAAGTTCGCCGCACATACGGCCTGCTAGAACGCCAATTCGCTAAATTGATGGACGAAGCTAACCGCGCAAGTGGTCACGGCATTCTACCTGGTGAATTATTGCTTCAATTACTAGAACAACGCATGGACAACGCCGTATATCGCGCTGGTTTTGCAACTAGCCGACGTGCTGCTCGTCAATTGGTCAGCCACGGACATTTTATGCTAAACGGCCGCCGCGTCAACATTCCTTCAATCCGATTGAAAGCTGGCGATGAACTAGTAGTTCGTCCTAAAAGCACCAAATCTGGCTACTTTAGCCAAATTGATGAAATCGCAAAGAACACATACCAAGAGCCTCTTAGTTGGCTAAAAAGCGACCACAAGAAACTAACCGTTTCTATCACTGGTTTGCCAAAGCGCGAAGAAGCCGAAACTGATATCAAAGAACAGCTAATCGTTGAGTATTACTCACGTTAAAGGGTAAGGAGCCTAAAATGACAAAAGTTATTTACAACCCAGCACTAGCAAACATCGAAGAGAACAGTTCGACAGTTGCGACATTTACCGTTGAGCCACTACACGCTGGTTACGGTAACACGCTAGGCAACAGCCTACGACGTGTATTGCTATCGAGCATCGAAGGCGCTGCAGTTGTTGCATTCCGCATCGAAGGTGCAAGTCACGAGTTCTCAACCGTAGCTGGCATCAAAGAAGATGTCGTTGATATCATGCTAAACATCAAAAACATTCGTTTGCGAGTATTTAGCGATGAACCAGTCGAACTACGTTTAGAGAAAAAAGGTTCAGGCCCAGTTACTGCCGGTGATATTAAAACCACTGCCGACGTTGAAGTAATCAACCCAGACCAAATCATCTGCAACATTGATGATCCTAAAAAGGCACTTGTTGTCGACTTAGTCGTCGAAAAAGGCCGTGGCTACCAGACAATCGAAGATTCAAGCGCAAAACGCGTTCACAGCGATATGATTGCTGTTGATGCAATTTTCAGCCCAATCTTGCGTGTCCGCTACAAAGTTGAAGGTACTCGTGTCGGTCAAGAAACCAACCTCGATAAGTTAATCATTACTATTGAAACTGACGGTTCTTTGACACCACGTGAAGCATTCGAAGAAGCTTCTGCAATCCTAGTCAACCAATACACAGCCCTAGCTGGTTCAACAATTGTTGATTCAGCACCTGCGCTTGGTCAAAGCAAAGATGGCGAGCACAACGAACTAAATACCCCAATTGAAGAATTGAATCTGTCTGCACGTACTGCAAACGCTTTGATCAATAACGAAATCCGCACTGTTCATGACTTGGTCACCCTAAGTGAACAAGATCTACGTGAGCTTAAGGGTTTTGGCACCAAGGCGCTAGACGAAGTCAAAGATAAATTGGCGGAACTGGAACTATAATATGCACAGACACGGATATATTGGACGTAAATTTGGTCGCGAAACCGATCAACGCCGAGCTCTTATTAAGGGCTTAGCTACGAGTTTGGTTATGCACGGCAAGATCGAAACGACTTTGCCAAAAGCCAAAGAATTAGTTCGCTACATTGAAAAACTCATAACCAAAGCTAAAAAAGGCGATTTACACAATCGACGTATGGTTATTGCAGCGCTAAGCACCGAAGAAGCAGCTTACAAGCTGGTCGACGTGATTGCGCCACAATTAGCTGGCCGCACAAGTGGTCACGTTCGTGTAGAGCGCACTGAACTTCGTGTAGGTGATGGTACACAAATGGCAACAATTGAGTTTGTTGATAAAATTAAATCTACATCAGTAGAAACCACACCAGAGGAGGTGAAGGCGTAATGGTTAATGCTAAAACGTATTCACAAAAACCAACCGAGATTAATCGTCGTTGGATTCTGATTGACGCTTCAACCGCACCTTTGGGTCGCGTTGCATCTGCAGCTGCTAAATATATTATTGGTAAATACAAACCAACTTATACTGCGCACGTTGACAATGGCGACAATGTCATCATCATCAATGCTAAAAATCTGCTTGTATCAGGTACTAAAGAGAATGACAAAAAGTATTACCGACACTCAGGTTTTCCTGGCGGTATGACCGAAGCCACTTTGGCTGAAGTTCGCGCTAAAAACCCAGAGTATATTATCGAAGCTGCCGTCAAAGGCATGATTCCGGTTAATAAGCTAACTTCTGACCGCCTAAAACGCTTGCGAGTATTTGCAGGCAGTGATCACTCACACACCGCACAGACTCCAGAGAAAGTTGAGGTCAAGTAATATGGCTGTCACTAAATATATTTACGGTCTTGGACGTCGCAAAAGCGCAACCGCACAGGTTCGTTTGCTACCAGGCAAAGGCAATATAACTATTAACGACAAACCTGCTCTTGAATACCTAAATGGCAACAAGACGGTTTTAGCTAAAGTTACTGATCCACTAGCCCTAGTTAACAAACAAAAAGACTACGACATCACTGTTGTTGTCAAAGGCGGTGGCGTAAGTGGCCAAGTTGGAGCAATCCGACTAGCTATTGCTAAAGCTATCGTTACTGGCTTTGCTGACCTTAGAACAGTTCTTAAAAAAGCTGACCTATTGGAACGCGATTCTCGCGAAAAAGAACGCAAGAAATACGGTTTGCGATCTGCTCGTAAACGCGAACAGTTCTCGAAACGCTAGGGTTTGGCTATTAGCTATTAGAATATAGCTATTGGCAAATCTCAAAATACTCCGGAGTAAAATCCGGAGTATTTTTTACTCGGATATCAGCCAATAGCCATATTCCACATTCCAATAGCACTCAAACTATGTTATATATAATAGTAATGAATAAACTATTCGCAATAAATAATAATAGTTGGCAGGCTGGTCCTTGTTGTGATGGTCTGTTCCGTGTTTTGAAATAATATACTTTATGAATATCGACTAGACCGTCACAGTGCGGTCTATTTTATTATCTTTAACCATACTAAACTGTTATAATAGGAGTAATTATGTCAAAAACAGTCATATTAACCGGAATACGAGCTAATAACGATCTTCATATCGGAAACTATTTTGGTGCGCTTTTACCAATAATCGACATGGCAAAGACCAGGTCAAATGATTATCAAATCAACTTGTTTGTGCCTGATTTGCATAGCTTTACAACACCAATCGACCATACTAAACTGCAAGACCAGATTATGCATAACCTAAAACTGTTCGTCGCTGCTGGTTTGCCACTTGATAACCCCGACATTCACGTCTACCGCCAAAGTTACATTCCAGCCCACAGCGAACTGACCTGGATTTTGGATTGCTTTACTGGCTTTGGTGAAATGAACCGAATGACGCAATTTAAGGATAAATCCAGTAGTCTTAATGACGGTGTAACAGTCGGTCTGTTCAACTATCC
>Ga0334722_10005451_pt1 | contig 12843 bp, 7 predicted proteins | sample C3_bottom_MG_FD_207210 | JGI IMG/M metagenome (GOLD analysis project Ga0334722, IMG submission 207210) | Sediment microbial communities from Yellowstone Lake, YNP, Wyoming, USA - C3_bottom | ecosystem: Environmental > Aquatic > Freshwater > Lake > Sediment | place: USA: Wyoming | collected...
ATGCTGCTTCTTCTGCTGCTGATGCTGCTTATGTTGCTCATGCTGCTGCTCATGCTGCACGATTAGCGGGTATACCATTTGATGCATCGGTATTAAAGATTAAGGCAGAACAAGATGCTTGGATATATGTGAAAGAAAGTACAGCATCGTTAAAGTTTTCAATAAAAGAAGAAGCTCCTCAAATTTATAATCCAGTGTATGATGCAGAACTAAAGTCTCTTATTCATGAGATAGCAGAGTATTTAGTAAGTAATCATGACGTTTTAAGTATAGAAGCTGCTGTCCCGAACCTTCTTCCATTAATGAAACAATATTTAGTTAAAGACTATTCAGTTTCTGAATCTGTATTGGTACAATATGAGCAAGTGATGCGAGATGCTATTATGGAAGTAGCTAATCTTTATTTGAGTTCTCAACCAAATTTGGAACAAGAAAAGACGGAATTAACAAATACAGTCCAAGACTTTCTGCTCAAGAAATTCAATCATGAACAATTTACTACACGTGCCTTAATTCGTTTAGTAACAACATATGTAAAACTTGCACAACAATTTTCACCAGATGTTGTAGTTGAAGTTGTTGAAAGCTTACCAATGCAATTTCCAGAGTCATTCACACAAAATGGAAATCTTATTTATATTGGCGATATTAAACAAAAACCACTTGCGGAAAAAATTGAATTAAATGTCGATGACTTGAAGAATATAGCTCTTAAGCCTATTGAGGAGTTTGCTCAATATGGAGATGAAGTAAAGAAAACCGATGATGGTATTTATATATATAAGGATAATGGTTCTGATGTTCTTGCCGTAGCACATCTTGATACTGTTCAGAACTTGAATCATTTTGAAGTACAAAATTTGGATGATACACGAGTTATTCGAAATGCTCAGTTAGATGACCGTCTTGGTGCTTATATTATTCTTAAATTGTTACCTCAGATTGGGGTTAATGTTGATGTACTTCTTACCGAAGGGGAAGAGACTGGACGTTCAACAGCACGTTATTTCCAACCACGTAAGCAATACAAATGGATATTCTCTTTTGACCGTGCTGGTATGGATACAGTAATGTATCAGTATCATGATAAGGCGACAGAAGAATTATTGAATAATCACAACTTCACTGTTGGGCAAGGTTCCTTTTCTGATATTGCTCTCTTAGAACATCTCGGTGTCAAAGGATTTAATTTCGGTGTTGGCTACTACGACAATCATGGGCGTGAGTCTAATGCTATTGAATCTCATGTATTGCATAACATTCGTTTGTTTAAGAATTTTTATGATAAGTACAAGCATACAGCATTACCACATACAGATAGTGGGTATTTGAGGAGACGATTTGGTGGTTTGACATTTGGAGATGTAATTGGATTACCTACGCCTGAACAAGAATTTGAGAATCCAGTATATCAAATAGGAGACTTAGTTGATGTTATACCATTACCTGATGATGATTTTAACGAATTTCGTGGACACGTAATTGGTGTTCCATCTACTCGTAATGCATTTTTTTATGTTATTGAGGATATGGATGGTCAACCATTTGATGCTGAGGAACAACAGATACGTTTGGTTGATGATGAAGAATATCGTAGACGTTTTGGTTCTGATTTACCAAAAGCAGAAGAGTATCACGATTATATAGGTGACACAGATGTATCTCCACCAGACCCAAAAACAAGAAATGATAAAGATAAATCTGATGCTATTCGTCAAGATACTCAGAAAATGTATTTTGGACGCGGTGCTCACGATACTGTGATGAGACCAGAGACAGATAGACCTATTACACCATTCGCTTCTATGAATTTTGACCAGCCAATTGTACCTGAGTTACATAAGCCAAATTCTATTATGGTACACGAGGCAGTAATAGATGCTTTAACATTTGCTGAAACAGTAAAACCTCGTGCTATATTTCGTCATGAGACGAGAGACGATTACAAGTACCAAGCTCCTGTGAAGACAGCAACATACGCAAACAGCGACGATGCTTATGCACAGGGACAACGATTAAGTATAGACGATGCATTAGTAACATTGGACAAGTGGTACAATACGGTTAATAATATACAGAAGGCAGACCCTAATGATAGGATGGCATTAATATTTGAAGCATCATTTAATAGAGAAGCTGTTGAAGCTCGTCTTGGATTTGCTCCAAAACAAAGTGTTGAAGGTACTTCTGATGCCAAAAAGTATCAACTATTGAAACAACGTTTGTTAGCGATAAAATCGGGTCAAGTGTCTGACCCACTTTTGAAAGAGGTAGTATAAATGGGAACATTACTTAGAGGAAATATTATTGTTGGTAATGAGTATCAAAATGGAACTAAGAAATTAGTTACAGGAAATTTGGATTCGGAATTTAAAGCAGCGACTCAGAATGTAGCTGTTCAATCTCCTGTTAGAGTTGAACCTATAAATCCAGTATCTTCTGTTTCATTTACTAAGGTTGGAGATAGAATAGTCAAGCGTGGTAATATGGATGTCACAAGGAATGCACCTCTTTTCAACGACCCACGTTATACTTCGTCAACATTGGCTATCCCAACAGATGACCGTACACTTCATGGTCTTTATCGTTTTTTTGCAGATACTGATCCCATCGTTGGCGCAGCTTTAAGAATTCATTGCTTACCAGAAGGCGAACATATTCTTACCGATAGTGGTTCTAAAGCTATTGAAACTATTGTTCCTTATGGAGATAAGGTAATTGGGCATACCGGACAGTGGCAATCTGTAACAAGCACGTCTCGTACTTTTGTGAAAAAACGAATGTATACTATCAAAGTATATGGTTGTCCAGAAATGAAAATGACGGATAATCATGAAGTTAGAATTCGTGCAGGTAAAAGAATTCAAACTCGTAGTGATAGTAACAAATGGTCTGTTGATTTTGACTCCCCAATAGTATGGAAATCTGCCGATAGTTTGCAAATTCGAGATTATACACTGTATCCAAAGTTCAAAGAGGTTCGTCCTATTGTAACATTAGACTTAGCTATGTTTTTGAAACTATTTTCGGTTACTGGTCAACTTTTATACACTGTTACAGATGCTACAATAACAAGAGTAAGCACCAAACAGATATATCCTCGTTACGTTAAAGTAGATGAGGATTTTGCAGAATTAGCAGGGTGGTATGTTGCTGAGGGTTGGTGTAATGGTGGCAGTAACCTTGCATTTGCATTGCATAAAAACGAACAAGATGTTATTCAACGTTTAAAGGACTTGTTCAAGAAAATATTTGGTGTAGACCACATTCTTGTTGATGAAGTATCAGAGAATGGTATACAAGTAACTATCTGTTCTGCATTACTTGCAAAGGTTTTTGGATGGTTGTTTGGAAATCATGCCAATCAAAAGAAGATTGATGCCTCTATTATGTATGCCGAAAAATCTATAGTAAAAGCATTTTTAAAAGCGTATATTGAAGGGGATGGTCATGAGTCGAAGTATGAAATAGAATCTGTAACAGTTTCACCAACACTAAATTTTCAATTAACTCGATTAGCAACCAAACTTAATATCTTTTTTACAACGGTTAAATGTAAACCTAAAAAATTGTCTAAGCACAATGTAGAATACGTTGCTACAGCAGCCAAATCTATAGTCTATCCATTATTGTATGACAAAACCCCACCACAGCAGTTAAAGCAACAACCTTTGGCTGTTTGTCAAGATGACGATTATTTTTATTTACCCATTCGTAAAATAAATTCAAAAGAATTTGAAGGTTATGTTTATGATATAGGCACAGAAGACCATTCATTTTTATATCGTTGTATTGTTCATAATTCTGAACTTCCCGTAGCTAATCTACAACTGGGAGAATGTGAAGACTCTGGCGTTCAAGCTCACTTTGAAGAAATGGCGGAAAGAATCAATCTCATTCGTACTATTACCGATGGTGTAAAGGAATTCTGGACAATTGGTAATGACTATTTCTTTGGTGCATGGAATGAAAAAGATTATATGTTTGACCAGTTTACATTACTTAATCCTGATTACGTAAAAGTTGAATCTACATGGGTTAATCAAAAACCTTTGGTGAAGTTGATTCCTGATGAAAGTTTGAAGAAAATTGTACAATCTCGTAGTCCAGACTTCTTATACAAACAATTGTCTCCTGAAATTATTCGATATGTTCTGTATAACAATGAGATTCCATTACATCCAAACAACGTATTCATTCTATCTCATGATAAGGCTCCTTACGAAGTCAAGGGTAAATCTATTATCAAACGATTGCTCAAGATACTGATGTATGAAGACCGTTTGCAGCAAGCTCAGTTTGCTATTGCAACTCGTCATATTGTACCTTTGACGGTCGTTAAAGTTGGTGATCCGAATTCCGTGCAGGGAGATCATTATGTTACATATAAATCCTTGGATGGTCAATTACATATTCATACTTTTGATGAATTGTGGGAATTGTTGGACGGTGAGATTGTCGAGACAGAGAGTGGTAAGTTTGTTAAAAATATTGCACACCATAGACTTCAAACTCAATCTTTGGGAAGTGACGGGCAGTATGTGTGGAATCCTATAGAAGGAATATTACGGCATATCTCACCGGAAACAATGGTAGAAGTTGATACTGCTACTGCAACCATTACTTCTACAGAAGCTCATGGTTTTGTTTGGTTAAATCCAGATACTTTGAAGTATGAAAAAGTTAGTCCAAAACAATTGGCTGAAAGAGAAGCACCAACATTAGTTACATTTGAAAAGTTCGACTATTCAATTGGTGCAAATGAAGTATTAGGTCTTCCATTAACGTCGGGTTTAGCTTATATACTTGGTTTGTGGACTTCGGATGGTAGTTTTTATCAGGATAATGCTACCAGTTTAAGGATAAGTAATTTGGATTATGGTGTTGGACAGTATTTACAAGAGTTGCCAAAAAGAACGTCATTGGTTGATGCTGTGACAGTTTATACGAATAAAGAGCATGGCGATGCATGTTATACTCTATGTACTCCAAATATAACGAACGCTCTTTTGAAATATTACGAGTTTGAAAATTCTAAATCTCGTATTAAAACTGGCTTTGAAAAGATACCAATAGAGGTTATATTCAACAATAATAAAACTATTGTAGGTGCATTTTTTGCTGGTGTATTTGATGGAGATGGGACTATACGTAAAAATAAACGCCAAATTATTGTTTCGTGCGGAATATCTCGTGAATATCATCATTGGTTATCTCTTGCGCTATTGGCACAAGGCATTGTAAGTAAAGTAAGGTGTCGAAAATTCAAAGATGGTCGTAAAGATAATTACGAAGTACATATATCAAATCAAGATGCTATGAAGCGTTTCATTCTTCTTGTGCAAAATTATGTACGTCATAGTAAGAAACGTCAATTATTCACTACATTACTGCATTGGAAACAATCTCATCAGGAGAAAACAAACTGTTTTGATATTTCTGATGAAATGAGAAAAATCTTGTTTGATGGTGGTACAACAAGATTGTCCGATGGTAGCAACCCATGTTCTCATGTACGACGAAACGTTAAACGTGTAAGTCGTGATTTTATTTTGAAACATGCTGTTGATAAAACACCAGCAAATTTCTTTAGTTTGGCGGTTAATAAACTTACTCATACTGCTCCTAAAACAAAGTATGTTTATGACTTGATGTTGAGTCAAGTTCCTAATACATATATAGTTGCAGGAAATGGTTGGAGTAATACTTTCAATACTGGCTGGGTTCCAGAAGCGTCTGAATTGGAATCATTACGTGATATGTTTGCTGCATGGGAATTAGACCCTAATTTTTCGATCTTTTATCATTATGGAATTGATGTACAATTTTACGGTTCTACGGGAAAAATTCTTCCAGTCGGGCCTGAATTTGACCGCGTGTATAAACTTAAATTTATTGGTATGGGTATTCATGAGCAATTGATGACAGGTGCTGGTGGTAGTTATGCTCAAGCATACGCTAATCTTGAAATTCAACGTCAACGATATCTTAACTTGCAGTTGAAGATTGAACAGATGGTACATATTGGTTGGTTCAAAACCGTATCTGAAATGTGTGGCTTTTACCGTATGTCTCAACCAGTTGTAGGTAGTTTTTATCGTGGTAAGAAATACGGTAATGTTAGGGATGCAGGTAAAGACCTTTTGAAACAGTATTCTGGTATTCGTGATTATCAGGACAATAAAGAATTCAAAACGTTCTTTGTTAAAAAGGCTCAAGAACTTAAAAATGAAGAATTGACTCAACGTCGAGAATATATTTATCCGAAGCTCGATTGGGGTGCAATGTCTGCAACTAACGATGAGAATTATAAGAATTGGATTAAATGGCTGAAGAAAGAAGTACCTTGGATGGTCGATGAAGCTACATTGGCACGTATCGCTCGTTTGGATATGAATTCTCAAGAGAAAGCATTCTTCCGTGATATTAATCGACGTAAGCGACGCGAAACTGAAATCATTCAGAAAGGTTTGGCTCCATGGGCACAAGAGAAAAAACCACAAGGCCCTATTGCCGGTGACTTTGCTGGCGATACAGGTATGGATGTTGGATTACCACCAGCAGGTGGCACACCAGATATGAGTATTGCGCCAGCAGGTGGCGGTCTTAGTGTACCAGAAGCATCACCAATAGGTAGTGCCGGAGCACCAACAGGTGGGGCCGCAGCAGGTATGCCACCATCAGCACCAGTAGCAGCGTCAAAGGAACCAACTACATTAGAGAAGTTGGGGGAAGAAATGTTAGCTGAGGTTGCTAATGAAGTTGGGAATACTATGCAATCAAATCGCCCATTTTTTATTGAACATACAGCCATTGACCAAGCTGTTGGGAAGTAACTAATGTAAGTAATTGATATAGCATGGTTGACTGGATTTTTTGAAGGTTGAATTATCTATTTAGAAAGAAAACCAAAATGTCATCCTAATCGTCGTTATTTCGTAAAAAAGAAAAATGTAAAGTTTGCTATAATAGCTATTATTGTAAATTATACAGAGAACGTGAAAGGGAACAAATATGAAAGATTCACCAGCTATACTTCTATTAGATGTGGAGACCGCTCCTATACTTGCAAGTGTATGGAGATTGTGGGATGAAAATGTAGGATTGGAACAAATCAAGAAGGATAAACACCTACTCAGTTTTGCAGCTAAGTGGTTGGGCGATAAAGATGTAATGTATGAAGACCAGTCTCATGCTCGGTTAATTGAAGATGATAAAAAGTTACTTAAATCTATTTGGAAATTATTAGATGAAGCTGATATTGTAATAGCTCATAATGGACAAGCGTTTGATGTACCGATGATTCAGGCCCGTATGGTTATTCAAGGTATGACACCACCTTCTCCCTTTAGACATGTAGATACTTTACGAGAAGCTAAAAGGCATTTTGGTTTTACATCTAACAAATTGGAATATCTTGCTGGACAAATGGGCTGTCCAAAGTCTGCACATAAAGATTTTCCGGGTTTTGAATTATGGAAAGAAGTGATGCTTGGAAATAAAAAAGCTTGGGCAGAAATGAAGCGTTACAATATTCAGGATGTTAAAGCTCTGGAAGTTGTATATCTTAAATTACGTCCGTGGATTGAAGGTCATCCAAACGTTGCAATTTATACTGATCTTTCTAATCCAGCATGTCCAAAATGTGGTGGTAATGTACAAAAACGTGGTACTCGTATTACTAATTTTGGTAAATATCAGAATTACTACTGTACAAATTGCGGTGGGTGGTCGAGAGGAAGAGTGCTTTTAAATTCACCAGCAGACCGTAAGCGTCAACTCGCTAATTAAAGGAAGATTGTTATGTCGTTCAATTTCAGAATGAATACTATGTCTCCACCAAGACTTGTAAATCCCATTATCTTCATTTTGAAAGGTATTAAAAAACAAGCTCTTGAGGAGTTTGCATTATTGTGATTTTTTTTTCGTGAGGTCGTTATATGTTAACTAAGTATACGTATCAATTGCTTCAACCCGTTGCTTATGGGGCTACTAATAATCTTTACACTACAGCAGCACGACGCATTATTCCTATTAACAACAAGGAGTTTCGATATCTTCGTTTTAGAGCTATCGGTAGTATGGAGTGTGATGGAAGTAACGGAAACTGGGACGGGTTTCCTTATGAGCACTTTGAAGACTCACGTCCAAATTATGGCTATAAGTCGTTCATAGGAAAACGTGCACACGTAGAGCATAATTCGAGTTCTGGAATCGCTGGTTCTATTGGTGATTTACCAGATGCATTTCTTAACCGCTTCTCTATTCCTACCGAATTCGGCGTACAAAAGTATGCTGACCTACTTGGTCGAAATAATGATAATAAACGATTAGCTGTCTTAGGATTGCCTAATCAAACCGATGGGTCTATTGATGTATTGATGCGTATTGATGTCAAGCTTGCAAGTGATACGCGTGGTATGGAAAATAAATCTCGTAGAACAGCAGAGCGTATTGTTCGCATGATTGATACTGGTCAACGGTTGGCATGTTCTATGGGGTGTTTTGTTCGTGGGACACCAATCCAATTATCAAACGGTATACAAATACCTATTGAGAATGTACGTATTGGTGATATGATACTTACACATTCTGGACAGAATAAACCTGTGATTGATACGATGGTTCGTTATGAGTCGAACGATATGTATCGAATTTCTGTTTTTGGTATTCAAAAATCAACAGTAGTAACGGGAGAACATCCGTATTTAGTCTTACGCAGTAGACCTTTATGCGCTTGCGGGTGTGGTGGACGAGTACAGAAGAAAAATGAACGGTGGCTCTTAGGACATTGGCAGAACGTTTTTAATACTAATCCATTGATACCACAATCAACTACAGATGTACAAGTATCTATCTTAGAGGATGCATATAAAGAACAATTGGAGTGGATTGAAGTGAGTGAGATTTCAAAACATGATTACGTTGCGTTTCCGTTACCTGTGCAGAAATCTATAGAAACACCACACATTACAGAAGGTAAGGCTCGTCTTATTGGTTATTTTTTGGCAGAAGGTTCGTATATAAAACACACGTATGTTGATGACGAGACATTAAAAGTAGGTGTGGAATTTAACTTTGGTAATACTGATAAGGATAAAGAATATGTTACCGAAGTGAAGCGTAGGCTTGTTGAAGAATTTGAAGGTGTGATAGTTAAGGAATACTTACAAAAAAAGTATCGAAATGTGCCGCAGGGTTGTATAAGTTTGCGGGTCAATAGTAAGTCAGTTGCTCAATTTTTCGATTTTTATTGTGGGGAGTATTCAAACAAAAAGCAGTTACATGAAGAAGTGTTTCAGTGGTCTTCGTTTTTGCAAAAGCATTTACTCGCTGCATATTTCAACGGTGACGGTTGTCAAAGTATGTTAGGTGGGGTGCAACAAATAACATTTGCATCTACGGTGTCTGAAGTACTTGCTCGGCAATTGCATTATTTATTGCTAATGAATCGAATACCGGCCTCATTAACAAAACAACACTACGTATATCAGAAATCCCCCGTGTATATCTTGACTATTCGTGGACATTGGCAGAATGTGTTAAATGAATTCTGGTCGTATAAAACACACGATGGTACTTCTACATCTTTGTTTCGAATAGAGGGCGATTATTTGTTGATGCCAGTTCGTTCTATAGAACGGGTGCGTGGCGGTTGCGAGGTTTTTAATCTAACTGTTCAAGATGACAACAGTTATGTGGCTGGTGGGATGACGGTTCATAATTGTAATATTGAATATTCAGTCTGTTCTGTATGTGGGAATGTCAGTCATTTTGCGCATCAGTACTGTGACCACATCAAGAATCGCAAGGGTGCTATTACTGTAATTGGTGCCAATCAGGTCAGAGACCTTATGGATAGTGGTGCATTGCGTCCAGAATGGCTACAGCACGTACTTGTTGCCAAAAGGGATAGGGAAGACGTACTTAAGGGTTACGCTAATCGTAGTGTAGCTATGCGCAATGTGGAGTTAAACCATGTATTGAGCTTTTTTGAGTTGTCTATTGTAGCTAACCCTGCGTTTCCGAGAGCTTGGCAATTGGAGAAATATGCCCGACAGTCTGTATGGCAACCATTGAATAATTCACGTTGGCAACCTATTACACAAATTGAATGGGATAAACTGTCTGATGACGATATGCTTCGATTTACAAGTGAAGCCACCGAACGTGGATTAATTTCAACAGCTTGTACATTGAGGTAAGTATGGAAAGATTACGAATATTATGGCGTAAACTTGGTGCGCAGTTCTCTGATACCAACCGTAAAGGGTGGGAAGAATTGGTAAAGGTAGGATATGTTGAAGAAGAAGACTTCAAAAAGTTTGTTCTTCAACATATAGCAATAGGTGATTTGAAATGTTATTGTTGTGCAATATGCGAATACGTAAAGAAACAGGAAGGCGCAAAGTTTGGTATAGTATGTACCAAGCTCAATAACGCAGAGGATGCTCCATGGGGCTGTTGTGATAAGTTTGAGTATGATAGAAACAAGATAAATGAATTACAATGAGCGGTATGTCGATGAATAACAAGAAGTCAAAACCTCTTAACATCATATTTAACGTCCCGTGGAAAGACATGGCGAAGACCTTACAGACAGACGGTTTGTCTGAGGGTTTATTGGCTGAATCTGAGAAAGAGATTCCAACGAAAATCAAACGAATGCTTATTAATGCCGCAGTTGAGTATTTTGCGCCTTATGAGATACCAATGAATTTGTATAAAGCTTCGGTCGAAAGGACATCAGATGTGACCGCAGAAGTGATTTTTATGAAGAAGGACAACCCCGAAGTTAAATTGGTACTTGGGGATATCTATTTTGATGAATCAAGTGGAAAAATACTTCAAGCAACTCCTCAATTAGGATAAAAAGCAGGAATAATCTCTATATTTTGTATGTATTAATGGAGTAATCAATGGAAAAATGTGCAGCACTTTCAAACTTGTTACAAAATCAACCTGATGTACTTGATTTTACTGTCTTGGATTGTGGTAATGTCAAGCTTGCAGGTATTGATGAATTATTTACCGTGGATGAAATACGTCATATGTTGGATACTCGATTCAAGTATCCTCACACTACAACAACTATGGAGAAATTGGCGGCAGAGAAACACGCTATTATTTCAGTTACAAAAGAAATGATTCCGCCTATTGAGAAGACAGCAGAGAATACTGGTGTAGTAGTAGATATGTATGAAGTTGATTATTACCCTCCTGATATAATGCATTCAGATCAAGAAATTGCTAAGAAATTAGACCTTGTGAATGATTATGTGAGTCGTATGGTATTTCCTGATACAACAGTGAATGATATCGTTGTTGGCCCAAAGGAACATGTATTTAAAAAGAAACCTACTCAACCTAAGTTGCAACCGCATATACCTACACGTACAAAAGCAAGTATATGGACAAAGGCAGATGAAGATAAATGTCCTGAATGTGGTTCGACTGAATTCGGATGGATGCCACCAGATTTCGAAACAGCAAAGTGTTCCGAGTGTGGTAAGACATGGCAAGGTAAGAATCCACCCTTACCACCTACATCTAAAAAAGCAACAGGTGTACCGGGTGGTTATGCCGAAGTGCAAAAACGGGGTAAAAAGGAATTACATTTGAGTTCGTGGCGTAAGTTGGCGAATGTAGGTAGATAATTATGTGGAGACCTTTATTGAAAATAGCAGCCCCTGTTACTGAACAATGTCTTTATATGGTTCGCCATGGTAAAACCGAATACAATTCTGATGGTAAATCCATTGACCGTATTCGTGGATGGATAGATGTACAGTTGGATGATGAAGGCAAAGAACAAGCACAATTAATTGGTGAATTCTTTAAGGATAAACCTATTGATGCAGTGTTTTCTTCGGATTTAGATAGAGCAGAGGATACTGCACAGCCTATTGCCGATACAGCAAATGTTGAAGTCCAAGCTTTGAAAGTATTTCGTCCGTGGAATTTGGGTGATTATGAAGGTCAGGATTCCAAGTATGTTACTAATGAATTGAAGACAAAATTTGTTGACCATCCAACGAAGCAAGTCCCTAATGGTGAAAGCTTTGCTGATTTCTCTGCTCGTTTCACAGGAGCATTAGCACACTTACTTCACGATATAGATTCTGGTAAGTATCGTTGTGTTGTATTGGTAGCTCACTATCGTAATCTTAAGCTGACAGAAGCATGGCTCGATTCTGGCATGAGTAACGACCATATTGATAAGGATACATTTATGTCTGATGATACATCCCCTGCATCTGTTATCAAGTTGACTAAAGATGGAGATATATGGAAGTGGCAGAAAGAGGAAACACCAGTAGAGCGTAATTGGCATCATATGGCATATGTAATGGGTGTTGACTCTGCCGAGGACAGTACAGAATCCAAGCCCATTGTCATTGTACAAAATAATGATGGTGATGGTAAAATCAAATTCAAGGCTCCTGATGAAAAAGAAGAAAAGCCTAAGAAGAAAATGGATTAACAATGATTAATCATGCAACAGATATAGTAGACCTTTCAAGGATGTATGCTAAATGGATACGTGAATCAGTTCAACCTCTTGGTATGTTAAAGTTTTCTGACATTATCTCTCAACTTCCATCTACTAAACCAGACGAAAGGATAGTTAACGTCTTATGGGCGGTATATTGTGCAGAAGCAGTAATCAAAATATTTGAAGATGCATATCCCAATGATAACCGTCCTCGTGCAGCAATTGATGCAGCGAGATTGTGGTTGAAGCAGCAAACAAAAGAAACTGCTGATGCTGCTGCTGATGCTGCTTATACTGCTGTTTATGCTGCTACTAATGCTGATGCTGCTGCTTATGCTGCCCATGCT
>Ga0334722_10005452_pt1 | contig 12843 bp, 12 predicted proteins | sample C3_bottom_MG_FD_207210 | JGI IMG/M metagenome (GOLD analysis project Ga0334722, IMG submission 207210) | Sediment microbial communities from Yellowstone Lake, YNP, Wyoming, USA - C3_bottom | ecosystem: Environmental > Aquatic > Freshwater > Lake > Sediment | place: USA: Wyoming | collected...
TTACAGAAGGACCTTTTGCCGATTTCTTGGGTACAGTTGAGGCAATTGATGAGGAAAAAGGAAAAGTTAAAGTATTAGTTTCAATTTTTGATCGTGAAACTCCAGTTGAGTTGGACTTTTTACAAGTAACTAAGTTATAATATTGAGCTTAAAAATATGGCAAAAAAGATAAAAGCATTAATCAAATTGAACCTTCCAGCAGGAGAGGCGACTCCAGCACCACCAGTTGGTCCAGCATTGGGTCAACACGGCGTACCAATCATGGAATTTATCAAGGAATATAATGCCAAGACCGCCAAACAAAAAGGAGAGATTATTCCTGCAATAATTACTGTTTATGAGGATAGAAGTTTTACTTTTATTACCAAATTACCTCCAGTTTCAGCTTTAATTAAGAAAAAGATTGCGCTTGCCAAAGGTTCAGGTAAACCAAATACTGAAAAAGTCGGAAAGTTAACAAAAGCTCAGGCCGAAGAGATAGGAAAAGTAAAAATGGCCGATTTAAATGCTAATGATGTTGAAGCCGCCGCAAAGATAGTGGCGGGTACCGCTCGATCAATGGGCGTAGATGTTGAAAGTTAATATTTGATGTTAGATACTAGATCCTGGATTTTAGAAACTAGGATCAAACATCTAGCATCTAGGATCTAATAAATTATGGGAAAAGTAAAAACTAGAATTTTGGGTCTTGAGGACGTTGAAGAAAAACAAAAAAAAGAACAAAAAATGAAAGCAGAAGAAAAAAAGATGTTGAAAAGAAAAGAAGAACCAAAAAAAGAGGAAGATGCTTCCGTTAAAACTACGCCTACAGAAGTTGCAAAGCCAAAAATAAAGAAAGAAAGAAAAGGGCCGGTTGTAGTTAAAGTCCGTGGCAAAAAATACACCGAAGTGAAAAAATTAGTTGACAAGAACAAACTTTATTTGATAACAGAAGCGGTAACTCTCGTCAAAAAATTAAAAGTAGCTAAGTTTGATGAATCCGTCGAACTTCATTTTGTTGTCGACGATATGGGATTAAAGGGAGAAGTTGAACTACCTTTCTCAATCGGTAAGCAAGTAAAAGTAGCGGTAGTAGATGAAAAATTATTGGAACAAATTGAAAAAGGAAAATTAGACTTTGATGTTTTAGTTACTCATCCATCATTCATGCCTAAGCTCGCTAAATTTGCGAAAGTTCTTGGACCAAAGGGATTAATGCCTAATCCTAAAGCTGGTACAATTTCGGCTCATCCAGAAGAGATTGTGAAAAAATTCTCCAAAGGTTTATTACGTTGGAAAACGGAAGCAAAATTCCCTCTCGTGCATCAAATGATTGGAAAAGTTTCTTTTGAAGATAAAAATTTGGTTGAAAACGCCAAAAAATTTATCGATGCAGTTGGAAAAAAGCACATTCTAAAAGCATATTTGAAATCAACAATGAGTCCTTCAGTCAAGATAAATCTTGAGAGATAAACTTAAATTTTAAATCTTCTTTTTGCAAGATCAACTATTATGTCTGAAGCATCTTCTATTGTCAGATTTGGGCCGGTGCGAATAACCATATCGTAGTGATGAGCCTTATTAGGATTGTGGTTATATAGAATTTTAACAAAATCAGCGCGTTCTTCATCTGACTCTTCAATTCTTTTTATTGCTTCGCCTCTTGATATATTTTCATAAGTCATTTCCCATGTGATTCTTTGGTTCATATCACATATAACTCTTATCTTTAAAGAATGAGGAAAAATAAAATTAGCTCCGCGTCCTAGAATAATAGCATTTCCTTGTTGTCCGATCAAAGACAGAACTCGAATTAGGTGTTTATAATATCCAGACATACTGAGGAAACGGCGCCCAAAGACCTCAGCGATCAATTCGTCGACGAGTGGAATCTTTTTTTCATCGATAGTCTTCACAAGTTTTTTTTCCAGGTGAGCTTCACGGGCGATTTCTTCTATAATCTCTTGATCATACACCTTCCAAAGTTTGCCCAGTCTTTTTGCAACAAGATTGGCGATTGCTTTGCCACCTGAGCCCATTTCCCGTGAAATCGTAATAATAGGTAGGGGACCGCGATAAGACTCTTTATCAGAATTAGGGAAGACCAATTTCGGCATGTGTTCTTGAATTAGCTGGTAAAGCCTTTTCATATGAGAAATTATAGCATAATTTGTTATTATTAAATTACAACTAGAAAAAAAGCTCGATATCATATTTTTTCGACCGCCACACCCCAATGGGGCCCCTGGCGATTGTCTCAAAAATAGATATCTACGCTTTTAAAATTGTAATTTTTTATAGGTGTCGCGCAGTGAAAAGGTTCCGCGAGAAGCGGATTGCGACTTAAGTCGCAGAGCCTCGCAGTGGAATAGTTGTCGCAAGCGACGGAATCTATAAAAAATTTTAAATTAAAAGCAAATAATTATGGATAAAATGACTCGGGTGATGCTACAAACTTCTGATTTTTGGCGCTATTTGTCGCAAAATCAGAAAGATCTTATCCTGGAAGGTCAGTATCTTATGGATGATATTATTAAAGACAATGCTTATCAATTTAAAGATTATTCTTTTTTAGTTTTTCCATTCGCCAAGGCCTATGAGGGTTTTTTGAAACAAATATTTCGTGATGTTAAGTTTATTTCTCGCCTCGACTATATATCAGATCATTTACGTCTGGGCAAAATGATGTCACCAAATTTGATACCCAAGCTTGGTGACAGATCTTTGTATGTGCAGATAGAAAAAAAAGCTGGAGAAGACTTAGCTTTACGTATTTGGAATACTTGGAAGAACGGACGTAATCAAATCTTCCATTATTTTCCTCACAATCTAAAAGCAGTTAGTTTTACTGAAGCATCGGCAATTGTCAAAGAAATACTAGCAACGATGGAAGAAAGTTATAAAAAATTATTATAAAACAATGAAAGGATTAACAAAAGAAAGAGCCGCTCAAATTCTAAATAAAAATGGTCTAAATGTTATTTCAGAGCAAAAGAAAAAGCCAATCTATATTAAATTTTTTGAGCAATTTAATAACTTTTTAACAATTCTTCTTATTATTGCGGCCGTATTTTCATTATTCTTGGGAGAAACAGTTGATGGGGTTTTAATCATTTCGATAGTAGTGTTAAATGGTTTTTTCGGGATTTATCAGGAAGCAAAGGCGGAAGAATCCTTGGCTGCCCTTAAAGAAATGACGAGGTCCATGGTAAGAGTAATCCGCGATGGAAAGCAAATAGAGATCGAAAGTAAATTTTTAGTTATCGGAGACATTGTCTACCTTGAAGAGGGTATAAAAATACCAGCTGATGGAAAGATTGCTGAAACGGTTAACTTGGAAATAAATGAATCAGTCTTAACTGGAGAGTCTCTTTCTCTACTAAAAAATATTAATGAAGAGGTATTTTCGGGAACAATAGTTGCTAAAGGCCGCGGCATGATGGAAGTGATGAAGACAGGAGACGCGACCAAATTTGGTCAAATTGCCAAAAATTTGTCCGAAATAAAAGATGAAGTAACGCCTTTGCAAAAAAAACTTGCCGACTTGACAAAATTAATTGGAATCGGGGGAATAATTCTTTCGATAATAGTGCTTCTAATTTCCACTCTTGAGGGCACAGGTTATTTTCCGGCATTTTTACTGGCAATATCAATAGCGGTCGCTGTCGTTCCTGAGGGTTTACCCGCTGTCATGACAATAACCTTAGCACTAGGGATGAAGAAGATGGCTGGTAAAAAAGCAATACTAAGAAGACTATCAGCAATCGAAGCTTTGGGTAGTATTACATTGATTGCAACCGACAAAACTGGAACATTGACGACTAATAAAATGCAGGTAAAAGAAATATATTTAAACAATTCTCAGTTCATGATCCCCGATTTTCAATCGGTTTTTAAATTTAAAAAAAATAATATAAAAAATGACTCCGCAAACTTACTTATTCTAAATGGTATTTTATGTTCAACGGCTTCATTAGTTTATGTTCACGACCGTAAGAGTTATGATGTATTAGGTGATCCAACTGAGGGAGCGCTTCTATATCTGGCTCAAAAATTAGATCTAAACATTGATGAGGCAAGGAGAAACTGGAAAGTCATTGATGAAAAACCTTTCGACAGCGTCACCAAAATGATGAGTGTTGATGTTAAATATAATTCAAAAATGTTTTTTTCCAAAGGTGCTCCGGAATCAATCTTGGCTAACTGTAATAAAATCCTTATTAATGGCGTAGAAAAAACTCTTACCAAAAGTGAAAAAGAAAAAATTGTAAAACAAGTAGATAAATGGGCGAGCTCGGGATTACGAGTTTTGGCATTTTCTCACAACAAGTCAATCTTTTTAGGTATGGTTGCTATCCACGATGCTCCACGTCTTGAAGTGAAAGAGGCGGTTATTAAAGCTAGATCAGCTGGTATTAAAGTAGTTATGATAACCGGAGATAATGAAAAAACTGCAGAAGCGGTTGCGGTATCATCAGGATTAATATCTCAGGGAGACGAGATAATGACAGGGTCCCAGCTTGAACAATATTCTGATGAAGAATTATTAAAAATATTACCCAGAGTAAAAATATTCGCTCGTACCAATCCTTTTCAAAAACATAAAATTGTAAAACTTTACCAACAGCTTGGAGAAGTGGTTGCTGTGACTGGCGATGGTGTCAATGATGCTATTGCTTTGAAGCAAGCTGATGTAGGTGTTGCCATGGGGCTGGTCGGCACTGACGTTGCTCGCGAGACTGCTGATATGGTCATAACAGATGATAATTTTGCAACGATCATTGTTGCTATCGAAGAGGGGAGAAATATCATCAACAATATTAAAAATTCCATTAAATATCTATTAGCATGTAACGTATCTGAGGCCGTGTCTTTGGTAATTGCCTTAGTCCTTGGTTTGCCGACTTTATTTTATCCGATTCAACTTTTATATATAAATCTAGTGACAGACGGACTACCGGCTCTCATGCTTTCATTTTCTCCACGTAACACGAATTTAATGACAATTTCCCCGCAAAAAGAGATGGTGCTTTTAAAAAGGAAAGATCAGTCTTATATATTTTTGGTGGGATTAATAGGTGCTTGCTTGGTGGTTTTTTCATATTTCCTGTATGGAAATAATTTTGGAAAAACCGCTGCTTTTTCAGTACTGACAATGGTTCAGTCGTTTGTATTTATTGATCTTTGGTTAAGTCATCGACCAATCCACAAACATTTTATACATCTGTTATCCCCAGTTTTCTTGCTTGGATTTATCATTCCTTTAGTTTTTCAGCTTATTATATTAATACATCCATTTACAGCTAATATATTTAAAGTCACGTCAGTGCCAATTTGGGTTTACTTCGAATTTATAGGATTATCATTCTTGGTGTTATTCGGAATAAAAGGAGTGAAAAAAATAATCAGTTTATAATTTTTTTACTACATCGACAATTGCCTGAGCATCGATTTCTTCAAAACAAAGCAATTCTTCGGAGGAGCCGGACATAGGCATTTTACGGACACAGAGATGAATAAAATTTTTAATTACTAATTGATCTAATTGACCTAAAGAATGACCAAGTTTTAATTCATTATCTTTGGTCTTGGAATTTGAGTTTTTTTTAGAAATTAGATTAATTAGAAATTTGTCATTTTGAAATAGTGCTGATAAAACCGCGTCTCCAATCCCACCTGACGGATAGTGATCCTCAACAACAATAATATTTTGATAGTTTTTAATTATTTGGTTTAAAGTTTTATTGATTGGCTTAACAGAATAAAGATCGATAACATCTATATCAACTACTTTTTGTGCTTTTAATGCCTCGTGAAGTGTAATTCCAGCAGTAACTACCAATACTTTCGACTTTATAGACTTTCTGACCTTATGGACTTTAAATCCTCCTATCTCAAACTTTTCTTTTTCATCATAAATAGCTGGTGTTTTTCCTCGTGTTGTTCTAAGGTAGAAAATACCGGCATTTTCAGCCATAATTTTGGTTAATTTTGATGTTGAAACAGCATCTCCGGGGTAAAAAATAGTACTTGTAAGGATACTTCTCATCATGGCAATATCTTCAAGGCCCATCTGAGAAGGTCCATCTTGACCGATTGATACACCGCAGTGGCTCCCTACGATTTTTAGATTACCTTGCGAATATTGTGCCATTCTTACTTGATCAAAAGTCTGTGTTAAAAATGCCGCAAATGTCGCCACATATGGAATATAACCCATTTTAGACAAACCAAGAGCAACTCCCATCATATTTTCTTCAGCGATAAACATCTCGAAAAACCGATCGGGAAATACTTTTTGAAAACCATTTTCGTAAGTCGAATTAGCGACCTCAGCGTCAAGAACAACAATATTAGAGTTTGCTTTTCCAAGTTCAACTAAAGCTTCGCCATATGCTTCACGGGTTGCAAAATTAGATCCTAGATGATGGATCTTAGATGATAGATTATATTTATCAAAAATATCTAACCTTTGTAAAATATTATTTAGTTTTAAATGAGATTTGTCATTGGGATTTGGTTTGATATTTGTCATTTGCCCGCCAGTCTGTGAGGCAGTAACTTTGGATTTATTAATTACAGGTAAGTTAATTTTTCCTCGAACTTCAAGATCGATTTCTCCCAATTCATAAAGCGCTGTTTTTAATTGTTCACGGTCAAGCACTTTTCCATGCCAGCCGTTTTTATTTTCCAAAAATGAAACACCTTTTCCTTTAATTGTTTTAGCAATGATCATTGTTGGCTTAGAATTATTATCCGAAGCATAAGCAATTTTTTTCACTTTCGAGAGGGGACCAAAATTTTTTTGAGAGAGACTCTCGTGTGATAAAAATTGCGATGCTGAGGATATTTGCTTAAAAGCCTTATATACCTCATTTAAATCATGCCCATCATCAACAACTATCGCATTCCATCCAAACGCCTCAACCTTCTTTTTATAATCATGAAGATCCCAGCCCTCTTCGGTCTCGCCTTGTTGACCTAACCGATTAACATCTATAATTCCGATAAGATCATTTAATTTATAAAAGCCGGCAATCTCCATCGCTTCCCAGACTTGGCCTTCAGCCATCTCGGAATCACCCATAAGGACCCAGATCTTCGGGGTTCTGTTCATTATCAATTCGTTGTTTTTAGTTTTCAGTCTTAATCCAAGTGCCATACCGACACCGACTGATAACCCTTGTCCAAGACTACCGGTTGCGACTTCTACATAGGGAAAATTAGATGTAGGATGACCTTGAAGAGGGGAGCCAAATTTTCGCAACGTCAGTAACTCTTTATAATCAATAGCACCTGCAGCGTGATACAATGAGTATAATAATGGCGAAGCATGGCCCTTTGAAAAAATTATTCGATCATTTGCAAAACTTTTTGGATTTTTGAGGTCAAAATGATAAAATCCGGAAAAAAATAGGGTGGTCATGAGTTCTGTTGCTGACAGACTGGAAGTTGGGTGACCAGATCCCGCCTCAGTCGTAGATGTTAGAATATCATAACGGATAAGTTTACAAAGTTTTTTAAGATATACTTTATCCATAATTAAAGATTAACAAATTTTAAGTAAATATATATGTTAGAAGGGGGAGGAGAAATCCAAGGAGCCAGACCGTCAAGAAGTGCGCAAATTATCCACTTAGATAAGTTTAAGCAAAGTCATCATAGAACGGCAAATTTAAAAAGTGAGAATTTAACCTTGAAGGAACAGTCATTAGTGGATCCTTTGACTGGATTGTATAACAGAAGGTTTTTAGATGGCGATGATAAAACCGGTCGTATAGGTATCTTGGAAAGTGTTTTTAAAGATGCGCAAAGAGGTAGTGATCCTTTATCTGTATTAATGCTAGATATCGACAAGTTTAAGGTAATTAATGATACATATGGTCATCTGTCGGGAGATGTGATTTTAAAAAAAGTAGCTGAGGTTATAAAAAAACACTTGCGTCATTCTGATTTTGGAATTAGGTTTGGCGGTGAAGAATTTGTTGTCCTATTGCCAGCAACTGATACAAAAGGAGCAGAGCATTCTGCTGAAATATTAAGACAGGCAATCGATTCATTAGTTATTGATGGAGAAAATTTGCCAAAAAAAATATCGGTAAGTGCGGGCGTTGCTACTTATATTCCTAAAGTATCAAATTTAATTAAAGATGAAGCCACTTTAGTTTTAGCTGCCGATAGGGCAATGTATATGGCGAAAGAATATGGGCGAAATCAAACATGGGTTGCAGGTGAAGAAACTCAATTAGGAAAAAGCTTAGAAGTGACTGGAAAAACAAAATTAGCCTACCATAAACACCAAAATCAACAATAAGAGCGGCAATTAGAATATATAAATTTAATAAATTTTTTTCTTAAGACCGGTAAGTAGTAATTAGTGGTTTAGTAGCGACTGTTTTTGCACTGACCGCTTCACCTTTATTAAAGCCGTTAACTTGAACTTCGCCCGTTACATAAGAAAAAATAATATCATTCCAATCAACGGCGCCTAAAGCTTGGTCATACATCATATTCCAGATAGGATTACCTTTAACTACATCTTTCATTCCACTTGCATCAACTTTCTTAATCCGAGCGAGACGAGCTCTAGTTTCAGTTCCACCAGTGTCCATTTCATATTCCAATAAAAAATTATCTTTACGATATTGAAGTTTTTTTAATCCAGTAAGATTACCATATTCATCAGTAACAAAGTCTGCACTAACTACAGGAAGTCCAAAATCTTTACCCTTTTTTTGAGCAGCATCGAGGTGATAAACTTTTTCACTTGCAGAGGCTTGATGAATATCTTCATAGAGGAGAACGCCAGCGTCAGGCGTGCCGAACCCTCCCTTAAGTTGTGAGTACCAGAGAACATCAACACCAGCTTCTTTTAACGGAGTATAGCTTGGTAATCTATCAGCCTCGACTTGGACAGCCTTACCTTTAAAACTTTCAATAGCCGGAGCAATTTTTCTTCCCATCATTTCACTCATGAAGATAATAATATCAAATTTAAAGATTTTGTTCGATCGTATTTTTTGTAAAAATTAAGTGAAGAGCGTTAAGACTCTTGTACATTGAGCCGCAATTGTATCTGTCGCTAAATCTATTTGACCTGATTTAAAAGTCGCTTTTGTTTTTTCTAAAATATCTAATATCTCAGTTAGCTCCAAATGGATATTCTCGGGAAACTGCAACATCGATATTAAAGGTAAACTCATATAAACTGGGTCTCTTCTGGTTGCTATGTAACGATTGTTGTTCCATACTTCTTCTTGAAAATATTTATCCCAATCATATTGCATTTTTCTTGTAAAAAAGTTCTTATTAGAAGGATCTTTTGTCATTTGATTAAGTACCGTTGATACACCCAAAACCCAGAGACCTCTTCTATTTATGTCTTTTTCACTAAACCCATCAGTAATTTTTGGCGCCTTAAGGTAATTTTGACAAGCACTAATGATTAATTTCAACCCCTTAACTTGCATTTCAGTCAAATTATCAGGCATTTTTATGGGTTTTTTTGAAAACGCAATATCTGAATCAGGACTTTTTGTGACTACAATTTCTCCAGGTGGTCGGATTGGTATTACTGTGTTTTGGGGATCTTCGTCCATAATGGCAAAAACTGACGGAGGATTTCTAAACATTATTTCTATTAATTCTTGGGGATTAGTGCTTCTATTTAAAAATCCAATCATTTTTCTATCATTTTTTGTAAGTTCGAGAGGTGGAGTTTCTCCTTTTCGGCCATCGACAACTATTTTAGGGTATCTTGAAGATATAGATCTCACAAGATTAAAAAAAACTTGACCAACTTTTATTTCAAAATCAGGAGCTTCCCTTGAGATTTTTCTAGGGATCGTTGGATTCATCGCTCTTGCAAAAGTTTCAGCGACCATATATAAGAATTATACTCGTCAGAGAAGCCTAAATCAATCATCGAGAGTAGAAGTATCTCCAACCGGTTGACCGAGCTCTTGAGCCTTAAGTACTCGTCTCATTATCTTACCACTCCTTGTTTTTGGTAGTTTTTCCACAAATTCTATCTCATCTGGAGTTGCGATTGGTCCGATCGCCATCCTTACCTGAACAGTCAACTCTTTTTTAAGATCTTCAGTTGGCTCGATTCCATGTTTTAATATCACAAAAGCTTTGATTGATTCACCTTTTACCTCATGAGGTTTTCCGATGACAGCCGCTTCGGCGACTTTTGGATTAGCGACAAAGGCTGATTCCAACTCAGCAGATCCGAGCCTGTGGCCGGAGACTTTAATAACATCATCATTGCGTCCGACGATCCAGAAATAGCCATCTTCATCTATCTTTGCCGAATCTCCTGCAAAATACACGTTCGGAATCTTTTCAAAATAAGTTTCTTTGTATCTCGCTGGATTATTATAGACATCAAGGAACATTGACGGCCATGGTTTTCTAATAATCAAATATCCCTGGGTATTTGGCGGTACTTTATTGCCTTTATCATCAACGACATCGGCTTCAATACCAAAAAATGGTTTAAAAGCACTTCCTGGTTTAAGTGGAACAGACGGGATTGGTGTGATCATATGCATCCCAGTCTCTGTCTGCCACCATGTGTCCATAATAGGTAATTTGCCGCGACCAATATGTTTGTAAAACCACATCCAAGCTTCAGGATTAATCGGTTCACCGACACTTCCTAGTATTTTTAAAGAAGAAAAATTATATTTTTTTATTTGTTCATCGCCAAATTTCATAAGGGCACGGACCGCAGTTGGCGCGGTATAAAACTTATTTACTTTATATTTATCGATTAACTTCCACCAGATTTCGATGTCTGGGAAATCAGGAGTTCCTTCGTAAACAAACGTTGTTATTCCATTAATGAGAGGGGAGTAGAGGATATATGAGTGTCCGGTAATCCAACCAGCATCAGCTGTACACCAAAAAATATCATCTAGCTTTACATCAAAAACCATTTTCAAAGTCGCATAAATACCGACCATATAGCCACCGTGAGCATGAATAATTCCTTTTGGTTTTCCGGTCGTTCCTGAGGTGTAGAGAATAAAAGCAGGATCAGTCGACTCAAGAATTTCAGTTGAACAGATTACATCCTGTTTGGCGACAAGATCATGCCAATAAATTTCTTTTGGACTATTAAGCGGAGTGGGATTTTCAGATTTAATTCTTTCGACAATAACCACATGTTCGACGGTTTTATTTTCTTTTAAAGCAATATCAACGCTTTCTTTTGACTCAACAATTTTTTTGCCGTAAGGATACCTGTTGGAGCAGATAACTACCTTGGAAGCAGCATCTTCAAGGCGATTTTGCAAAGCGGCGGCAGAAAAACCGGAGTAGACAACGGAATGAACAGCGCCAATTTTTAAGCAAGCAAGCATGGCGATAAATTGTTCAGGAATTCTTGGTAAATAAATTGTAACTTTATCACCTTTTTTAACACCGAGAGATTTTAGTCCATTCGCAAATCTACTTACTTCGTCACTTAATTCTTTATAGGTAAATACCCTTTCTGTCTGGTCTTGGGCGACCCAGATAAGTGCTTTTTTTTGGGAAACATCTGTTTTTTGCCAACGGTCCAAAGCGTTATAAACTATATTTGTTTGACCACCGACGAACCAACGGGCATAAGGAAAGTTCCAGTCAAGCGCCTTATTCCAAGGCTTAAACCATGAAAGTTCTTTGGCAATGTTTTCCCAAAAAGCCTCTGGATTGGCGATAGACTCTTTATATAATTTCTCGTAGTCTTTGACGTAAGCATTCTCGACAGTTTCTGGAGTTGGGTTAATTAACATACTATTATCATTCTGATATAAGTTTAAAAAAAAAGCAACGGGAAAGTTGTGTTTGACATTGGTAATATGTTTAGTAAAATAGTTGCAATTATTATTATCATTAATATGATTTCTGCAAATTATGGAAAAAACAGTAAAATCAAATAAAGCAAAAGAATTCTTTAAAAAAGTATTTTCAACAATTGGTCATTTTTTTCACGTTGCTCTTAAGGTAATTATTGGCCAAGGTCCATCAGCAACTATAGCTCCACCTAATGCAGGGGAGATTACCAAAGTTACTTTCTATTCAACATCTACGCCTCCCGAGGGAGTTGAACTTACAAGGAAACAAAGGCACCAGGAATAATATTCAATTGCAAACAAAAAAAATAGTAGTAAAATTATAACTTATGAAAAATTTGAATACCAATTTTTATTTTTACTTTGACCCACCTTGTGGCGGTGGCTGTAATTGTTAAAGTAAAAATAATAAAATTACACCCCGCGCAAGCGGGTTTTTTTGTTATATGAGACCAAACATACAAAATTTTAATTTTTTTCACTATTATCAGTCCTTTAGCGGGCAGATATTTTAATAAACAAAAATATTAAAAAATTCACCCGCACCAAATGCGGGTTTTTCTTTGCCCGCCGAAGCTTGAGCGTAGGCGGGTAAGAGTTAAAAATTATTTAAAATTAAAATAATATGGAAATTAAAATTGCAGTCGGCGCAAAAGCCGCTGAAAGTTATGAAAAAATGAAGGCAAAATTAACAGATCATCAAGTTTTAGTGCCCAAATTAAAATCAGTTCCTCATCATGGAGCTGGAGAAATTCCAGTCGTTTCGGGATGGACGCTTAAGAACATCAGGAAACTGAATATAACGCAGATAATTAATGTGATAAATTATGCGCCGGGTCAACTTGACGATAATAAAAGAGCTTTATTAATTGCAAGAGAAGAAAGGTTGCGGGGGCCAGTATAAATATGGAAAACAAAAGTTTGAGAATTAGGCAAACCAGTTATTATTATTACGAACTGCTGTACCGGCGGGGCCGCCGTTTATTACCTAAGTATTAAACTTTAAAAGACCCGCCGCAAG
>Ga0334722_10005453_pt1 | contig 12842 bp, 11 predicted proteins | sample C3_bottom_MG_FD_207210 | JGI IMG/M metagenome (GOLD analysis project Ga0334722, IMG submission 207210) | Sediment microbial communities from Yellowstone Lake, YNP, Wyoming, USA - C3_bottom | ecosystem: Environmental > Aquatic > Freshwater > Lake > Sediment | place: USA: Wyoming | collected...
CGTCGAGTACGTGCGGCAACAGCTCGACGCCCGCTTCGGCGCCGATCTCTACCGCTCTGGCCTCCGGATCTACACCACCCTCGATCTGGACACCCAGCAGGCCGCCGAGCGGGCGCTGGAGGCTCGGCTTGAGGCGATCGAGAGCGGCGCGGATGGGAAGTTCCCGCACCAGACCTACCGGCAGTACATGGACTCGCGGGGCGATGCGCCCGACAACGGAGACAGGACGACGACCCCGTATCTCCAGGGCCTGGTGGTGACACTGGAGGCCAAGACGGGAGCCATTCGCGCCATGGTCGGCGGTCGGGACTTCGAGGACAGCAAGTTCAATCGGGCCGCCCAGGCGCTGCGGCAGCCCGGCTCCATCTTCAAGCCGATCGTCTACTCCGCCGCCGTGGAGGCGGGATACCCGCTGTCCCACGTGATGGTGGACGACCCGCTCACCGTGGAGATCGACCCCACCCAGGAGCCATGGACGCCGCAGAACTACGATCTGGAATTCGATGGGCCGATGACCTTGCGCCGCGCGTTGTACATGTCGCGCAACATCATCGCCATCAAGCTGGGGATGGAGATCGGTGAGGAGGCCGTCATCGGCGAGGCCACCAAGTTCGGCATCACGACCCGCGTCCCCCCTTACCCATCCATTCACATCGGCTCGGCCGACGTGATCCCTCTCGAGATAATCTCCGCGTACACCACGTTCGCCAATCTGGGAACGCGTACGCTGCCGAACGCCATTCTTCGGGTGGAGGACCGCACCGGCAAGATCGTCTGGCAACCGGCGGTGCGGTCGGTGCCGGTCATGGACACCGTGCACGCCTGGCTCATGACCGACGTCCTGCGCGACGTGATCCGCCACGGCACGGCGGTGGGGTCGGTCGGCGCACGCATCAGTTTCCCGGCCGGAGGCAAGACCGGGACGACCAATGACGGCTTCGACGTCTGGTTCATCGGATTCACCCCCGACCTCGTGACGGGGGTGTGGATCGGGTTCGACCAGCCGACGAAGATCAAGGCGAACGCGCAGGGCGGCGTCCTCGCGGCGCCGGCGTGGACGGCGATGATGAACGAGGTGTACGAGCGGCGCGCTGTTCCGGCCGCCTGGCCGCGGCCCGACGGACTCACCGCCCTCGATATCGACAAGACCACCGGCTACAAGGCGACGCCCTTCTGCCCCAAGGAAGTGCATTACATCGAATCATTCATCCCGGGGACCGAGCCGGCTGATTTCTGCCCGATTCATTCCCCGTTCGGTGCGGTGGGCACGGGACCGATGGGTGCCGGCACCGCGCCCCCGACGGCTCCCAGCCCGCCGGCCCAGGCGCGGCCGCCGGGCGGACCGGGCACGGTGCCGCCCGGCACGACCTCCGGAGTCATGGGTGGCGCAGGCCCCTCACCGAAAACGCAGCGGTAGCCATGCCGGCGCGCCGGCTCGCCGCAAGCTGGGTTCTTCCCATCGAGGGACCCGCGGTGGCGAGAGGGGCGGTCCTGATCGGGTCGGATGGGAGGATCGAGGCGGTCGGGGCCGATGCCGCGGTCCCGCATCCGCCGGACGTGGTGGCCGAATCGTTTGGCGACGCCATCCTTCTCCCGGGCCTCGTCAACACTCATACCCATCTGGAGCTGACGGGGCTCGCCGAGGGCGCACCGGGACCGGACTTCCCCGCATGGATCCGGCAACTGCGGTCCCGCAAGGCGGAACGGGCGCCCGAGGAGTTCCTGGCCGCGGCGCGCGAAGGGCTGGCGGACTGCTGGGCGGCCGGAGTCACCACCGTGGGCGACACCGGCGACACCGGCGCGGCGATCGAGGCGTTGTCCGCCTCCGGCGGGTGTGGAATCGCCTACCAGGAAGTCTTCGGACCGCACCCGGCCCAGTGTGAAGAGAGCCTCGGCGGGCTTCGACGGCGGGTCGAGGCGCTCGCAAGGTTCGTCGGGGAACGGGTCGCGGTCGGTGTATCACCTCACGCTCCCTACACGGTGAGCGGCCGGCTCTACGCGGCGACGGCGGCGTGGGCGGAGGAGGAGGCGCTGCCGGTCGCGGTGCACCTCGCCGAATCGCCCGCGGAGACGGAACTGCTCGCGCGAGGGGAGGGGGGCTTCGCCGAGGCGTGGCGGGAGCGGGGCATCCCCCATCTGGCGCCGCTCGGGTGCTCGCCGGTCCAGTGGCTTGGCCGTCACGGCGTTCTCGGTGAACGCACCCTTTGTATCCATCTCGTTCAGGTGGCTCCCGTCGACATCGAGTTGTTGTCGGATGCAGGAGTGGCCGTCGCCCACTGTCCCTTGTCGAATCGGGCCCATGGGCATGGAACAGCTCCGCTGGGGGCTCTCCTGTCTGCGGGGTTGCGGGTGGGACTCGGGACCGATTCCGTGGTGAGCGTCGGGACCCTCGATCTCCTTGCGGAGGCCAGAATGGCGGCCGCCCTTGGCGGCCTCGATGCCAGGGCGGCACTGGCCCTCTGTACTATCTCGGGCGCGCGCGCTCTCGGCCTCGGGCGGGAAATCGGGAGTCTCCAGGTTGGGAAGTGGGGTGATTGCGCCGTGATACGCCCGGGACGGGCAACCGAGGGGATGGTCCCGGAGGCGCGTGTTCTCTCTGGTGGTCCGCGCGACATAGTGGCTACCTTCGTTGGGGGGAAAGCCGTGCACCGAGGCGAGCCGATGTCATGAAGATCCAGCGCCACGCCGTTATCCTGCGCGTCGTCCGGGATAGGCGAATCGAAAGTCAGGACGAGCTGCGGGAGGCGCTCGCGGCGGAAGGGGTGGTCGTGACCCAGGCCACGCTCTCTCGGGATATTCGTGAGCTGGGCCTGGCCAAGCTGGTTGATCCCCAGGGCGGAGCCTACTACGCCCACCCCCATCGTGCCGCGGTCCGCCCCGATCTGGGGCAGGTCCTCCCCACGCTCCTCGTGAGCGTGGACGGGGTGGGTCCGCTGCTGGTTCTCAAGACCGCCAGCGGGTCGGCCGGTGCCATTACCGAGGCCCTGGACCAGGCGGGATGGGCCGAGATCATCGGAACCATTGCCGGAGACGACACGGTGCTCGTGATCACCCGGAGCCAGCGGATGCGGGAGGCGATCGCGAGTCGGATCAAGGGGTTCGTCAAGAGATAGGGCTGGCGGCCTTCGGCTTGCCCCCTCGCGGGGGGTCGCATTACGATTGGAAGGGGTGGCGGCGCGGACTCCACGTGTCGCCGAACCCACTCGTCAGGGCCGACCCTGGGCGAGGGCAGGCCGATTCGGATTCGTGCATCCACTGTTCGGTAGCCATTCGGAGAAACGCGTGCGTTGTCTGGCGTTGAACGCCTCTTTCGAACCCCTCACCATGGTGCCCGTGCGGCGCGCCCTGCGCCTGGTCATCGAGGGGAAGGCCGAGATCGTCGAGGCAGACGCGGGGGAGAGCGTTCGCAGCGAACGGCTGACACTTCCCAAACCTGCGATCATCCGTCTCGTCAAGTTCGTCCACGTTCCCCGCCGATTCCGCCGCCAGGTCACCAACACCTTCCTCTTCGCTCGCGATGGCTACCGCTGCCAGTACTGTCATCGGGGGCAGATCGACCTGAGGCACCGTGAGTGTCTCACCCGGGATCACCTGGTGCCCCTCTCGCGGGGGGGCGACAACGAGTGGTCGAACGTGGTCACCGCGTGCAGCGCCTGTAATACCCGGAAAGGCAATCACCTTCCGGAGGAGTGCGGGATGCATCCGCTCGTCGCGCCCCGCGAGCCCCATTTCGTCCACCTCTCGTGGGCGGTCCGGCGGCTCTCCTCTACACAAGCCAAGTACATCCGCCTCTTCTACGGCGAAGAAGCGCTCCGCGCTCTCGGCGGAACCCTCAGGGCGTAATCTCGAACTCCTCGCTTCGTGCCTCGAGCCGGAGCGTGGGCAGGCCTGCGATGCGCAGAAGCAGGCGCGTGGCGCCTCGACCCAGCACGTCCCCCACCTTTCCCTTCCCGCCCGGATCGTCAGGGCCCCCTTCCAGGAAGCGTCGCAGCTCGTCCAGGTCGGAGTCTGAGAGCGTCGAGATCTCGACCGTCGCCGCGTAGTAGTACCGCCCCGAAGAGCCCGGCTGGACGTTTACCTGGAACGAGACCCCGAGCGCTGCGCTGAGCGCGTCGAGCGTCGCAAAGCGACGCTCCTGGCCGCGTCCCCCGACGATCGTGAGTACGCTGTAATGGTCGAGGAGCGGCTCGTGCCGCACCACGACGTCCCACTGGGTCTCCCGCTCGAAATTGTCGAACCAGCCTTCGCGGGATCGCCAGACTTCCAGCCGGTAGTGCAGTCGGAGCGGAAGCCCCGAGCGGAGCGCGGAGACCCATCGTTCGTCACTCAGCAAGTGCTTCGATTGAACGATCGGTGCATGCGATCCCGACGCCGAGGGGGCGGCGAGCCGGACCTCGAGCTGAACCGGCGGCACGGCCTGGGCGGTGAGGCCTGCCGGCGCCAGTGCGGCGACGGCCGCCCAGGCGCGCCAGGCACCGGGGGCGGAGCGTCGGCAGGGCGCCACTAGAACCGGCGCTGAAGTCGGGCGAAGAGCTTGACCGGCTCGCCGCCCGACAGCGCCTTGGCGAGGTAGAGGCCGATCACGCCCGTGTCGAGGCCGACCCCGATGTCCGCCTCCCATTCGTCGAGCGACGGAATCCGGTTGACCGGTACTTGCCCCGGCCCGTCTCCGGCCAGCCACGCCTTTCCGAAGTCACCGAGAAAGACGAGGTCGGCTTCTTCGATGCCGATGAATCGTCCGGTCCTCCCGCCCTCCTTCTCCCGGAGACGATATCCGAGATTGAGCCCCAGCCTCGTGCGTACTTCCACCTGCGTCATGATGCTGCGGTCACAGAGAGCCGGGTCCGCGGGGTCGCTGTACCCGGGCTGCGCGCAGGTGAAGGCGCGGAAGTCGTATCCCGGGAGAAGGTCCGTGCCGCCGAGCGAGACACGGCGCTGGACGGGGAGACGATCGCCGCCGACCCAGCCGACGGCCCGGAGCCGAGCATTGAGGCGCAGCGACGGGGTGAGCCGCGAATAGCGGCGGAAGTCGAGCGACAGCTTGTCGAATCCGTACCCGCCTCCCACGGGTACCGGTGGCCGGATCGTGATGGGCAGCGATATCGGCGTGACATCGTCGCTCGTGCCGTGTTCATACCGGGCCTTGAAATACCACCCTGTGCTCGGCATGTCTCGATGGTTCCGGGTGTCGAAGGTGAGGTCGACACCAGCGATGAAGTAGTGCCCGTCGTCAATCAGCGGGTTTCGCCGCCAGCGGTCGCTGTTTCTCAGCAGCGACCACGGGTCGGTGGCGCGCACAGACCGCTCGTGATCGCGGCGTAGCGACACCTCCAGCCTGACCGGACGGACGGGCCGCACCCACGCGTATCCCTCTCCGCCCAGGCGCTCGAAATAGTCGTGGTAGTCCCGCTGAAGCAGGAACGCCGACCAGCCGCTTTCGGCGGCCGACAGCGGCTGGTCCTCGATGGCGGCAACCTCGCCGTAGACCCGCCCGCCGATCCCGGCCGACGAGGAGCGAATCTCCCCGCGGATGGAATAGCCGAAGTCGCTGGACAGGTGCGCCCCCCCGCCCGCGGTTCTGAGGACGCCCCGCATGTCGAGCCGGGCGCGCGTGCCCTCCGTGAGGCGGAGCTCGAAGAGCGGGCCGAAGACGATCGGCAAGCCCTCCACCCGGTTGTAGGTCCCGCCCGTGGCGAGCGACAGCGTCGTTCGCACTTTGCCTGTCTGAAAGCTCGCCCTGGCGGCGGCGAGGTCGCCGAGCGGCCGCCGGCGATCCCGGACCTCGAGGGTGCCCTCCGGACTCCTGAGAACGGGCGCCGCGTCCCAGAAGATCCGTTCGGCCCCGTCGTGCCGGGCGCCCGCGCTCCGGATCAGCCGTCCTCCGACGACGAGGATGTCACCGTTCACCTCGGCGCCGGGAAGGAGATACAGCGTGGCGTTCACGACCGTGACGGGGCCCGAGATCCGCCCGGCGAGCCGGAGCGATCCGCGGAAGTGTGCCAGGCGGCCGGTAAAGCTGCTGCCCTCGGGAAAGGTGACGTCGCCCTGGGTTCTCGTCGCAGCCGAGTCGTTGTACGCCGCGATCAGCTCATCGACCACCTCGGACGGCGGCCCTCCTTCCACGACCGTCGAGTCGCCGGGAGGCGCGTCGGGGTCGATGACGATGACGCTGTCCTGCGCCTGGAGCGCCGGCGCCATGATGAGCGCGAGGCCGGCAAGGAGAAGTCGCAGGCGACTCATGGGATGGGAGGGCAACTGTTCACTCCTCACGTTTGTCGAGTCCGAGCCGCCGCATCCGCCGGTAGAGGTTCGCCCGGTCGGTGCGAAGGGTCCGGGCCGCCTCGGCGACGTTCCCCCCGGCCTCGGCAAGGGCCGAGGCGATGACCGCCCGCTCGAACTCGTCGAGCGCGTCGTTGAGCGGGCGTCCCGTGGCCGCTACCGCGGCCGGTGCCGCCGGCCCGCCGCGCAGGACGGCTCGAACGTCGTGGGCGTCAACCGTCGGTCCGCTGAGGATGCTGAGTCGCTCGACCAGGTTCGCCAGTTCCCGGACATTGCCGGGCCAGCTGTAGGCGGCGAGGGCGTCGAGCGCCGCGGGGGTGAAGGCGGTGGCATGCCGCGGCCGGACCCGATCGGCGAGATGGGCCACGAGTGCCGGCATATCCTCGAGGTGGGCCCGCAGCGGAGGAAGGTGGATCGGGAATACGTGGAGGCGGAAGTAGAGGTCCTCCCGGAAGTTTCCGCCGCTGACCTCGTCGTCCAGCCGCCGGTTCGTCGCCGCCACTACCCGCACGTCCACCTTCACCGTTCCCTCGGCGCCGATCCGTTGGAGTTCGCCGGTCTCGAGGGTCCGGAGGAGCTTGGCCTGGGCGTCGGCGCTGAGGTCGCCGATCTCGTCGAGGAACAGCGTGCCCTCGTGGGCCAGCTCGAACCTCCCGAGCCGGCGTTCCGTCGCGCCCGTGAAGGAACCTCGCTCGTGTCCGAACATCTCCGACTCGACGAGGTCGCGCGGGATCGCCGCGCAGTTCACGGTCACGAACGCTCGATTCGAGCGCCGGCTGGCGGCGTGGATCGCCGTCGCCACCAGTTCCTTGCCGGTTCCCGATTCGCCGCTGATGAGGACCCGTGCCTCGGTGGGAGCGACCCTCGCCACCAACGCCCTCACCTCCTGTATGGCGGCACTCTCGCCGATGAGCGTGCCGCGACGGGAAAGCTCCGCCTGCAGGGTCCGATTTTCCGCCCGCGCGCGGTTGAGCTCCAGCGCGGCGCGTACGGTCACGAGTACCGATTCGGGAGTCAGCGGTTTCTCGAGGAACTGGAATGCGCCGAGCTTGATCGCGCGCACGGCGTCGTGGAGCTGCGCCTTGCCGCTCATCATGATCACGGGCGTTGCGCGGCCCTGCTCCCGCATCCTCGCAAGCGTCTCGATCCCGTCGGGCCCGGGGGGCATGAGGAGGTCAAGAAGAATGACGTCGGGATCGGAGTCCTTGAGGTTCAGCAGCGCGGCGTTCCCGTTGGATGCCTCCGCCACCGACATCCCCTCTTCTCGGAGGAGGGCGCCAAGCATCCGCCGGATGTTCGCTTCGTCGTCCACCAGGAGGATCTGTGCGGACATCCTGTCAGAGTCCCCGCAGCCGCACGAAGAACGTGGCGCCGCCGCCCGGAGTGTCCCCGACCTCGATCGTCCCTCCGTGCATGCCCACCGTCTGCCTGGCGAGGGCCAGCCCGAGGCCGGTGCCCCCGCTCTTCGCGGTCGTGTAGGGATCGAAGATTCGTCCCCGGATCTCCGGCGGGATCCCCGGTCCGTGGTCCCTGATCTCGACGCGAACGCCGGGACCGGAGCCGTCGGGACTGGCGGTGATCTCGATCTCGCCGGCGCTGTCGCATGCCTCGACAGCGTTCCGGAGGATGTTGCTGAAGGCGCGCCGGAGAGGGTCGTAGTGTCCCAGGAGACGCGGTGTGGAGGGATCGAGGGCCAGCCGGCAGGTCATCGAGGGGGGGAGGGTGGTGCGGGCCAGCTCCTCGAGAAGTTCGGGGACGTCCACCGGCGCCGCCGGGCCCTCGGGAAGGCGGCCGAACTCGGTGAATTCGCGGGCGAGCTGCTCCAGCCGCCCCGATTCGGCGATCAGGACATCGACCGCCTCCTGCTGGCCTGGCGACGGGGCGCGAGAGAGCTGCGAAACAGCGAGCCGGATCGGTGTGAGCGGGTTGCGCATCTCATGGGCCACTCGTCGCGCCGTCTCCTGGAACGCGCGCAGGCGCTCGGACTCGATCTCCTGGGCCCGGGCGCGCTCCAGTGATTCGGCCATCTCGCGGAGCGCCGTACGGAGCGCCTCGAATTCGGGCGCCCCCCGGCGCGGGCGATCGTCGGGGAGCGGTTCGCCCCGGCGGATGTTGCCGGCCCAGCCGATGAGTTCCTCGATCGGCCGGCTGAGTTGCCGGGAGAGATGGCCGCCGAGCCGCACCGAGGCGTAGAGAAACGCGGTCCCGGCGAGGAGGACCACGAGGCCGAGGCCCGCGTAGTAGTAGCGGCCGAATGCCTCCGCGCGCTGGAAGCTCGTGAGAGCAGCGTTCAACTTGCTGGCGTGGTCCCGGAGCGCCCGGCGCTCGACCCGGGTGAGCCGTGTCGAGTCGAGTGTCTGCAGCAGCACCCGGCCCGACGTCCCCACCGCCTCCATCGATCCTCGGGCGCCTACCGCCGGTGACGTGGACTGAATCGTGTAGACCCAGCCGAGGACCGCCACGGCGGTGGGAAGCGCACCGAGGCAGATCAAGATGAGGAGGATTCGCTGGCGGAAGGAGAGCCGCATCGCGATTGCAAGATAAGCCGGTCCGGCCGGGGCCCGGTGGACTCCCCCGGAAATCAGCTGCTGCGGGGCGGGCGGCGCCGAAGGAGCGCGTCCCGGACCAGCGGTGCGGCCGCGGCCGCGGCGGAGCCGCCGGTGGTATTGGTGACCAGATCGCTCAGGCTCGCATCACGCCCCGGGATTCCCAGATACTGGCACAGCTCGACACTGAACGAGAACACGGCGCAGGCCACGGTCACCCGTTTCCAGCTCCACCCCGAGAGCCGGAGGCCGATGGCGAATGGCATGAAGAGGAGAAGATTGAGGATGACGTCGGTGCCGCCGTTCTCGCCGCAAATCAGGCAGAGGAGCGGCGTCAGCTTCACCCTGTCCACCAACGTCGGCTCCGGATGGAGCGTGGCGGCCAGAATCGCGGCGAGACCTGCCCAGGCGAGGACACGCCAGCGTCGCTCGGACGGCGAAGCCGTCATTTCATGACGCCGTGAGCGTCTCGGCCGGGCGCAGGTGGCGAGCGGTGATCCGGAAGGCGACAAGGGCCCGCATCAACCACCCGAGCCCTACCCCATAGATCACTCCGGCCAATCCCCACCGGGCGCCCACCACCGCGGCGGCGATTGCCGCCGCCACCGACAGCCATCCGTAGAGAGTCACCGTGGCTACCTCGTCGGGGAGCGCGAGCCCGGCGACGAGCGCCTTGGCAAAGGCGTTCAGCACCTTGGCGACGCCACTGACGAGGACCGCCGCCACGAGCGGTGCGGTGAGCTCGTACTTGTCGTGCAGGAGGAACCGCTGGACAAGGGGGACGGCCACCAGGACGGCGAGGGCGGCTGCCACCATCAGTGCACCCACCAGCAGCATCTCGTGGCGAACCAGATGCCGCCGCTGCTCGATACTCTCGGCGGCGCGGAGGCGCGGGATGAGGGAATACCCCACACCCATCTGGAGCACGCGAAAGACCGATCCGGCGATGGCGGCGAGCACGCCGTAGAGCGCCAGTGCATTGATAGGCAGCAGCCACGGGATGACCAGGCGGTCGAGCTGCACCAGCAACAGTCCCGAGGCGTCGAGCCCCGCCAGCGCCAGCGCCTCTCCCCAGGGGAACGGCCTGGGAGTGTCCTGACCGTATGCGTGCTCCCGCCTCACGATGCTCCACCCGCCCATCGCCGCCGTGGTATAGCCGAGGGCGGAGATGCAGAGAGCCGGCCACGCCGCCTCCCATCCTGCCATCCACGTGGCCAGTGCGGCCACCATCAAGACGATGTTCGGGCTCTGGGTCAGCGACAGCGCCAGGCCGAAGCGCTGCTCCGATTGAAGCCGGGCGCCGGCGACCGCCGTGACCGCCCCGCCGATGGACGAGGCCGCTACAAGGACGAGCAGCCAGGGCGCGAGATCGTATAAGAGGCTCCCGACCAGGACGAACAGCAGCGACACGATGGACGAGACGAGGAGGAGCCGCCTGAAGAGCGGCGGCCCGATCTCGAGTCGCCGGCGGAGCACCAGCGCGTCGATCCCGATGGGAGAGGCGGGAGCCGCGAGATTGACGAGAGCGAGGACGAGCGTGAAGAGGGCGTACTCCTGGTGGGGCAGCAGGTAGGCCAGAAGGAGGTTGGCGCCTGCGAATCCGGCCCCCGAGGCCCCGTAAACCACGACGCTCCGCAGCGTCGGGGAATTCCGCAACCGCTTGATTTGCCGGAGGCCCGTGCCGGCGTCAGTCATTCATGGCGGGCGACGGCGCTCACACCTGCTCGCGTACGCGGTAGCCCCGGCGATGCGGCGCCCGCAGGTGAACGATGATCTCCCCCACCAGGCCCAGGCCCATCAGCTGCACTCCCAGAGCCACGAGCAGCACGCCGAGGAGGAGAAGGGGACGGTTGGAGATGGCGTGCCCGCCGATCTTGTCCACCACGAGGACGACCCCGATGGCCGCGCCGAGGGCCAGCGAGATCGATCCCACCATTCCGAAGAAGCGCAACGGCTTCTCGGTGAACTTGGCGACGAAGAAGAAGGTGGCGATGTCGAGCAGCCGGCGAACATAGGTGCCCGGCCCGTAGACGCGGGCCCGCGCGTCGTTGGGGTGCTGGGGCACCGGGATCTCGGAGACCCTGTATCCCTCCCGGGCCGCGAGCGCCGGAATGAAGCGGTGCATGTCGCCGTAGAGCGGGAGTGACTCCGCCACCCTCCGGCGCATGACCCGGACGCCGCACGCCATGTCGTGGAAACGTGTGTCGGTGATGCCGCTGAGGATCTGGTGGAAGGCCCGCGACTGGAGCCGATTGAACCAGCTGTCGAGGCGCGGCGATCGGTTGGCTACCGCCATTTCCGCCCCCGCGTTCACCTCGTCGATCATCGGACCCAGACCCTCAGGCTTCACCTGGAAGTAGGAGGGAAGGGTCACCAGGAGGTCGCCTCGGCTCCGCTCGATGCCGAGGCGGAGCGCCGCGGCCTCGCCGAAGTGCTGGGCGAAGCGGTGCAGGTGGATCTGGTCGGAGCTGGCGGCAAGCTCCATCAGCTCCGGGCTCGGCGCAAACCCGCCATCGAACACGAAGAGAAACTCGAATTCCTCGCCGCGCCGCGTCAACTCGCCGGCAAAGTCCCGGTAAAGGGCTACCAGGTCATCCACCCGCTCCACCACCGGGATTACCACCGAGACTATCTGCTCGGACGGCCGCTGCCCGGCCATGGCGGGCATGTCTGTCGGCTGCATCAGCGCTCCCTTCGCCGTCATGTCAGCGAGCCTCCCACGCGGTCGGAGTAGCGGTGGCGCTCTCCCTTTCATTGCTCAGCGCCACCTCGGCCACGAGGCCGAGCATGAAGAGATAGAAGGCCGTGCCCAGGCACAAGGCCGCGGCGCCCGGAAAGACCATCGCGTGGGCCTTCTCGGGCCCGAATTGCGTCAACGCGATGAGCCACATGATCCCGAACGCCACTGCCACCGCGGTCGGCACAGTCGTCGCCACCAGAAAACCTATCAGGGGCCGGGACCTGAAGGTGGTGATCATCTTCAGCGTGAGCAGGTCGACGAGCACCTTCACCGTCCGCGAGATCCCGTACTTGCTCTCGCCGAAGCGGCGGGCGTGGTGGCGCACAGGCATCTCCGCGATGCGGGCTCCCACGCTCGCGGACAGTGCGGGAATGAACCGGTGCTGCTCGGCGTAGAGCGAGATCCGGTCGAGGAGGTCGCGCCGGTAGGCCTTGAGCGAGCATCCGTTGTCGGTAATGGGAACGCCGGTGAGACGGCGGATGAGGCGATTGGCCACCCACGACGGCACCTTCCTGAGCAGGAGCTTGTCCTGCCGCCGCTGGCGCCAGCCGCAGACCAGGTCGAAGCCCTCCTCGAGCTTCTCGACCAGCGCGACGATGTCGCGCGGGTCGTTCTGCAGATCGCCGTCGAGGGAAACGATGACATTCCCCCGGGCGTGGTCGAAGCCCGCCATCATGGCCGCGGTCTGGCCTGCGTTGCGGGCCAGACGGAGCCCCCGGACCCGGGAGTCGGCTGCGGCCCCGGCTGCGACCTTGGTCCAGGTGTCGTCCCGGCTCCCATCGTCCACCAGGAGCACCTCGAAGCTTCGGGAATAAGTTCCGAGCGCCTCCAGGATCCATGCGATCAATGGACCGACGTTCTCCGATTCGTTGTAGAGCGGTGCCACGACCGAGAGATAGGGGGCGGCCGCCGGACTGGATGGCGTCATTGTCGAATCCGAGTCACCTGGACAAGATAGGGTGATTTCCGCCCGCTTACCAGCAATGCGCGTTCCGCCGCTCCTGCGAGGGGAGGCTAAGCGTAAGTTACTGGTGCACAGCTGATTACCGGTATGGTCCGCGGCGGGTGGGGGCAAGCCGGGCACCGCCTTCTGCGGCGATGTGGCTTGGATGCGACAAGTGGCGATAGGTTCGGCGAATGGGAGGGACGGACCGGCGGTCGAGCGTGGACCGTTCACCACCCGCCGCGGCGGAAGAGGATGGTGGGGATGGTCTGGAGCATGATGCGGAGGTCCTCGGCCAGGCTCCGGCGGCGGATGTACTCCAGGTCGTAGCTCA
>Ga0334722_10005454_pt1 | contig 12841 bp, 14 predicted proteins | sample C3_bottom_MG_FD_207210 | JGI IMG/M metagenome (GOLD analysis project Ga0334722, IMG submission 207210) | Sediment microbial communities from Yellowstone Lake, YNP, Wyoming, USA - C3_bottom | ecosystem: Environmental > Aquatic > Freshwater > Lake > Sediment | place: USA: Wyoming | collected...
GTCGAGAAGATAGCCACTACTCCGAATTTTACCACGGGCGGCAAGGCTTCGACCTCGCCTGTGACGGCTACCGCCTCCCAGGATTTCAGGGTGTAGTAAAAGATGATGACGAGTTCGATGACTTGCGCGGCCACCTGCAACGAGATTCGCTCATCTTGGAGGATGACGTTTTGGTCCAGGAGTTCGCGTGTCTGTTCCTGAAGGGCCAGACTCTGGCTGCCGCGCAAGAGTTCAGCTTGAGTTTGAGCGACGTCGATCGCGGCCTTAGTGTTTTCGAGCGATTGGCGCAATCCGTCTTCGCGCTTGAGCAACGTCGCCAGGCTTTCCCGGTATAAAGAGATGTGGTAGCCGGGAAAACCGCCGCCGTCTTCATCGAATGCCTGCGCTTGGCGGCCTAGATCGACCAAGCCCTTGTCTAAAGTGCCGGCGGCGTCCTTGATTAAGTGCAGGTCCGTTGCCAGAACGCTGTACATGCCGGATAGGCGATGTATCTGCTCCTCCAAAGCCTGGGTCGCATCGGGAATGTCGGCGCCGGTTACTTTTTGGTGAAAAAACTGGCTCAGCTCGAGATCTATTCTTTCTTTTTCGGCCATGATCGTCTTTATCCTGTCCCGAAAGAAAGCCCATTCGCGCTGCAACTTCTGGACAGACCAGGACAGTCGAGGCAGCTCCTTGGTTACAAAGTCATCGACACTAGTGGCGGAATCGCCCTCGATTACGAAGTATTGACGGCCCCTGTTGGTTACCAGTTGGTGTATTACTTGGCCGTTGAGCGGCGCGGAAATATTCTTAATCGGCGTTACACTTTCTTTCAGTCGTGAGAGCACAGGGGATGAATCGGGACCGGCGATAACGACAAGCGTCGAGCCTAAGATGTCGGCGCCTGCCTCGCTTAGGGCTTCTTGACACTCGTCAAGGATGGTCTTCTCAAGCCATTTGTCGGCATCGGCCTCCGGCGCCATCCACAGCAGACTAACAGCGTAGACGTTGTCCAAGGTCTGTATGTGCACATCGATAAGTTCAGCTGACGCTTGCTTTATTAAATATGTGTGACTTGTCTGAGCGCGAAGATCGAAAGCGACTGTTTCGTTTGACCCCGTGGGCTCATAAGCGGTCAAGAAATAGTCGCGCAAAGCATCCAAGGCGACCGGCGGGTCTTCTTTTAAGAAAAAGAGATAGCCGGCTCCGGCAAGTTTGGCGCTGTTTATGTCAGCTTTCTTCTTCATCTTTGCGTTTTACTATTCTACTGTTAAGTGCCGACTAACGAAAGGAGGGTCAGGTTTTGCTGAGAGTTTAGAAAAGATGGTGGGAAATCGTAAATAGTAAATCGTAAATAGGGGCGAAGAAAGAAAAGGCCTTCCCAGCCTTTTCTTTCTTCGCGCGCTCGGGGAGATTCGAACTCCCGACCCCAGGCTTCGGAGGCCTGTACTCTATCCGCTGAGCTACGAGCGCATCTAGAAACTAGTGTACCGTCCCTAGCAATTCTTTGCACTCATTTTGCATGTCGATTCACACTTGATGCCGAATCTCTATAGATTTGTGTCGTCCCCGAAAAGCCTGACGGTCGCCGAGAGCATGGTTAAACACGTAAAACGTAAGACGTAAAAAGGGGAAACGAAAGAAAAACCCACCTAAGCGGCGGGCTTTTCTTTCGTTTCGCGGAGAAGGAGGGATTCGAACCCTCGAAGAGGGCTTAAACCCCCTTACTCGCTTAGCAGGCGAGCGCCTTCAACCGACTCGGCCACTTCTCCATGGAGCCCTTCTTTAGAATCCCAAACGGGACATTCGGGGACTCCCAGCTGTTAAATATTAGTTCAATCGGTTCCGCCGGACAAGGGCGGGTCCGCTATTGGGTATTAAACTACAATAAGAAAAAGGAGCCGCCATTCACATATTATATGAGATTTTCTGGGGACCGGTTGCAAATGTGAGCGCGGCCGAGTGGGCCGTGATTCTGGCCCCCGGCTTGGTATTCGATTTCGGTTGGGGCTATTTGATCCGGACTATCGGGCTGACGGGCAGTCATCTAAAACACGGGCGCGGCCGGAGCCGTCGGCTCAAAGAGATAAGGTTTGCCGAGTCCCAGGTGGAATTTATGGAGCCGGCGCTGGAACGCGCGCGGGAGGCGCTGACGCGGGCGCGGGAAGTCCGCGATACCGCCGGCGCCGACCGGCTGTTGCCTATGGTCTACGGCTTGAGAAATAGATTGCAGGCGGCCAACATCTATTTAGCCAGGTTACTGGAGCCTCCCTATCATCCCAAGGTCTCCATCATCATCCCGGTCCATAATGGCGCCGACGTGATCGAGGAGACGCTGCGGAAGATAAAAGCGAGCCGCTATCCCGACTTTGAGACCATAGTCGTCGATGACGGCTCAACGGACGATACGGCGGAAAGAGTCGCCAAGTTCGATTGGGTTAAGTTGGTCCGCCGCTCCACCAGTTCCGGCAAGAAGACCGGGGCGATAAACTTCGGCTTAAACTACGCTTCCGGCCAGGTAATTGTGGTAATAGATGACGACACCCCCCCGGAGCCCGATGCCATCGCGGAAGTAGTCCAGCCGCTGCGTTGGTCGCGCATAGCCGCGGCCGGCGGGAATATCCAGGTTTTTGGGGCGCGCCGGAATCTTTTGGTCAGGCTTCAGGAGCTGGAGTATCTAAAGACCATGGAGCTGGGACGGGCCTGGCAGAGCCTCGTATACAATGCCGTTGTCGTCATCTCCGGAGCCTTCGGCGCTTTCAACCGGGATTATCTGGCCCAGATCGGCGACTACGATATTGAAACTATGACGGAAGACCTCGACGTTACCTGGAAGCTCTATAAACTAAAAAGAATGGTCGGCTTTGCCCCCTACGCATATGCCATGACCGACGTGCCGGTTTCGCTGTCGCAACTGAAACACCAGAGGCGCCGCTGGGACTTGGGGCTGCTTCAGACGGTGATGAAACATAAAGACCTGGTCTTTAACCGGCGATTCGGCAAGGTCGGACTCTTCATGCTGCCGGAGGCCATCGTTCTTGAGCTGTTGCTGATAGCCGTTAAACCCTTTTACATTCTCATCCTGATCTTTAAGGGCGTCAATCTGCCAGCGATAGTTTTGACCAGCCTCTATTTCTACCTGGTCATCGAGGTATTGTCTATCTTTACCGCGGCCCTCTTCTCAAACAAGAAAAAGTGGGCGCTCAGAATTTACTACGCGCCCTTGATGATCATCTACTATACCTGGCTGGCGGGGATTCGCTGGACGGCAATTATCGCTTTCATCAGAGGCAAGGAAATGAAGTGGAACCCTAAGGGTGGTTAGGCCGCTTTGTCCTCGTCGCGTTTTTCCGTAAGTCTTGAGCCCTTCCAGCCGGCCTTAACCGTACTGAGCACCGTTGCCAGGGAGACAATGGTCACCATTATCATCAGCTCCAAAGCCGCTTCCGATTCCATCCATTCGAAGCGCTCCATCTTCAAGCCGAAAATCGTGATGATTGTGGTCGCGAAATACGCAGCCAGCGCGAAAAAGATTATCGACAAGATGCGCGTACGCGTTTCACGGGAACGGTGATATGTTCGTCGGAACAAAATACCGATCCAAATTGCGCCCAAAATGATGATCACGTCCGCGCTAAGCCCGATTACTTCTAATGTATCCAAGGCGATCCCTCCTAGAATCGATTTTCAAGCCGCTTTATTCATGCCTCGCGACGGCTTAGCGTCGCTCGCCTACCGCTCGCCGCCTTGTGCCGACTCCTGCCAGGACGACGATAATGACTATCGCCAATATGACTATCAAGCCCTCGGAGGCGACTTCGCTCTCCATCCACGCCAAGGATTCCATCCGCAACAGCCCGCCAAACACAAATTGCGTGAACTTGTAGAGGCAGATAATCGCGAACGCCGCTGACAGCAGCAGATTTCTGGGCGCTCCGCTTGCTCTATAGGCACTCCAAAAGAGTATGGCTATCCAGCCCGTCATCGCGACTATCAACACTGTGGAGGCATCTTCCAAAAGGGGTATCATGTGGCTTAAGCCGCCCTTCTCTCGTCGTGCGGCCCGGTCTGAGTTTGAGCCGCGGGTTTTGTCTCGCGGCCAACGGCCCAGATAACGACAGCCGACAGCAGGATTATTTGCAATTCCGAGGCTAAGTTGGAATCCATCCAGTTGAACGACTCAAGGCCCATGATTTTGTCGGCGGCAAATTGCACTATTTTAAAGATCGCCACGGCGACAAACGTGATAGCCAAGTACAGGTTTCGTTTCTCCTTGAAGTGCCGGTAGGGTTTCCAGAAGAGGTAGCTTATCCATAGGGTCAAAAAGACAAGCGACCCATCGGCGAAAGCTGAAAACGGCGCGAGCGCTTCTTTTTCTTCTCCGGGCACTTTTCCTCCTTAAGCGGCTTGAGACGACGGCGGGCCTTGTTTTCCCAGTCCGCCGAAGATCTCCAGCATGCGCTCTTCAGGTGTTTCAACGAGTTCGGCGAACTTCTTGACCAGCCGGTCCGCCGTCATCGACAAGTCTTCCGCCTCGATAAAAGTCATCCCGTAGCTCTCAGCCACTTTCTTGGCGTCCTCCGAGAGTGAGGGAATGGCGGCGAACAGCACCCCGTAGGCGCCGACGTCGACGGCCTTGGCGTAGAGGCTAAAGACCTCCTCCGTCGAGCCGCTGCTGATAATATCCACCACTATGTTTGTTTTCATGAACCCGACGCCGGATGTGGCTACCAGGAAGAATGATTGTTTAACGCCGGAGCGTCCGGTCATATTGGCCGGCGATTGAGTTTTGAACCCTAAGGCTTCGACTTTCTCCTGTATATATTGCTGTTGGTTGACCGCCCGGTTTATCTCCTCTTCCAGGCGCGGCATCAGGCGGTAATTATAGAGGCTGATCTCCGGGGCGTCGCTGACACTGAAGCTTATGTCGTCCCGCGTGCACGTCAGTTTCTGAATGGGCGCCTGAAATATCTGGTCGCAGCTCCGGCAGACGTGTTGTGTTCCTTGTCTGACATAGTCGACTCCAACCTGCCCTAAGGGCTGATTGCATTTGGGGCAGTTATTATCGACGAACTTGCTCTGCGGTCCCTGAAAGCCGCACGATATATGTTCGATTATGTCTTGTCTCTCCACTTGGGTGCTGTCGCAGTTCGGGCAGTGGAGCCTCAAGCTTAAGTTTACCGATCCGCACTTCGGACAACCGAATTCCTTGGCTACGAACTGGCGCTCCAATAGCGCATTGTCGGCCAAGTCCTCGAGTTGCTCGTGGGCGTTTGCCCCCAGGTATTCTTCGGCCAACGGATAGCGATACCCCTGGGCCGTGCCGGCTTGGCGTTCGAACTGAATGGTCTTGTCCGGCAAATCCATGACCCGCAGAACAAGTTTGACTAACCTGACGTTTCTGACGAACCCGCTGATATCTGAACTCATGGTTACCTTTATTCCCAAACGTCGTTTTTTTATCAACAGTTTTTAAGGTGCTAAAATATTGAGAATGAAAAGAACTCTGGCTCTGGCGGTCCTGCTTCTTGCCGGCGCGGTTGCCGGCCGGCTTTTCCTGGTCCGGGCGCCCGGGCCGGCGAAGACGAAGCCGGCGTCCGGTCAAGTTCTGGCTAATCGGGACATAGCGAATATCCTACTGAGTCCGCGGGGCTACCGCGATCGGGCCGTGAGATTTTTTGGCCGGGTCGCCGCCGATCCGGAATACGACAGCGAAGGCACTCACATACAGGTGTATGTAGTCTACGGGGCGAAAAACACGAATATCGTCGTCGATTATCCGGCCACTCTCGAAATCACGCAGGGGGATTTTATCGCTCTTCGGGGCCGGGTCGGCGAACCGTTCACCGGCGTGACCGACAGCGGGGAGAGACTGTCAACCTTTAGGGTCGACGCCGCCAAGGTAAGAGGCGCTTCCGCTGAGCAGGCGCTGGCTCCGCCCGATGTTGTCCGGGCCGGCAAAACGAGCCGGGTTTGGCGGGACGTTGAAGTAAGCGTCGAGCGAGTAGAGTTCGCCGCCGCCGAGACGCGTTTCTATATGAAGGTGGACAATCGGAGCGCGGAGGCGATCGTCAATCAGATCTTTAACTGCCAGGCTTCACAGGGGGCGAGGTTGCTTGGTCTGCAGCCGAACCGGATAGCCAACTATAAAGAGCTCGCGGTCGACTTGCCGGGCGGCAGCTCGGACCGCGGAGTCCTGGTTTTTCCGGCCCTGAAACCCGGCAGAGCCATCGGTTTGGTCCTGAATGTTTCGAGTTCCGGCCGGGAACATGCCTTTAGCTTTAAGCTGCGGCCTTGAAGCTCTTCTGATTAGATGACGATTGACTGTCTGCGACGACCCGGAATATACTGAGGTCGACCGTGCTAGGCGGGGAGGTAGCGGCGCCCTGAACCTGCAATCCGCTATAGCAGGGCTGAATTCCGGCCTGAGGCCTTCGGTCTTAAGCAGAGTCCGGGCAAGCGGCGTTGAGAGCCGGGTCCCGCGCAATAGGAATTCGTGAACCCCGTCAGGTCCGGGAGGAAGCAGCGGTAAGCGAACATTTCTGTGTGCCGCGGGGGAGCCTGACTGGAGCCGGCTACCCGGATATCACTTGGGGTGCGATTGTCGAAGGCCGGTGCACGGTCACTTTTTAGATAGGGGATCAGCGAGCTTGCCTCGCTCAAATAGGTACGATGTTATGACCTACGTTTCACTTTATCGCAAATGGCGTCCTCAAACTTTCAGTCAACTTGTCGGCCAGGATCATATCGCCAGGACTCTGGCGAATTCGATCAAGGCCGAGAGGGTGGCGCACGCCTATCTTTTCGCCGGCCCCAGAGGCACCGGCAAGACGAGTACGGCCAAGATATTGGCCAAGAGCGTCAATTGCGAGACCGGCCCTACCCCGGAGCCGTGCGGTCGCTGTGAATCATGCCGGGCCATAGTTGCCGGGAATTCTCTCGATGTCTTTGAGATGGACGCCGCTTCGAACCGCGGCATCGATGAGATCAGGGATTTGCGGGATAAAGTCGCGTATGCCGCCACCGCCGGGCGGCGCAAGATATATATAATCGACGAAGTGCATATGCTGACCGAACCGGCCTTCAACGCTCTGCTTAAAACCCTTGAAGAACCTCCGCCCCATGTGATATTCATTCTGGCGACGACCGACCCCAACAAGGTGCCTGTGACTATTTCGTCGCGGTGCCAGCATTTTGAGTTTCGCCGCATCCCGTCGGCGGCTTTGGTCGCTCATTTAGTCAAGATATCCGAGGCGGAAAAGATCGCGGTTGACGAGGACGTCTTGAAGATAATCGCCCGTCAAGCGGAAGGCAGTCTTCGCGACGCCATCGGGATGCTCGATCAGTTAGCCGCTTACTCGGACAAGAAGATCACCAAGGAAGAGGCGATAAAGTTCCTGGGTCTCATCGATGCGTCGGTGGTCGAGGCTTGCGTGGACCTCATCATCTCCGGTGAGTGCGGACCAGTCTTTGAATTTGTGGAATCTCTGGTGGATGTCGGGCGCGACCTGCGGCAGTTCACCGCCGCCCTCCTGGCGTACCTGCGCGATCTGTTCGTGTTGGCCCAAGTGAGCGGCATAGAACGGCAAAGGCAATTGGTGAACGCCGGGGACGAGACGATTGCCGGAATGGTCGAAAAGGCCGAGCTTCTGGGCGCGCCCAGGATAAGAAGTTTCTTGGCCGAGACAAGCCGCCTATATGAAAGTTTGCGGACGGCGGCCGATCCGCGGCTGTCTCTGGAATTGACATTGGTAGGGTTGATTCGCGGCGAAGAGCTGACGATGGAGGCGGTCTTCCGCCGCCTCGAGCGTCTTGAAGGCGACGCGGACGGCTTCCCTGTGGATGACATCCCCGTGCGACCGGCTGAAAAAATGAAAACAGCCGTGGAACCGGCAAAAGACGCGGCGCACCCCCGGGCGGCAGCTGACGGTCCGATCGACAGCGCGCGAGTAACGGCCGCCTGGGGCGATATTGTCAGCCGGGCTAAGAAGAAAAAACTTTCTCTGGGCGCTTATTTGATCGAGGGCCGGCCGGCGGGGGTAAACGATGGGTGTTTGACTATTGTTTTTGGACTTAAGTCTGCCTTTGCCTATCAGGAACTGGTAAAAGAGCCGCACTCGAAGTTATTGAAAGAGGTTTTTGTCGAAGTCCTGGGCGGGCCGATAGATTTCAACGCGGTCCTAAGCGAAGCGCCGGCACAGAGCGCGGCTCCGGCGCCGGATTCGAATAAGATCGTGCCGGCCGACGACGCCGGCGAACAGACGGCCGCCGCCGCGCCGGTGAATGCGTTCGAACCGGAAGAACCAAACGTGTTCGACCTGCTAAAAGAGAGTTTCGGCGCGGAAGTGGTCGAAGAGTGAACGGGAGGTAAGAATATGGGCATGAACTACGCCAAGATGATGAAGCAGATGCAGAAGATGCAGTCGGAGATGGGTCGTATTCAAGACGAACTCGCCCAGCAGGAGGTAGAGGCTACAGCCGGCGGCGGTATGGTGAAAGCGGTTGTCAACGGAAAACAGGAATTGATCCGAATAGAGATAAAACCTGAAGCCGTGGATCCGGAAGAGACCGATCTGCTGCAGGACATGGTGCTCGCGGCGGTCAATGAAGCGATGCGCCAGGCGCAAGAGATGGCAGCTAAGAAGATGGGAGCGTTGACGGGCGGCATGGGGTTGCCCGGCTTCTGAGCAGGATGTCCTATTATCCTAAACCACTGGAAAATCTAATCGATGAACTGGTTAAGTTACCCAGCATCGGGGTGAAGACGGCGCAACGGCTGGCCCTGCATATCTTATCTCAACCGGATGATGCCGAGTCGTTGGCGGCGGCGCTGCTTGAAGCGCGACAAAACATCAAGCTCTGCCGGGTCTGTTTTAATTTTAGCGGCGCCGACATTTGCGATATCTGCGCCGACAAGAGCCGGCGGCGCGATATATATTGCGTCGTCGAAGAAGCCAAAGACATCATCGCGATCGAACGGACCGGATTTTTCAAAGGGCTGTATCATGTGCTTGGCGGGGCTATCTCGCCGATGGAAGGCATCGGCCCGGAAAAACTGAAAATCCCCGAGCTGTTGGAGCGGCTGAAAAAAGCGCCGGTTCATGAGGTTGTTTTAGCCACCAACCCAAACCTTGAGGGGGAAGCGACCGCTATGTATCTGGCTAAGCTCATAAAGCCGATGGGAGTAAAAGTCACCCGCATAGCCAGCGGCCTGCCTGTCGGCGGTGATTTGGAGTATGCGGACGAGATAACGCTCGGCCGGGCTTTCGAAGGCCGCCGCGACCTCTGATTTCCTTGAAAATCAAAACCACTTGTAGCAAAATGGGATTTCTATGCGCGCAAGCGCTAAAGATGGGCACAAATAAATTGATGAGGTGAGATATTGGAAAGGCTGACCGAGATTCGGTGGCATGGGCGCGGCGGCCAGGGCGCGGTCACAGCGGCTAAGCTGGTCGCGGAAACGGCGCTTAAACAAGATAAATATTTTCAGGCTTCGCCGGAATACGGACCGGAGAGAATGGGCGCGCCTATCCAGGCGTTTACGCGGATAAGTTCCGAGCCCATCTCGATACATTGCGCCGTCACGAATCCAAACATCGTGGTCGTGCTCGATAAGACCTTATTATCGGTGGTCAACGTCACGGAAGGGCTGGAACCGGACGGCGCGCTGGTCATCAATACGGACATGTCGCCGGCTGAGGTGAGGTCATCGTTTAATATCGAAGGCCACAAGATATTCACGGTCGACGCCAATAAAATAGCTGTGGAAAGCATCGGCAAGGCGATACCGAACACACCTATGTTGGGCGCGCTGCTAAAGGCGACCGGCATTATGGATGTCGAAAAGGTCGGCGAACATATACGGGATTCTTTCGGCAAGAAATTCAGCCAGGAAATAATCGACGGTAATGTTACCGCTCTAACGAGGGCTTACCGGGAGGTGCGGTCAGAGTGAGCTGGGACATAAAAAATATAAAGAAATGGAAGTCGGCCGACCATCCGGCCGGCAGCACCATTCCGGTTGGGGGCAACGCGATCGAATATAAGACCGGCGGTTGGCGCTCGGAGCAGCCGCATTGGCTTGAGGATAGATGCACGCACTGCATGATCTGTTGGATATTCTGTCCCGACTCTTCGATTCAAGTGAAGGACGGCAAGATGCTCGGCATCGACTACGATCATTGCAAGGGCTGCGGTATCTGCGCCACGGAATGTCCGAAAGACGCAATCCAGATGGAAGAGGAAGAAAAGTAATGCCGAAAACAGTTGCCTTAACGGGAAACAGCGCCTGCGCTCAAGCGATGCGACAGATAAATCCCGATGTCGTGGCGGCTTATCCGATTACCCCGCAGACGACTATCGTGGAAGAATTTTCGACTTTTGTCGCCAAAGGCCTGGTCGATACGGAATATGTGACGGTTGAAAGCGAACACAGCGCCATGAGCGCTTGTGTCGGCGCTTCGGCGGCCGGCTCAAGAGTGATGACGACAACTTCATCGCAAGGTCTGGCTCTGATGTGGGAAGTCTTATACATCGCCTCGGCGCTGCGGTTGCCGATAGTCATGCACAACGTCAACCGGACGCTCTCCGGCCCCATCAACATCCACTGCGATCATCAGGACAGCATGGGGGCGCGTGATTCCGGCTGGATACAGATTTTTTGCGAGAATGCGCAAGAGGCATACGACACTACTATCCAGGCCATGAGGATCGCGGAAGACAACCGGGTCAGGTTGCCGGTCATGATCTGTTTCGACGGCTTTATCATCAGCCACGCCATCGACCGACTCGACTTGCTCGATGACGACGTGGTCAAGAAGTTCGTCGGCGATTTCGAGCCGGCGATTTCTCTGCTCGACCCGGAAAAGCCTGTGACTGTGGGGCCGTTCGACGGCCTCTACGGTTATTTCTTTGAATTCCGCCGGGCCCAGGAACTGGCCACTCTCGGTTCGCTGCCGGTCATTGCCGAGATAGGCAAGGAATACGGCCAGGTCAGCGGGCGCCATTACGGTCTTTTTGAAGCGTATAAATTGGACGATGCCGAACTGGCGGTAGTGGTCATGGGTTCGACTGCCGGGACCACCAAGGTGGTTGTCGATAAGTTGCGCGACGAAGGCGTGGCGGCGGGCATGTTGAAGATCAGAAGCTATCGGCCCTTCCCGGCAACGGAGATCGCCGAGGCTCTTAGCGGGGTCAAAGCAATTGCCGCCATGGACCGCTCCTTGGCGCCGGGCGCCATCGGGTCCCCTGTTTTTCAGGAAATACGCTCGGCGCTGTATGACAATAGCGAGAGGGTCCCGGTTATCGACTATATATATGGTCTTGGCGGGCGGGACGTGCCGCCGACCGACATAGAGAAGGTCTTTTCCCATTTGGCCCAAATCGCCAAGACCGGCAAGATAGACCAGGTCGTGAACTATCTCGGCCTAAGGGAGTAGAAGGACAAGCATGGCGAATCTAAAGGAACTATCGCTTAAAGAAGATTACCTGACCGGGGGACACCGCCTCTGCGCCGGTTGCGGCGCTTCGATAGCGGTAAGGCAGGTCTTGATGGCTTCGGACGTGCCTGTCGTGGTCGGTTGCGCTACGGGCTGTCTGGAAGTGTCTACGACGATATATCCATACACAGCCTGGAAATGCAGTTACATTCACAACGCTTTTGAGAATGTCGCCGCCACCATCAGCGGCGTGGAATCGGCATATAAATCTTTGAAGCGCCAAGGGAAGATCGATAAAGAACTTAAGTTTGTCGCATTCGGCGGCGACGGCGGCACCTATGATATCGGGTTGCAATCATTAAGCGGCGCGCTCGAGCGCGGCCATAACTTTGTCTATGTCTGCTATGACAACGGCGCCTACATGAATACCGGCATCCAACGTTCCAGCGCTACGCCGATCGGGGCCTGGACGACGACGACGCCGGCCGGCAAGCGGCAGATAAAGAAAGACCTGCCGGCCATCTGCGCCGACCATAATATCCCCTATGTGGCCCAGGCCTCGATAAGCCACTGGAAAGACTTGACCGCCAAGGCGGCCAAAGCTCTTGAAGCCGACGGTCCGGCTTTTCTGAATATCCTGTCGCCGTGCCCTCGCGGCTGGCGGCACGCCTCAAACGAGACCGTCGGCATTGCTAAGATAGGCGTTCAAACTCGCTATTGGCCCCTCTTTGAGGTGGAAAACGGTGAGTGGAAGCTGAACGTCAACGTGCGCGAGGCAAAACCGATCGAGGAATGGCTGAAGCCGCAGGGGCGCTTTAAGCACCTCTTCGCCCCCGGCAACGAGCAGCTGCTGGCGGAAGTCCAGGCCGATGTCGACCGGAATTGGGAGAAGGTCCTGGCCCGCTGTCCCTGATTTTTGCGGTTGTTTATTTCTACCTCCAGCCGGGTACTTTCTAGTATCTGAAACAGGGGGAAAAGAGTGAAAGAAAAATATCGCATTTTAAGGACAATGGCGGTTGTATTCAAGATTATGGCGTGGGTGACTCTGGTTTCCGGCGTCATCGGCAGCGTCACCGTCTTGATTCAATTCAGCTTGCTGTCCCAGCAGCTAGGCACGGCTGTGCCGGCCGGCGCCGGGGTGTCGTTATTTATCCTGCTTCTCGCTTATACCCTGCTTGGCTTCGGCACGCTTTACGCTTTTGCTGAAGGCATCAATCTGCTTTTTGATATCGAGAGACAGACGCGGGCGACCCCGGAACAAGCCCGCGAGATAAGACCCGCGGCTTAACCGCCGACAAGCGCTCGCCTTCCCTTCTCCTTGCCTATCGTCCGACCTGCTTGTTAAAATAGCCCAATGCGCGGCTGCGCCGCGCAGAGAATAGAAAATAGAAAATGGAGAAGCAGATAGCGAGCCATTTTCTGAT
>Ga0334722_10005455_pt1 | contig 12838 bp, 9 predicted proteins | sample C3_bottom_MG_FD_207210 | JGI IMG/M metagenome (GOLD analysis project Ga0334722, IMG submission 207210) | Sediment microbial communities from Yellowstone Lake, YNP, Wyoming, USA - C3_bottom | ecosystem: Environmental > Aquatic > Freshwater > Lake > Sediment | place: USA: Wyoming | collected...
CTTCCCTGAGTTCGCCCGAGACTATCTCCGTAAGATTACCGTCGCTCGTTCCGACGGTGACGCTGATCTTCTTCGGCTTCGCGTTTTCAACGATATAGACCGCCTGTCCTTTCCTGCCGCCTGCAGGACGCTCTTTTTCGACCGGCCGGAACCTCAAGGCCGCATTCGGTACCTTCAGGACATCCTTTTTCACTGCTATGATAAGCGTCACATTCGCCGTCATCCCGGGTTTCAGCTTGAGTTCAGGGTTGTCCACCTTGACCACGACATCATAGGTGACCACATTTTGCACCGTAATCGGGGCGCTCCTTACCTGAGCGACCGTACCCTTAAACGTGATATCGGGATACGCGTCGACGCTGAAATCAACGGCCTGGCCAACCTTGATCCTGCCGATGTCAGACTCGTCCACATTGGCATCGATCTGCATCTTTGTGAGATCCTGAGCAATCGTAAAAAGCGTGGGGGTCTGGAAACTGGCCGCGACGGTCTGCCCTACATCCACGTTTCTCGATATGACCGTACCATCCACCGGTGATATGATCTTCGTATACCTGAGGTTGGTCTCGGAAATCTTCATGGCGGCGATAGCCTGGGCTATCAGGGCCTTGGCAGAGCCGGCCTGGGCGGCGTTTGTCTCTACATTTGTATCGGCCGTATCAAGGTCGCTCTTCGCTATATAGCCCTTCGAAAACAGATCTTTATTCCTCGTCTGAGTCCTCTTTGAATCGGCGAGGGTCGCCTCTGCCTTCTCATAGTTCGCCCGGGCATTCTGCACGTTCGCCCGCGCCTGATCGAGTTGGGCATCGAAGGTGGCCGGATCTATCTCGGCTATCAACTGTCCCTTTTTTACCGGTGAATTAAAATCGACATGGATTTTATTTACCGTTCCGGAGACCTGCGTGCCGACCAGCACCGTCGTCACGGCGTTGACCGTTCCGGTTGCCGTTACCGCCTCGACAATGTCCCCCTTGACGACCTTCTCGGTTCTGAACTTCGGTCCGCTCCTGTCCTTTTGCCAGAAGAAATAGACTGCAACAGCAGCCAGCACCACAACCCCGATAATCACAACAGCTCTTTTCAATGAAGCCTCCGTTCCTCAGGCACCGGACTGATCGTGCCTCTGACAAATATCCGCACATACTCCCTGACCACCCTGTCCGTATCCGGCGTCTGGTACTTCTTGAGCATGAGGAATTCCTGATTGTTAAAATATGAATAGAACATCCCGAAAAAAGCACGGGCCGCCAAAGTCGTATCAAACTCACGCAGCGCACCTGCTTTGACCAGCCCGTCAAAATATGCGGCGAGTGTATTGACCATTTCATCGATAAACGCGTGATAGATGCCGAGTATTTTCTCCGGATAGCGGCTGATCTCGGAATGCATAATTCTGATAAGTCCCTGGCGCCGCTTCAGGGCAAGGAGCTGCTTGCGGGCGATCCGGATCAGCGCCTCTTCATAGGACAGTCCTGAGACCGCAGGAAGCATCTCCCTGAGTACAGGGAGAAATGAGTTATACTTCAGAACCTCCTCAAAGAGCCGCTCCTTGGATGAAAAATGTCTGAAGAGCGTTAATTCCGCAACCGCCGCGACCCGCGCAATCTCCTTTGTTGTAGCACCCAGGTAGCCTTTCGTCGAGAAAAGTTTCAGCCCTGCGTCAAGTATCTTATCACGGGTAGTTTTTTGCATGGCAATAATGTTAGCGCTTACTTACATTAATGATACGGGAATACCGGGGGAAAGTCAAAGGCTCGCAAGCACCCCGCCCTGCATCCCCGGCCTCTGCGGACAATTGCCTGTGGTATACTTAGACGCATCGCTATAAGCGCGAGAACCTCAGGGAAACGAGCATACCGGTAAGGGGGACCTCAGTGAACAGGTTGTTTTCCATGTCCATAAAAATGCAGCTGTTGCTGATCGTCTTCGTCGTTGCCCTGCCAGCCGCCGGAATTATCGTATACTCGGGCTTCAAATTGCGGGCAGGAGCAATACAGGATGCCCGGAATGAAACACAGAATCTGGCCTCGGTTATCGCCTCTGAACAGCAGAGTCTTACCGACGCAGCAGAGCAGCTGCTGGTTGCCCTGGCCCAGTTGCCCGATGTGAAGAGATCAGATGCAGCCCGGGTGCAGCCAATCCTGAGTCGTATCCTCACCCTGAACGCCCGGTACTCAAATCTATTCATTGCAGACTCTGCCGGCAATATCTGGGCCTCGGGCTTCTCTGCAAAATCCTATAATGTTTCCGACAGACGGTACTTCAGGAGGGCAATGGCCTACGGACAGTTGTCGTCGGGTGAATTTCTGATCAGCCCGGCAACGGGCAAGGGGGTACTGCCCCTTGCATATCCTTACAGGAACGACAAGGGACAGGTCTCCGGAGTCATTTGTATCGGCTTTGACCTGGATTATTATAAACGTCTGTTCAGGAAGTTTGACCTGCCGGCAGGCAAGGGGTATCTGCTTCTTGACCACCAGGGCGTTGTCCTGAGTGCCTCGGGTCCGGCGAGCTTTGTGGGTACGAAGTATAATCCCGACTCTTTCGGCAGAATGCAGCGAGGGACAGCCGCCGATACGGTCATAGAAACCGGCATGGACGGCAAGAAACGCTTTATCTCGTATCGCAAGCTGCAGCTCAGAACTGAAGACGCACCGTACATGTATATCCGCACGGGCATCCCCCTGTCGAGCGTTCTGTCGGCCATCCATAAATCACTGGCTTACAATCTGACCCTGTTTACCGTGGGCTTCCTGATTGCCCTGGGCTTCGCATGGCTCATCGGCAAACGATCGATCATAGACCGGATCAGACTCCTGGAAAAAGCCACACACCAGATGGCCCGGGGCGACCTGGACACCAGGGTTTCTGATCTTGTCAGGGGTGGTGAACTGGGAAGCCTGGGGGTGTCGGTTGATGACATGGCCAGGCAACTGGCCATGCGCGAGCAGGAACTCATCGCCTACCGTGACCACCTGGAGGAGATGGTCTCCTCACGTACGGCTGAAATATCTGTATTACATGCCCAGCTGCGCCAGTCCCAGAAGCTTGAGGCTGTCGGACTTCTTGCCGGGGGGATAGCCCACGACTTCCGGAATATATTGGCTACCATAAAAGGTGCGGTTTATCTCATCCAGAAGAAACTGGAGACGGAGAGCCCGCTGATAAAATATACCGAGCAGGTGACATCCTCCATCGCCAAGGCAAACAATCTATCCAACAGCCTCCTTGCCTTCAGCAGAAAACAGGCTGTGGACCTGCAGCCTCTGGCATTAAACAGAACCATTCGGATGACCGAAAACCTTCTCCATCAAATTACCGGTGAAAATATCGAATTGATATTGCGGCTGACGGCCGACCCCTCGGTTATCATGGCAGACAACAATCAGATCGAGCAGATCCTCATAAACATGACTACCAACGCGCGGGATGCAATGCCTGACGGCGGCACACTTGTCATACAGACGGAAAATATCATTCTGGATGATATCTTTACAAAGATACACGGCTTTGGAATTGCAGGCTCCTATGTCCTGCTGAGTGTCTCTGACTCCGGATCGGGGATGGAGGATGAAGTAAAGGACAAGGTCTTTGAGCCGTTCTTTACAACAAAAGTGCACGGGAAGGGGTCCGGGTTAGGGCTGGCCGTAATCTATGGAATAGTAAAACAATACAGGGGCTATATCGTCGTTGAGTCGGCGCAACAGCAGGGCACGGTTTTCCGGATCTATCTGCCTGCAGCAGACGCAGAGCCTGTGGAATGCGGCTCCCCCGGGCACTGGCCGCCCGCAGAAGGCACGGAGACCCTCCTTCTGGCAGAAGATGACCCCGACACAAGGAGAACAATGAGTGAAGTTCTCAGACTGTCGGGGTACAGCGTGCTGGAAGCCGGAGATGGGGATGAGGCAATAAGAGTGTATTCGGAAAACAGGGACTGCATCGATCTTGTCTTTCTCGATGTGCGGATGCCGAAAAAGAACGGCCCGGAAGTCTGCAGACAGATAAAAGCACTCTGTCCTGAGACCAGATTTCTCTTCATGAGCGGCTATGCGGACGACCCTATGGACATTGTAATTGAAACCGTACCCAAAGGACATATGGACTTCATTTCAAAGGGGGCCCTGCCTGAGGAGATCCTGAAAAAAATACGGGAACTGCTGGACCATCAGGCCCGTTGAAGCAGCTTATGCCGCTTCCCGGATATAGGCAATCTTTTCTGTGGGGATAACGATCCAGCCGGCTCCTTCAGATTCAAGATAGACCTCACTGTCGTTCATCTCGATCAGCTTGCCGGTATAGGTCATCTCCCCGGTCCCAACCTCGACCATCCTGCCGATAAGTTCAGTCATGCTTCACCTCTCGCTTTTCTGGCTCCGCCTAAATTATATACGATCCCGGCGCCTATCAGAAACAGGCAGGAGGAATAATAAAGCCAGACCAGAAAAAGCACAAAGGCGGTCAGCGGGCCATATACTCTTCCGAACTGAGAAACGCTCACTGCGTACCAGGTAAAGGCGTGCTTGCCAATCTCGAGCATAACCGTAGTGAAGCAGGCGCCCATAAAGGCATGCCTCGTGCTAACCGCCGCCCTCGGCAATACCCGGTAGACCACGGTCATCGCAAACAGGACCATGATAAAAGGCAGTACATACCCGATCGTAAATGTGGTGACCCTGCTGAGCCGAACACCGGGGAAATATGGCTTGAGCTCTTTAATCAGGGGGATGAACGATGCAGCGGCAAACGAAAGTCCGATCACGATAATGACCAGAGTGATCACGACCAACGACGCGACGACCGAATACAGAATATGCCGTTTCTTTTTGATATTGAAAATGACGTTCAGGGCTTTTTCAATAGTCAGGAACAGCTGAAATGAAACGAGCCCGTACAGCAGGAGACTGACCTTGCCCAGCCCCTTGTGCGAGATGAGGTTTACAATGTCCCCTGCTATCCGTTCTGTTGCCGACGGGAAAAGACTGGAAAGTCTGCCATACAGAAAATTATAAAAATCGGGATGGTTGCCGAGGAGCTGTCCAAAGAGCGCCACAAGGAAGAGACAGAACGGCACGAGCGCCATCATCGTGAAGTAGGAAAGCGAGGCCGCCAGGAGGAGTCCGTCCTCCCGGAAAAAAGAGAGGACGCTTTTCCCTATCAGGCGGTGAAACGTCAAGAATCCCGGTCTCTTCTCCGCGCCCTGACGTAAATCCGGAGCGGCGTCCCTCCGAAACCAAAGTATTCACGCAGACCCTTCTCAATATACCGGAGGTGCGAATCCTTGACAGAGTCCGGATAGTTTGCAAACACCACAAAGGCAGGCGGGGCTTCGCGCACCTGGGTCATATAATACAGCTTGACCGATTTACCCTTATATAGCGGAAGGGAGAGGTGAGACATGATCTCCCCGAAGAACCTGTTCAGTTCACCGGTCGGAATCCGTTTCTGCCTTTCTTCCATGATATGGTCTATGATCGGAAAGACCTTGGTGATCCTCTTTTTTTCGGTCCCGGAGATTGAGAGGACAGGCGCATACTGCGAGAACCAGGCCTTCCGCTGCATCTCGGGTAAAAAAGCCTTGAAGGCCTCTTCAGGGTCTTCGACCAGGTCCCATTTGTTCAGCAGAAAGATCGCACCTCTGCCGTATTCCTTTACGATGCCGGCTATCTTCAAGTCCTGCTCTGTAATGCCTTCACTTGCGTCAAAGACGACCAGCGCGAGATCACAGCGTTCAATGCTTCTGACGGCTCGCACCATAGAGAAACGCTCGATGGAATATCCGATCTTTCCCTTTCTTCTGAGGCCGGCGGTATCTATGAGAAGATATTTCTTCCCGTGATAAGAGCAGATACTGTCAATGGCATCTCTCGTCGTGCCCGGAACCGGACTGACGAGCATCCTCTTCTTGCCGAGAAGCGCATTGACCAGGGTTGATTTCCCGGCATTCGGCCTGCCGACTACAGCGATCTTGGGAAAATCAGTGACTGCTTCCTCGTACACCGGCAACAGGGCATCAATCCGCTCCATCACCTCCTCATAGCCGTATCCGGTTGCTGCAGAGACAGGCCAGAGGTCTTCAGTGCCAAGGGGATAGAAATCATAGAGTCTGCTGTCCCTTGTGGGGCCGTCAATTTTATTCACCAGCCAGACCACCTTCTTGCCTGACGCCCGTATCAGACGGGCAAGCTCCATGTCAGCAGGGGTGAGGCCATCCTTGCCGTCGAGCAGATGGATAATAATGTCACCCTCATCAATAGCAAAAAGGGCCTGTTCCTTTGCCTGGACAAAAAGGTCCTCGGGCGGATCGGGGTAAAAACCACCGGTGTCGACGATCATAAAGGTCTTCCCGCCCCAGCGGGCATCCAGGTAGTTTCTGTCCCGCGTCACACCGGGCAGATCGTCGACAATAGCCGTCTGCGATTTGGTCATACGGTTAAACAAGGTGGATTTCCCGACATTCGGTCGGCCTACAATAACAATAACAGGTTTCGCCATAGCTGTTATTGTACTATATTCCCGGCGCATAAAGCCCCTTATTGAAAAAGAGCGACGCCAGGACTGCGGGATTTCAAGCATCATGGGCGAAATCACGGGCTTTTCATGACTATCCGGACGTTAAGCCTTCGGAGAACTGTGGTCAGCAGGCCAATGGTTTCGGGCACATTAATTGCTTCTTTTAGAATTAAGGACACGTGCGTCATGATTATCAGGACCAAAATTATTACGATTATAGCCGTAACTATTCTGCTGGCAGTCGGAGTCACGACTATTGCCCTGATCAAGTTTCAGAACAGCAAAATGATCGAGTCGAAGTTGGAGGATACAGAATTTCTCTGCGACCTTATCGAAAAGACAACTGAAAGCGCCATGCAGCAGGGCAATACCTCTGAAGTCCAGCATATACTCGAAAATATAGGGAAAAACAGGGAGATTCCCTGTCTCAGAATACTCTCCCCTGACGGCACCATCCTCAAATCGACCAACAAGGCCGAAATCGGAGGCAAGTCGGCAGAATTCATCAAGTCGTCATCCCGGGAAAATTTTCTGCGGCCTACCCTCGTTAACGAGACCACGATCACCTATTTCCACAATATTCCCAACGGAAAGAACTGCTACGCCTGCCATGACCGGACAAACCCGGTGATCGGGGTTATCCATATGAATTACGATATTTCGCGGGACGTGGCTGCCTTTCTCTCGATCAAAAGAATCCTGATCTTTTCGAATATCGGTGTTGTCATTCTGGTCTCCATCATCCTGGGGATACTTTTTTCCCGCCTGGTCATGGGCCCGCTGAAGCGTCTTATGCATGCGATGCATGATGTCGAAGGCGGCAACTGGCAGACCGCAGTCAGAGTCAGCGGCAACGATGAACTGAGCGTCATCGGCAGGTCGTTTAACACCATGGTCCAGGAGATCAATAACCTCTACCACAAGAATATTTCCAAGGAACGCGAACTCCTGAAAATGAGGGGAGAACTGGAGCACAAAAACAAGGTTGAAGACCTCAACACACAACTCGAATTCAAGATCAAGGAACTCGAGACTGCAAACAAGGCGGTCACCGCCCTCTCCCGGGAGGTAAAGAGCAAGAACATCAAACTCGAGATGGCCGTCGAGCGGCTGAAGAAGATCAACGAAGTCGGGAGAATCCTGGCGTCTATCATCGAGATACAGGAACTCATGAAGATCATCATCCAGACGGCAGCTGACCTGGTGAAGGCAGAAAAAGTGACCATGCATCTCAGAAACACGACCAGGCCCGAGCTGACACTGCAGTATGTCAGGGGTATCGGCATAAAAAGCACCGATGAACTCACCATAAATATCAGCCGGGATTACGCCGAACTCTTCTCTCACGGCAGGCCGGTCCTGAGAAACGACGACCCCGCGGCAGAACATGCAGACTCAGAATTGCGCGGGTCGCGGATAGCGGTGCCTCTCAGAATGAAAGGGCAGATCGTCGGGGCGATGATCATCGAAAATGATTCCGACAACGGTTTCTTCACGGAAAACGAACTGGAACTCCTCTCAACCCTCTCAAACCAGGCGATGGTCGCACTGGAAAATGCATGGCTTTATGAGAATGTCAAAAGCAACTATTTTTCGACGATACAGTCCCTGGTCAATGCACTGGAAGCGAACGACCGTTTCACCAAAGGGCATTCAGAGCGGGTGCGACTGCTCTCTGTCGAACTCGGACGATTCATCGGACTTGATTTCAAGGAACTGGAACTCCTCGAACATGCGGCAATCCTCCACGACATAGGAAAGATCGGGATAGATAATTTTATTCTTCAGAAAAACGGAAGGCTTACAAGCAAGGAATACAGCATCATAAAGACCCATCCGCTGATCGGGGACCAGATTCTCCAGCCGATCGGAACACTGGACGGGGTGAGAAATACGATCATCCAGCACCATGAGCGCTACGACGGAAACGGCTATCCGTTCGGCATCAGGGGAGACGAAATATCCCTGAAGTCCAAGATCCTCTCGGTAGTCGATACGTTTGATGCGATGATGACTGACCGGCCTTACCGGAAGGCACTTTCCATTTATGAGGTCAAGACGGAGCTCAGGGCAAATGCCGGCACGCAGTTCGACCCCTATGTGGTTGATGCATTTGTGGACCTTATTACCACGGACGAAGAGCGCATTCTTTCACTCCCCGGCTACCAGAGTCTCGCAACCCTGTAATAATCCCGGGCGTTATGAATTTCGCCCCGGCACACGCTTCTTTAAATTACATGGCTGTATTCGTTATGCCTGTTTCAGCTTTCACATTTGTCATGCACCGGGCACATGAGGTAATATTATGCTGCTCTTGCAAAGGACAAATCATGAAACTCTACAAAAAACTGACCGGCATACTGCTTGCTCTAACGGTCATCCTGGTGATCGGTATCCTCGGCTATTCGTTTATTGAAGGGTGGTCCGTGCTTGAGGCACTCTACATGACGGTCATTACCCTCTCTTCAGTAGGTTTCATGGAAGTGCATCCCCTTTCCGGCACCGGACGGATATTCACGATGTTGCTGATCCTGTGCGGTTCAGGGGTATTGATATACGGTATTTCTGTCATCACCGCCTTTGTTGTGGAAGGTGAACTCACGGACGCACTCAGGAGGAGAGCCATGGACAAGAAGATAGAGCGCCTGCAGGCGCATTACCTCATCTGCGGCATGAGCCAGACCGGCAGATATGTGCTTGATGAACTCGTCAAGACAAAAAAGGACTTTGTGGTGATCGAAAAAGATCCCGATAAAATCAAACAGCTGGTCAGCGAAAACCTCCTCTGCATAGAGGGTGATGCCACGCACGACGCCGTACTGCTGAAGGCGGGTATCCAAAGGGCAAAAGGGGCGATCACCGCCCTGCCCTCAGATGCTGAAAACCTGTTTGTCGTAATTACCGCCAAGAGGCTCAACCCTGCCCTTCGGGTAATCTCAAAGGCGGTGGAGGAGGAGTCCGAGCAGAAGATCCGTATGGTCGGCGCCGATGGGGTTGTCATGCCAAACTATATCGGCGGCCTCAGGATGGTCTCAGAGATGATCCGCCCCTCGGTCGTCAGCTTCCTGGATATCATGCTCCGCTCAAAAGACCGCACCATACGGGTCGAGGAGATTGAAATAGCTCCTGCCTCGCAGTTTATCGGCAGGACCCTCCAGCAGACCGGCATACTCGGGACTGAAGGCGTGACCGTTGTTGCGCTGAAGGACAGAAAAAAAGATACCTATGTCTTCAACCCGCCGGTGCAGACCGTCCTGAGTTCTGACCACGTCCTGATCGTCATCGGGGACATTGATCTCATACGGGAGATCGATATAAAACAGGCCTGACACTATGACGAAAACTCTGCCCGGGACAGTCAGAAGAACACCTCAAAAGAAAAGGGAGATCGTCCCGGAGATGGCCCTGCTCCTGGTGCTGTTCATCCAGTTCTTTATCGTCGCCGGCCGTTCAGAGGCAGCGGCATCCCCCCATATCCGGCTGATCGTCACGGCAACGGCGCAGGAGGCGGAGGAGGTGCTCGCCGCTGTCCGCAGCGGTAAAGCATTTGCGCTGCTCGCCAAAGAACGGTCGATCGACAAGAGCAGGGAACGGTACGGCGAACTGGACAGTGCCGACAGACGCAGTCTGGCCGGCCCTTTGAACGCCGCAGTTTCCTTGATGCGGGAAGGTGACATCAGCAGGGTCATCCGTATTGACAATGACCACTATGCCCTCATACAGTCTATTGACCTCAGGAATTACCGGTCAGGAGCGGCGGCCTTCCGTGCAGGTGATTTCAAGAGCGCGGAGAGCCACCTGCTCAGGCATATGGATGAAAACCCCGACGCGATAAAGGCGCGTCTCATGCTTGGCGAGATATACGAGCGTCAGGGCCTCGTTGAAAAAGCCCTTGGCATTTATAACGACGCGCTCACACACGAACCCGGAAACACAGACGCTGAAACCCGCAGAAATACCCTCAGCAGGGCAAAAAAAGTCCCGAATCTCGCAGCATTGCCAAAGACCGTCCCCCCGGAGACGACCGATACTCAGGAACAGGGGAAAGAGGGCAGCCCCCGGAGCCTCCCCGGACGGGGAGAGACTGCATTGGCTGGCGCCGTCCCCCTGCGGATGATTATTGCCGGCAGTGAGAAGAAGGCAAAGGATATCGTAGCTGAATTACATAGGGGCAAACCCTTCTTCTTCCTGGCCCATGACAATTCAGCCGACAAAAAAAGCGCTGAAGAATACGGCGACCTCGGGGTTGTTGACCCCCTGACCCTGCACCCCTCCATCCAGGATGTTCTGTCCACGCTTCAGCCAGGACAGACGAGCGGCATCATTCGACTTGGAGAGGGGAGCTATGCTATTATCCAAGTCAAGGACACGGGGCATTTTGCTGATGCTGAAAAGGCTTTTTCAGCAGGGAACCATCAGGATGCTGAACAACACCTGCTGCAACATCTCAGACTGAACCCCGAAGACGCAGAGGCCTGGATTATGCTCGCGTCACTTTACGAAATGCGGAGAGACTCTGCCGGGGCCGAGGATGCCTATTACCAGGCTATGGTCTTTAATCCCCGGGCTCCCGGGCCTTATGAGCGGCTTGGAAAGATATATCTGGAGCGGCGTGATTATGCGCGTGCCAGGGACTTATTCGGCACGGGCCTCAGGATGACTTCATCGCGCAGACTCTTTGAGAAGCTTATGGAAATAGCAAATATATCTTTAATAGGAACGGTTCGATGACACACATAAAAAAACTGCTCTGGATATTGTCTATTCTGGCCATCCTGATCCAGACTGCCGGGTCTGCTTCCGCAGCGCACCGGCACGAACCACGCAAAAAAACACCAGCAGCCAATTCAGCGGCCCCGGCTGTTCGCACTCTCGTCAATGTCCCGGTTGCCGGAGTTTATGTCAGGAGCAGCCACTCCTCCGAGCGGGTGACCGAGGTCCTGCTGGGTGATGAGTTCCGGGTAATAGCAATCAGCAATGACTGGATATATGGCTCCATTCCGTCCCAAAAGGATTACCGGGGCTGGATAGGGGCCAAGAATATCATTTCTCCTGCAGATAACCGTTTTTTTGCCGGACAGACCTTTGTACAGGTGAAGGCAAAAAATACGAAACTCGTTATGGCAGACGGCACGACCATTGCGGTGGCAGCCTGTACGAGGCTCCCCATGATCAGAAAAAGCACCACGACCTACGAGGTCCTGCTGCCCGGAGGGATGACCGGCACCCTGCCTGTTGCATCCTGCGTTCTTGAGGATGAAGGGTTCGGAAGAAGCGTAACCTCCGAGGACATCATGTATGCCGCGGAATTCCTGGGCTCTGACTATAAATGGGGCGGGATCACTGCTTCAGGGATGGACTGTTCCGGGTTCGTGTATTCGGTTTTCAGGGTCAACGGCATTTATCTGACGAGAGACTCTTATATGCAGGCGGGCGAAGGGGTCGATATCCCTGTCGAGGATCTGAGGCCCGGCGACCTTGTCTTCTTCAAATCAAAAGGGGCCAGGCGGATCACCCATGTGGGAATCTATATCGGCTACGGCAATTTCATCCATGCAAGCAAATCGAACAACAGTGTCACGATCAGCAGTCTGTCCGAAAGCTATTATAAGAAAGGACTGGTCGCCGCCCGCCGCATACTCACCGGTGAAAAGAACAACCGCGCTGCCAACAGCCGGAATTTGATGCAGTTCGCCAGGCAATAGTCTTCCGACTTCCGGAACTTCTCGCCCCGCAGCATGGCGGTTTTGTCACTTCCCCGGGTTGCCCGTTCTTTCTCCGGATACCAGCAACTTCTCCAGCTTGCCGGACAACCTCATGTCGAGTATTGATAATACCTCCAGTTCCTTTCGGGCGGCAGTATAGTCCTTCAGCCCCAGATAGGCAACAGAAAGCAGATAATGCGCATCTGCATCATTCGGCCTGACACCCAGCAGCTTCTGAAACACTGCAACGGCCTCGGGATATTTACCCAGCCTGTTGTATGCGATGCCAAGATTGAAATTCGCCTCGACAAAATCCGGTTTGAGCGCGAGAACCTGCCGTAGAACCCCCACAGACTCCTCATACTTCCCTGCCTTGCCATAAACAACACTGAGATTATTGTATGCCTCAATGTAATCCGGGTCGAGTCTTGCCGCCTCTTTGAATGCAGCCGCAGCATCAGGAGCCCTTCCCCTCTCTGCGTCATAGAGAAGGCCCAGTTCAAACCAGGCGCGGCTCAGGAGCCTGGTCCTGTACTCCAGCAGCATATTCCTCACAACAGCCCCGGTCACGGCAGCCCCTGAGGAGCCGGACTTCTCAAGGGGATGGGCAACCACGGCAACGA
>Ga0334722_10005456_pt1 | contig 12835 bp, 15 predicted proteins | sample C3_bottom_MG_FD_207210 | JGI IMG/M metagenome (GOLD analysis project Ga0334722, IMG submission 207210) | Sediment microbial communities from Yellowstone Lake, YNP, Wyoming, USA - C3_bottom | ecosystem: Environmental > Aquatic > Freshwater > Lake > Sediment | place: USA: Wyoming | collected...
TTCCCGAGCATCTGCACACACCTGCTCGACGAGCACCCGCACATCAAGATCCTGGGGGTGACGCCAGATGGCCGACGGGCGTTCATCTATGAGCTGCGGCCTTCAAAGGTCCCGGTGGGCGACGTGTCCCCCGAGGGCGTCCTGGCGGCGATTCGCACAGCGGTCCGTCTGGACGACAGCGACCGCCTCTAGGCCTCCTCACGCCGCCAACCGAACAACCGGCGCATCCGGCTCATCAAACCGTTCCGGCGGGGCGGCTCGGCCGCGCCCTGGCCCTCCACCATCGCGAGGGCCATCTCGTAGGCCGGATCGGGTTCCGCCAGCGACAGCACTTCCCCGGGCTCCCGATCCATCCAGAACTGCAGGCGCTTGCCGCCGGTCGCCGGCATCGCCTCGAATTCGGCGACGTCATCGGCCTCGGCAATGTTGACCCGCTCAATGTGCAGCCCCTCGCGGCCCCGCACGCGCAGCCGCTTGCCGCACGACTCTTCAAGGGCGCGGACCCATCCCGCGCCGTCGCGAAACAGCACACCGGCCACCTGAGGGTGCACCTCGACGAGGATCGCGCCGGCCTTCGACGTCCGCGTCATCTTGCGGATCTCGCGGCGCACCCGCATCGCCATCGTCTCGGGTGAGAGCACGCGCCCCCGCCCTTCACAGTACGGGCACGGCACGCGCATGATCTCTTCGAGATCCTGATAGACGCGCTTCCGCGTGATCTCAACGAGCCCGAGCGCCGTCAGATCGATGACGTGCAGCTTCGCGCGGTCGCGCTGCACCGCTTCATGCAGGGCATCGAGCACCTTCTTGCGATGGTCTTCCTTCTCCATGTCGATGAAGTCGGCCAGGATGATGCCGCCGATATCACGGAGGGTGATCTGCCGCACGATCTCGCCGACCGCCTCAAGATTGTTCTTGAGGATGGTGCTGGCCAGATCGGTCTTCCCCACGAACTTGCCGGTGTTCACATCGATGACGGTCAGCGCCTCGGTGCGATCGATCATGATGTAGCCGCCGGACTTCAGCCAGACCTTGCGGCGCAGCGCCCGGTCGATCTCGCGCTCGACCCCGTACTTCTCGAACACCGGTTCTGCCTCGCGGTGGAGGACGAGCCGCTCTTTGAGATGCGGGGCGAACGACCCGAGCAAATCGGCCACGCGACCGTGCTCCTCCGGCGAGTCGATGACGAAGTGTTCGACGTCTTCGGTGAAGAGATCGCGGACGACCCGGCGTATCAACTTGAGATCTTGATACACCAAGGCGGGCGCCTTGGCCGCGCGGGCCCGCTCGAGCACACGCTGCCACATTTGATGGAGAAAGGCGACGTCGTCCGCGAGCACCTTCTCGCCGGCGTCCTCGGCGGCGGTGCGGACGATCACCCCCATGCCTTCGGGGCGGATCCGATCGGCGATCTGCCGGAGGCGCTTGCGCTCGCCCTCATTGGTGATGCGGCGGCTGACGCCGACATAATTCACTGTCGGCATCAGCACAAGGTAGTGCGCAGGCAGCGCGACATACGTAGTGACCCGCGCGCCCTTGCTGCCCATCGGCTCTTTGGTCACCTGGACGAGGATCTCTTGACCGGGGCGCAGACGCTCGGAGATCGCGCCCTTCCCAAACGACTCCTCCACTTCTTCGCCATCCAGCCGCTGTGACCGGATGTCCTCGACGTGGAGAAACGCGTTGCGCTCCAACCCGATGTCGACAAACGCCGCGTCCATCCCCGGCAAGACATTGTTGACCTTGGCCTTGTAGATGTTGCCCGCGACGGGCTCGGACCGCTCGATGAAGAGGTTGACGAGCGTCTCGTGCTCCATCACGGCCACACGGGTCTCGGTGACCTCAAGATTCGCGATGATCTCTCTTCCCATTTCGGATGCTCCCTTGGAGGTGCCGTCTCGGGCCCGACGAGGGGTCAGACCGGCGACGAACCGCCGAACTGCCCGACCGACCGCGCGCGGATGCTCAGCAGCAAACCGACGGCGGCCAGGGTCGTCAACAACGACGACCCGCCGTGGCTCATCAACGGCAGAGGGATGCCTGTGACCGGCATCAGACCGATCGTCATCCCAATGTTGATCACTACGTGAAAGGCCATCATGGTCGCGATACCCGTGGCGATGAGCGCGCCCAGCCGATCGCGGGCCGCGGCCGCGATCTCCAACGCGCGCCACAACCAGATCAGATACAGCGCGAGCAGCACGGTGGCGCCAAGCAGACCTAATTCCTCCCCTACAACCGTAAAGATGAAGTCGGTATGCTGCTCGGGGATGAACCGCAGCAGGTTCTGGGTCCCTGCAAAGAGTCCCTTCCCAAAGAGTTGCCCGGAGCCGACCGCAATCCGCGACTGGATCAGGGCATACCCCGCGCCGAGGGGGTCGGCTGACGGATCGAGGAACGCCACGAGACGGCGCCGCTGATAGTCGTGCAGCACGTGCCACGCGAGCGGGGCGATCGCCATGGCGGCGGCCGCAAGCCCCCCGAGCACGCGCAGACGCGCGCCGGCCACATACAACATCGCCAGCAAGATCGCGCCGAGCACGAGCGCGGTCCCCAGATCGGGCTGACGGACGATCAGCAGCATCGGCACGGCGACGTGCAAGACATACGGCGCCAGCTCGCGGAGCCGGCGCACCGTCTTGACGGGATCGAGGTGGCGGGCGAGGGTCAAGACGATCGCGAGTTTGGCGGCCTCAGACGGCTGGAACCCGCCAAACGGTCCAAGCACGATCCATCGCTGCGCGCCGAGGCGCGACTCCCCCACGACGAGCACTGAGGCCAGCAAGAGCAGCGTCCCGACGTAGAGGACCGGCCACGGCGACGCCAGACGCCGGTAGTCGATGGTCGACATCGCGACCAGCGCGGCGATCCCCAGACCCAGGTGGAGCACGCGCGCGCGCAGAAACGCGGCGGCATCCGCGGCGCCGTGGGTGGCGGAGACCAGGATCACCACACCGTAGACCACCAGCGCGCAGGTCGTCCCGACGAGTACCCAGTCGACGTCACGCGCCCACCGCAGCTTCACGGCCGGGTTCCGTCGGAGGAGGCGGCCAGCAGCGCCTGCTGCGCGGCCGTAAAGATCGCCTTCACGATGGGGGCAGCCGTGACGCCTCCGCGAAACCCGTGCTCGACAAAGGCGACGACGACGAGGGCCGGGCGATCGGCCGGCGCATACCCGGCAAACCACGCGTGCGGGATGCCGCGGGGATTCTCGGCGCTGCCGGTCTTCCCCGCGATCGCCAGCCCGGGGACCGCAGCCGCCGTCCCCGTGCCGGACTCGACGACCATGCGGAGCGCCTCGCGCAGCGTCGCCAACGACTCGGGCTGGACCGTGAGCCGGCCCGTCGTCACCGGGGCGTACGCCATCACCTCGGACCCGTCCGGCGCAAGGACACGCCGCGCCAGCCGCGGCGCCACCAGGGTGCCGCCGTTGGCCACGGCGCTGACCATCCGCGCCACCTGCAGCGGCGTCACCACGACATAGCCTTGGCCGATGGCCATGTTCAGGGTGTCGCCGGGATACCACGGCTCCTTGTACATGCGGCGTTTCCACTCGGCGGACGGAATTGTCCCGTTGGCCTCCGTGGGCAGATCGACGCCGGTCGGCTGCCCCAACCCAAGCATCCGCGCATATCGATGGAGCCGCTCGTCACCGAGCTCGCCGCCGACTGTCCAAAACACGATATTGCACGAGACCGCGACGCCTCTCATGAAGTTGATCGGCCCGTAGGCATGGAGGTCGTGAAAGATCCAGCGGCCGAGGGCGAGCTGCCCGTTGCAGTTGAAAATCCTGTCGCGGCGCGCAACGCCCTCGTTCAGCGCGGCCAGCCCGGTGACGATCTTGAATACCGACCCCGGCTCATACGTGCCCTCGGTGGCGCGATTCAGCAACGGGATGCGCCGGTCGCCGGTCAGCCGCTTCCAGTTGGTCGGGCTGATGCCGCCGGCAAACTGGTTGGGATCAAACGCCGGGTGGGCCACCATCACCAGGATTTCCCCGTTGCGGGGATCCATCGCGACCACGGCCCCAGTGCGATCGCCCAATGCGGTTTCGGCCACGGCCTGGAGCTCGGCGTCGATGTTGAGCACCAACGACTGGCCGGGCTGCGACGCTTCGCGGGCCAGCACCCGGACCGGACGGCCTGCCGCGTCGACTTCGACGCGCTGGCGGCCGTCGACGCCGCGCAGCACGTTGTCATAGACACGCTCCACGCCGGACTTGCCAATGAGACTGCCGGCCCGATACCCCGGCCTCGTGCTCATTTCGTCCTCATTGATCTCGCCGAGATACCCCAACGCGTGCGCGGCCGCGTCGCCCTTCAGATGGTCACGGACCGGTTCGGCCTGAACGACGACGCCGGGCAGATCGAGCCGGTGCTCTTCAAGCGTCATCACGATGGTCTTGTCGACGTCGCGGCGCAGCGTGACCGGTTCGAACCGCCGCTGGCGGCCGCTGTCGATCCGCGCGAGGATCTCCGATCGGTCCATGTTGAGGACCGGCGCCAGGACCTCGGCCAGGTGGACGGGGTCCTGCACCTCCATCGGGAGCACGCCCACCGTAAACGCGGCGCGGTTGGTGACCATGGGCTGGCCGTGCCGATCGAAGATCACGCCGCGGGGCGCCGGGATGACGTAGTCGCGGAGACGGTTTTGCTCAGACAGCCGCAGATAGTACGGCCCTTGGATCGCCTGCATCGACCACAGCCGGGCCTCGAGAATCACGAACAACAGGAGGAACACGACGCCGAGCACCGCGACGCGCGAGGTCCAGGGGGGACGGATCATCGGGTTGCCCTCATCGAAAGACCCGATAGGCGATCGGTTTGGACGGGTGCCGCCGCCGCGCCGCGCGTTCGGCGCCCCGAACCAGCGCGTCCACGGGCCTCGCGAGCACGGCGTTCATACCGGCGACGATAGCACTGCTCCCCAGCAGGTCGAGCCACGCGACCGACGCCAGCCCGGTGACCACGACGACCCCACCGGTGACGAGCGACACGAGCATCGTCGCCCCGGCGGCGGTCATCGCCGGCACGAAACGCTGGTCGAAGTCCAGCAGGGTCATCATCGACCCCGCCGCGATCCCCACGACGAGATACGCCAGCGTGTAGACCCCCAAGGGCGAGCCGCCGGCGACGTCGCGCAGATACCCGGCCGTGGCGCCCAGCAGCGCCCCGGTCGGCAGCCCTCCACGCACCGCGGCCGCGATCAGCACGAGGACCACCAGATCGGGCGCGAACCCCAACGGCACGCGCGACAACCACGCGCCATCGACGGCGAGCCCCGCGAAGAGCAGCCCAAACAACAGCAGTGGGCGCGTCACCGGTCGCTCCGGCCTTCGGCGAGGATGAGGACTTCTTCGAGATGATCGAGGTTCACACTCGGCGCGACGGTGGCTTCTTGGTAGATGGCGCCCTGCTCGCGCACCAGCGAGACGACCGTGCCGACCGGCAGCCCACGTGGGAAGAGACTGGTCAACCCAGAGGTGATCACCACGGCGCCGATCGGGATTTCGCGGGCGCGAGACAGGTACTTGAGACGCACGACCGCCTGCCCCAACCCCTCCACGACGCCGGCTTCGCGAGACTGCTGGAGGACAACGCCCACGGCGCTGCGCGCATCGGTGATCAACAACACCTGGGACGTGGTGGGGCTCACGGTCAGCACGCGCCCGACCAACCCCTCGGCGGCCACGACAGGGTCATTGCGTCGCACGCCGTCGCGTGAACCGCGATCGACCAGGATCACGGCAAACCACTGCGACGTATCGCGACCGATGACGCGCGCGCCGATCGCGCGACCGCCGGTCGCAGTGCGGAAATCCAGCAACTTCTCGAGCCGCTGCGTGGCCTGCGCCTGCTCGCGCAGCCTGGCCACTTCCTGTCCCAGCCGCTCGACGTCCTCACGCAGACGCGTGTTCTCCACACGCAACCTGCCGATGTCGGTGTATAAGCGCCACAACCGCGCGACGGAATCGCTCACGCGGGACAGACCGGACTGCGCCGGGCCCAGCGCCGCCAGCAGCGTCGCCCCGACCGGACCGACGGCGCGCTGTTCGGGCTGGCGGACCTGCAGGGTCACCAGCATCAATGCGGCTGCCAGCAGGACACCCGCAAGCGCGATCCGTCCTCTCATTGTGTCAGCGTAAGCCTCAGCTCTGGGCCCGCTTCGAGGTGACTAAGACCTTCTTGAGCGTCTCGATCTCCTCCAGCGCACGTCCGGTGCCCATGACGACCGCGGCAAGGGGATCTTCGGTCAACGAGACCGGCATGCCGGTTTCTTCGGCCAGCAGCCGGTCGATGCCCCGGAGCAGCGCGCCACCGCCTGCCAGGATGATGCCCCGATCGACGATATCGGCGGACAGCTCCGGCGGGGTGCGCTCGAGCGTCTGCTTGACCGCGTCGACAATGGCTTGGACGGGCTCGGCCATCGCCTCGCGGATCTCCGAACTCGTCATGCGTACCGTCCGTGGGAGCCCGGAGACCAGGTCGCGCCCGCGTACGTCCACGGCGCGCTCTTCCCGGTCGGGGAACGCCGACCCGATGGCGATCTTGATCTCTTCGGCGGACCGCTCGCCGATCAGCAGATTGTAGGCCCGGCGCGCGTACTGGATGATCGCCTCATCGCACTCGTCGCCGGCTATGCGGATCGACTTGCTGGTCACGATCCCGCCGAGCGCGATCACCGCCACCTCGGTGGTGCCGCCGCCGATATCGACCACCATGCTGCCGATGGGTTCAGAGACGGGGAGTCCGGCGCCGATCGCGGCGGCCATCGGTTCCTCGATGAGGAAGGCGTCGCGCGCGCCGGCCTGGATCGTCGCGTCGATCACCGCGCGCTTCTCGACCTCGGTGCACCCGGATGGGATGCCGACCACGACGCGGGGTCGGATCCACATGCGGCCGTCGGCGGCCCGCTTGATGAAGTACGCCAACATCTGCGCCGTCGTGTCGAAGTCGGCGATCACGCCGTCGCGCAGCGGCCGCGTGGCGACGATATCGCCGGGTGTCCGCCCGATCATCCGCTTGGCGGCCTCACCGACGGCGAGCACCTGACCGTCTTCGAGCCGCTTGGCGACGACCGACGGCTCGCGCAGCACGATGCCCACCCGCCGCACGTAGACGAGCGTGTTCGCCGTGCCCAGGTCGACCCCCATGTCGCGGCCGAACCGTCCCAACAACCCATCGAGCAGCATTGCCAGATCCTCCTGCGGCTTGCGGCTACGGGGGAGGTCCCCCTGCCAACAACACGCCGCGCTCGCGCAAACTGATGAACCGTCCATCCCCAATGATGAGGTGGTCTAAGACGTCAATACCCATGACCCGTCCGGCTTCGACCAGACGGATCGTGATCCGCAGGTCGTCGCCGCTGGGTTCGGGATTCCCCGATGGGTGATTGTGCACCAGAATCACCGCCGCTGCGCTGCGACGGATCGCGTCTTTGAAGACTTCGCGAGGATGGATCGGCGCGCTGTCGAGGCCGCCCACCGCCACCGTCACGACGTCAAGGACCTCGTGACGGGTGTTCAGCAGCACGGCGCGAAAGTGCTCGCGGTCGAGGTGACGCATGTGGCCCCCGACCAGGGCCGCGGCATCGGCGGGTGTGCGGATGCTCGGCCGGCGCAGGGGCGGCCCGCTGCGGACCCGGCGGCCCAGTTCGAACGCCGCCAGCACGGCGCAGGCTTTGGCCGGTCCGATGCCGTTCTCCCGGACCAACTCCCCCGGGTGCGCCCGGCTCAACGCCTCCAGCGACCCAAACGAGGCGAGGAGCCGCCCGGCCAGCTCAGATACCTGCGCGGCGGGCGTCCCGGTTTGCAGCAGCAGGGCCAGCAGCTCAGGCGAGGAGAGCCCCTCCGCGCCGCTTCGCAGCAGGCGCTCCCTGGGTCGATCTTCTAGAGGAAGACTCTTGACCATCGTGGCTCCGGTCACCCTATCGCGGCGCCCCGCGTGGAGCAGCCACGTCGTGTGGGTCGGCCGGTCAGACCGGAGGAGCGGGCGCCTACAGCGCAGCGATACCGGCAGCGTCGAGCATCCGCGCCAGCGGCGCCAAGGGGAGACCAACGACACCAAAGTAGTCTCCCTCCACTCTCTCGACGAACAGTGCCGCGCGGCCTTGAATACCGTACGCCCCCGCCTTATCCATCGGCTCGCCGCTGGCGATATATCGGAGGATCTCGTCCCGGCGCATCGGCCGGAAGCGTACGGCGGTCACGGAGTCATCCGCGAGCGTGAGCCCGCGGCGTCCGTGGGCAACGACCACACCGGTGGTCACGTGGTGCGTGCGCCCGGACAGCCGCAGCAGCATTTCTTCCGCGTCTGCCGGCGTTCTGGGCTTCCCCAGGACGACACCGTCGATGACGACCACTGTGTCGGCGGCGATGACGACCGCGTCCGGTTGTGCCGCGGCGGCGGGCTGAGCCTTGCCCAGCGCCGTCGCCCGCGCGCGTGCCCGAACGGACTCGAGAGTCCACCCCGGACCCCCTCCACCCGGACCAGCCGGCAACACTCCCCGCGTTTCCTCCTCAGGCGCCCCCGCCCAGACCTCGAACGACAGGCCGACCTGATGGAGGAGTTGGGCCCGACGGGGAGAGGCGGAAGCCAACACCAAACGCGGCACCCGGTCCCCTACAGGAGCCGAAACGTCCACATCGCGCAAAGTATAGCAGCCACCCCTGGACCCTACAACAAGCGGTAGATCCACACCGCGACCACAACCCCCAGGATCATCGCGAGGTTGAGACGGATCAGGACCCCCACCGTGACGCTAACCACGCGCAGCTCGAGCGTAAAGGGCGGGTCGATCCCGAACCGCAGCTCGCGGGTGAGGAGCCCCAGCGCAGGATACCCCACCAGAGCCTGCGCCACGAGATGACCGAGAATGCCGCCGGCGAGCAGGACACCAACCAACACCCACCAAGGATTGCGAACCCGTCGGGCCACAAGTCACCCCCGGATCAGTGGCGGGCCGGCACCCGCCAATCACTCTACAGCAGCTTCAGTGTGCGATACGGCTCTTGGGGCGACGAAACGTGCAAGTATGATGCTGAGCTCGAACAGCAGATATGTCGGGACGGCCATCAACATCTGCGAGACGACGTCTGTGCCCGGCGTCAGGAACGCCGAGAGGATCACGATGCCCACGATGGCATACCGGCGACCCGCGGACAGCATGTCGGCCGTCACGATACCGATTTGCGCGAGAAACACAATGACCATCGGGAGTTGAAAGACAAAGCCAAACGCCAGGACGAACGCCATCAAGAACGACAACGTAGGGCCCACCGCGAGCAGCGGTTGGATCCGGTCGGTCGAGTACGACAGCAGCACTCGCACGCCGATCGGCATGATCACAAAGAGTCCAAAGGCCGCGCCCCCGAGAAACAAGACGATCGACGGGGGCAAGAGCATCAACACCCCGCGCCGCTCGGTGTGGGTCAACCCGGTCGCGATGAACGCCCAGAACTGATAGAGGATAACGGGGAGGCCGATGAACACCCCAAGAAAGAAGGCGACCTTGAGCAGGACGAACAGCCCCTCGGACGGGCTCATGAACACGACGCGGTCGATGCCCATCAACCCGATGAGGTAGTCGAGCACCTGGCGGGCGACGGCCCACCCCAGCAGCGTCCCGACGCCGAGCGCCGCAAATGCGATGAGGAGCCGCCTGCGCAGCTCCTCAAGGTGTTCCACGATGGTCATCGGGCGGTCGTGCATGCCTCGCGACCTGCCGCTACGCGCTCGGTCTGTTGGTCGGCTTCGGGTCCTTCACTTCATCCTCGACATCGGCCATCGACTTGCGGAACTCGCGGATCGTCTTCCCGGCGGCGGAGCCAAGCCCTGCCAGCCGGTTCGCGCCGAAGAGGAGCAACAGGATCAACAGGATGATCAGCCACTCGCCAATTCCCACGTTAGGCATCGTCAGTCCCTCCGGCCCTCATTATAGCCGCCTTCGCTGCGCCCCGATAGCCTGCCGCGGGCGAGCAGCGCGGCCACGCCCGCCACGACCAGGAGCGCCACGCCGACGCGTGCGGCCACGCCGGGCGCCGCCCGCACCGCGAGGAGCGTTTCCATGGCCGCCCGGACCACGCGCGCGGGATGACGAATGGCGGCGGCCCTGGCCGCGACGGTCGGAGGCCGCATGCGGCGGCGCAGCTCGGCCAGGTCGACGCTGATCCGCGCGTGGATCGCCGTCAGCTCTCCCGCGGAAACAGGCTCTTCAGCCACTGCACTTCCTCCTCGACCCGCGCCGACCAGGCGGCCCGCCGGCGCTTGACGCGACGCACCGCGAGCCCAACCAGCAGAGCCATCGACGCGATTATCACGCCCAGCACGACCAGCGCGGCCAGCCACCCCGGAAGCCAGATCGCGACGATCAACACCATGGCGGCGACGGCGAGGCCGATCGCGAAGATCCCGAGCACGAGGGCTGCCCCAATCATCGCGGCCGCGATCCCGATGTCGCGCCCAAACCCGCGGGCGTGGACTCGGATCTCGCGACCGTATGTCTCGATCAGCCGTGCGACATCGGCGATCAGCCGTCGAACGACCTCTGCCGTCGACTCCTCACGCGCCATGGCCGCCTCGCACCCTACTGGGTAACCTTCAACTCACCCTTCATCTCGGGGTGATAGGTGCACTGCATCACATAGGTGCCGGGCTTATCGATCTTCACCTTGAACGTGCTGTCCTGGTTCGCGTTGACGACCACGTCGGTTTGAAAATCCTGACCCGCCGCATCCTTTGACTGCACGATCAGATTATGCACACTCGTCCCGACGTTCTTGAACAAGATTTCGGTTTCCTGGCCGGCTTTGACCTGGACGGTGACCGGCACGTACTCGTTGTCCTTGCCTAGGATCGTGATCTTGCCCGCGGGACCCGGCTGCGTCCCCGGGGACGCCTGCCCCGCCGGAGTTTGCGTCGGCTGCGGTTGTTGCGCGGTCTTCCCGCCACACCCCGCCGCGAGCATCCCCACGATCGCCACACACACGCCAAACCATGCTGTACGCATTCGACTGCTGCCTCCCTACACGCAAGTAGTGGCCAAAGGGCCACCCCGATAAGGGTAGCGCGTCGATCCGCGCGGGACAAGGGCCGGTCCGGGCAAATTCAGGAGGGGCGGATCAGGACCTTGACCGCATGATGGTGTTTCTTGTCGAGCGCCACGGCCACCGCCTGGCGCCACTCGGCGAGCGGAAACCGGTGTGTGATGAGAGGCCGGAGATCGACGCGACCCGAGGCGAGCAGATCCATCGCGAGCTGCATCGAGCGGACCTGGTGGTCACCGACGCGCTCCTGCGCGTAGTATGCCGTCCCCTGCACCCGGAGCTCGCGCAGCCAGATCGGCGTCCAATCCACCCCACGGGGCAGCGCCGCCAAGCCTACCACGACGACCGTCCCGCCGGCCCGCGTGAGTCTCAGCGCGTCGTCGATACTGCGCGCCGACCCCACGCACTCCAGCGTCGCGTCGACGCCGCCCGTGAGCACCGGCGGCCCGAGTAGGGGTCGGAGCAGGCGCGCGCCCGTCAGGTCCGCGATCGCCTGGTACTGCCCCCCGCGCGGCGGCACCAGCACATCCGCGGCGCCAAGCGCGCGGGCCAGCTCGGCCTGGTGCGCGTAGCGCGCCAGGACCACAGAGCGCGCCGCCGGCCGCAAGGACCGCAACGCGGCGACCGCACACAACCCGATGGTCCCGGCACCGAGCACCAGCACGGTGCCCGCGTCCTCCGAGATGAACCGCGCGACGGCGTGCACGGCGATCGCCAGCGGCTCGACCATCACCGCCTGCTCGTCGGAGACCGACGCCGGGACCGACACCAGCCGCGATCGGTGCGCCACCATCACCTCACCCCACGACCCGCCGACGTCGCGGCAGGTGCCGTGGGCGATCCCCGGTGAGAGCGCGCCCTCGGTAAATCGGCTGCACAAATTGTAGTCGCCCCGTGCGCAGGCCGGGCAGGGATCGGCAAACCCCCGCGTCACGCACGGCAGCAGCGGCTCGATCACGACGCGGGTCCCCACCGCGACCCCGCTCTCTGCGCCGCTCTCGACGACGGTGCCGACGTTCTCGTGACCCACAACGAAGGGCATCGACGCATAGACCGACGCGGACGGACTCGCTTCGAGCAGCACCAAATGCAGGTCACTGCCGCAGACGCCGCCCGCCGCGACCTTCACTTTCACCCACTCCGGTCCCGGCAATCGCGGCTCCGGCAGATCGGTCAGGCGGATCGGCGCAAGCGCGCTCCAAAACGCGGGCCGCCAGAGCGCCCCGGCCGCCCGCGTCGCGAGATACCGCGGGATGGAGATGTCGGCGACAACACCCTTCACGGGCGTTCACCCGTCGTATGCGGCGACGCGGGAGCCATGGCGACCACCGGTTCGACGCTCCGCCAACGACTCCCTTGGCTTGTACAATAGTCGCATGAACGCCGAGCGAGGAGACGCCGGACTCTATCGCGGCATCGCGGCGGACTTTGCCCGATTCAGACCGCCCTATCCCGACGCGGTCTTTGCGCATCTGCGAGCGAGGTTCCATCTGGATGGCACCGGCCGGCTGCTCGATCTCGGCTGCGGCACGGGACGGTTGGCGCTGCCGCTCGCGCGGTGGTTCGAGCACGTTGTCGGGATAGACCCCGAGCCGGACATGCTGGCGGAGGCGGCCGCCGCAGCGGGCCGTTTGGGCGTCTCCAACGCCACGTGGGTGAACCGGCGCGCGTCGGATCTTGGTCCGGACTTGGGACGGTTCCGTCTGATCACGCTCGGGCAGGTGCTGCACCTCGTGGAGCCGGTCCAGACGCTCGAGGCGGCCGCAAGAGCGGCGGAGCCCGACGGGGCGA
>Ga0334722_10005457_pt1 | contig 12834 bp, 18 predicted proteins | sample C3_bottom_MG_FD_207210 | JGI IMG/M metagenome (GOLD analysis project Ga0334722, IMG submission 207210) | Sediment microbial communities from Yellowstone Lake, YNP, Wyoming, USA - C3_bottom | ecosystem: Environmental > Aquatic > Freshwater > Lake > Sediment | place: USA: Wyoming | collected...
ATGAGTGGCTGGTCGCGGCGGGGCGGCTGGCATGAGAGACGGGTACCTGCGCGGCGCCCTCTCGCGGCCGGCGACCCCGCGCCAGCAGAACGTTCTGGCCGCCTACGTGGCCGTAGGCGGATCCGTCCCAAACGCGGCCGACCTCGTGGGCATTCGGCCGAGCACGGTCAAACGTCACCTCGCCGACCTACGTGCGAGATCCGGCCTCAGCACCGAGCAGCTGATCTATGCCGGACGAGCGGCCGGATGGCTCGTCATACCAAGTCTTGAGCCGGCGTCCTTGGCGGCCACATCTGAATCCCCCCCGATCGACCCGCTGCCGTAACCACGCCACCGCTAGCCAAGTGAGGGCGCCCTAGATCACGTCGAGGGTCGCCCCCTCCCGTGTTCCGAAAACACTCGCGGTGCCGGCACGCCCGCCAACGTCCTCCAGCAGAGCGTCCAGAGCCGCGTCGTCGCGAGAAGGGTCGTGGTGAAACAGCGCAAGCCGCTTCACGCGTGCCGCTTCGCCAAACGCCACGGCCTGGTGTACAGAGCTGTGGCCCCACCCCGTGCGGGCTTCGTACTCGGCATCTGTGTACTGCGCGTCATGGATCAAGAGGTCGGCCTGCCACGCCAGGTCGAATCCCGACATCCACTCCGCGGGCTCCGGGAACTGCCGGCTGCCGAGGGCGGGCTCGTGGTCGGGCAGGTACGCGACCGTGACGCGTCCATCGTTGATCCGGTAGCCGAGGGTCGGACCCGGGTGGATGATCGGGCTTGCGCTGATTGTCAGGTTGCCGATCGTGAACGGCACGTCGGTCGGAGCGTCGTGGAGGGCGAGACGACTGGGTAGGTCGCGCAACACCACGGGAAAGAGCGGCGGCGACAGGTAGCGGGTCAGCCGGTCATGGAGTGACTGCATATTCGACGGCGGACCCCAGATGTGAATCTCGCGGTCCGGCGCGAAGAGCGGCGCGAAGAAGCCGAGGCCCTGGATGTGGTCCATGTGCAAGTGGGTCAGCAGGATGTGGACGCTCGTAGTGTCGGCCGCCACTGCGGCACCGAGGCCACGGATGCCTGAGCCGGCGTCGAGCACGAGGAGGGGGGCGCCCGCGCCTTCGAGCGCGACACACGCGGTGTTACCGCCATAGCGGAGGGTGTCGGGGCCAGCCACCGCGAGTGAGCCGCGGGTCCCCCAGAAGGTGACCTTCACGCTTCTGCGGGCCAGAAGATCGCGACCGCGCCGAGCAGGCGTCCGGCCTGCCCTTCGAGCGGCAACGCGGTCGCCTCGATCAGCCGTTCATCGCCAGCTAGGCTGCGAATGGTGAGCGTGCGGTGCTGCTCCCGCCGTTGCGCGAGTGCGGCAGTCAGTGGGTTAGTCGCTTCGTCAAGTGGCCGTCCATCTGGCTCGCGCGGCGCAAAGGCCGCGAGCCAGGTATCGCGGGCCATCTCGTCGGTGTCCTCGAAGCGGCGTCCGAGCAGGGCTTCTGCGGCCTCGTTGTAGTAGACCAAGCGCGCTTCAGCGTCGACGACAAAGATCGGCGTTGTCAGATAGCTCGCGAGCTGGCGGAGCAGGATGAGCTCAACCGGTTGCTGGGCCACTTCGGCCTCCATCGAGTGGCGGCTCGGCAGTGAGTCTGCCGCCGCGGACGGTCGCGCCGACGACGATCGCTCCGGCCAGGAGGACGGCATTCTTGATGATGTACTGGCCTTCGAGCGTCGGCGCGTATGGGAAGCGGGCAAAGGTCTCTGCCGGGAAGAGCACCAACGGGGTGAGCGTGCCGAGCATCTGGGTGAAGAGCAGCAACAGCGTGACGCGCATGGCGACGCCGGTAAGCAGCCCAACACCGATCGCGCACTCCCACAGCGCCAGGACGGGCAGCGCAACGCCAGCCGGTACGTGGCCCATGGTGAGCACCTCGATGGTCCGCCCGGCGAGGCTTTCGGCGGGACTGAGGCCCGGTACGAGCTTGAGCGCGCCGAACCACAGGAACACGAGGCCCAGCGCGATGCGCAGCAGCAGCACGCCGTAGCGCGCCATGGCACTGGTGAGCCGTTGATCAAGCCGCTCAAAGGCGAGGCCCGCGCCTTGGCGGTTCAGCGGACCTCGGCGTGCCACGCGCCCATCCCTCCTGCCACACTCCGAGCGTCGCGGCCATGACGCACCAGCAGGTCGGCGGCGACGAGGCTCCGGTTGCCGCTTCGACAGATCGTCAACACGGGCGTGTTCGGGACCTCCGCCAAGCGTCCTTCGAGCTGGGCCAGCGGAATGTGGATCGCACCCTCGATGTGGCCGCGGTCCCACTCCGCGGGCTCACGGACATCGACGACCGGCGTGCCAGCCGCGACAAGTGCGGCGGCCTCGCCGACCGAGACCGATGGCGCGCCTGGGCGTCCACGCAGCCGCCGCGCCAGATAGGCGAGCTCGTGGGGCACGTTGCGCAGAAGTCCAGCGATCACGGTCGCGCGTCCTCGTCTTGGCTTGGTGACGCGATCAGCTCGACCAGGACGCCGCCGCCCCGCGCCCGTCGCTCCGACACCTCAAAGCCAGACGCCCTGACGAGCGCGGTCACGTCTTGGTCCAGGCGACAGCCTTGTGCGACCCGCGCCCAGGCGGGCGCCAGCAGTTGTTGGGCGCGGGCGACCGGGCGGTGTTCCGAGCGCGCGTGCTCGGCGAAACGGACCTGCCCACCCGAGCGCAGGACGCGCCGGATCTCGGCCAGCGTCCCTCGCGGGTCACCGACCGAACAGAGCACGAATGTGCCCACCACCATGTCGAATGACGCGTCAGGAAAGGGCAAGGCGGCGGCATCCGCGGGCGTGAGCACGACCTGCCGTCGCAGGCCTTGGGCACGGCGCTCGGCCAACGCGAGCGCGCCCTCGTCAGGATCGATCCCGCGGAGCGACACGCCGCGTGGATAAAGGGCCAGGTTGAGCCCGGTGCCGATGCCGACTTCGAGCACGTCGCCGCGGGCGCCCGATGCGATCCGCCGCCGTGCTCGTCGCAGCCCGGCTCGATCGGCGCCGCGCATCACGAGGTCATACAGACGCGCCCCGAACGGTACGTGCCGACTGCCTCGGGACAGCCACCGATTGCCGGCCAGATTGGCAAGCTCCATGAGCACGCTGGCCGCTTCGAGTTCGCGTCGATGCCGAGCTGGCAGCGATGTCGGCGGCCCGACGCCGTCCGGCCCGGAAAGCGCGAGGGCCTGCCCATACCGATAGGCGGCGGCCTCGTCGGGTGCGAGGGCCGTGACATCGTCGATGGCGAGCCCCGTCGCTCGCGCCCACCGCCGGTGGACCCGGTCACACGCCACGCAGCGGTTGACCGACGTGACCCCGAGCATGACCGCCTCGCGCAGTCGGGGCGAAACTCGACCCGGGACGAGATACGCGGACAGAAGATCCGGAGCCCGTCGCGCGAGCGCCGGCAGCCAGCGCCGGAGAGCGGCCGCGGTGAGCGTCGGGCGAGCTGCGACCGAGTCGAACACGCGGCGCCTCCTCTGCTGTTAGGTCGCCCGTTCGGCGGGCCTTCACCTTAAAGGACGTATCGACCGGGCCGACCGATACAATCCGGCGCTCGGCCCGGCATCGGGGCCCGGCCCCCAGCCTTGATGCCAAGGTGGTAGACTGGACATAGTCCAAAGACGCAGCCCACGGAGACCACCATCATGACCCTCGCACAGACAACAAGCAGAGCGATGACCGACTCCGTCGCGGTGGAGCTCCAGGAGACCCTCGTCGAACTCGTCGACCTCGCCCTGCAGGGCAAGCAGGCGCACTGGAACGTGACCGGTCCAAACTTCCGGTCGGTCCATCTCGAGCTCGATGAGATCGTCGATTCCGCCCGGCTCGCGTCCGATCGCGTCGCCGAGCGGATAGTCACGCTCGGTCATTCGCCCGATGGGCGTGCCGCCACGATCGCGAGCACGCCGCCGTTCTCGCCGTTCCCCGGCGGCGCCGTCGGTGCCGCCCAGGTGGTCGAGATCGTCGGCGCTCGGATCGACGAGCTCGCCGGTCGCCTGCGACAGCGGATCGGTCGCCTCGGCGAGATCGATCCGGTCAGCCAGGGGATCCTCGTCGACGTCGACGAGGAGCTCGAGAAGCAGGCCTGGATGCTGCGCGCCCAGCTGGCGTGACCACCCGGGACCGCCTGCGGGCGGCCGGCCTGCGGGCGACACGCCCGCGGGTCGCGATCGTTGCGGCGCTCGGCGAGGATCGCGGCCATCGCTCCGCCGAGGAGTTGCTGGCCGTCCTCGCCGCGAGGCAGGTACGGCTCGCCCGCGCCTCCGTCTACAACGTCCTTGACGACCTCGTCGCGACGGGCCTCGTCATGCTTGCCGATGTCGGGCCCGGTCGAGCCCTCTATGAGCTCGCGGACGAGTGGCACCACCACTTCGTCTGCCGGCACTGCCGACGCGTAATCGATGTACCCTGCGAGGCCGGTTCGCGACCGTGTCTCGAGGCGAGCGTGCCGGGTGCCGAGATCGACGAGGCGCAGGTCATCTTCCGCGGCCTGTGCGCCGACTGTCGGATGGTCGAAACGGCGAGCGTTTCCGGCGCCGGCCGGGCGATCGCGTGAGACGGATGTATCCCTTTGTTCGCCGGCCCCGTCATTCGGGGTAGGACGGGACCGAGATCCAACTGGGCCCGACGGACTGCTCCAAAGGGAGAACGCGATGACCATCCAGTACAACGAGAAGCCCAACTGGTTCGCCGCCGGCCCGTTCGGCCAGTTCATGGCCTCCGGCTTGGGACGCGCGACCCGGATCGTGGGCGGCGTGGCACTCATTGCCGGCGGACTGCTGGCAGTGGGCGGGACGGCGGGATATGTCATCGCCGCGATCGGGCTGGTGCCACTCCTCGCCGGCACCTTCGACGTGTGCGTCTTCAGCAGGCTGTTCGGCGGGCCGTTCTCGGGTTCGGCCATCCGCGCCTGCGCCAAGCGCTGAACCACCACCGCAGGCGACAATCCCCGACATCACCACGCCCACGTCCCCCAGCGCCCCGCCCCAGACGACCGGGTCGGTCCCTTCCCCGACCCGGTCGTCTTCGGATGTCGCCTTCGGCGCCGACCTGGCGGCCGAACTGCCCAGGCTCGTCCGCCTGGCGCTGCATCTGACGCGCGACTCAGCCTCGGCCGAGGAGCTTGCCCAGGAAGCCGCCCTGCGGGCATGGTCGTGGCGCCGTCAGCTCCGGGATGGCGCCCCGATCGGCCCGTGGCTCAACCGGATCCTGGTCAACCTGGTGATCGATCGCGCCCGCACGCGCCGGGACGTCCACGAGTTGGCGGTGGCGGACATCGAGGAGCGCTGGCATGACGACCACTACTCCGTCGATCCGGAGCAGGTCCTCGCTCGGGCCGAGCTGCGCGACGAGCTCGAGGATGCGCTTGTCCGCCTTCCGGCCGGCTATCGAACCGTCGTCGTGCTCCACGATGCCGTTGGATGGCCAGTCTCGGCCATCGCGGACGCACTCCGGATCGGGCTGCCCGCGGCCAAGCAGCGGCTTCGCCGCGGAAGGATGATGCTCGTGAGCGCACTCGCCGAGGGCAACCCGAAACGTGCTGCGAGCCTGGCCCAAGCGATGCAGTGCTGGCAAGCCCGCCGCCACATCTCCGCCTACCTCGACGACGAGGTCGACCCCGAGACTCGCGTGGCGGTCGAGGTCCACCTCGCCGTCTGCCCGACCTGCCCTCCGCTGTATGTGAGCCTCGTCGGGGTGCGCACCCAGCTGGGAGGCCTGCGGGATCCGGACTCGGTCGTGCCCGACGAGATCGCCCAGCGCGTGGCCGGTCGACTCCCGCCAACGGAGCGGCGGTCGCCGAAGAGGACGCGCCCATGACCGACCGCCGCGGGCGTACAGCTGCCCATGTGCCGATCGAGCAATCCTCTTCCGAGCAGGTGGCGAGCTATCTCGACCTGCCCGTCTTTCTCATCGATTCAGGCCGCGCTCTCGTCTACCTCAACGAGCCGACAGAGCCGCTCCTCGGCCTGCTCTCGCTCCTAGTTTGGCCCGTTTCGCGATCGGGAACCGGACGTGCGCCGCTCGGCGGGCTGACCGATGTCATCGTCAGGCCGGGACGGAGGCGCGCGTTCGATCGTGGGCTGCTCGACCGAGTCGCGAAGATCGGCGACGTGACTCCTCGGACCCCTATAGTGGCTGACGGAGGAGGAGCGATGGACCAGAGTGAAAGTGACGATCTCGGTGTCCCTGCGGACGTCGCGACCGCGGTCGAAAGCGCCAACCTCGTCGGGGCTCCGACCTCGGAAAAGGACGACGAGTGGGCAGGCGCTCGACGTGGCGCCATCCGCGTCGCCCGCGCCGTCGGCGCACGGCTGATCCTCGCCGACGTCAGTACGCGCTCGTTCGTGTGGACACCGTACGCGAGCGGCCAGATGGCCGGGGACTCCGCACCGCTGTACGGCGCAGGCCAGCGAGCCGTGGACCGCGAAGAACTGGAGCGCCCCGGCCGTCACTACCTCGTGGAGCAGCTCGACGAAGCTGCCGAGGTCGGGGTCGATGCGCAGGTCTGGCTCGCCCCGAAGCCTGGCGTGGCGAGCCTGGTCATGTTCCTGGAGCGGTTTCCGATCGACGTGCTGGTGACGCCTCCCTTCGACCACCCATCGCTCAGCCAGCGGATCCACGGTGACACCCTCGCGCAGATCAGGAAGCGAATTGCCGATCGCTCGCTCATCCTCGCCTATCCGGACGGTAGACTGAGCCTTGATCGAGGGGTGCCGCAGAACTGATCGCTCGCTGCGGCCGCCCCGAAGCGAGCGGCGCCGGCACGCGTCATGTGCCACGGTGAGCGGCGACACGTCGCGCCGCCCCGGAGCCACCGCACCCCGTCCCAGCCCACCCCACGACCGTTGGGCGGGGCTCCAGGCGCTCCTCCCGACCGTGCTGCAACGGACGATTGGAACGCTCCTCGACGCCTTCGTTTCGGCAGGCGCAGGTCCGGCGTCCCGGCGCCAGGAGCATGGCCTGTCCCAGACGAGCGCCCTTGCTGACGTTGGTCGTGGATGGTCTCCAGGCGTAGCACCACGAGCGAATAGACCGCGCCAGCCAGCCCGTCGACGATTCGGGGGTGAAGCTGTGCACGGTTTGTGGTGTCGTCACCAGCCGCGCTGGTAGCCGCTGCACCGAGCACGCCCGGCAATCCGATCGCAGCCGCCACAACGCCCTGTACGGCACGCGCGCCTGGCAGCGACTCAGCGCCCGCGTCCTTCGCGCCTGGCGTGGTGAGCACGGCAACTGGTGCCCTGGCTACGAGCGTCCCGCCCATCGAGCGTCGGACCTCACCGTCGATCACGTCATGCCGCTCGCCGCGGGTGGTGCGCCGTTCGACATCTCGAATACGTCGGTGCTGTGCCGCTCGTGTAACTCGACGAAGGGTGCATCGACCGGGGGCGGGGGTAGCCCATAGGGGCAGAGACGTGCCCGCAGACCGCGCCCCCCATATGTGTGCACGCGGCCGAGTTTCGCCAGAAATATCCGTGCCCCGCCGCGGCCCAGGTTCGCCCACGGGCGCCCACATTGGCCGACGTGCCGCGATGACTGGGCGCATGGCCATTGGCGCCACCCCACGAGAGAGGCCCCCGGGCTTACGCCCAAGGGCCCCGGTTCGGCAGCGGCGGGAGCTACCCGGCGGCGGGCTCCTCCTCGCCCTCGAGGAAGGCAGCCACCTCGGCGAGCCAGCCGTCGGCGTCCTGCCCCGCGCCCATGTCCCGGTCGAGGCGCACGCCGGGATAGGCGTCGACGCGCTGGTACAGCCAGTCGCCACCGGGCAGCCGTCGGACGTCCTGCATCACCCGGTAGAACCGCTCCCCGAGCTCCCCGAGCTGCTCGCGGATCTCCGCGACCTCAGCGGCGAGGTCGAGGTGGTCGGTGGTCGTGTCCGCACGCATCGTCTAGGCCTCCGAGCCCTGCGTCACGTCGGAGGCGGCCGCGTCGCGCCTGTTCTCGGCGATGCCGTGCGTGGTCGAGGCGTCGAAGTCCTCGGCCGTCGGCCGCCGCGCCGGCCTCGTCCGGATCGGCTCGGGCTTCGGGGCTCTGGCCACCCGAGCCGCGCACTCCGTCGCGACCTTGGCGGCTGCCAGCGATTGCACGGTCGGCTTGGGGCCGACGCCGTGGATCGGGCAGAAGGGGATGTCGTTGCTGATCCCGGCCACCGACCGCTCGCGGATGGTCGAGCACTCATCGGGGGTCGTGCCGCCGAACGGGCAGCCGCCCCCGTCAGCCTCCTTCCGGGCCAGCGCCGCCTTCTGCAGCGCCGTCGTGTACGCGTTCCAGTGGGGCTTGCACATCCGGCCGAGACCGTCCTTCTGGCTGGGCTGGACCGGGAAATCAGGCACCGGTGCCTCGTGGGCTTCGATCCCGAACCGGGTCGAGCCGATGCATCTGCGCAGGTCTGGCATGTCGCACGTCCTTTCGCTCGCGGCCGCCCATCTGGCGACCCGGCGGACATCACTCACTCTGTTCGCACCGCGATGCAAGGCCGGGGCCTGACGTGAGGACGAAGGCGGGCGCGCCGAGCACGGCCTGGCGCAACCGCATCGTCGGCCACGGCGACGAACCTCCGGAGCAGCTCCTGGCGAACCCGGCCAACTGGCGGATCCATCCGAAGGAGCAGCAGCAGGCGCTGGCCGGGGCGCTGTCCGAGGTCGGCTGGGTGGCGCAGGTCCTCGTGAACCGGACGACGGGGCACGTCGTCGACGGGCATCTCCGGGTGGAGCTCGCGATCAGCCGCGGTGAGCCCAGCGTGCCGGTCGCCTACGTCGAGCTCAGCGAGGACGAGGAGCGGCTGGTCCTCGCCAGCCTCGATCCACTCGCCGCAATGGCGACCGCCGAGAAGGATGCCCTCGCAGCACTGCTGGCCGGGATCGAAACAGAAGACGCCGCCCTCGCCCGAATGCTGGCTGACCTCGCCGACCATCACGGCATCCGCCGAGCGATCCTCGGCGACCCCGACGAGGTGCCTCCGGTCCCGGACGAGGCGGACATCTACGTCAAGGCGGGTGACCTGTGGGTCCTCGGTGGCCACCGGCTCCTCTGCGGCGACGCCACGGACCCAGCAGCCGTGGCTCGCCTCCTCGACGGCGCCGAACCGACGCTCCTCGCCACGGATCCTCCCTACGGCGTGTCGCTCGACCCGACCTGGCGCGACGGCGTGTACAACGAGCTGGGGCCAGCCGAGGCGCCCTACATGCGGACGAAGGGCCATCGGAACACGACCGTCTCGGGCGACACCCGAGTGGACTGGTCAGAAGCCTTCGAGCTCGTGCCCAGCCTGCAGGTCGGTTACGTCTGGCACGCCGGCGTCCACGCTGCCGAGGTCGCCCAGGGTCTCGCGCAGATCGGCTTTGAGATCGCGTCCCAGGTGATCTGGGACAAGGGCCTCTTCGCGATGAGCCGCTCTTGGTACCACTGGGGTCACGAGCCCTGCTGGGTGATCCGCCGGCCGGGTGTCCCGAATCTGTTCCACGGCAGCCGCGACCAGTCGACGATCTGGCGGGCTCCGAGTCCCAAGATGATCATGGCGGGCTCCCTGGAGGAGAAGCAGGACCACCCGGCCCAGAAGCCGGTGCTCCTCTTCGAGACCCCGATCCGCAACCACCTCCGGGCCGGCGAGATCGTGTACGACCCGTTCATCGGCTCGGGCACCTGCCTCGTCGCGGCGGAGACGCTCGGCCGGCGCTGCTGTGGCATGGAGATCGACCCCCGCTACGTCCAGCTCACGATCGAGCGCTGGCAGGGCCTCACGGGCCAGACCGCGGCGCGAGTCGATGACTGAGCCAGCCCCGCGCCGATCGCCCGCCAGCGTGGCCCGGGGGCGCCCACGGCGCTACCTTCGCGCCGCAGCACCCCTGCCTACCTGAGCTAGCCGATGCCAGGACGAGCGTGCACCTACCAGCGCCCCGATGGGCGGCCCTGTCGGGCCACTCCGCTGCGCGACGAGCCGTACTGCTTCTGGCACGCCCCCGAGACGGCGGAGGAGCTGGCCGAGGCCCGCCGCCTTGGCGGTCTGCACCGGCGCAAGAAGAAGACGGTCGCCGCGATCTACGGCGTCGGCGGTCTGCGGACGATCGACGACCTCCAGGGCCTCCTCGAGACGGCAGCCATCGAGACGATGGCCCTCGAGAACTCGATCAGCCGCAACCGGGCCATCGCGGGCATGGTTGCCACCGGGGCCAAGCTCATCGAGACCGGCGAGCTCGAGGAGCGGATCGCCGCGCTGGAGTTGGCCACTGGGTCGGGCAGGGCGGGGGCGGACGAGCCCTCCGACGCGAGCCTTCTCGGCGGATGACGAGCGCGACCGGCCGCCGCCTGGCGAAGCTCGAGTCGACGCTCACGCCGCGCGAGGCGGTCCTCCACTGGCTGGCCGAGGCTCAGGGCTATCCGGGTGTCGTCGAGTACCTCCGCAGCCAGATCGTCGGGCAGCCGGTCGAGGCGGCACCGATCAGCGTCATTACCGGCCACGTCGTGGCGGCGGTTCGGGCGGAGCGCAAGGGTCAGCCTCGCGACGAGGTCGAGCGGGCGGTCCACCGGGCCCAGGGCGACGCGGTGTTCCTGTTCTGTCTCGTCGTCGTCCTCAACGGCCACGCCCTCGAGGTGGCCCGGGTCGAGAGCCTACGGGCGGCGGCCGTCTTCTACTGGATGGGCACGCTGCTGGGCGGTCCACCCGGACCGCCCGAGTCCGAGGAGGACGCCCGGGAGCGACGGGATGCGTGGCGCAGCTGGCGGACCGTCGTGGATCGCCTCGTCGCCGACGTCCGGGTCGAGACCGAGGCCCGGTCCGATCTCGAGCGCCGCTACCTCGGCGGCCGCGCGGTCCTCTTCCCCGACGCCGCGGCAGCGTGGGCCGGGCACGCCGACCTCGTCGAGCGGCTGATCGGTCTCGCGGAGGTGATCGAACCGGCGAGGGTAACGAGGCGACCGTCCGGTGGCGAGTCGCTCGCGGCACGGGTCGAAGCCCTCGCCACCTGGCTCGCCGATGACGCCCGGGTGAAGGCCTACGAGATCGTTGGGAATCGAGAGCGGGCGGTCTCGATCATGGAGCGCCGGCTGGGCGCCTGAGTCGGGTCGAACGGATCCGACACTATGGGTGCGTCAGAGTCGACCAACCGTCGCTCCGATGCGATGGTTCGACCGAGGAGGCGGGTGGCTCGCCACTATGAAGTGCGTCAGAGTCGACCAACCGTCGCTCCGATGCGATGGTTCGACCGAGGAGGCGGGTGGCTCGCCACTATGAAGCCGGGCGAGAGCCCTGGCCAGATCCACAAGTGCCCCTGCCTTCGCGGTCGAGCGGGCCGGACGTGGCCTCATAGGAGCGTGTCTCTCTCAACGCACTGCTGCCCGTCCGACCCAGTCCATCGTATTGGCATGGGAGGACGACATGACGGCAATCGGGATCGACACCCACAAGGCGACGCTCGCAGCGTGCGCGATCGATGAGCTCGGCAAGCCGGTCGCGGAGGCGATGTTCGCGAACGATCCGGACGGCCACGTCGCGTTCATCGCCTGGGCTCGGTTGACCGCGCCCGGGGCGACAGTCGGCATCGAGGGCTCATCGTCGTTCGGGGCGCCGCTCGCACGGTCGGCTCAACACGCCGGTCTCAGCGTCCGCGAGGTGCCGCCCCACCTGAGCCGGGCGGAGCGCCGGCGGACGCGTCGACCAGGCAAGAGCGACCCCGGTGACGCCCTCGCGATCGCCCGGGTGACCGCCCGTGAGACGAACCTGCCACCGATCAGGCTCCCCGATCGGACGAGCGAGCTGGGACTCCTTCTTGAGGCCCGCGAGGATCTCATCGGGGAGGAGACCCGGGCGCGGAACCGGCTCCACGCGCATCTGCTCGTCCTGCTACCGGGCTATGGCGGGACGGTCGCGAACCTCGTCGCGGCTCGACATCGGACCACGGCCGGGCGCCTCCTCCGCGGGAACAGCACGGTCCATGCGGAGCTCGCTCGCTCACTCCTCGCCCGCCTCCTCCGGCTGGGTCGAGAGATCGATGTCCTGACACGCCGGGTCGCCGCGTGCGTCGCCGACCACCCCCTCCTCGGGCTGCCCGGCGCGGGACCGATCACCGTCGCCCGGCTCATCGCCGAGGTCGGCGATGTCCGGCGCTTCCGGTCGGCCGACGCACTCGCGGCCCTGGCCGGCGTCGCGCCGATCCCGGCGAGCTCGGGGCAAGTCCAGCGGATGCGTCTCAACCGGGGTGGCAACCGCCAGCTGAACCGAGCGTTCTATGTGATCGCCGTGACCCAGCCCCGCTTCCATCCCCCGGCCAAGGCGTACGTCACCCGTCGGATCGAGGCCGATGGGAAGACGTGGCGTGAGGCGATCCGTGCCCTCAAGCGCCGCCTGGTCCGGCCTGTATTCAGGCTCCTACTCGAGGGCTCGGGCGTCGAACTGGCGGCTGCTTGACAGATAGGAGCTTGTGGATGGTGCTCTCGGCGCCGAGCGGTGCCTCTCGGCCCAGAGACAGAGCGCGGACTGACGGCCGCGACTTCCCTCAACACTGCGACCTTCGAACCTGGCCATCCGCCGAGCGCGGGTCCTTCCTTCTTTGCGGGTGGGTTGCAGGGCCACCGGCCGCGCCTCTCCCAGAGTCCGGACTCCCGCTGGCTACGTATCGATCCCTAGGTCGGCAGGTGGACGGGCAAAGAGCTCCGGGACGCCCCCGGTGTGCCAGAAGATGAGAGGCCCCTCGAGCTCGCGACGTCGCACGAGGTCGATTAGACCGTGTAGAGCCTTGCCGGTATACGTGAGATCGACGAGGACGCCCTCAGTCCTCGCGATGGTCGCGAGCGCCGACCTGGCACCCTCCGTCGCGATCCCATATCCCGGGC
>Ga0334722_10005459_pt1 | contig 12833 bp, 8 predicted proteins | sample C3_bottom_MG_FD_207210 | JGI IMG/M metagenome (GOLD analysis project Ga0334722, IMG submission 207210) | Sediment microbial communities from Yellowstone Lake, YNP, Wyoming, USA - C3_bottom | ecosystem: Environmental > Aquatic > Freshwater > Lake > Sediment | place: USA: Wyoming | collected...
AACTTCTTCACTCCGATAATTGATTTACAGGAAGGTACACACTACTGGCGAGTCAAGGCGATTAAGACCACTAATCAGGACAGTTCGGCCTATTCTGAAACGAGAGTATTGATTGTCGATAACACCCCTCCGGACCAGACGCAGCTTTTGTCACCGGTTAATGGGGCCATTACTCAAGACCCAATGCCTGCTTTTAGCTGGACTGATGTTTCAAAGTCCGGCGCGCCGGTCGTCTACGATTTGTACATTTCGACCGATTCAACCTTTCCGGTTGGTCCATTGACAAAACTCTATTCCGACATTGCAACGGCGGATTACACTCCGACCGATCCTCTGGCCGTTGATGTCTTCTCTTATTGGCGGGTAGTGGCACGCGACTTGGTCGGGAATTCGTCAACTTCAGTAACGAATTCCGTAAAGCATATCCTATTCATTTGCGGTGATGTCAATAATGATTTGGCCGGCCCCAATATTTTGGATTTGACCTATTTGGTAAGTTACATTTTCCGAAGCGGGCCGTTTCCGCCGATTCCTGCCGCCGCCGATGTGGACGGCTCGGGAGGAAATCCTAATATCATTGATTTGACCAAGATAGTTGATCGCATCTTCCGCGGCGGTCCACTCCCGACCTGCGGCGCATAATTGAATTTCATTAAAAGAATAGAAACAAAAAAACCCCGGCATTAAACCGGGGTTTCTTACTGATCCTTAGGGTGGTCAATCCTTATCTCGTAACGTCGACTATAATTGTTTCGGAATTGTCGGCGCCTGCCTGCTGTATTTCATTATAAATCGACAGAAATTTACCATAGGCGCGGCCATTGCCGCTGGGTTCCGACAATTCTGGAAGGACAGTCAGGTTTTCCAACTCCTTCTTAAGTGCGTTAAGCGCCGTTTCAAAACTCGAGGTCAGTTCGGCAATAAACTGCTCCACCTTAAGCTGCCAATCTGTTCCAGAGATACTTTCTTCCGTGGTAACTGATCCGGTTGTTTCATCAGTTATGACCTGGTTTAATCCGGTAGTTTCAGAGAATTCGGTGGTTTCCCCAGATGTAGATTGGGAAAGGGCGGCCAAAGCATTTCTGATGGATTCGATATAGGCGTCAAAAGTCGATTGTAATTGGGCAATGGGGTCGCTGTCTGTCGACACCATTACGTCACTTGAGGAACTAACCGCGCCTGTATCAACCAAAGTAAAAGCCTGTAATCCGTCACTAATGGCGGCCGATATTCCTTCGTCAAGTCCCTCTGTATGCAGGAAAGTCTCAGATTCGGATGTAATCATCCGGCTTATCTCTGAAATTCCCGTTTCTGTGATTTCGGTAGCTTTCTCTGCTTCCAAGGCGGTAATTTCGTCATTGAAATTGATTCGCAGCCGCACATCGGCCACACCCCTAAAATGACCGTCAATAAGATTTCTTATTACGCCACTTTCTCTGTCGTTGCTCTCGTCTGGTTCCACAGGTTCAACGATAGTTTCAATTCCAGCGGCCGGTGCCGTTTCTTTTGTCGTTGTCGCATCTAAGTTCGTCAGTGTGGAGGCCGCTTTTTCCGGTTTGATCTCGGGATATTGAACTTTGAAAAGTCCAATTCCGTATGAGTGCAAAGCGCTAATGCCCATTTTTTATCTCCTGTTTAAACTGTATCGTTTTTATCGGAGCATATCCTAAATTTATTAGTGGTTCCATCCCTCCTGGAGTCATTTTTGAGGCCACCCGGCGACAAGTTTTATTGTTGAAGAGGAGCTTTTCCAAAATAAAGGCATAACAAAAAAACCCCGGCTGTTGACCGGGGTTTTAAATACTCCCAATTTGAGTTTATTTCTTTGTTGGAGGCATCTTCGATGTTGTCATATCAGCGTGCATCTTGGACCATTCATCCGTAGTGCGCTGGCTGAACTCTTGAATTCTCTTCGCCAAAGTGGGATCTGTGGAAGTAATCAGAGTGATCTCTCCCGCTGGTGTATTGAAAGTTTCAACTTTGGCGCCGTCTTTAGCCAGCTGATTGAAAGTGCTGCAGTAACCATCCAATGTCACCTTTTCGCCGGCATTGGCTTTATCAAATACCATATGGCAATCGCTTTCGGCCATTTTGAATGCCGACTTGTACTCATTCGGAACCGCGATTACAATCATGGCGCCATTCGAAGTCTTGTAATCAGCCCGATTCATGTGTTCCGTTAGTCCCGGCTTTGAGCTGAATGCCTTGCATACATCGCAATTCTTCATGTCAAACCACGGAGTGTCGCCTGCCCATGCTAATGCTGCTATAGCCAGAACCAAAACTGAAAATGTAAAAAACTTTCCTGTTTTCATCGAATTCATCTCCTAAAATAATTTTGTGTGTGTTGTTCCAACTACTAACTACCGAAACATTCTGTTTTCAAGACAGCTAATTGGATTTAATCACTCCCTTCGAAAACTATTCGTCTTCACGTATTTCATTGAATCTTGTTTTTCTCTCAATGGATTATTAAACCCTCGAGACTCATTATGGTTCCGTGATACAACTTGATGTGGGAGACTGCAGTGTAGGGCTTTAAAAATCTTGAATCCTTAAAAATTTAACTTCGACAGTCAGCGCTGAAAATAAAAAACCCCGGCTATAGACCGGGGTCTTGGCATTAAAACTAAATAGTACTTTTACTTTTGGCCTTCAGCTGGGGCTTTGGCAGCAGCAGCCATCTTGGCCAATTCGTCAATGGTGCGTTGGCCGAATTCGTGAATCTTAGCGACGACTTTAGGATCATTGGAGGTCATTAAAGTAACGTCACCCATGCTGGTATGGACATTTTCAACTTTGGCGCCGGCCGCCATAAGTTCACCATAGGTGGTGCAATAGCCGTCCAAATAAACTTTCTCTCCGGCTTTAATCTTCTCTTGAACCTTTCCCATTTCGGTCATAGCCTGATTCATTGTGGCTTTGAATTGTTCCGGGCAGGAGCTAACGGTCATGAGACCATTGGCAATGGGATAATGATCCCAGGTCATCGCTTCCAAAAGACCCGGCTTGGAAGCCAGAGTGCTGCACATGGCGCAGTTTTTCATGTCAAACCACGGTTTCTCTTGTGCGACGACATAGGCCGCAATCGCTACCACGACCGCCAAAGCCATCGCAATTCTTACTGCCTTCATTTGATTCAACTCCTTTTAATATTTCTGGCGGCCGTTTTATTACCGCCTTTGTTTCCACTATTTCTTAAAATGGAGCCCAAATATCTCTTACTTCTTTCAAAAATCAAGATAATTGTTAAAAATAAACTTCACATCCTAAGGTCAACAGTAAGTCCATTTAATACAAAGAGTTATGGCGATGGAATGGAAGGTCTTTTGGTGGAAAGAGTTCAAAAAAAACCGCTTCATTACTGAAACGGCTTTTTCAAAAAATGGTCTGGCAGCTTAGAGTCTGCCGTAGTGCTCAATGAAATAGCGTTTTTCGAACTCGAACGGAACGTTTGCCACGCCCGGTTCTTCGTTAAGAATCCCGACCGGATTACCGGATTCGATTACTTTCCCCAGAAAATCCGGCATTTCCAGCCGCGGCGTGCTTCGGGCTTGAAGAAAACTGCCGCTTTTATAGCCGGTTTTGGTCAGGCTGACGCGGTCGCCTTTTTCCAAAATATAGGAAGGGATATCAATCTTTTCCTCGTTTACCATGACGTGCTTGTGACTCACCAATTGTTTGGCAGAAGCCATACTTGGGGCAAAACCAAGTCGAAAAACTATATTATCTAATCGTCTTTCCAAAAGCGAAGCCAACATATCCACCCATTCACGTTCATGGCTTAGTTTCTTGGCTTCTTTAACCCATTTTCTCAATTGGGCTTCACGTATACCGTAATGGAACATTAATTTTTGCTTTTCGCGCAAACGGATGCCGTATTCCGAGACTTTCCGGCGCATTTTCTGGCCGTGTTGTCCGGGGCCGTAGTTACGTCTTTCCAAAGCGCCGCCTTTACCCAATCCGGGGAGCTCGACATTCAATCGGCGCTGAATTTTGAACCGCGTGCGGCGGCCCATAGTAGTCTTAGACATTTGCCTCCAAAATCTTCTTTATGTTCGACCATCTTAATTCTTTGGTAGAAACCCACCTAAAAGGTGGGCCACCCAGTTGGCCGGACAGTAATTATAACAAAGCGCTTGTAAAAATTCAAGCCCCAAAGAGGAAATTTGCTCCACTTTCTGCCCAGTTTAGAGGGGCCTGGGTCGAAGGATTTGGAGCTGCTTTCTGAATTCGCCCTGTGGCTCCAGCAAAACCTTGACTATACCGGATAATGTTGCAATTTTGATAATACTAGTGATTACAAACAGGCCAATAGAAACCGGCTTTTAATATCAGGAGAGTAAAGATGACATCAATGAAAAGCGCTACGTTCATGCTGCTCATGGCAGCGTTTCTGTTCAGCTGTTCGAAGGAAAAGAAAACTGAAGACAACACTACCGCAGCAGTGCCTCCGACTTCGCAGCAAACGGAACCAATTCCGGCTTCAGATACTAATCCGAAGAAAACTGAAATCAATATTGAATATCAGATGTCAGGCATTCCGTTCGACCTTACCGGCAAACCTGTGACTGTGGCGGGAATTACCTTCATTCCGGCGATTCAGTGGAAGGACTTGGGACCATCGGACATGAAAGCTGCCAGCTACACCTACGGACCGCTGGAGAAAGATCCCGAACCGGCCCGCTTGAATGTTTACTTTTTTGGCCAGGGCCAGGGCGGAGGAATTGATGCCAATGTGCAGCGCTGGATAAAGCAGATGTCGATGCCCGATGGCACTGATCCGGCCAGCGCCGCAATCCGCTACACGATGGATGTTAATGGCATGCCCACGCATGTGTTGACTCTGTTCGGCACTTTCAACGAGCCGTTGGGCGGGCCGATGTCACAAAAAACTACTCCCAAAGAAAACTACCGTTTAATTGGAGTGATTGTTGAAGCCCCACAAGGAAACGTGTTTTTCAAACTAATCGGTCCTGACTACACTGCCAAAATCATGGTCGAAGCTTTTATCACGATGGTGAAACAGATTCAAAAGGCGGGGTAGGGGTTAAAGCGACCCGGCGCTTGCGGTGGGAATTTAGTTTGTAAATTCAGTTGTATTAGAAACCCACCCCAAGGGGTGGGCCACCCGGCCTACTAAAATATGAATTATTTCTTCTCTAAATGCTCTCTATTTACTCAAGGATTGCTGCTTTCCTTTGCAGTTTCGATGGTTTTAGGTCAAACTCTTCCTCGCGAAGCTTGGGAACTTCCAACTGCCTGTGTTTCTGCCCACGACGTTGGAAAGCTTGTCCTCGGTGTGTCAAATAAAGGTTATTTTGGAAACAGTACCCTACCGACCTTTTACAACTGTATAAACGGTGATGGAATCGTTCTCGGCAGTGAGTTTCCTAAAAAATCGATGATAAACTATCTCACTCATGGATCGATATGGATTGGTGGTGTTTTGGGCGGAGACACACTTGTAACGGAAGGCTTTTTTGGGGCCTTTTTTGAAACTCTCCATCACAATCATCCACCCTTATCGGAGTTGAACCCTGACGAAGCTCCATTTGGAGAAATTAGGCACAGGTCCAATGTCAAAGGATCTAGGTATTATGACAAAGCTGCCGTTTCCGAACAGGACCTTATCGCCGTTTACACCGACACGATTGTCGCGGCAGAAAATCTTCAAGATCATCACCCGGGGTATCGAGATTTTTTGGATTATAGACTACATGAGCCTCTTCACATTGAAGTAACTCAAAGGTCTTATGCCTGGTCGTCAGAATACGATGAGGACTTTGTAATTTTTGACTTAAGTGTTACTAATATCGGAGAAGAGACTATTCGAGATTTTTCTTTTGGGTTGCACTTGTTACCCGGAGCTGGATATCCGACAGAAACAAACAGCCAGTACTGGGACGACTTAGTGGGATTTATTGGAAAGTATCCTGCCACTGGTCCCTGTAAATTAATGGACACGCTTAACCTTGCCTGGTTGGCCGACAATGATGGCGATCCAATAAATGGTGGTTTTACCGAACAACCAATACCTGATGGCCAAGGCCAACTGGTTAAGTCTGCCAGAGATGTGATCGGAGCTCTTTTCATATCTGTCCCTGAAAACCCGTCTGTATGCTTCAATTGGTGGACGACGGATCCCGACTTTGGCCCGATGATGCGAGGAAACTATAGAAACTTTCAAACTGGAGGAATTGGTTCACCTGAAGGCGACAGAAACAAATTCTTTGTTATGAGAAATGGAGAGGTTGATTATGACCCAGCGTACACTAAGAAGATATCGCCTTACGACCCCACGTGGCTTTATCCTGACCAGCAGTGGTTCGATCTAAATGCAAAAGGTGGGCCAACATTTGAGTGTCTATTGTCATTTGAAGATGGATTCCTGACCCCCGGCGGCAGTTTACCAATCACATTTGCGATTGTAGCAGGAGAAAACCTGCACAAAGACCCTTATAATCTTCAAAATCTTCCCAACAATCCAGATGCCTATTATGCCAATCTGGATTTTTCTGATTTAGCAAAAAATGCCCAGATGGCCAAATGGATTTATGATAACCCCGGCATAGATACAGATGGAGATGGTTATGCGGGAGAATACAGGGTGTGCGTACTTGATTCAATATTGGACAATGATTCCAATTGGATTGCCACCGCTGCGGAAACTACTTGGTACAAAGGAGATGGTGTTCCGGATTGGAAGGCGGCATTACCTCCGCCGACACCCAAGATGTGGGTGACGCCGACTTTCAAAGGAATTCAAATTAGATTCAATGGTCAGGAATCGGAAACTACCAAGGACATATTTACACATCTAAATGATTTTGAGGGATACCGCGTCTACATTTCGAGAGACGATAGGGTGCAGAGCTATTCACTGTTAGCTACTTATGACATCGAGAACTATGATAAATATATTTGGAATGAAGAAAAACAACCCGACCCGGGCTGGGATTTACTGGATTTTCCGATGACGATGCAACAGATACGATGCACTTATGGTGCATCTTGCAATGACTCGCTATTCGACCCGCTAAGATATCGCCCAAGTCAACCGTATCAACTGCCGAATTTTCCGGAATCATTATTCTATTGGGTCAAACACGAATGGAATGTTTCGGAATTTGGAGTTACTTCTGACATTAAGAAAAGATTTCCCGGCGCCCGCGACCCTACCAAAGTTTCGGCCGATTCTCTGACTCCCAATGACTACACCGATGATGGGTACCTGAAATTCTTTGAATACGAATACACCATCGAAAACATTCTTCCCACAGTCCCTTATTATGTCAGCGTCACGGCTTTTGATTTTGGCTGGCCGAAGTCCAATCTTGAACCTCTCGAAACGTCAATCACTCAAAATGCCCAGCAAGTTTACCCAAACTTGATAGATTCTGCGTTTGGTGGAGATAATAAACAAGTAGTTGTCTATCCTAATCCTTATCGAATTGACCAGAAATATCGCTCTCGCGGGTTCGAGGGTCTTGGTGAAGAAGACCGCAGTAACGAGAGATTGCGCCGCATTCATTTTGCTAATCTGCCGCCAAAATGCATTATCAGGATTTTCTCTCTTGATGGTGATTTAGTCCGAGAGATTCATCACGACAAATCGCCGAGCGATCCGACATCATCGAATGAAGAGTGGGGCCTTGTCAGCCGGAACGGCTTGGCGGTGGTATCGGGATTGTATTATTGGGTGGTTGAATCAGATGACGGCACAACCCAGATGGGGAAGCTGGCGATAATTTTATAATTGAGATTGCCACGAGCCGACTTGTCGGCTCTCGCAATGACGATTTCGCTAAAGTGCCTTTATTTTCTGAACCCACCGCAAGCGGCGGGGCACGCGGCTAATCATCAAATAAGAAACCGGTTGCTGGATTTCTCCGACAACCGGTTTTCTATAAAAACTATATCCAATGATTGCTGGCGGATAATTATCCTACTGGCTGGGTTCTACGTGAAGGAGTGGTCGAACGGCTGGCGCCGCTATGACCGGTGGTAGTTCCATGACCCTTACCAAAAGCCAACACGCCCCAAGCGATTAGGCAAATGGGGGGAATGATTGAAAGAAATCCCCAGACACCCGAATGTCCGGCGTTCTTGGCGGCTTCTATCCAGACAATAGCATAGAAAATGATGTTGATGAACGGCACCAACATCAATACAAACCACCAGCCCGGTTTCTTGGCCATCTGGCACAAGAGAAACATATTGACTACCGGAATGAACGACAAAAAGGCGGTGTCGTTGCAGCCGCATTTCTTGGCGATTACAAATTGGGTGTACGACATATATAAATATGCCGCAATGATAAAAACCCAGAACGCCATTCCCAGAGCCGCAATTATTCCGTTATCTGCGGTCGCCGGGTATCCTGAATCGTACATGAGTGTACCTCCTGCGTTATGAGATAGGTTACCTTTCCCGAGTTAATGTATTTAATATCGGATGCTCGATGGAGTAGCTTTAAGGGAATTTTGCTTGGCAAGGTGCTATCAACAAAGCACTTACGGGGGATGAGAATGACCGTCGGTCATTTTGTGTCACGAATCTTTGCTGAAACTTGTAACTTTGCCCTCGCGCCAGTATTTTAGGGTAACCATGAATTTGGTAAAAGAAAAAATTAAACAGGCTCAGCAAATTCTTAAAGAGCTCAAAATCGATTGTTGGCTGGTGTTTCTAAGAGAGAGCTCAATGATGGCCGATCCGGTTTTGCCGCTAGTAGTGGGGCACGAGGTCACCTGGCAGTCATTTTTTATCTATACGCAAAAAGCAAAAGCCCTGGCGTTGGTCGGGAATTTTGACCGGGATAATTTTGTGCGCTCGGGCTGTTTTGATGAAGTCCACTCGTACACAGCCAATCCTAAAGAAGAATTTTTAAGCCTCTTAAATAGAATCGACCCAAAACAGATTGCGGTCGATTACTCAACCAATGATGTGGCCTCCGATGGTTTGACGCATGGCATGTATCTGCTTCTTAGTGATTATTTAAAAGAGACCAAATATTTCGACAGAATGGTTTCAGCTGAAAAGTTAATTTCGAAATTACGCAGCCGGAAAATCCCCGAAGAAATAAAACTCCTGCAAAAAGCTGCGGCGATTGCTTGCGAAGTATGGGATGAAGTTGCGCCAAAAATTAAAACAGGCCTGACTGAAAAAGAAGTGGGGCAGTTGATCGACAGTGCTATTGCGTCTCGGGGCTGCACGGTCTCGTTCGACACTTTGGTAAATGCCGGCGACAAAACTGAAGCCGGTCATGGGTTGCCCACCGATGCCAAAATCGGCGCCGGAGATTTGCTTCATGTTGATTTTGGCGTGCGCTATCAAAACTACTGCTCGGACATTCAACGGTTGCTCTATTTAAAACGTCCCAAAGAAGCCAAGCCGCCGAACGAACTCATCGATGCCTTTAATATGGTAAATGAGATTATTTCGGAAGCCGCCAAAATGTGCCAGCCAGGTGTCAAAGGGTATGAAGTTGACACAAAAGCCAGAGAAATCTTGCGAGAGAACGGCTATCCGGAATACCAGCATGCTTTGGGGCATCAGTTAGGACGGGGTGTACATGATGGAGGGGCGGTGCTGGGTCCGAAATGGGAGCGCTACGGGAATACGCCCGAAATTCCTTTGGAAGAGGGGAATGTGTTTACTCTGGAATTGGAAATCTTCCTCCCCGGAATTGGGTGTGTTGGATTAGAAGAAGATGTGTTGATAATAGAGCAAAAGACCTGCTTTCTTTCAAAGAGACAGTTGGAGTTGGCGGTAAAATAAGTCCGTCCGATTCAGTAATTAAACCAACCCCCGCCTTGACATAATTGCGTTTGCCGGTATCTTTTATAAGTAAAAGCTGGCTGGAAAGGTCAGTTAGTAATGACAGTGTACTCGCCGTGTTCTTCGCCGCTTATTGAGATTAGACATGCTCAAGAAAATGAATTTCAGTCGTCCGTTGTTGGTTGTCGGATTTTGGTGCTGCCTGATAAGTCTGGGTTTGGCAAATTCTGTCGCCAGGCCGCTGCCCGGCCAGTTTATAGTCAAATTAAGAAAATCCGCCAACGTTGGAGCGCTGAAACAGGCCCTGTCAAGCGATTTGGTTTTGAAAAAGTTCACGCCGGCGGATGCTTTAGCCAGGTTCAACGGAGCCGATGAAATCAATCGGACTTTTGTCATCTATGACACTTCCAAATCACGCGATTTGACAAACTTATCACAATCAGTCGGTTCACAAAACATCGAGTACATTGAACCGGTTTATCCACTCGAGTTTTTCGACATACCCGGCGATTCACTATTTCACGATCAGTGGTACTTACATAATACCGGGCAAGAATATTTGGGCATCAAAAGAATAGATGGGGAAAACAACGACAGTTTGGTGTTGAAAACCGGCACTTCCGGGAAAGACATAAATTTGATGCCGTTCTACAACAATCCGCCTACCGAGACGACCAAGGTTGTCGTCGGCATTGTAGATACAGGTGTCGATATTGACCATCCCGAATTAGTCGGCCGCATCTGGCACAATCCGGACGAGATTGCCAATAACGGTATTGATGATGACCATAATGGATATGTTGATGACATTATTGGTTACGATGTCTCCGGCGACCAGCTTACTTTTTTCGATCCTGTTGGAGATAATGATCCTTCCGATTCAGTTGGGCACGGCACGCATATTTCCGGAATCGTGGCGGCCAACGCCGATGGGCATGGTGTGGTAGGGATTGCGCCCTGGGTGGAAATAATGCCGGTGAAAATTCGCCCCAATGCCACTAGCGCCGTTGGCGCCGCCGGAATTGTCTACGCCGTGATTGCCGGAGCCAAAGTTATCAATATCAGCTGGGGGACGCCGTTTGAGGCCGGAATTTTGCGAGACGCACTAAATTTTGCTCGACGTAACGGCGTATTTGTGGCTATCGCAGCCGGAAACAGTGGGGACAACCAAAGGTTTTTTCCGGCGGCATTTGATTCAGCGTTTGTGGTGGCGGCCGGCAATTCCGATGGGTTCATGACTTCATTTTCAACATTCGGTGCTCATATAGACGTAGTAGCTCCCGGTGAGGACATTTTATCGCTTCGAGCCAGAGGGACGGACATGTATGCCGAAGCCGGCGAGCCGGGTGTGCGCATAATCGGAAACGACTCCTTGTATTACTTGTCTGACGGCACCTCCATGGCCACGCCAATGATCGTTGGTGAAGCAGCTTTGTTGTGGTCATTCCGACCTGATTTAAGTCTCAACAATATGGAAGAGGTCATCAAAATGGGTGCTACTGACTTAATTGACCCCTTGAATCGAGGCGACACGTTAATTGGCCCTGATACTCTCTCCGGCAGTGGTTACATGAATGTGGCGGCATCGTACGATTTGCTGGCAAACGGAGGACTGCACTTTGTTGAACCAACTCCGCGCAATCGGTATACCAATGATTTTCAGATTGTGGTAGCTCCAGTCGCAGGCTACACCGGCTCCTGGCGTGTAGAGTACAAATTCGAAGAATCCAACAATGATTGGCAGCTGTTAGGGGAGGGCGATATCACCAGCGCTGACAGCGCTAAACTCACATTCTCTTCAACTTCTTCAAGCGGCAATTTGGATTTGAGAGTAATTGATAGATTCAACAGCAGTAATGGCTTTACTGTGGTCTATGTAAGAAACAAAATCGTAGACATTACTTATCCTGCAAATAACCAGGAGTTGAAATATACCACTCCCATATTGGGTTCTGTTTACGGTTATGACTTTGATTCCATGGCGGTTTTCTCCAAAAAGCAAGGCGGGCCGCTGAACCGATTGGCAACGTCTACCGGAGAATATTTTGATTCCTTACTGGTTACCTGGTCGGTATCCGGAGTCGATACCGGCAGCTTTACTCTGTATGCGTATGGATATTTTGCAGGTGGACTGATGAAAGATTCGGTTCAGGTGCATGTATCGTCGGCCTTTGCTGCCGGCTGGCCGAAATCATTCGGTGGATTTGCGGCAATTTCTCCAGCCTGCGCTGATATCGATGGCGATGGCAAGAAAGAATTAATAGTCGGCACCAGCAACGGTCTTAGGGTTTTTCATCACAATGGGACGAATGTCGACGGGTTTCCGGTCTTGTTGGGGAGTGATGTCCGTTGTGCACCGGCAGTTTATGACATCGATGGTGACCATTTTTCGGATATTATCTGCACTACTGCTGACGGCATCTATGCCTTTAATCATAATGGACAAAATGTCGCTGGGTGGCCGGTAAAATATTTTACGGGGCAGATTCCGTTTGGCTTTGGTTATCCCAATCCAACCATAGGAGCGCTGGGGAATGGACAAGATTCAGCAGTCATGATAATCAACAAGCGCGGACAAATATTGGCCTACAATTTTGACGGCACACCGTATTTCTACTCACTCGGAGGATTGTTTGCCTCATTTGATCCGCGAGCAACTGATTTTTTGTCATATGGCGGCCAGACTTCACCATTTGTTACAACCTGTGACATCAATCATGACGGCACTTACGAAGTAGTCGGCGCCTATTCGACGTTATCGTCTCCTTATGAGGGTATCGGCCTGTTTGAGTCGACCACCGGCCGACCGGCTTTTGGTCGATTTGACGAACTGATATTGCATTCTCCAACGATATTGGGAACAGAGTTGGGTGATTTGGATCACGATGACATTCCTGAAATAATTGCGACGACCATCGACAGCGGTGGGGTACCGAGAATATGGGTTTACAAGAACGGCACACAGCTGTTCACTGGCTGGCCGGTAGAAATGCCGGCAGTGACGGGCTGGATCGGTTCACATCCGACTGTGGCTGATCTTGATTTGGACGGTT